>Ga0209341_10004174_pt1 | contig 13356 bp, 16 predicted proteins | sample RifCSP13_2_FD_184020 | JGI IMG/M metagenome (GOLD analysis project Ga0209341, IMG submission 184020) | Soil microbial communities from Rifle, Colorado - Rifle CSP2_sed 13_2 (SPAdes) (version 2) | ecosystem: Environmental > Terrestrial > Deep subsurface > Rock core/Sediment | place: Rifle...
AAAGAGCTGCAACGCATAACTGCATTCACGGTTACAATTATTGACGAACGACCGGAGCAGCTAAAAGTAACCCACTCAGGACCAATATCTGTAAAGGGTCCTTTTAAAGATGCCAAAGGCAATTCTGTGTATAACGTATCATTAAACATTGCACCAAACGAAACCAGATTTGAAGAATGGATAGATAAAAATTCATCGTTTAGAGAAGCAGATGGAAGATATAAAGCAAATTTCTTTTTTACCGTTGTTGATGAAAGATCAAAAGATCGAGTACAGGTTGGTGATTCATTCTTCTTTACTGATTATTCTAAATAATTAATTATGGATATTATTCAATGAAACTAATAATGAAATTATTCTATGTTTTTTTATTCTCAATAATTCTTTTTTCAGGTAGTAATTCTTATGCGCAGGAAATTGATGTTGAACCGATTCTTTATTTTCAAATGGAACCTTTTGATGACAGTTTGTTCATTAAAATTCAATCAGAAGTATTCATTGATCCTCCCGATCCTAAAGCTGAAATAATTGCCGATCTCAGAGATGCGAACAACCAAACATTATCAATAAAGGGTGCGCTTTATCCTTTTCTTGCATTCACACCCGAAACAAGAGCAAGAATTCAAACCTTTCCATTTAAAATTAATTTATCTGAAAGTATCCACTTCGGTAGTGTGTTCACAAGGGTTATTGAAAAGATAAGATTTCCAAAACTTTTTTCACCTCCAACTCTCTATCAAATTTCATCGACATTGCAATACATAAATCCATTCTTACAATTTCAAGGTGGCGAAAGATTTGGAATTCCATTAAAACAGGATTTGGGAATTTCCTTTGGGGCTGGAACACCTTATTCGGGAATAATTGAAACTAATTTTTTCGAGGTAAATTTCCACTTGCTCGGAGCTTTTGGCGGTATTTTTAATGCTATCGATGGAGTAACGAGTTTACGTAAAAAAAATAGCCATAATAATCTCTACACTACTTTAGGATATCAAATTGGTTATGTTATTCCCCTGGGAAATTTTTTCCAAGCTAGCTATTCCGAAATTATTGATGAAGCTACTGAATCCGAGATTATTAAGTATAGAGAAAACGATACAAAATCTTATAAGGCCAAAATATTAAGCGGATCATATTATAATTGGGAACTCAGATATCCATTCAGCTTTCTCGGCTCAACAAGAGCGAAAGTTTATGTGGCTACTTATCTTGATGAATTACATATAGGATTTACCGGCAGAGAACTGTCGCTAGCAGGAAGCACATTCGATTTTAGGTTTGATGCAATGCCTAAAAGCGATGTAAGACAACCGCAGTATGTTTTGGATATTTTAGTTCAGAAAATTGCTGAAAGTTGGGGGTTCAGTGCACTTGCTATAGGACCGTCCTTAATTTTTTCTAAGGATGATAAAGGAAAGAGTGCTATCATTTCTCTATTACTTAATATGCGCTTGAAGGTCGGAACTTCTTTATAGCTGTTAAAAGCTGACTATTTAGAAATCATCAAAATACTTTTATCAAATAGCCATTAAAATTAACTATTACAGATTTTATTTGTCGAATAATAATTTTCTTCCGGAATTTTTTATCATTTCAGATAATGTTCCCGCTTTTTCTTTTCTATTCCAAGTAATTCAAATCTAATTATGTTTGTGTAAAACTTATCATTTATTTATGAAACAATCTTTAATCCTTTGGATAGCGGCAGCTATTATTACTTTCCTCGTTGGTTTTATTCAGAATCGAACCTCGGCGGCATATCCCACTAGCGGAACAATCGGTATTGAAAGTCAAAAAGTTTCTTTTCATTTCAAAAAAGTATATAGAGATAAAAATGATTATGTTCTGCTTTTGAGAACTGACATCGAAAATTTGAAAGGAATTATAAAGTGGAGAAGAAAAAATGAAAATCAAGCTTGGCAAAACGACACGCTGAAATATTCAAATGGAAACTTATCTGTAACAATTCCCAGACAAGAAGCTTTATCTGAAATTGAATACCGCATATTATTAAATTATAGGAATAAAAAATATTTCTTGCCTGAAAATAGACTTGAAACAATATTATTTTTAGGACCGGTTCCTTTATCTATAGATATTCATTACTACTTAACATTATTTGTTGGAATTCTTTTGGCAATAAGAGCGGGGCTGGAGTATTTTAACAACGAACCAAGATTGAGATTGTATTCTATATTTACATTAATATCTTTTTTCTCATGTGCAATGATTTTTGCCCCGGTAAAAAAAGCTTATGAAATGGGAGCTATTGGTAAAACTGTGCCGCCAATTGAGAAAATATTCGATGCTTGGTTACTTGCACTAATTATAATTTGGATATTGAATCTTATTCTTGTTTCCTACACAAAATATCCCAGAAAATGCGTGCTGATTTTTTCGATTTTAACTGTTCTTATATTTTTTTCACAAAACTTCATCATTGGTTAAGTTCTTTGATTACCTGAGAATGTATTTGAGGCGATACAGCTATTATACTTGTTCCTTTGAGAGGATCATTGCCATGATAATCAGTAATCATTCCTCCGGCGCCTTTTACAATTGGAACAATAGCGGCAATATCCCAGAACGACATGATTGGATCAATCATTATGTCTGCAAAACCTGTGGATAAAAGATAATAACCATAACAATCTCCCCAGCCCCTATAAAGTTTCACTTTATGAATCAATGAATCAAACTTTTTAGCATTCTGATATTTCTCAACATTCAGATGATCAGTTGTAAGAAGAACCGCGTCTGAAAGTTTATCACAATTTCTAACCGAGACAATACTTCCATTTAGAAAAGCTGTTTTATTATCTCCCAAAAGAAATTCGTTTAAAATGGGTTGATTAAAAGTTCCTAAAATCGGTTCTCCATTTTTTAATAAGGCAATCAGAGTCCCAAAATTTACACTGCCGCAAATAAAACTTTTAGTACCGTCAATTGGATCAAGCACCCATTTAAATTCAGATTTCCCTTCATGATCATCGAATTCCTCACCGATAATTCCATGATCGGGATACTCTTTTAGAATAGCTTCCCGCATTAATTCCTCAGCTTTTTTATCAGCAATTGTTACAGGGGAATTATCTTCCTTTTGATCTACAGAAATTTCAGATCTAAAATATTTTTTTATCACCGCACCACTGATATCGGAAAGATGTTTAGCGAAATTTTGAAATTCAATACGATTTTCCATAAAAGCACCAAAACGTTAAAATTTAGAATTAAAAATTGCATCCAATATTTTTTGCGCCTATAGAGAGTATAATTATATTTGTTATCCAAATTTAGAAAGAATAGTTCTGAAAGTATTTTAAACTAAATGATATAAGTCCGGAGAGATGGCAGAGTGGTTGAATGCGGCGGTCTTGAAAACCGTTTATCCCATTGGGATACCGGGGTTCGAATCCCTGTCTCTCCGCAAATTATGTAAAATTTGTTAAAATTGGGGTTCCTCACTCCTTCGTCTTTTAAGACCTATCAACTCAAAGTAATCAAAATAGTAATCAATAGTAATCAAAAAGGTAATCAATGATTACTTTAGATGACTCAGCATTTCAAAGAGCTTAAAACGAAAATAGCCCAAATGGAAAATTCAAGGGAGTCGAAGCCCTATCAAAACCACTCAGGCTAATTTCAATGTTAAACTTTGTTTTCATTTCGACCTTTAGAATTTTTTTACAAAAATAACTTTCTTCAATTCATTGTCAATATGCAGAAAAGTAGACAGTAGCTTAACTCATTAATTTTTAAACGAGTTAGAGAAGAAAAAATATTTTATTCAGAGAATTTTTTTTACAATTTAAAGAGGTTCAATGTGTTTTGAACGTGGACGTAAAATGAAAGCAAAAGGTTTTTTCTCCCTTTCTGAAATTATTTTTATTTCCTTCCAATTAATAAAAACTTGTTCAACCAAATCCCAAAACGTATAAGGATTTTTTGAGGGAGGTTTAATAAAAATCACGCCTAATTTATATTGCCTATATAAATCTCTTTGTTGTCTGCTACGGTGAATATTCAAATCTTGTGTAATAACCACACCATTATTTCTGGCGACTTCTGGTATCCATATTTCATCTTTAGAACCAGGTCCAAAAGCATCAGATATGTTTAGAACCTCAATATTATCTTGTCTTGTATCTTCTAATGATTTTAAGGAATGTGCAATTACTGGTGCGAAATTTTCATCAAAATAAAATTTCATGCCGCCATTCTTCTACTAAACAATATCACATCTTCGATATGATTTAGGTTAAGATGGTAAGCTTTAGAAATAAATTCTTTCGATTCTCCAGCCTGAATAAATTTTAATAATGAAAACACGGGTATATTTGTTCCTATTATCGTTGGTTGACCAAAGCTATGATTTGGGTCTACAATAATTGAATGAGTTTTACCTAATGGCCAATACCTTTCGGCCATGTTATCATTACTAAAATCAATCTTTTTACAATAGGGACTAATTATATCTATAAACGCATATTGTTTTTTTTTATTCAAACCCAATAAGGTTGAATTTTCCTCTAAGAAAATATTTTTGCCGTCACTTAATAACTTTGAATGTGCAAAAGGATAGGGAATTTTTAATATATCAAAGAGTATATCATGAGCTAATTTTATTTTTGGGAATGGAACTCCTATTTCACGAAAAGACTTTACTATTATTAGCTCTATTAATGTATAAAAATTAAAACCTCTCTCCTTTCCCTCACCCCATGAATAAACGTCCTCCTTATGAGATTTAAACTTCCAATAACTACCTATCCATCGATTTATTTTATATGAGGGAATTTCCAATATAATTGCTGCTTCAGGTATTGTGAAAACACCTATTCCTATCTCAGGGCTTACCCGTTTATTTTTTATCATATTTTTAAATTAATATTTGGTTAAAAAATAGAGTTTATAAAGACCTTCAAACACTAAATGGGAAGGTTAATAAACAATTAAGCATTTTTTCCTATTAGGATAAAAGATTTATTGGAATTTAGTGTATTCTTTTTAAAGATACTACAAAAAATTAAGTAAAGAAAAATTGTCGAATGTAATGCTTCAATATCGTTGTTTATTCTTTAATAATTCCTAATTGGTCGGTAAATTTTTAAATACTGTCAACTCTTCCTCAATTTCTTCATCAGAACGAATTCCTCTGCCAAAAACAAGTTTCACTTTATCCCTGTTCTTAAATCTTGGAACGACTGACTCCTTGATTAGCACTACATCACCATTCGATTTAGTGGCGAATATCTGAAACAAACTTGTCTTTGGATTTAGTTTGTTAATCAATGCTTGTAATCTCGAATCATAGTTTTTCATAGCTTTTCCTTAATTGATGAATCTGTAAAATCTCGAATAGTCACCAATATTAATTTATCTCTGTTTATTTTGTAGCCCAATTCTTTCTCTTTCTCTGTGAGCTTATCGTCAATATTTTCTCCTTCAGTCTCATCAACAATCACAATCATTTTTCCCTGTGAATTTAACTGTTCCTCAAGTTTAATAAGTCTGTTGAGTAAGTTGTTCATTATTTATCCGGTAATTTTTCTTCAAGTTCGCTTAATCTTTTTTCTATTTCGACGCTTTCCAATGCCTGTAAATAACTAGCGCATAAATAGGAAAGAGTTTTAGCTTCGTTTGATTCAATACTTCCATTGATGAAACTTCGTATCAGATTTGAATGTAATCGTAAAATATCTTTTGGACTAAACTTCTTATTTCTCGGAATCGTGATTTTATAGGGGTTGTTTCCGTTATCTTTTTGTAACTCAAGCACTTTCAATTTATTGTTAGTGTTGATTTCCTTACTCTTGTGCTTATTTGTTGATGTATTTTTGCTCATTTGATTTTCCATTGATTTTTTTCAATCGGTTATATGTTCAATTTTACTCTAATGTTCGGAAGTGAAAGAAGTTCTATTAGTTCATCCTTTAATTCAAGAATACGTTTTAACTCAATCCTATCATTAACAAAAGTTATATTATGAATTTCGCAAGCATCAATAAATTCTACCAATGAAACCAAAATATCTAACATATCGTCATTAGTAAACCCTTTTTTTAGTAACATTTTGTTTTTCCTTTCATTTATGAAAATTGCTTTGATAATATGCTTTATATTGCTTCTAAACGCTCATATATGCGATTTAAACAACGTTCTACTCAGCCATGCCATATATATTTACCTAAAGTTCAAACGGCTCGCTTACGCTGTTTAAATAGCTTAAATCATATCTCGTTTCAATCTCTCTCATCTTTCCGCTTTCTGATAGCTCTAACAGGAATTCCTTTCCGCTTTGTGTGTGCCTTGAAGAATCCAGCTTCACAATGAAATTACTTTCGTTAATAGGAATCTCTCGACCATCCATAGTTATTTTCTTGTATTTCTCTACATCAGGCTTGTAGATTGTAAATAGAAAGTCGCTTTCCCTTGCGAGTGCAATACTCTCAGCTAAGTTAATAGAGCTTGCTTCTTTGATTCCGCTTCGATTCAGTTGAGATAAAACAAAAATTACTGTTTCGGTTTCTTTAGCAAGTATCTTTAAGGAATTACTAAGATGTGATATTTCACGTTCGCGGTTTTCAATATTTTTGGCTGTGGTTTTTATTAATCCAAGATAATCAATGAGAATCACTTTCACCTTTTCACGATTGCACAATCCTTTGACAGTAGTTTCAATTTCCGATAATGTAAATTTCCGGTCAAATAGAAATAACTTCTCGGCACTTTTATTTTTGGTTAAAAATTTGTTGATAGTTAGTTTTTCATCATCACTCAATCGCTGAGGGTTACGAATTTTCTCATAAGTGATTCCTGCTTTATAGGACAATATTTTTTCCTCAATCTCCGATTTACTCATCTCTAAGCTGAATATCGCTGAAGGTATATTCTGTCCAGCAATATCCAAGATAAGATTCATTCCGAAAGTTGTCTTACCATTCTTAAAAGCTCCGGCAATACCGATAAGGTTTCCTTCTCGTAGCCCGCCTGTTGCAGTATTAAACGAAAAAAAATTTTTTGTTGTAATTGAATCGCTTTTGTGGACTCTGTTTTCAATCCTTTCAATTATGCTGTATAAGGATTCATTAAAAGTTAAGGCTCGTTCAAACCGAGTATATTTTTCAAGCTCAATCTCCAATTTATTTTTAAGGTTCATTACAACATCGGGATTCGAGAAACAGTTTTCGCTTTCCTTTAATGATTCTCTTAAAAGATTATCCACCCTAATCGAATCATAAATTTCAAAAAACTGTTTTATATGTAAACCAATATCAGTACTTACTTTTAGGTTTATGATTTCGTAAAGTGAATGTTTGTTAAGTTCCCAAAGGATATTATCCTCATCGATTGGTTTTAGTTCCTTAATTGCCTCAAATATTCCTCTATTCTCTTTGCTTATCATATCAATCGCAATAGTTTCAAAGATTAGGTTAGCATGTTCAGGTCCATAAAGGATTAAGGTAAGTAACTCTTTTTCTTTGTCTATTTTTAATTTTGTCTTATCCATGATTAGCCCAATTTTAATATTTGTTCTTTAGGTTGCTCAATTTCATCTTTCCACCTTTCTTGATTTAACCATGTTGAAGGGTGGGGAATAAACTTTCCATTATCTTTTTGCCATTGCTCGGTTTGTTTTTGGTTATTAAGAGCTGTCATTATCTCAGCAAATAATTTTTCATCTCTACATTTCTTTAAGAAAATACCCTCAGCTTTTATTTTCGCTTTTTTGTTAGGATACTCTTTCCAAAAAGATTCAAACCATGTCTTTAAGTTTTCTTTATTGTCTTTCTTTGTTCCTGTTTCAGGAACTGTTTCCGTTCCTTTTTTGGGAACTGTTCCGTTCCTCTTTCGGGAACTGTTCCTTTTTTGGGAACTGTTAAAATTCCATGAATCATAATCCTTGTTTAGTTTTATCCTTCGACCTTGAGAATGAGTTTTACTATCGGAAAAAAAGAGAACATTCTTTTTGTGTAAATCATTAATCGAATTTGAAACATGATAGAATTTTATTCCGGTTGCATTAGAGATAAATCTTGCTGAGAGTTCCGCTTCTTTCCGATTGAATCCATAAGTAAACCGAATCACAACAAAAATTATTTTTAACTCCCTAAGTGTGAAGTTACTTTTTAAGATTGCTTCAAATAATTCATTCGCAATCTGTGTATGCCCGTTTTCTTTCTGTGGACTTGCCATATCAGTTAATCACTTCGTTAATATCGCTGTTAAGGTCAAGTAAAAACTCTATATCGCTTTCACTCTCGCAATTCATAAGCTCGTAAAGGAAATCTGTCATTATCATTAAATCGCTCTGGACTGTGCGGAATATCTCAATAAGTTTTTCTTTAAGCTGTGGGTTATTAACCTGCTCCAACTGAACCGAAATCGGTTCGGTGTTTATTAAAATTGTTCGGCAAGTTTCGTAAAGAGATTGAATGTTCTCTGATTTCATCATTAACCTCATCAAATAAATTTTGTTGAATTACTTTCTTTGCTTCAAATAGTCGTGCTTTCTCAATTCCGAAATGGTCAAGCTCTAAGAAATACTGAAGCTCAAAACCTTGTTTACCGAATTGATAAATTTTACCATAACGAAGGAAATAGTCTCGGCTTGTTACCAAGTTTTTCTTTATCCCTTCTGATGTTAAGAAGGGAATAACAATCCATTTGTAAAAAACCTTCTTACTTGTAAGTAAATGATAATTCAATCCGAGTGAGTGTAGTATGCGGTGTAAATGGTCTTTTTCGTTTCTCGGAAAAGAAGTGAACGTTCCATCATCGGAAAGATTCAATTCACCAAGTTTTCTTTTTCCTGATGGTAACTCTAAACAAACATCAAAGCAGTTTTCTTTGTGCTTTGGATATAGTCGTACCGGATAGTAAGTTTGCATTGTTTCCTCATATCTTTTACCCTCAACGTTCGCTAAAACGTTTGAGGGTTTTTTATTAAATAAAAATGCCGTTCAAGATTCCCTTAGCAAAATCTCAAACGACATCGTAGTAGTGGAAAAACTTTATTGATTCAAGAAAATGCTAAGGGTGAATCTTTTATCTTGGGTGCAAGTTAATTGGTAGGTCATTGAAAGTAAGTCGGTTCTACTTTTACTTGGTTGTAAAAGTAGTTTTACAGGGTTTTCTTTTGTGCCTTATATGAGTCTCTAATACTTATTGCCAATTGTTTTGGAGTTCCCAATTCATAAATCAAATCACTTTCATCGCAAAAATGTACCTCTCTATTTGCAAGTACAACACAATCAATCTGTGTTGGTTTAGGAATAACCTTTTTATTCTTGTTTTCAATCTCTTTTATTTTCTTCATTAGTTCAATAGGGAAAGTTCTGCGTTTATCTTTTTCTTCAGTTAAATTTTTAATCATCACCTGAAATTCTTTAAAGAACAAACTTTTATCTTTCGAAACATCATCAATAATTGATTTCAATAAGCCCAAACCATCACTATGAAGAACCCCCAATTTTGCCCTTTCATCAGAACTAAGTTTCTTATTTTCCTTCAATTTATTAAATGCCTCAATAGAATTGCCTATGTTTTTTTTAGTGTGGGGTTCTTCTACCCGGTACATTATGTCCAAATAAAACCGCTCCCTTAATTCTACTTTCTTAAGGTTCAGTTCTGACTTGTTGAACTCCGACGATTTTTTTAATTCCCCAAATAACTCTTCAAATTTTTCATCTATTAAAGTCTGAACCTTAGGTGTTCTGAATAGTCTATTCCATTTGAGCGTTTTTTTTCTATAATCAAGTCGATTCATTTTTCCACCACAAAATAAAAAATCCTTCAACTTGTGTTAGCATCCGGCAGCCAGCCGAACTCCCGAAAGGGACACAAGAGAAGGATTAAACTTTAGAAAATATTTTGGCTAATTATTGCTAAGTTCCAATAAAATTTAAGATTATATTTTTAATAAAAAAACAGAGGTTTTATGTGATATTTGAGCTATCGGAATGCTCGATTTTAGGGTTTTGTTTAGGGGTTTGTGGTTCATTTGGTTCAAATAAAAACCAAACCCAAATATTGGTGGTAAGTAGGAAAGGGTTTCATCTCTAAGTCGTATAGAGACTATCTTTAAAAACATTTCTTTTTCTTTATGCGAAAAAGGATTAAATTTCAATAAGAATACTATTCAGATACAATTTCTGTTGATGAAATGTACATACACGATTTTCTTTTTCGATTCAGACTTACTTTACTATGTCTCCAATTAGACTACAACACCAAATTTGAATCTGTAACAAATTACAAACTGGCTCAATTATGAGGTAATATAATGAATAAATTATCCCTGATTATTATTTTGTTCTGTGCTACTTCAGTTTTTTGTCAAAAAGATACTTTGGATTCAGTAGTACTTTCTAATGGAGAGACAATTAAGTGTAAAGTAATTAGCATTAAAAATGATGTGGTTGAGTTTGTTGAATTATCAACTTCAATAAGTTATGAGTATGAGAAAAGTAAAATCGACTTAATCATTCTTTCTTCTGGGCAGATAATCAATTTCAAAACTCAGGAAAAAAATTTCGCTAAAGAAAATTGGGAACAAGTGGAAAACGAAACGGATTCCGATGTAGCACAGTTAGCCATGGGAGGTGGCGTTCTCCTCGCTTTCAAAAGCGATAATTATAATAAAGGAACTGGGGCAGATTTATTTATTGAATTAAGAACAGCAAGTGTATTTTCAGTTAGAGCTAACTTTGGTTATTACACGGCTGATACTAAAGTTGATTATTTGTCTAAAGGCAATGCTTCTTTTTATTTAATGGAATTATCTCTTTTTCTTAGAGCTTTTAGAGGAATTGTGCAACCTTACGCAGGTTTAGGGATAGGATATTATATTGTCGAAAATACTTTAGATAATCAAATTGTTAACTATTTTAGAACTTATGGATATGGAGTTAAAGAAGAAATTGAAGCTGGGGAAAGTTTTCATATCAAGGGAGGTCTTGATTTAATTTTGTCGTCAAATTTTGGATTAAATATGGATTTGAAGTACACTTTCTACAACCCCGTTGCAACTGCAACAGTATTTGCTTTAAGTAATTCCAATCAAAAGGATGAGGTTCACAAAGAAATAAAATTGAACAATCTTAATTTAGCTTTAGGCTTATTAATCATTTTATAATTTATAAACTTTATAGGGAGTTCAAGTATTATGAAAAATTTAATACTGTTATTTGTGATACTATTTACAGTTATTTGTTATGCACAAGAAGCGGTTTTGGATAAAATGGAATTAAGAAATGGTCAGGTTTATTTAGGAAAAGTTGAAAAAATTAAAACTGATGTTGTTGAATTTAAAGAGAAAGAAACAGGTTTGATTTACGAGAGTTTAAAAACTGCTATAAGATATATCCAACTTGCTACAGGTAAAATCCTAACATTCGATGAAGAAATAAAATCAACCAAAGAAACTGGAGCTACACAAACTCAACCAGTAGTAGTAGAACAAGATAGTGGCGCATCAGCTGGGCTCATAATTTTAGCATCGGTTGGAGCTGTATTGTTAGTTTTGCTTCTTATTGGTGCAGCCGCACAATAAATTGTAAAATCGAATCAGCGAAGTGATTTTGTAATTTAAAAGAGATAATACTGAAAAGAACATATTATTTAATTCAACAACTCAACAGCATTTCTAAGGTTTTCAGGACTTAAGTGAGCATAGATTTCTGTAACCTTCAAATCAGAATGACCGAGAAGCTTAGAGACTTCGTAAATAGAAACTCCCTTCTGAACTAACCAAGAAGCAAATGTATGTCTTAATGAGTGAAAGTTTAATTTTGGATTAAGCTTTGATTTGATTATATACTTCTTGAAAGTCTGACAAAATATTTCTTGTTTTATCAATTGCCCATCACGATTAAAAACCAAATTGTTGTTTTTCTCTCTTTCCCTCTCAATTAGAACCTGCATAGAATTTATATTCAACGGAATAGTTCGAATCTTTTTTGATTTGGTCAAATGATTTCGATTGTCAAGAATTAAAAATTTATCTCTGAAGTTTATTTGACTCCATTCTAATTTGAGTATTTCCATTTGCCTCAAACCAGTATTAGCTGCGACAATCACCATATCTTTAACTAATTTATCATCTATCGCATTTAATAAAATTTGATATTCGGGTTCAGCAAAGAAAAGGGGTTGCTTTTCTGGTATCTTAAATCGCTTAATCGTTTTACATGGATTGTCCTTTAAATAACCATCTTGAATTGCTTTAGTAAATGATGAACTTAAATTAATGTAATCCTTTCTGGCGGCATATATCGAGGTATTAATAATCCTTTCTTGAAAGAATATCATCAACTTTTGGGTAGTAATTTCTATTAGTGGAATATTGCCAAGATAATTCTCAATAGCATTAAACGAACAGGTGAACGCTTTTGTTGTTTTACAAGTATGGATTGACTCGGAATATTTTAGGAATTGAAATCTAAAGTCTCTTAATGTGATAGGTATGACTTTATATTTTCTTCTCTCTTTCAGTTCAGAGTGAAAGTTAGAAAAGAATTGATTGGCTTCGCTTTTGACTTTTGATTTAGTGGAGATGCAGGTTCTTTTACCTTGAGGTGTATCGTAAAAGATATAATAAAAACCATTGTTACGCTTAGAAAGAAACATTGAACTGACTCCTTCCTAAGCTCTTTTTTATGCCAAAAAATCATCAAATTGAGTAATCAATGCCTATAAATCATTGAAAACAAAGAAGTTTATACGGTCTTGAAAACCGTTTATCCCATTGGGATACCGGGGTTCGAATCCCTGTCTCTCCGCAATTGAAAAATTATAAAGATCAACTTTCTTTTGACAGACTCCTATAAGGTTTTCATAAGGATGGAAAAAATCATAGTACCGGAAAAGGCTTATTGACTAATAAACCTGAACGATCGAGTGTAGAACCTTCTTTTTTATTTGATCAATTCTGATAATTGATAACCAACCTCGAAAAGATCCATGCCCTCCGTAAAGGGAAGACATACGCCCGTTGTGATTCTTACTTTATCAACCCATGCTTGTGGAATGCTTTTCATTCCGTTCATAGCCCCGCTTATTGCTCCCACAATTGCAGAAATTGTATCTGCATCACGGCCGAAGTTACCGCTGTAAATTATGCCTCTTTTAAAATCACCGTTTGTTAATTTCAATATTGCTAGAGCAGAAGCGACCGCCTCAGGGGCAACAGATTTATACTCGGTCCACAAGGCATCGTGCAGAGGCTTCCATGCATCCTCAAGGGTTTTTCTTTCGTTAATAATATTCAATGCTTTTGTTAATGTGAATCTTATCCATGAATCTTTGGGTGCGAAATTAATAGCTGTTTGATAAATTTCATCTACCGAAGCT
>Ga0209341_10004180_pt1 | contig 13349 bp, 11 predicted proteins | sample RifCSP13_2_FD_184020 | JGI IMG/M metagenome (GOLD analysis project Ga0209341, IMG submission 184020) | Soil microbial communities from Rifle, Colorado - Rifle CSP2_sed 13_2 (SPAdes) (version 2) | ecosystem: Environmental > Terrestrial > Deep subsurface > Rock core/Sediment | place: Rifle...
CTTGATTTCAAATGCTTCAACTTTTTTACCCAGGTACTCAGGAGTCCGGCCCACCATGAGGCCTGCTATAAAAACTGTGAGCATGATAAAGATGATCATGCCATATAATCCGCAACCCACCCCGCCAAAAATGACTTCACCCGACATCATATTGAACATAGCAACCATACCGGACAACGGAGACAAACTTTCATGCATGGAATTCACGGAACCATTTGATGTGGATGTGGTGGTAACAGCCCATAATACGCTGTTCATCACTCCAAACCGGGTCTCTTTTCCTTCCATATTACCCGTAACATGCAACACATTGTTATGGCTGTATTCGGAAAAGAGTGACAGGCTAAGCCCAATAGAAAACAGGATAAGCATGGTAATAAATATTGTTCTAGCCTGACTTTTGGAATTTATGTAATGACCATATGTAAATACCAGGCCGGCTGATATAATTACAATGGCGAACAATTCAAGAAAATTGCTGAAAGGTGTCGGATTCTCAAAAGGATGGGCGCTGTTCATGTTAAAGAAGCCACCCCCGTTGGTTCCGAGCTGCTTGATGGCAATTTGTGATGCTGCCGGACCAAAGGCTATAACCTGTTCGGCTCCCTGCAGTGTGGTTGCTGTGACATAATGCGAAAATGTTTGTACCACACCCTGTCCAACCAAAAATAAGGATAGGGCAATTGACAGGGGCAACAATACATAAACAACGCTCCGGGTCAGATCAACCCAAAAATTACCCAGGGCATCCGTTGTTTTTTGGGTCAACCCGCGGATCAATGCAAGCATCACCGCGATACCGGTGGCCGCACTTACAAAATTCTGCACGGTTAATCCCAGCATCTGTACCAGGTAGCTCAATGTATTTTCACCGCTATAGGATTGCCAGTTGGTATTGGTAGTAAAACTGACTGATGTATTGAAAGCGAGATGCCAGGAAACATTGGGTAAATTTTCGGTATTCAGAGGCAAAAAAGCCTGAAAAACCTGTAATAGAAACAAAAAAAGCATACCAAGCATGTTGAACAGGAGAACACCGAATGTATACTTTTTCCAGTTCATCTCTTCTTTATTGCCGATGCCGGAAACCCTGTAAACCAAACTCTCCAGCCAACCAAAAACAGGTTTCATGATATGATTTTCATTGGTGAAAACCCTTGACATAAACTTGCCCAGCATTGGTGCCAATACAACCAGCAATGTCAGGAACAGAATTAATTGAATTGCTTCATTCATTATATTTGCATTAATGTTTGATTGTATAATTATTACAGATGGCACATAACTCATGTTAAAATTTGTCCGGCCGTATTAATGTATATATTAAGTATCCAAGGATAAAAAGTGCGATAATCCCTCCAATCAAATAACCCGAAGGACTGCCTGTTGCAGAAACAGAAGATGGTTCGGCCGTGGAGACAACCAGCATAAATGAAATTGTACCTTTCTGATTCATAAGTATTAGTATTAATTTTTCTTGTAAAATTTATCTGTAAACCATAAAAAGGCATGTATTGCGTTGCAGGATAGTGGTAAAAGTGAAAGTCATGGTTCCTTATGCTGATGAAGTTCGTCATAAGCTTTATCCAGCTTCAATAATTTGCTTATTATGATACTGATGGCAAAGAATATAACCAGCTTGCCAAAAAACTTCAGTACAAATACAAAAGGGACACCAAAAAGACCATGGCCTGCCAATAACAATTGTAAGGTATGTGTAGTTGACCATGATTGGATTACCAATATATTATGAATTAAATCCATGACCAATATATTAAAGAGCATATCAAAAGTAGGTAGGGACCCATAAGTGCGATATAAATATATGCGGTAAGGCCATAAAGATTTTATAATGACCCCTGTATAGGGAACTCGGCTTATATATGCGTGATCAGGCTCCGTGACAACTTTCCACCGGCTATTTTTACATTTACGCAATTCATCGGCCAATCTTCATTTCTGAATTTCTTATCCGATGATTTATTCCCAATTTAAAGATTTAATCATCTTTTAATCTTTTTTTAATTCCGTTTAAATACGCGGGTTGTATCTTGCAACTGCAGTCGTAAAGGTTATCATTTAATTTTTACCCCGATCGATAGCATGACAGTTTGAAATGCTGCTACAAATACCTAATTCCTGAAAATCATGCCATATATACCTGTTGAAGAGCACTTGCCCGGCATTACAGGGCTCCTTGAATACCGGAAAGATACTGCAAAACCTATCCGTGAGCTCACCCAATTTTTGTTACGCGGGCCCTCTACACTTACAACCGGTGAAAGAGAACTGATCGCAACAATAGTTTCGCACCGGAACGAATGCCGGTTTTGCACATCAGCGCATACAGCAGTAGCTGACCTGTTACTCGGTGAGTGTGAAACCACCGTAATGATCAAACACGACATCACATCCGCCCATGTAAGCGATAAGATGAAAGCGTTGCTCACCATAGCCGTGTTGGTTCAGGCGGGTGGTAAAAATGTAACGGTTGAATCCATCGAAAGGGCTAAATCTGCTGGCGCCACCGATGTGGAAATTCATGATACGGTACTCATTGCATCGCTTTTCTGTTTATACAACCGGTATGTCGACGGGCTTTCAACGGTGGCACCCGACGATCCGGGTTTCTACAAAAGCCTTGCCGAACGCATTGCCAATGGTTATAACCGGCTACCCCAGGGTTATGACCATCTGAAAAATAAATAAACCTGAATACACTAATTAAACCTTTAGATTATGAAACGAATTTTAATCTTTCTCCTTATCATAGTGTCTGTTCCGACTTATGGGCAAGGCACCGTACTGAAAGGAACCATTCTGGACAGTGAGACAAACGAACCGGTTATTGGAGCAAGTATAGCCGTGAAGGGAAAACTGGCAGGTACAACAACAGATAGCGGAGGAGGTTTTACCCTTACCACCACTGAGGAACTCCCGCTTACGCTGGTCATTTCAAGCATCGGATTTCAAAAGCACGAAATAGAAGTGACCGATGACAGTAAAGCTCTTTTTGTTGGTCTGAATCAGAAGAGCGAACTGATGGATGAAGTGGTGATCTCTGCGTCACGTGTTGAGGAAAATATACTGCAGTCGCCGGTAAGCATCGAAAAAATGGATGCAAAGGCTATTCGCGAGACGCCCTCCTTCACTTTCTATGAGGGCCTGCAAAACGTTAAGGCACTTGAGATGGTGACCAGTGGATTAACCTACAAACAGATCAACACAAGAGGCTTTAATGATACGGGCAATGCCCGGTTTCTTCAGCTTGTAGACGGCGTGGACAATCAAACACCGGGATTAAGCTTCGCCGTTGGCAATCTTTTTGGGTCCTCCGACCTGGACATGGAAAGCGCAGAACTGATCCCCGGATCGGCATCCGCCCTTTACGGGCCTGTGGCCTTTAACGGAGTATTGATGATGCGGACCAGGGACCCGTTTCAATATCAGGGATTAAGCACACAAATAAGGATTGGCGTAAATCATATTGGTGAAAGTTATGCCGATCCGCATCCCCTTTATGATTTTGCCATACGCTATGCCAAAGCCTTTAACAACCGGGTTGCTTTTAAGCTCAATGCTTCTTATTTCAGTGGACTCGACTGGCATGCAACAAATTACACCGATGTTGATCCCGGAACCCCGGTTGGTCAGCGGGGAGATGACAATCCGGCCCGAAATGCATTAAATATTTATGGCGATGATGAAGCGCGCACACTTACCGATATTGGCCGTGTATCAAGAACCGGTTACGAAGAGCGGGACCTCCTGGACTATCACGTATACAGTCTTAAGCTCAATGGTGCTTTGCACTACCGGATGAACGACAACATCGAGTTGATCTATCAGTACAATTACAACCAGGGAAGGGCTGCTTATACCGGCAGCAATCGTTTCCAGCTTAATAATTTTATTTTCCAGCAGCACAGGGTTGAAATGAAGGGCAGCAATTATTTTATCCGGGCCTATGCAAACCTCGAAGATTCAAAAGACTCCTATAACGGAAAAGCATTGGGTCAGCTGATCAACAAAACCTGGGTGCGCGACCTGAGTAATACTGTTGTTCCTGCCGGTGAGGCAGATGACATGTGGTACACGCGGTATGAAGCTGCCTATAACGGAACCGTTACCGGGGTATCTTCCGCGGATCATGCAGCGGCCAGAGCCTTTGCGGATCAGGGCAGGTTTTTGCCCGGCTCGCCGGACTTCAATACCCGGAAAGACATGCTCATTGCAATTCAGGGATTAAGCGGAGCGGGTATTTTGAGTCAGAGCAATTTCTACCATGCCGAAGGGCAGTATGATTTCAGCAATACGGTGCAGGTAATTGATATACTGATCGGCGGAAATTTCAGGATGTATGATATGTTCACCAACGGAACACTTTTCGATGATCTTAACAACAAGATCACCATAAAGGAAGGCGGTTCATTTTTACAGCTTTCAAAAAAACTGCTCAAAAAAACGATAAAAATTACCGGCTCTTTGCGTTATGATAAAAACCAAAACTTCGAAGGCCGTTTCACGCCAAGGGCATCCCTAGTTTACACCCTGGCCGGAAATCACAATTTCAGGGCTTCATTCCAGTCCGGTTTCCGGAACCCTACACCCGGCGATCAATATATAAAGCTTAATGCAGGTCCCATAACAATTTTAGGGGGTGTGCCTGATAACAGTAAAGGCATGAATGTTTACGAGAACACATTTACATCCACATCACTGGGTCCGTTTTTTGGAGCTTTTGGTGCCGCTGTGGGAAGCGGAACCCCACCCGATGAAGCCATCCTGCAGGTAAAGGATTTATTGGTGAAATCGGATGTGGCCTATATAAAGCCCGAACGTGTGCAGACTTTCGAGATCGGGTACAAAGCACTATTTTCCAGCAATTTATTGGTAGATGTCAATTATTACTTCAGCAGTTATAACGATTTTATCCTTAACCAGGTGGTTATGCAGCCACAAAGTCCGGTTTTGGGAACTGATGGCACAATAAATCCACAGGCTGCTGCTGATTTATTAAAAGGTGACAGCCACCTTTTTCAACTGTATACCAATGCCAGCGAACGTGTAACATCACAAGGCGCAACATTCGGACTTACCTTACTGCTTCCGCAAAAATATACTTTGGGTGCACATATTGCATGGGCTGAGTTTAATTTGCTCGATGCCAATCCCGAAGATATTCCGGCTTTCAATACACCGAAATTCAGAACAGCCGTTACCCTGGGAAACAGTTCGGTAACCAAAAACGTGGGATTCAATCTTGCCTGGCGGTGGCAGGATGCATTTGACTGGACCGGCACATTTAACCAGCTGAGACCGGGAAGGATTAATGCTTATTCCATCGTAGATGCACAGGTTTCTTATCGGGTCCCATCGGTAAAAATGGTATTAAAGCTTGGTGCCAACAATTTGTTTAACAACCAGGTGTATCAGGCCTATGGTTCTCCTTCCATCGGTGCTGTTTATTACTTGTCGGTTGTCATTGATCAATTGCTGAACTGACCATGGGTTCGGGCTTAACTGCCAGGGCGTACAGGGGAATTGCGGAGATAAGTGTTTATCATTGGCTGATGTTTGCAATCTGTTTGCTGGGCAATATGATGGGAGGCAGTGTGTCCACGTTGATGTCGGTTTACCTGCCTGTGGTTGTAAATGATATGCTGGGTACAGTTAATGAGGGGCAGCTTAACCAGGTAAGCGCTTACATCAATGCACTATACATCGCCGGCTGGACACTCGGCGGTTTGACCTGGGGTGTGATCGGAGACCGGATTGGCAGGACAAGATCGTTGTCACTGGCGGTGAGCATGTTCGGATTTTTCACACTAATGACAGGGTTCGTTTCATCGTGGGAATTGTTGATGATCTTCCGTTTCCTTTGTGGTTTTGGTGTAGGCGGAACGATGGTACTTAACACAACACTTTTATCAGAAGCCTGGCCGGAACGTACAAAAGCAATTTTTATCGGTTTCCTTTCCATTGGCTTTCCCATAGGCATTATTTCTTCCGGTGCAATTAACTATACGGTTTCGGGCTGGCGGACAGGATTTATGACAGGAATTCTTCCGCTGTCCATCGGGATCATTTCTTTTTGGATACTCAAAGAATCGGAAAAATGGAAAGCATCCCGTTTCCTGAAGGAAGATAATAAATCCAGGGTGAGTTTCAGTCTACACCGCCGGGATCTGGTAAACGGCTCAATTATTTTCGGCTCCATGCTTATCGGATTGTGGGCGGTTTTTTCCTGGATGCCAACATGGGTACAAAGCCTGCTGGCAGGTGTAGATGGAGGCCATGAAAGAGGCCTGAGTATGATGTTGCTGGGTGCGGGAGGATTAACAGGCGGTTTTTTTTCCGGATGGATCTCAAATTCTCTTGGTACACGCAAAGCAATGCTTTTATGCTTTTCAGGCTGCTTTATCATATCGTTTTTCCTTTTCAAAGTGAATACCCTATTTACCGGAATCATACTTATCGAAATAGCCCTGTTGGCAGTTATGTTCGGGATCAGCCAGGGTTTGCTGTCCTTTTACATTCCGATGCTTTTTCCTTTTTCCATAAGAGCTACAGCAACAGGATTCTGTTTCAACATCGGGAGAATAGTAACCACGGCAGCAGTATTCCTGATGGGAACGCTGGTAATCACCCTGGGTGGTTATGGCAACACCCTTTTCACATTTTCCTTTGTGTTTTTACTGGGATTTTTGGTTCTCTTATTTTCAAAAAACATAGCAAATTAAAACTATGGCACACATTTCAGTACCTGAAGGACTTCCCGGTATCAGGGGACTCATGGCCGTTCGACCAGAAACCGCAGCATCACTGAATGAACTGGCCGAGGTTTTGCTTCGCGGCGATAACTCGCTGACACGTGGTGAGCGGGAGTTAATTGCTACCTTTGTCTCTTCGCTTAACGATTGTTTCTTTTGCCAGCATGCACATGGCGGAATAGCTCAGCATTATCTGCATTGTGATACTTTTTTTATAGATGAGGTTAAAAAAAACTATCAATCAGCTGACATATCTGAAAAGTTAAAGGCATTGCTATCCATTGCGGCAAGTGTACAAAAAGGGGGAAAGCAGGTAACCGGCAGTCAGGTTTCACTGGCGCGAAGTCTGGGCGCAACCGATGGTGAAATACACGATACCGTATTGATAGCTGCAGCCTTCTGCATGTTTAACCGCTACGTAGATGGTCTCGCCACCTGGGCACCGGAGGACAGGGAATTCTATGTTAAACGCGGAAAACAGCGGGCCGAAGAGGGATATTTGAACTTCGACCCCTACAAACCATAAAACTTATATTCTTGTGCCTGCAAAAGAGTCACCGTAATTTGTTTCCTGCATACGTGCATGTCCGCCTCATAACTATGCCAATAGCCTTCCCTATGCAAAATATTTTATGAATTGATTTCAGGTGAAATGATTTTTTTGGTTAACATTACCAGTACAATCGGGTTAAACTTTTTTAATTTCAAGCTATGAAACTGATACCCATCCCTGCTGTACTTGGTCTCTCAGCGTTGCTTTTTGCATCCTGCGGGAGTAACCATTCCCCTTTAAGTCTGAATCCCGAAAATCAGCACTACTTCTTATTCCGTGGAGAATCAACAGTCCTTATCGGATCCACGGAGCATTACGGGGCCGTACTCAACCTCGATTTCGATTATATTCCTTATCTCGACGAGCTTGCTTCCCATGGATTAAATGTTACCCGTACCTTTACGGGGATATACCTCGAACCGCAGGGAGCGTTTGGTATTGAAAAGAACACACTGGCACCGGCCAGCGAAAGGTATATCTGCCCCTGGGCACGAAGCACCCAACCCGGTTATGCAAACGGGGGCAACAAATTTGACCTCGACCAGTGGGATGAAGCATACTTTGAACGGCTCAGGGACTTTATCGCAGAAGCCGGTAAACGCGATATTGTTGTTGAACTTGACCTGTTTTCCAATTTCTATGATACCCTGCAATGGAATTTATGTCCGCTTTTTATCGGTAACAACATAAATGGGCTGGGAGATATAATCGATCACAAGGAGATCCTGTCATTAAAACACCCTGAAATTTTAGCAGTCCAGGAAAAGATGGTCAGGAAGATCATATCCGAACTCCGGGATTTCGACAATCTGTACTATGAAGTTTGCAATGAGCCCTATTTCGGTGATCTTGAAGCGCTGGAAGCATGGGAACAGCATATGACTACCATAATAGCCGATGCTGAAAAGGATTTCCGGCATAAGCATTTGATATCACAGAATATTGCAAATGGTTCACAGAAGATCGAAAATCCCAATCCCCATGTTTCGGTTTTCAATTTTCACTATGCAGTGCCGCCGGTGACAGTTGAAATGAACTATAACCTTCAAAAAGTGATCGGCGATAATGAGACCGGTTTCAACGGTATCGAGGACGCAACATATCGAAAAGAAGCCTGGAACTTCATGGTTGCCGGAGGAGGATTATTCAATAACCTTGATTATTCCTTCACGGCTGACCACGAGAACGGCACTTTTCCGGTACCGGCAAAACAACCTGGCGGAGGGGGGCCTGATTTTCGTTTCCAACTCAGCATCCTTAAGGATGTGTTCGATGAAATTGATCTGGTACAAATGAAACCTGCCAATGAGATCATTAAAAGCGTTTTTAAGGAAAGAAGCACAAGGATTCTTGCAAACGAAGGTGAACAATACCTGATCTATATGAGCCGCGAGGGAACGGAAGTCAGATCCTGTGCGGTTACCCCGGAACTCCCTGCCGGAGACTATTCCGGCGAATGGATTGATACAAAAACGGGAGTAAGGACCGGATTTGACATCCCGGCATACCAGGGAGGCACAAAAGCGCTGATCACACCGCCCTATTCCGAAGATATTGCCTTGAAGATCACCCGGAAATAACATCAATCATAAGATGGTTCCGCCGGTCTAAGATGACAATATGGGCGGGGTTATCTGAATTTGAGAAAGCCACCCGGTAATCATGCAGGGGTAACCGGTATGGCCTTCCCCTTCAATAATTTAATTTTGTTTAACTGAAGGCTGATGATCATGGCTACCGGCCCTACCAGAAAGAGCGCGTAAAAAGGTGCATAAATGAACTGATTCAACCGCAGGATGAATTCAACAAAAGCCACCAGAAAGGCAACGAGAATCTGTGCCTTCCTGTTTTTTACCGTGGTAGGCGGGTCAGTGATCATAAAAAACACAAACAACTGGTACATGGGACCGGTGAGTGGTGAAACCTCGGTGAAAAATGAATCACCTGTGATCTGGCTTCTTATAAGTGAGAAAAAGATAAAGCTTATAACGTAAGTGGCCGTGATGTGCAACCGTTTTGCCCTCCATACAATAGCCAGTCCGAGAATCCATATGACCAGCATGGGCCAGATATTATTCCCCCACTGGATACTTAAGCCCGACATGCTGAAAGGGGCCATAAAAAGCATCCACGAAATACCGAAATTGGAGGGATTCCAGATATGGGTCCCCTTGAACCGCAACACATATTTTGACATGATGGAGATCACCGCAGTTATCACAAAGGGCCACAGGAAAGTTGACCGGGTAAGGATCCCTACACTGATACCTGAAATATAGGCGCTTGAAAGATTCTTCCATTTGCCGTACATCACCCTGGAAAGGATGAGTTCGGTAAGGATGGCGCTGCCGATGGAAAGCAGGATGGCTTTATAATCCTCGAGAATACCGTAGGTGAAGTGTCCCGAAATCAGGATCAAACTGATAAAAACAGGTGGAAGATATCGCACGTTGATCCATTGTACACCTTTCCCCGGATCCTTTGCTCCTGCCGGATTTATTTCTTTGTTCATCGCGATTCGATAATTTTATGTATCCTGTCAACCCCGGGATTTTCAATCATCTGCTGATGACCATCGGGCCAGATAATCTCCACCCTGTCGGCCACCGTATTGTTGCCCAATCCGAAATGCACCCGGCGTTGGTTTTGTGAACAAAATCCAATTCCTCCCGTAACAACCTGCGACTGTGATTTGGAATCCCAGTAAAGCCTCACGATGGCATTTATCGCGCTCCGGTTGCTGGTTGTTCCCTCAAGTTCAAAGGCAATCCAATGATTTTCAGGATTCACATTGTTTTTGTAGACCAACAGCCTGTTGTTCTGGTTAGCGACAATAATATCCAATGTTCCCCTGTTCCACAGATCAGCGAAAGCTACTGCCCGGCTGTCAAAGTTTTCATGATCAGCCTTATTTCCAGCCGCATCGGAAAAGCGGCCCGATCCGTTGTTGATCCAGATTTTATCCTGCTGGAAGCCACTCTGGCTCCTTCCCTTCATGGCCGGCCAGTTCCTGATGTCTGATATAATTGCGGTATTCCCTCCGGTGACCTTTGAATAATCGTACCAGTAACTGGTGCCCGGTTCGCCGGATATATATCCGTTTGCAACATACAGGTCGGGGAATCCGTCATTATTCAGGTCACCGAACTGGGCTCCGTAACTCCAGCCTCCGTTCTCAATACCAAGCTGTCCTGCTGCATTGATGTATACAACTTTTTCACTGCTTTCATAGGGTACCCAGAAATTATTCCCCTGCAAAAGGATTCCATCCTCGGTGATATTGGAAATGTAAATGCCAAACTTACCGTTGTTGTATGTATCTCCGAAAGAAACATTCATGCCGCTTTTCGGGGAAAAGCCAATCATTGAATTTTTTCCGATCTCGGAAAAATTTTTACCGGCATCATTAAAATAGAATTCATCGGTAGCGTAATCATTGGCGATGATCAATTCGGGAAAACCGTCACCGTTGATATCTGCCGAACCTGCCGCGAGGGTCCAGCGGGTTGAGGTAAGTCCGGTTTCACGGGTCACGTCGGTAAAGCTGCCTGTTCCCGTATTCTTAAACAGGTAATTCCTGCCACCGTTTTCCGAATATTCAAAACTTTCCGTCAGAATGGCTGTACTTGTTAAATTCCAGAGATCAATATCTTCCCGGAAATATCCCCCGATAAAAAGATCGGTATAACCATCTGAGTTATAGTCAAGCCAGATGGCCGTATTGGCATTGATCCATCCGGGAAGTCCGCTATTCTCCGTTACCTCCTCAAATCCGGTTCCGCCGTTATTCCTGAACAATGCGGGGCGTCCCCACCTGTAAACGAACAGATCTTCATAACCATCATTATCATAATCGGCCCAGACGGCGCCCATGGATACTCCCGTTCCCTCTTTGTTAAGATCTGCAACCCCCATCTCCCCGGCAACATCAATGAAACTACCGTCTTTCCGGTTCAGGTATAATGCATTGCGATGACCAAATGAGCTGTTTGTAACATAGAAATCATTCCAGCCATCGTTGTTGAAATCGCTTACGGAAACCGAGGCTCCCATAGAGGCAATTTGCGGGTGTATGGGTTCAATCAATGGGTCAAGAACGGGGGAATGATGCTCAAAATCAACCCCTGATTGTTTTGACACATCCCGGAGATAAAATCCGTACCTGTTCATGGCAGATTCGATGGCCACCGCATGTTCCCTTACCGGAGAATTCTCTGAAAAATGATTGAACAAAGCAGGGCCAGCCAGAATTCCAACGAATGTGAAGGTTACGGACCCTTTTATTAATCGTTGTTTACTGCTGTCTGTCATTTTTTTTCATCATCCGGATAACAAATTTTCTAAGAAAAAGCGGCGGATATTTATAGCCGGTTTTTGCCATCCTTTTGCCCATGGCGAGATAATCACTTTTGCTGGCAGGGAGATTGGTTCCCAACCCGTCGACATAACGGTTATACATACAAAAGGCAGCTGCTATCAAAACAGTGTCGTGAATTTCCTCATCTGTTGCCCCTTCACGCCTGGCATCCTCAATGAGCTCAGGTGTAACCTCCCTTCCGCTTTTTTGAACCTTACCGGCAATTTTCAGAAGAACTTTCATTTTTTCGGAAACCGGGGCGGTTTCAAGACTGGATTTTACGAGTCCGGTGATGATACCGCCATCATTGAAATGAACATTTGCCGAGGCATTGTGAGATTCATGACAGAATTCACACTGGTTAAGATCCGATACATGCGATGCGATCAATTCCCGTTCGCCGGGTGTCAGCGTGGACGGTCCATGAAGCAGGGTCTGTGCCAGATTTGAAAGTGCTTTCCCTGTTGGACCCTTATAAAATAAAAGTTCCACAATCCCGGGCTGCCGGATACCTGTTCGGATGTAAGTCATACTACATAAGTGTTAAGACTTAAATAACAATCGTGCGCATTTATTTGTTTAATCTTTTTCGGGTGATTTTGCATTTGAGAATTCCGGTTTTTTTATCGTACACTATATAAAACATTCTGTAAGTTTGACCTTAATTCATAAACTTCCGAAAAATGCAGGTTATTGAAATCACCGATCTTTCAAAATTTTATGGGAAGGCCAGGGGAATTGAACATGTTGACCTGGAAATCGGAGAAGGAGAAATTTTCGGTTTTATCGGGCCCAACGGTTCCGGCAAATCAACCACCATCAGGATATTGCTTAACATGATCTTCCCCGACAGCGGAAATGCAAGGATCATGGGATTGGATGTCATCAGGGAAACCAAGAAGATCAAGCAACTGGTTGGCTATGTGCCTTCCGATGCCAATATTTATAATTCCATGGATGTACATGAATTCCTGAACTATTGTCTGCATTTCCGCTGTGGGCAGAATGACGCCCGCAGGATAACTGAACTCTCTGAAATGTTTGAACTGGACCTTAAACGGAAAATCGCAGAACTGTCCATGGGAAACCGGAAAAAAGTGTCCATCGTGCAAAGCCTGTTGCACCGGCCAAAACTTCTTATCCTGGATGAGCCTACCACGGGCCTTGATCCGCTCATGCAGGCAAAATTCTTTGAATTGCTGCGTTCGGAGAACAGGAACGGGATGACCATCTTTTTTTCTTCGCATATTCTCAATGAAGTTCAACTGCTTTGTAAAAGGGTTGCGATCATTAAGGAAGGAAAAATCATCAAGTTGGAGGACATTGAAACCCTGCGAAAGAAACAACTGAAAAAAGTATACATCGAGTTTGGAGATCCTGTGAATCAGGAAAATTTCAGCATACAGGGCCTTGAAAATGTAATCACCCGTTACGGCAACCTGTTATCCTTTATGTATTCAGGCAACATAAATGAACTTGTGGGGTTGCTGGCAGAGAAGAAAATTATCGACGTGACAATCGAGGAACCATCGCTGGAAGAAATATTCATGCACTATTACAAATAAACAATCTGCGGCAAATGAACTGGAACCTGTTTATAAAAGAGATGCGAAGAAATGCGTTAAGTCTTGTTCTATGGATGATTGCCATTGTCCTGTTGATTTCA
>Ga0209341_10004185_pt1:0-2500 | contig 13342 bp, 7 predicted proteins | sample RifCSP13_2_FD_184020 | JGI IMG/M metagenome (GOLD analysis project Ga0209341, IMG submission 184020) | Soil microbial communities from Rifle, Colorado - Rifle CSP2_sed 13_2 (SPAdes) (version 2) | ecosystem: Environmental > Terrestrial > Deep subsurface > Rock core/Sediment | place: Rifle...
GATTCCTCGCTCTGTGCCGTGTGCCGCGACGACGCGCGCGACCAGCGGAAGGTGTGCGTGGTCGAAGAGCCGCTCGACCTGCTCGCCCTCGATCGCACCCGTGAATTCCACGGCATCTACCACGTGCTCCACGGGGCGATCTCCCCGATCGATGGGATCGGCCCGGACCGGCTGAAGATCCGCGAGCTCCTCGAACGGGCAGCGAAGGCCCGCGACGAGGGCAACCCGTGGGAGGAGGTCATCCTCGCCACGAACCCGACGCTCGAGGGCGAGGCGACCGCGATGTACCTGGCGGAACGGCTCGATGGCCTGGCCGGCTCGGTCACCCGGATCGCGCGGGGCATCCCCGTCGGGGGCGACCTCGAATACGCCGATGACGTCACCCTCATCCGCTCGCTCCAGGGCCGGCGCGCGCTGTGAGCGACCTGCGCAACGAGATCCTGCTGCGCCTGGGCAAGCTGTTGCTCGCCGCGATCGTCGGGGCCGTGTTCTATGCGGCCGCGGTGGCCCTCGGGGCCGCCGCCGGGCCCGAGCTCGCGCTGCTCTCGTGGATCGCCGGGGCCGTCCTCATCCTGCTCTTCCAGAGCCCGCCGCTCTAGCCGCGCTGGGCGCGCCGCTCCAGGCGCCGGCCCGGCACTCGACTCACAGCCGGCCTGCGCTCACGATGCGTTGCAGGAACCGCTGCGTGCGCGGCTCGCGCGGTCGGGCCAGCAGTTCGGCCGGTGGGCCCTGCTCGAGGATCACGCCTTCGTCGATGAAGCAGACCCGGTCGGCGACGTCCCGCGCGAAGGCCATCTCGTGGGTCGCGATGACCATGGTCATGCCCTCGGCGGCAAGCTCCCGGATGACGTCCAGCACCTCGGCCACGAGCTCCGGGTCGAGGGCGCTGGTGATCTCGTCGAGGAGCAGCAGGTCAGGATGCATCGCGAGCGCCCTGACGATCGCCGCCCGCTGCTGCTGCCCGCCCGAGAGTCGATCGGGGTACTCGTCCCGCTTCTCGGCCAGCCCGAAGCGCTCCAGCAGCTCGCTCGCGCGCGCCTCGGCGTTCTCGCGTGGGAGGCCGAGCACCTTGCGCGGCGCGAGGGTCACGTTGCGGAGGACGCTCATGTGGGGGAAGAGGTTGAAGGCCTGGAAGACGATGCCGATGCGGCGTCGCACGCGGTCGACGTCGACGCCAGGGGCGGTGATCTCCACCCCCTCGATCCAGACGCGCCCCGCGTCGATGGGCTCCAGCAGGTTGATGCAGCGCAGGAGGGTCGACTTGCCCGAGCCGGAGGCGCCGATCAGGCAGACCACCTCGTGCTCGGCGACGGACAGGTCGATCCCGCGCAGGACCCGGAGCCGGTCGAACGATTTGTGCAGCCCCTCGACGCGGAGTGCCTCTGCGGCTCCCGGGCCCGCCGGGGTCGGGAGTGCCGTGCTCAGGGTCATCGGGCGCGGGTCCCCGCCAGCTGGCGCCGGCGATCCCGCGCGGCCAGGAAGTCGACCAGCCGGGCGAGAGGGATGGTGACGGCGAGGAAGAAGAGCGCACACACAAGGTACGGCGTGAAGTTGAAGGCTCCGCCGGCCTCGATCTGCGTGCGCCGGAAGACCTCGATGACGCCCACGAACGAGATCAGGGCGGTGTCCTTCTGGAGCCCGATGAAGTCGTTCAGGAGCGGCGGGATGACCCGCCGAACGGCCTGCGGCAGGACGACGAAGCGGAGGGCCTGAACGCGCGACAGTCCGAGCGACCGGGCCGCCGCCTCCTGGCTCGGGTGGATCGCCTCGATGCCCGCCCGGTAGACCTCGGCCACGTACGCGGACCACACGAGCACGAGGGCGATCACGCCCCACAGGAAGGCGTCGCTGCTCACTCCCTGCAGGCGCAGCCCGGGGATGCCCAGGGCGAGCAGGAAGATCACGAGGACGCCGGGCACGCCGCGGAAGAAGTCGATGTAGGCCACCGCCATCAGCCGGAACGGGAAGAAGACCGGTCCCGGCAGGCTGCGCATGACGGCCAGGCCGAGCGCCAGGACCAGGATCAGGGTCTCGGCAAGGACGAAGATGCGGACGTTGACCAGGAGCGCCCGGGCGATATCGGGGAAGGAGGCCGCGAAGACGTCCGCGTTGAAGAACGCCTTCTGGACCTTCGCCCAGCCGGGCGCGGTGACGATCAGGTAGCCGATCGCCCCGAAGACGACGACCGTGCTCGCCGTGGCGAGGAGAACCCCGCCTCGCTGCACGCGGCCGAACAGCCGGGAGCCGCGGCTCCCGAGAAGCAGATCTCCGGGGGTCGAGTCGGCGACCCCGCTCATCGCCGGCCGGGTGACCGGCCTGTCACTGGAAGAACGGGATCTCCTGCCCCGTGCTGATCCATTTCTCGTAGATGGTGTCGAGTGTGCCGTCGGCCGTGATCTGGGCGATGGCCCCGTTGACGCATTCGGTGAGTGGACTGTCCTTCTCGAGCACGAGGCCCATCTGGTCGACCTGGGCGGAGACGTCGAACTGGCCGACCACC
>Ga0209341_10004185_pt1:7500-13342 | contig 13342 bp, 7 predicted proteins | sample RifCSP13_2_FD_184020 | JGI IMG/M metagenome (GOLD analysis project Ga0209341, IMG submission 184020) | Soil microbial communities from Rifle, Colorado - Rifle CSP2_sed 13_2 (SPAdes) (version 2) | ecosystem: Environmental > Terrestrial > Deep subsurface > Rock core/Sediment | place...
GGAACCGTCAGAGACCGTTTGCACCGCAAGGTGTCGCCGGGAGGTAGGCGATCCGAACCCCGGCCAGCGATTTCGTTGGCCGGCTCGGTGAGTCGAGCCCCGGTGGGAGCAAGGGCATGACCCGGCGTGGTAGCTCGAGCGCGTTATGGCTATACGCGTCCAAGCTGGTAGGGGGAGGAGACAGGTAAATCCGTTTCCTCGTTAACCCCGAGAAGCGAATGAAAGTGGCATCCGCTGCGATTCGAGTGAGCCAGGCCGGCGAGAAAAGTGTCTAGCGAGGTCGAAGACGACCGTACCGCAATCCGACACAGGTAGGCGGGTAGAGAATACCAAGGCGATCGGGAGAACCCTCGTTAAGGAACTCGGCAACTTAGCCCCGTAACTTCGGGAGAAGGGGCGCTTCGCAGTGGTCAGGCTTGCCTGACTGCTGATCGAAGCCGCAGTGAAAGGGCCCAGGCGACTGTTTAGCAAAAACACAGGTCTCTGCGAAAGCGAAAGCTGACGTATAGGGGCTGACGCCTGCCCAGTGCCGGAAGGTTAAGAGGAGGGGTGCAAGCTCTGAATCGAAGCCCCGGTAAACGGCGGCCGTAACTATAACGGTCCTAAGGTAGCGAAATTCCTTGTCGGGTAAGTTCCGACCCGCACGAATGGCGTAACGATCTGGGCGCTGTCTCAACGAGGGATCCGGCGAAATTGAAGTACCTGTGAAGATGCAGGTTACCCGCGGCAGGGCAAAAAGACCCCGTGGAGCTTTACTGCACCCTGACATTGGATTGGGATTTAGCTTGTGTAGGATAGGTGGGAGGCTGTGAAGCTGGAGCGCTAGCTTCGGTGGAGCCAACGTTGAAATACCACCCTGGTTGGATTTCGGTTCTAACCGCGACCCGTAATCCGGGCGCAGGACAGTGTCAGGCGGGCAGTTTGACTGGGGCGGTCGCCTCCTAAAGTGTAACGGAGGCGCCCAAAGGTTCCCTCAGGCTGAATGGAAACCAGCCGAAGAGTGCAAAGGCATAAGGGAGCTTGACTGCGAGACCCACAAGTCGAGCAGAGACGAAAGTCGGGCTTAGTGATCTGGTACCTCCGAGTGGAAGGGGTATCACTCAACGGATAAAAGCTACCCCGGGGATAACAGGCTGATGGTGCCCAAGAGTTCACATCGACGGCACCGTTTGGCACCTCGATGTCGGCTCGTCGCATCCTGGGGCGGAAGTACGTCCCAAGGGTTTGGCTGTTCGCCAATTAAAGCGGCACGCGAGCTGGGTTCAGAACGTCGTGAGACAGTTCGGTCTCTATCCGCCGTGGGCGTAGGGAACTTGACAGGAGCTGCTCCTAGTACGAGAGGACCGGAGTGGACGAACCGCTGGTGTGCCAGTTGTCCCGCCAGGGGCATCGCTGGGTAGCTATGTTCGGCAGGGATAAGCGCTGAAAGCATCTAAGTGCGAAGCTCGCCTGGAGATGAGGTTCCCCACCGGGTTAACCGGGTAAGACCGCAGGGAGACCACCTGTTTGATAGGCGGCATGTGGAAGTCCGGTGACGGATGAAGCTGAGCCGTACTAATGGTCGAGGGCTTGACCACTTCCAGCACCTGACCCAGGGTCAGCGGCTGGGGATCTGGATAGATCATGAAACACGCGAGATCGATCGATCGTTGACTTCTCGGCGCCCCGCGTCCAACTGACGCGCCGGCAGCTGCCGATTCATTTCCAGCAGCAAGATCCTGGTGACTCTAGCGGAGAGGCCATACCCGTTCCCATCCCGAACACGGAAGTCAAGCTCTCCAGCGCCGAAGATACTGAGAGGGCAGCCTTTCGGGAAAATAGGTCGTCGCCAGGATTTTGTGCGTTCAGCGCTCGGCAGGATCCGGCCTTGACGCTGGCTCGCGGCTGCCACCGGTCGCCTTCCAGATGAGGCGCTATCCTCGCCCTGATGTCCCACGAGGCGGCAATCGACCAGCCCTCCGAGCCCGTCGCCCGCCCAATCCCGTCGCCGTCGGCGGGATCGGCCGCCGGCTGCCCGTACCTGGTGGCCGCGAGTGGCGAGTGGCGATCGAGCTCGCCGGACCGCGACCATCGCTGTGCGGCGGTCGCGCCGCCGGCCCCGCTCGCCCTCGACAAGCAGCGCCGGCTGTGTCTGGTCTCCGCCCACAGCGCGTGTGCCACGTACGAAGCGGCGCTGGCCGCCAGGCGCGAGCGCGGGACACCGTCCGACGGCGGAGGATCGCTCCGCTGGGCCGTCGCCCGGACCACGCCGGTGGTCGACGTCGGCGTGGGTCTCGGTGCGACCGTCGCCGGACTCGCCGCCGATCGGCGGGCCTGGCAGGCGATCCCGGCGCTCGTGCTCGTGGTGGCCCTCGCGGCGCTCGGGCTCTCGGGCCTTGGCCGGGACGGTCCGTCGACGGGCGCCGTCGCCACGGCAACGCCAACCCCTGGCCCGACAGCCTCTCCGACGCGCAGCGTCGCCCCGACCGCCCCCGCGACCGCGGCACCCAGCGCGACGCCGACGCCCGCAGCGACGCCCGCGCCGACCGCCACGCCCTCGCTGACCCCTGCGCCGACGGTGACGCCCGCGGCGACCCCGCGGACGTCCTACACGGTCAAGCGCGACGACACCCTGTGGGGCATCGCGCAGGCGTTCGGGACGACCGTCGCCGCCATCAAGGAGCTCAACGGCCTGACCTCGAACACCCTCCACGTGGGCCAGGTGCTCCTGATCCCGTAGCACCGGCCGCCGTTCGACTCCATCAGCGCTGGCAGCCCCGGCACCACGACGTCGCCTCGCTCCGCGACGCCACCTCGCTGATCCGCGTACCGCATCGGGGGCAAGGCTGACCGCCCTTCCGGTGTACCGAGAGGAAGTCACGGACCTCCGTTTCGAATGCCGGCGGAACGCGTCGCCGGAGCACCGCCACGGCATCGGAAAGCGTTCGGCGCGTGGCGCGATACAGCTCGTCGACCTCCTCTGCGGCCAGGCTCGAGCGCTTGCGGAACGGGTTGAGGCGCGCGGCGTGGAGGATCTCGTCGCTGTAGGCGTTGCCGATCCCGGCGATGAACGCCTGGTTGCGGAGGAGCGACTTCAACTCGCCCGGGTGGCGACGGATGCGCTCGCGCCACACCTCGAGGGTGAGCGCCGTGTCGTCCGTGTCGGGCCCGAGCGACGCGTCGTACCCGGGCACCGGACGCTCGAGGCCAGCCGGGACGAGGTAGACCTTGCCCATCTGAGTCGGGTCGCGATACCGGAGCTCCGCGCGGTCGTCATCCGCCGGAAGCCAGCTTGCGCCACGGGTCCAGCGGGCTGCATCGCGTGGACTCCCCGATCGCGGGCCGAACCCCAGGACGAGCGCCGTCTTCGCGGGGAGCTTGGTCCCGGGGGCGGCGAGCTGGAAGCGGCCCGTCAGCATCGCGTTGATGACGACGCGATCCCGCTCCAGGGCCAGCTCCACGAACTTGCCCCGACGGGTGACCGAGACGAGGACCTGGCCAACGAGGGCGTGCAGCTCGGCCGGCGTTCCCCGCACCGCGAGGGGCCCGGGCGCAGCCGCCGACGTGACCGGACGACCGGCCAGGGCGGCGTGGAAGGCGTCGACGACGACGGCCAGATCGGGCAGCTCGGGCACGGTCCGGGCGATTGTAGCCACGTTGAGCCCTGTGCTAGACTCCCGTGGCCCTCCGGGCAGGACAGCTGAAGAGCATCGTTCACCCCGACTCGACTTCGAAGGAGCGGACCGCGGCAGACCATCCACGGACCACTTGATCGCAGACCGACGGCTTGAGCGGCGCTCAGGCCGTTTCTGATTCCACGAGGGACGTCGATTGCAGGAGACCATCACTTGACCGAAGAGCAGCAGGGCGGGACGACGCCGCCGGCCGAGGCGACCGCCGAGGCCCCCGCGTCCGAACAGACCGTCGCGACCGTAGCGGTCGCCGACGATCCCGCCGAGACCACGACCGTGGAGTCGGAGGCCGTCGCCGAGACCGCCACCGAGACGAGCGCAGAGGCCCGCGAGAGCGATCCTTCGACCGGCGAGGCAGCATGGCAGGTCGTCTCCGAGCCAGAGGCCGCCGAGCCCGAGGCCGCCGAGCCCGAGGCATCGGCTGAGCTCCCAGAGCCCGAGGCCGTGGCCGCCGAGCCCGAGGCATCGGCCGAGCTCCCAGAGCCCGAGGCCGTGGCCGCCGAGCCCGAGGCATCGGCCGAGCTGCCCGAGCCCGAGCCCGAGGCCGTGGCCGCCGAGCCCGAGCCGGGATCCGAGGTCGCCGAAGCGCCGGCCGCGGAGCTCACCCCGGAACCGGCGGCTGCCGCCGAGCCCGAGGTCGCCCAGGTGCCCGCGCCGGCGCCGGCCCGCCCGCCCGGCCCCGAGCCGACCACGATGGAAGAGCTGCTCGCGGAGCAGGACGCCGACATCAAGAGCTTCAAGCACGGCGACGTCGTCGAGGGCTCGGTCGTCCGGATCGACAAGGACGAGATCCTCGTCGATATCGGCGCCAAGAGCGAAGGCGTCGTCAGTAACCGCGAGCTGTTCGGCCGCCACGGCGAGTCCCAGCCGGCGCTGAATATCGGCGACACGGTCCTCGTCTACGTGCTCCAGCCGGAGTCGCCGGAGGGTCACGTCGTCCTGTCCCTCCGCCGCGCCGGGCTCGAGCGCAAGTGGCGAGCGATGCAGGAGCAGTTCGAGGCCGGCGTCATCATCGAGGCCCCGGTCATCGACCACAACAAGGGCGGTCTCATCGTGGACTGCGGCATTCGCGGTTTCGTGCCGATCAGCCAGATCGTCGACTTCCCGCGTCGGCCCCAGAACGACCAGCCGCGCGACGCCGCCCAGGAGATCGCCGAGAAGCTCCAGCCCTTCGTCGGCCGCAAGCTCCGCCTCAAGATCCTCGAGGTCAACCGCAAGGCCAACCGGCTGATCCTGTCCGAGAAGGTGGCCCTGTACGAGGAGCGCCGCGAGAAGCGGGACGAGCTCTTCAGCAGCCTCCAGGTCGGCCAGAAGGTCACGGGGACCGTCCGCTCGATCGCGCCGTTCGGCGTCTTCATCGACCTCGGCGGCATCGACGGCCTCGTCCACAAGAGCGAGCTCTCGTGGAACAAGGTCAACAACCCCGAGGCCGGCTACCGCGTCGGCGAGGAGGTCGAGGCCGAGGTCATCGACATCAACCACGAGCGGGGCCGGATCAGCCTCTCGATCCGCCGCCTCCAGCCGGACCCGTGGCACTCCACGGTCGCCGACTTCAAGGTCGGCGACGTCATCGACGGCACTGTAACGAAGCTCGTCAACTTCGGTGCCTTTGTCCGCGTTCGCGACGGTCTCGAGGGCCTGATCCATATCAGCGAGCTGAGCCATCAGCGGGTCGCCCATCCGGGTGACGTCGTGCACGAGGGTCAAAACCTCAAGCTGAAGATCATCAGCCTCGATTCGGAGCGCCACCGCCTCGGGCTCAGCCTCAAGCAGGCCGAGGAGCCGCCGGCCCGGCCGATGCCCGAGCCCGGCGTTCCGGTCATGGCTGCGCCGGCGCAGCCGCGACAGGAGCGGAGGCCAAGGACCGGCGGTGGCGAGCGCGAGCGCGGATACTCCGCTGCCGACGCCATCCAGGAGCCGGAGGGCGGGATCGACACGACGCTCGCCGCGGCCTTCGCCGGGGTTCGCGAACAGCTCGCGGCCGCCGAAGCAGCCGAGGCCGAACCGGACACGGCCGCCGAGTCGCCCAAGGCGGAGGCGGTCGCGGAGCCCGAGGCAGCGGCCGTCGCTGAGCCCGAGGTCGCCACCGAACCCGAGCCCGAGGCAGCGGCCGTCGCTGAGCCCGAGGTCGCCACCGAACCCGAGCCCGAGGCAGCGGCCGACGCTGAGCC
>Ga0209341_10004186_pt1 | contig 13340 bp, 10 predicted proteins | sample RifCSP13_2_FD_184020 | JGI IMG/M metagenome (GOLD analysis project Ga0209341, IMG submission 184020) | Soil microbial communities from Rifle, Colorado - Rifle CSP2_sed 13_2 (SPAdes) (version 2) | ecosystem: Environmental > Terrestrial > Deep subsurface > Rock core/Sediment | place: Rifle...
CGGGCCGAAGACGGCGGCGTGAAGACCACGACCTCACCCGGCCGGGGATCGGTAAAACGGTAAATGAACTTGTTGCTCATGATGCGGTCGTGCTCCATGATCGTCGGGATCATGGAACCCGTGGGGATATGGTACGCTTCGACGATCGCCACTCGTATCCCGAACGAGAGGATCAGGGCGATGACGATCGATTTCAGGTATTCTTTCAGCTTTTCCACAAGGATCTCCTTTTCCATAAAAATGCGCTGACGACATCTTTTATACCACTCCCCGTCATGGCAGTCAAGGTTTACTCCGTTAGAGAAAGCCGCCGACTTTTGGCAGTGGAGCGACAGGACCGGTCTCCCGCATACGCTGAAGGTCGGCAGCCCCCGAGCCCGTGCGTGCGTTGGCATGGCCGATTGCCTTCTGAAAATCCACCCTGAGAAGTGAAACCTGAAATAATTGCATGTTCTGCCTTGCTGCACGTGCGTGGCAAAGCTGAGACCGCTTCCTTGGCTGTCTGATTATAAGACTTCTATCGATGTTCCCGGGCAGTGCAACTAAGGGGGATGGGGCGTTCTGCCGGCGATCCATCCAGGACCCCGAGGCATCCGGTCCGGGAAGGGTCCAGGGCTTTCAGGGCGCACCGTGACGCCGCGCTTGGTCAAGGCCGATGCTTTTTCATTGGTGAGGGAAACGCATGAGTCGAGGTTTTTTTGAGTGACCGCTGCATGCTCTGCAGCGGTCACGTTGATCCTAACGCTGCAAGCCGTGACGCTCTAAGATATCAGTAAAATCTTCAGAGGAAAGCGCATCCATAAAATAGCCTGCGGCAGCATCCTGCGTTGCTGACCAGTCCCCCTTGATCCGAATCGCGTAGTGAGCGCCGATGCGGTTTCCCGGCAGCGGCTGTGGGTCCTCAACGGTCCCTCCCAACGGTACTATTTCAAACAAATCAGGAAAGGTTTGTATGGCGTGCAAGGCCAGGTGATAAAATAGGACGCCGGTGTCCGCCTTCCCGTATGCGATTGACCACGGCACCTCGCGGTGGTGAATTTTGCTGCCCACAAACCACTTTTCTTTGGGTCCTGTTGTGTTGAATATCAGGTTAAAAAGGCGGTCCGCATTCCATCCACTCGGGGCGTTCGATTCGTCGTTGAGAGCGATATCGTAGATACTCCCGCTGTAATTTTCGAATGTGTTTTTCTCGGTAAGAGGGTTCGGCGTCACCACCTGCACATCGGGACGCCCCAGGTCCCATACGGTCTTGATGTGCTTCGGGTTCCCTTTCTTGACCAGAAGAACATTGCCCCGGTTTTTAAATACCGAGATGGCAATTCCCGTGGTCAATCCAGCCGCTTTCAGATCATTTATTGCCTTAAGCGGGCCGACGGCGATCTGGGGCACGCACTGGAGGGAGAGGTTCCCAAACACTACTTTCCCGTTCTGGATCTGCTGCTTGGCAATGGGAGGACTGGTAACAAAGAACCAGTTCTTCAAGTTTAATTCTGAAGCGTAACGGGGGAGGAAAACATCATGCCAAAGATCCCTGAAAGCCATATGATAGTTGCCGGCGGTCGATACGGCCATATCACATCCGGTAAATTGGCCGTGGAGATCGCTCAACCGATTAGCGGTTGCCTCGGTCAAATCAGGCTCGCTGTTCCCGATGTCACAGGGCCAATCGAGCAGTTGCGGTGAATCCACCACGGGCGTCCCGGTGATTGGCGGCACTGCCGCAGCTTGCGCCGGAACGAACCATACTGCTGCCAATGCAATAACGAGCGCTGCTAACTGTCTACGGTACTTCATAAGTCCTCCTTTTCCGCGTGTACGTCGCATACCCCTTATTTCGAGAGAACGACGTATTTTCCCAACCCCAGCTTCTTCAGAGGGAGGTAATCCTTATCATAATTTGCCTGTACGGGCGCCGGCATCTGAATTTCTTTGAACAGCTCTTCATTTGCCTTATCACTTGCAAGCCTGAGAAGGGCCTTCACTATTTTCTCGCGCACTTCCGCCGGTACTCGCGGATGAATTGAGAGCGGATGAGAGGCGGACCCCGGCGTTTCGTAAACAACGGCAAGCTGGTCTTTCAGGTTATCCTGCATTTCCCCGAACGTTTTCCGAACACCGCCGCCTGCGGCCGTCTGTTTGGACAAGACGCCTAAATACACGTTTGTGTGGTTATTCACATAAAGAGGCTTAATAGTGATATTTTCCTTCTCTTTTAACAGGGCGCGCATGTAAAGGGATGCGGCAAAAGCGTTCGGCGCGGGGAACGAAATTTCTTTCCCGTCCAAATCTTTGACCGATCCCAGACCGCTGTCTTTCCGGGCTACCAGTATGCCGACGAGGTCTTTCTTATCCCGCACCAGCGGTATATAGCCCTGGGCATCATAGGCCATCACCTGATGATAGGGATTCATGTACACGATATCCGGAGCGCCTTTTAAAAGCTCCACCTCAAATTCGGGAATAGTGGAATAAGCCCTTAAATGGATCTCGACTCCGACTTCCTGAGACAGTTTCTTGATGAAGGGATTCCATGCCCCATATATTTGCACTGCTGAAACCTGTGGCACCACACTGAGCGTATAAACCTTCTTCTCTGCTGCTGCGGCGCCGAACGGCAAAAACAACGGCACAATCCATACCAGCATCACAAACACCAGGTGTTTCATCATCGCATTGCCTCCTTTCAGAGACTTTAGGGTTTTTGCCCTTCTCCCCCATGGAGAAGAGACGCCAGCCGTTATCCTCAACTTCCGCACTGTTTAATTTTTAAGCAATACTTGTGATTAGTATTATACCAAAGTTGTATATTTCTCGCTCTTTTTTTATAACACTCCCCATAAACGACAAAATAGCTGTTTTAATTGCATTTTTTAGCATATACAAAACATGCAACGGTAACTACTCAGGCCAGCCACTTCGCTACGGCGCAAGGCGCGCCAGCATGCTATTCACTGCAACGCTGTCCGATGCCCCCGTAGCCGCAGCGCTTTCGCTTCGCACGCGCTGTTGCGGCTGTACCCTGATGCTCTTACGGCGTTTACTAATTTCGAGAAAGATGTTATTATATGCGGACAGAATACCATCCGGGGGCATGACATAAATCATATCTTTTACTCGAGGCATGATCTATTATTCACTCATGAAAACGCCGAATTCGTACATCAAAACGATCCGCTATGCCGTACAGGGCGTCTTTCTCCTCCTCACCCTGTTCATCGGCTACCGATTCTATGAATTTGTGATGCAGTTTACGACACCCGGACACCCGCTTGTCCAACGGCCTCCGTCAGTCGAAGCCTTTCTTCCGATCGCGGGGCTGATGTCGTTCAAATTTTTTCTCTTCACAGGTATTGTAGAGCCGGCCCATCCCGCGGCCTTCATCATGTTCGTTGCCGCGGTGACGACTTCCCTGGTCATGAAAAAAGGGTTCTGCGGGTGGATCTGCCCCGTCGGAACGGTGTCGCAGTATTTCTGGATGGCGGGTGAGCGGATATTCGGCAGAAACTTCAGGATGGGGAAATTCACGGACGCCGCCGTCCGGTCGCTGAAATACATCCTCATGTCCCTGTTCCTGCTGTTCATCGGCGTGGCAATGGCGCCGAACATGATGGTGCTTTTTTTCATATCGGACTACTACAAAGTGGCCGACGTGAGGACCATGCAGTTCTTTACCAACATGTCCGTCGTCACCTTCTGGGTGCTTATCGGCATCGGCGGCATGTCCCTGTTCTATAAAAATTTCTGGTGCCGGTACCTCTGTCCCTACGGCGCGCTCCTCGGACTGGCGAGCAGGTTCGGGCCCGTTAAGATACGGCGGAGCGAAAAGGCCTGCACGCACTGCCGCGCCTGCAGCGAGAGCTGCCCAAGCCTCCTCGATGTGGAGAAACAGGAGGTGGTGAGCTCTCCGGAGTGTTTCGGCTGCATGACCTGCGTGAGCTCCTGTCCTGCTCAAGGCGCTCTCGACATTACCGCCATGGCCGGCAGGGGCCGCAGGGTTTTCCAGCCCTCCCTCTATCCCGTGGTTTTGATCGTCATCTTCTATCTCATCATCGGCCTCGGCATGGCGACAGGCACCTGGCATTCGCAGGTTCCGCTCGAGGAGTACAGCAGGATCATTCCCGGCCTCATAAAGTAATACAGCCGCGCGCAGTCTTTTATGAGGGCCCTGATGCCATTTTTTCAGCTGGCAGGGGTATCGGAAGGCCAAAAAACACGCAAAAAACAAGTGATGACTTTATACACGTAACGTGCTATAATGCCCCATGATTTCGCTGGGATTGACAGCCGGTAAGGCCATGAAGTAGTGTGACTTTGTGGCTTTTTTTTACCCCGTTAGAGATCGCGTCAATCCTGAAAGGGGAAAAATGACTACACAGAAACAAAGCTATCTGGAAAAGCTGGAACTGAAGCGGAGCGCCATGCTCGCCGCCGGCTTGATCTCAGAACGTTTTCCCGAGATTTCGAACATCGTGTTTCGCATGACCTATTACCAGAGAACATCGGATCCGGTCCTGATGGTGCGCACGGTCAATTTTTTCCCCACCGATTATGCCTGTTTTCACATGGATTGCACACGGGAGGAATGCACGGACGGCGGTTTTGATCTCATGCCGGTGGTTACCGGGCTGGTCAAGAACCGCAAGAAATCGGTCAAGGGAAAGATCTTTTGTCACGGAAAAAGCGAGACCCTCCGCTTCGGCCATGCCAGCATCAACTACGAAGTCAGTATTCAGTACAACAAGCAGGGCAAGTAGAAATATTTCAAACGAATTTATTGTTGAAAGAAATCTAATTCGGGCGGTATTGTTCGTACAGGCTGTCCGGAATCAGTTTCAGTTCACGTGTGAAACGGTCGTTCATTGATTTGTACTGGTTGAATTCCGCAATCAATTCGTTCTTTTTCCCCTCGTTCTGTATCGGCTCCAGGTCCATATTCTTACCGATGGCAAACAATATATCCTGATCGATGAAATACATTCCGGAAATATAATCGATCAGATTGTTTATTGTGTGTTTGAGAGGATATTTATGTATGTTTCTAAAAGACCGGTCCGTATCCAGTCCTGTGCCGACCCAGGCAACGGTGGAGGGGGCATCTATATGGTAATTCTTCTTCAGGAAGGCCAGGAGGGAAGGGGTAATATCCAGATGTGATGAGATCGACTGGATATGCGCCGTGCGCTTCAGCAGCGGCGAGAATATGATCAGCGGAACGTGGAACCGGTCTATCTTGGTGGACATCGGTATCTCGGGCAACCGATGATCCCCGGTAATGATAAAGAGCGTATTGCTGTAAGCGGGGAGTTTCGCATACATCTCAAAAAAGAAACGCAACGCCTCATCCGTATACATGATTGTGGAATATATTTTTTTGTATGTACGATGACGTTCCTTTTGAGCCTCATCAAAACCCAGCCTGTTCATTCGTTCCTCGAAGATCTTGATGTAATCCTCCTGGTCGGGTATGGAATATGACGTATGCATACTCATGGTTTGCACGAACGAAATATACGGTTGCTGCGAATCCCGACGGTCCATTTCCAGCGATTTCCGCATCAGTTCCCTGTCGGGATAACCCCAGCTTGTGCCCGGGTTTTTCGCATAGTTTTTGTCATAGTCATCTATTCCGACCAGCAGATCCACTCCCTGCCGCTGGAGAAATAATCGCTCGTTATCAAAATCCAGATCACTGCCAAAATAAAATTTAGTACGATACCCGTTGTGTTTCAGGATGCTCATTAAAGAAAGATGCTTGGGCATCCGTTGTCCCAGATCATTAAACCCTTTATCCGCAAAGGGCAATGAGGCCAAAATGGACGGAAGGGCCGCAAAGGTGCGCCCCTGTGAAGCAAGGCAATTCTCCCAGTACAAGCTTTTCCCGGCCAGATCATCAAGAAACGGCGTGAAGCTTCCCAGATAAGCATTGGGCCCGCTGAAAGCCTTGCCCAGCCCTTCCACCAGAATAATAACAATGTTCGGCGGCCTGGAGGAATCTCTGTTGAAAAATTCGCCAAGTACATCGGGAGTTTCGTCGGTTCTCAAAAACGGATACTCGGAGCTGACCGTGTTGAATGCCGGCGCATTGCCTGGCCGCCTGTCAACTCTGGGGGGGATAATGGTATTGACGCTCCCTTTTGATGCACGAGAAAAATAGGCACAGGATTCTTCGGCAAAATAAGCTGCTTTGTTCAATGCCAGATTATACGATAATTCCGTTTCAAATGATGTGCCGGCGGGTAAAGCGGATACCGCGAAGGTCAACACGACCCCTGTTCCTAATATGACAAATGCATATGCCGGTTTGATCGATTTTCGGGAGTATAAAAACGCAAGTGATATCCAGAACAGAGATATGGGTATGAGAAACAGGAATATTGAAATCGCATCGATGACGGCGCTGCCTCTGATGGTCATTGCAATATCTTTCAGGGAATATCCGAACACGTCGGCGCCAAGGGGGACCAGCGCCGTGGCAAAGTATTTGATCAGTATCGCGTACAGGATTATGACAAGAGATCCCCCGACGCCATACGCCCGGTAACGGGATCTCATGGTTCCGGTGCCGACGTAAACGATGAAAAAGGGAATGAACAGGAACGGAAGCATTTTCAGAAAAGATACACTGTCGAACAGGAACGCCTTTAAGACAACGTTCAAAAAATCCCGCGGACGATCTGCGGTCATGAAAATGTATACGAATTCCATGATACGCGCCGCGAATAACCCGATCAGCAGCGCCGGTGAAAGGTTCACAAACAGAGCAGCGCAGTTTTTCAACGTGTCGAGAAGTGCGTGTTCAGGTTCCTTTTGGGGTGTCTGGTTCATGTTGTGAAGTTATTCCCTCTCAAGAAAGACCGGGTTGTAACTACTCAGGGGTCAGCCGTTCGCTCATGGCCGACCGAAGTGGTCACTTCTCATCACCAGCGCGTTAAAAGCTTGGCAGAGATGCTTCGCTCAACGATGCTTTGCTCAACAAGGGTCTTCTCGTCGTCATGGCCGGCCGAAATCTTGATGCCCCAGCGCGAATTAAAATAATTTTGGAAGGCCGCTCCGAACGATCGGCTCCTTGTTGTTTCAACGATCGTTGTTCCCAGGAGAAATTCACCGCCCCTGCTGAATCCGCCGCTCATTTCGAGGTAATCATCCGCATTTCCGGCATAGTAATATCGGGCGAGGACGCGGTTGGAAATGCCCAGCCTGGCAGCTGATGGAACAAAGAGGGTCCGCCAGCGGAGGTACCAGTTGCCGGTGTATTTCCCAAGACCGGCGCCCTCCATCGCGACGTTGCTTTCCCCGAAATCCATGTGGTCATAGCTGCCGGAAAGCTCCCATCCTTTTCCGACCCCCTGGAAAATTTCCATGCGATAGGAGTCATCGGGGTAGAGGTCGGCATTCGGTGAATACTGATACCGCACGTTCGCATACGCGCGCTGCCAGAGATCCACGTATCCATCGAGCGCAAGGGCATAATCGTTGGAATCGAACCGGCGGGAACGGAGATATTCAAACCCGAGAGAGCCGCGTTCCCAGTAGCGACGAATGGCAGCGGTGTAATAGCTCCAATCGCTGCGGTCCGTCGAGAATTTGCTAAGGTCGTATGACAGGCTCGCGGACCAGTTGTATCTGTCCGGCACGGTTGCTTCCGGATCCTGTCTGCGTCGTTGAAGAGATGTAAGATACTGATCGACCTCCGGGCCCGGCGCTCCGTGTGCGCGGGCCGATTCAAAGTCGGCGCGGGCCGCATTGACGTCACCCGATGATCGATAGGCCCTTGCGCGCGCGATGTACGCGCGGGGGTCATCGGGATTGGCCGCTATCCATTTTCCGTATGCGTTCGCCGCGTCGCCGGGCCGATCGCTCCAGAGATACATGTCTCCGAGAGCCGACCAGGCGTCGCCGTAGTCCGGCGACCGCCTCGTTACCGCTGTTATATCCGCCTCGGCTTCATGCCAGCGATTCTCCCACGCATACGTCCGTCCTCGCCCGAGAAGCAGATCGGAATTATTCGGTCGCGTTGCCAGCAGTTCCGTGTAGAGCTGAATCGCCTCAACACGATGATTCGAAAAAGAGAGGGCTCTTGCAAGCTTGAACTTTGCGTCATATGATTCGGGGTGGGCTTCAGCTTCCGCACGATAGTACTGTGCGGCAGCGGCATAATCACCCCTTGTCATAGCCATGTCACCATCAGCCATCGCGGCGATAAGACCCAATACAAGAAAAATCATCATGCCATTAACCCGTCCTCTTTTAAGGTACTATTTACCTCGTTAGAGATCGTGTCAAGCGAAACAGCTCTAACGGGGTTTACGTTGTCCAGCGCGTGAAAGCCAGGCCCATTACGGCTCATGGGGAGACACCTCGGCAGGGAAGTTCGACCCCTTTTCCACCACATGCTCCCAGCCGGTCCTCCCGGCCAGGAACTGGAACAGGGCCTCGGTCCTCCAGAAAGAATTTATCTGACGGTAATAAAAATTCTCCAGGAGGGCGTACCATACCATCCGCATCAGATGAGACCACTTCGGATATCTCCGGTAGGTAAGTTCCGTCAGAAACACCCCCACGGTGGAGAGAAAGGTCCCGTAGAACACCGAGAGGACCAGAAAGAGAATGAGGAAATCAGTGCTGAGCAGGCCCAGCAAAAAAGAACACGCGACCGTCACGTATCCCATCAACTCTATGACGGGACCGAATGTTTCAAAGAAGAGGTAATAGGGCAGTGCGAACAGGCCGATCCTCCCGTACTCCGCGTTGAAGATCATCGACCGGTGCTGGGAAAGGGTCTGGAGCAGGCCGAGATGCCACCTTCTTCTTTGTCTTCCGAGCATGGTCAGATTATCCGGCACTTCCGTCCAGCAGATCGGGTCCGATATGAATTTTATTTTATAGGGTTTTTTACGCTCGAGATAATGCTTGTGAAGCCTCACGACGATCTCCATGTCCTCGGAGGTGGTTCCACCCCGATAGCCCCCGACATTCAGCACTGCCGACTTGAGGAACAGAGAAAAAGCGCCGGAAAGTATCAGCAAAGAGTTCAGCGCGTCCCATCCCATTCTGCCGAACAGAAAGGTCCTCGCGTATTCCACGACCTGAAACATGGGAAGGGCCTTGCGGGGAAGATCGATCTCCTGCAGAGAGGTGCCTTGAAAGGTCACGCCGTTTGCTATTCTCACCACGCCGCCGCATGCGATAACGGGGACATTGCTTTCCATGATCGGCGTGATGAGCTTGATGAGACTGTCCTGCTCCAGGAGAGAATCAGCGTCTACGGAACAAAAGTAGGGGCTTCTCGATACCGTGATCCCGCAGTTGAGGGAATCGGCTTTGCCGCTCCGTTCTTTGTCAATAACAACGAGATTCGGTATCTCCGGGTTGGAGTAAAACGCCTTCACGGGCCTGGTCCGGAGAACATTTCTGTAGATGAGGTCTATTTTCTTCAACCCGAAGGCATTGACGACGGCTTCGAGCGTCCCGTCCACGGACCCGTCATTGATGACGATAACCTCGAAGATGGGATAGTCGACGGCAAGGGCGGACCGTATCGTTCTCACGATCACCCGTTCTTCATTGTGCGCCGGAATAAGGACGGATATCGAGGGCGTTTGAGAAGAAAGACCGTATTCCTTGAACGGTTCGTACTTGATGCGGCGCACGTGCCTGAGAATGACGCCAAGGGCGATCGCCAGGAGCGCCGTGTAGAAAATATTCATAGCGCCGTAATAGAAACCGACAAAATAATTGAACCCCAGCGCGAAGAATATCAAGATCGTTTTCATGCGTTCTTTCCTTGTCCGCCTCTCGCCGCGCGATTCGGGCAGGCCGTTCTTTCGCCGTTCTTATACCCCGGCGGAGTGTACCGCCGTTTCCAATATCAGGGACGCCATCTCGTGTTTAATGCCGTTGTTCTTGCCGCTGTTCAAATAGTCATAGATCGGGGTGGAAAAATTCAGGGAATGCATGATCCTGAGGATCTCCCGGGATTTTTCATGTGTTCTTTTGTCGGAGCTGGTGAGGTTCTCGATCAGTATCCGGGTAAAATTCGTTCGTTCCAGTTCCTCGCAAATGCTCCCCTTCGCGTAGCGGTCCGTATATTTCAGAATATTCAGGAAAACGTCGAGCGAGGCGTCTCCGATATGGGTCAACGCCCGTGCCGCGGCATTTCTTACCTGCCAGTTCTGGTCGAGCAACAGGGCCCCCAGTTTATCGACCGCCCGTTCGTACCTCAGGGTCCCCAATGCGTTTGCGGCCTGAAGTCTCACAAACCATACCCGGTCTTCCAGCAAAGGAAGCAGCAGCGCCGGATGCAACACGCCTTCCGAGGCTTCGCGTCTGCCCAGTACCTTTATTGCTCTTGCCCGCACCTCTGCGTCGTAGGCGCCCAGATTGGCCCCGGCGTAATACAGCGCCATCGGGTTCGCCGGGAGACGGGAAAGCACTTCCAGGAGAGAGGCCGTGATCTTCGGGTTTCCGTATTTTCTTCCATAGGCCACCAGGAGCGGTATGGCATCGGCGCTGCAATGGACAAGGGAGGTCTCTATGGTTTTTTGAGAGATAAGGTTTTTCCCGTACAGGTCCGGCAGCCGTTCGAGGATGGCTTTCAGCCCTTCCCGATAATTGTTCCTGCATAAGGCCCGTATCGTGACGGTCAGGATTTCGGGGTTATTCTCGCTGTTCAATACCTCGATGAGCTTGCCCGTCGAAAATTCACTCAACATCTTGCCTACTTTATCAACTGCCGCGGCCTTTGTCGTCACACGGTTGCTCTTTAATTTCTTCTCATAATGGTCCCGGTATCCGAGCCGATAAAATAATTGACGGACCTCTTTTCTGTATTTTCTTTGTTCGATCAGGTCGAAAAGGATCTCTTCAACGGCGTGCCACTGCAGGCTCAACGGTTGGGCGCGGAGGTCTTCGACAATGGACAATGAGGAGCCGGATTGAAGGGCGGTTGTTATTTTCAGTCGGCACCACTTTCTGTATCGGTCCAGTTCAGCATACTTTCTGGCATTCAGGACCCTTCTCGTCACTGCGGCAAGAAAAAACGCCAGGATAAGAATAATGATGCAGACAATGAGCGCCGCGAGAATCTGTTTGTAAAAATCCGTTATCACGTTCTGTCAGCTCCTGTACCAAATGGTTTTTCGGCGCTCCCGGTGCCTGTCCTCGATGAGGCGTTCGGCAATGAAAAATTTATCCTCACCTTATGAACATAGTAAGCACGCGGGGAGGGTAGTTCGTATAATGAATACAGTAAAATGCGGGAGGTTATAAAAGCGATAAAGTGCAACTATTGTATCACAGAAAAATAAAGAATAAAAGTCAAGAAAATAGCTTTTTAACATTCCCTCATAATTTCCCACCAATTTTTTTGGGCTCATTTTTGTTCTGATTGCACAAAACGGGGAAGAAATAGTATAATCTGCCATGGCCAGTCCCTTAAAAGAGAATGCCGATGTCCTTCTTGCCGCCGAGAAAGGGACGATCTACAAGACCCACGGCGCCGAAGTGGAGGTCGCGCTGGCATATCCGAACACCTACCACGTGGGCATGTCGAACCTCGGTGTGCACCGTATATACTCCATCCTGAACGGCCGCGACGATACGTTGTGCGAACGTGTATTTCTTCCTGATGAAGAGGATATCGAGGAATACGCAAAGACGCGTACGGCGCTTTTTACCCTCGAGAGCAAACGGCCTGTGAAGGAATTCGACATTTTGGCCTTCTCTGTCTCCTTTGAGCAGGACTATCTGAACATTCTCGAGATCCTTCGGCTTTCCGGCATTCCGGTTGATAAGCGCGAGCGGTCCGAAGAAGACCCTCTTCTGGTCCTCGGCGGCATCTGTTCATTTTTCAATCCCGAACCGCTCACGGACTTTTTCGACCTCGTGATCATAGGCGAGGGGGAAGAGGTTGTGGGCGAGTTTCTCGACGCTTACAAAGAGAACCGGTCCAAAGGCCGCCGGGAGCTGCTGCGGTCATTCTGTTCGGTTCCGGGCGCGTACGTGCCGGAGTTTTACGATGCTCTCTATAATGAAGACAAAACCATAAAAAGCAGAAAAAGCAGTGAGGCGGCCGCGCCCGATCGCATCAAAAAACGCACGTTCAATGCTATGAACAGGAAGCCCGCGGCATCGGTCATTCTCACACCGGATACCGAGTTCAGCGACATGTATCTGTCCGAGATCACGCGCGGATGCGGCAGGCACTGCCGGTTCTGCATGGCCGGGTATCTTTATCTTCCGCCGAGGAATCTGGGGATCGATGAAGCGAAGGAGCAGGCAAAAAAGGCCGACAACCTTTGCGGAAAGATCGGCCTTGTCGGTTCAGCTTTGTCGGACTACCCGGATATCAACGAGCTTTGCGCGGCAATTGAAGGAGGCGTGTCCGTGTCATCGCTCCGCGCGGACTCGGTCGGGGAGGTCCTTATCGAGCGGCTCGCCAGGAGCGGCCACAAGACCATCTCGATCGCGCCCGAGGCAGGCTCGGAACGGCTTCGCATGGTGATCAACAAAGGCATCGCAGAAGCAGATATTCTTCGCGCAGCGGACATGGTGTTCGGCCACGGCATTCCGAATCTCAAGCTCTATTTCATCATCGGCCTGCCAACGGAGACGCGGGAGGATGTGGAGGCGATCATAACGCTCACGGAAAAGGTACGCGAGATCCAGCTCAAACACGCGCGGCCCGCGGGAAGGATCGGCAGGATCACGCTCTCCGTGAACTCATTCATCCCCAAGCCCTTCACGCCGTTCCAGTGGGAGCCGATGGAGCGCGTTGAAAGCCTGAACAAGAAACTCCGCTTTCTCGAAAAAGGCGTGAAGAAGATCGGCAACACGAACCTCATCCATGATCTTCCCAAGTGGGGCTTTGTCCAGGCATTGCTCTCGCGCGGTGACCGGCGGATCGGGCCGCTTATCAAAGCAGTACATGAGAAGAACGGCGACTGGAAGGGCGCGGCGAAGGAGCTCAACATGGACACGGATTTTTACGTGACCCGTCGGCGCGCTTTCACCGAGGTCCTGCCGTGGGATTTTATTGACATCGGAGTGAGGAAAGATTATCTTATGGACGAATATCAGCGGGCGCTCGAAGGGAAGTACACGCCGCCGTGCAAAGTCGGGATCTGCAAGACGTGCGGAGTGTGTGAATGACGTCCTTTGCACAGTCTCGAGCTGACTCCATGAATATGGCGATAAAAAAAGATGTTCATTATATAACCCTTCCCGCGCTGGAACAGGCCGAAAAAATCCTTCACGCCTTCACCACCCGCGAAAACGGACTCGGCGCGAGGGACAACGGGATCAAGCAGGCAGGCGACTGGCACCCGGTGGCCGGGGCATTC
>Ga0209341_10004188_pt1 | contig 13336 bp, 9 predicted proteins | sample RifCSP13_2_FD_184020 | JGI IMG/M metagenome (GOLD analysis project Ga0209341, IMG submission 184020) | Soil microbial communities from Rifle, Colorado - Rifle CSP2_sed 13_2 (SPAdes) (version 2) | ecosystem: Environmental > Terrestrial > Deep subsurface > Rock core/Sediment | place: Rifle...
TCCCTGCGTCGCGGGCCGCCACGACCGCGACGCAGGTCGCCGTTGCAGGATGAGGAGCAAGGCCGCGCCCCACAACATCGCCGTCTGCGCGACGGTGAACGGCTCCTGCCGCACGAAGACGAAGAATCCCAAGTAGTAGAGGCCAAAAAGGAAGAAGAGGCCCCCAAAGGGGCGCGAGAGGATCACCGGCGCTGGTCCTTTGCGGCGACCGCGCGCTCCAATTCCAGCAGGCGGGCTTTCAGAGCCACGCCGTCAGGCCCGCCATAGCCGCACAGGCTACCGTCGCTGCCGACAACGCGATGACAGGGGATGAGCAGCGGGATCGGGTTAGCCCGCAACGCCTGGCCCACGGCGCGGGCGCTGCGTGGTCGGCCGATGGCGCGCGCGATCTCCCCATAGGTGCGCCTCTGTCCAGGGGGAATGGCGCTTGTCGCGTCCCAGACGGCCTGTTGGAACGGCGTCCCCTGCGGATCGAGCCGCTGGTCCCAAGACGGCCCTTCGCCCGAGAAGTAGCGCTCCAGCCGCTCTCCAAGGGCCGCGCCGAAGGCGGGGTCGGGCGTCGCATTGGGGGGGGCGCCCAACGCCTCCCAGGCCGAGCGTTCATCGGCCTCGGGCCAACTGAGGCGCCGAAGACCACTGGCCGAGCTTAGCGCAGCGGCCCAGCCCCAAGGCGTTGGAAAGGCAGCCGCCGTGAAATGTTCCACCTTACACGTCCTTCCAACGAATGAGCTTCAGCAACAGGCGGCGACGTAGCTCTCGCCAGATATCGGTCAACGCGCTCACGCCTGTCTGGTCCAGCAGTCGCCTGCCAAAGCGCATCTCGTTGTAGCTGGCGGTCACTTGGTCCACCTCGGCGCTGGCGCTCGGCAGCACGACCTTGAGGCGTTGCGCATACTCACTCGGGGTCTGCTGGGGTAGCGCGGGCACGCGCAGCCACGCGCCCAGGCGCACCATCTGCTCGAAGACCTGGGCCGGATAGGGCAGCCCAAGGAGCGTGCGCCACCAGAAAACCCAAAACACAACGGACAGAACAAGGCTGCCGCCAAGAAGGATGAAGATAGCTTCCGCGCCGATTGCCCATACCTCGCGGCTGGCCGGTGCGGGGATGGTCAGTGGCACGTCAATGGTTGCTTCGCCTCCGCTATCGCTGTCCTCGCTCGCACCCTGGCTGCCGCTTATGCCTCCGCTGAGCGCCGTCTCCTCGGGTCTTAGGGCGAGCGTGCGTGCCGGCGTTGGCTCGAACTCGATCCAACCATAGCCTGGGAAATAGGCCTCGGGCCAAGAGTGCGCGTCCTCCCCGGTGACCACGAAACCGTTGGGGTTCTCCGTGTCAGGCTTCGTCAAGACATAGCCCACCACCACCCGCGCGGGGATACCGACCGCTCGCAGCATGACCGCCATGGCCGAGGCGTAGTAGTCGCAGTAGCCCTTCTTTTGCTGGAACAGGAAGAACGAGACGGCGTCGGTGTTCGCGGGAGGCGGCTGGATGTCGAACGAGTATTCGATCTTCCGCAGGTACTCCTGTATTGAAAGCGCGCGGTCGTAGGCGTTGTCAAAGCCAACGGTAACCTCCCGTGCCAGCTCGCGGACAGACTGCGGCAGGCTGACCGGCAACTGCTTGTAGTAGTCGGTCCACGCGGGGTACGTCGTCGGCGCCTTTCGCAGGTCCTCTACGCTGGCGCCCGAGATGAAAGAAGTCACGGTATACACGTCGCCACGACTGAGCGGGGGGGTCGCCCGCAGCGCCGCAACCTCCTGAGGAGAGGAACGATAGAAGGAAATCGTGCGATAGGAGCTCGGAGACGCAGAACGGGACCCCTCAAGCAGCGCCTGCCGCAGCGCTACCTCGCCCTCGGTCAGGACCGTGCTGGTGGGCGCTGACCGGCTACTGGGATTGTAGACAAAGCCGTTGTTGAGCGTCCGGATTTCCCCCGGCTTGAGCTCGGCAAGCGCCTGGTCGTTCTGAAGCGGTAAGGCGAATGAAGAGCCGGTCTGGCTGAACGCCAGATAGAACCGCCCTGGACCAAGGTCAGCCGTGATCGGCACGTTGACTTGTATTGGCTCACCAACAGAGAAAAGCACGCCGGTGCTGTCCTCCAGCTCGATGGTTGCGGTCGCAATCTTCTGGCCCGTGTCGGGGCTGGCGCCGTTCACCACAATCTCCGGGGGCACTTCGCGGCGCTGGTTCGCCATCCAGCCCTGGCCCGTGTAGGCGTCATACGTCGTAGCACGGACCCGATAGGTGCCGTAGTCGCTCGCGGTGAGCCGCATGACCGGCTGCTGGCCGAGGACGACGCTGCCGCGGAGGGCGAAGGTGTTGCCATACGTGTGCAGGGGCACCGCCCGATGAGAGCGAAGGGAGGCGAAGACTCGGTTGAACTCTTGCTCGGTCTTCTGCCAGGGCTTAGTCAGTTGCAGCCACCATTCCGCCACGGTGGCAGAGGGGCGAGGATGAGGCAGGAACCACGCCAGCAGCAGCAGCGCCGCGGTCAGCCAGATGCCATCAACGATGATCGTGTTCGCAGGCGCCGGCAAGGAGCCGAGACCTTGTTCCTGCCACTGGAGCTGCCTCTCCGCCATATGGAGGCGCGCCAGGAAGATCATCGAGAAAACGAGATAAAGGGCGAGGTAGGAGTAGAAAGAACTCGGCAGATAGCTGAGGTTGACCACGAGGCCCAAGCCGCTCGGCAACAGGGCCAACCACGGATGCCGGTAGCGGAACACGGACCATGCGGCTAGGTAACCGATCAACCAGCTGAGGGCGGCGAGGAGCAGAGCGAAGGGAAGTGTATCACCGCTGATCCCGCCGCGAATCGCCAGCTCCCACCAAGCCGTCGATCGCTGTACCACAACCTGGGCTTGCTGCCACAAACCCTCGGCCTCGCCCACCGTCAGAGCGGTGCGCCACAAGGCGATCGGCAGGCCCACCACCACGCCCAAGGGGAACAGGAGGACGTCGGGTGCCGCTATCTTGGCAAGGGCGAGCCCCGTGCTCAGCGCGAGGACGGTGACCACCGTCAGGTCTGGCAGTTGCGTGACGTACTGCGCGCGCTCCACGGACCACACCACAGCCAGGTGGGCCAGGAGCAAGAAGATGAACGTCGTCCAGCCCTCGCGGGGTCCCCAAAGGCGCGGTGGCCAGCGCAGCAGGCCAAGCCGTCGCAGCTGCAGTTGCGGCGCCGGTCGTGCCTGGGTGATGGCGGGCCACATACGCTTACGCTACCTGAGGAGATACGCCTCTACGGGGCTGCCGAGCGCCTGCTCGAGTGGAATGCCCCGCCTCATGGCGTACGTGGGCACGCGGGAGGCGCCGAGGCTCGAGAAGACTAGGTCCGGTGCAGTGCCGCCGAAAGAGTCGGCCTCCAACACGACTGCCGAAGGCTGCAAGCCGCTGCGCTCCAGATGGCGCAGATCATCGACCCACTCGGGCTCCGTGGACGGTGTGACCACCAGCACGGTGCTCTGGGTGCCAAAAAGAAAGGACTCTGTCCGCAGCACCTCGGCAAGGGACAGGCCGCCTTTGGCTTGCATCAGGGTAAGCGCCTCCAGGATGCGTCCCAGTTGCATGGCGCCCCGTACCGGGGCGAGGGCGTGGCGTTGCTCCCCGTAGGCGAGCAGGCCCACCGGCCGGCCGTGGTCGAGGCACCACTTGGCGATGGACGCCACCGCACCCACCGCGTACTCCTCCGTGCTCTGCTCTCCTTCTCCCACCTGGACCTTTTGCTGCAGGTCCAGCACCAGCCAGACGTCGCTGACTGGGTCCAGCTCGAACTCCTTGACCATGAGCCGCCGCTGCCGCACGCTGGAGGGCCAGTGGATGCGGTTCAAGCTATCGCCGTGCACATAGTCACGCACTGTCGTGGCGCTGGGGGTGAGATAGGCAGTGCGACGCCGCACGTTGCCCTCGCCGGGGAGGTTCGCCGAGGCTAACACAAAGTGCGGCAGGTCGACCGTGGCCGGATACACCATGACGATGCTTGGCTCGCCCACGAGGCGTCGGCGCTGGAACAGGCCGAAGGGGTCCCCTCCCGTCAGCACGATGGGCCCGACCGTATAGCGACCTCGTCGCTGGCAGAGCGTCTGCGGTTTCCACACCAGCGCGGAGTGGGCAGGAACGCCCACCACGGTCGTGCCTTGATGATGCGGCAGGTCGGAGAGCTCGTGGACCTCCAGCCATCCCTTGGCAACCCCACTTTCGTTCCGGACCTGGAAGCGTTCCTCCAGCACTTGGCCCACCTGGGTACGCTCCGGCCCGGGAAGCCGGTCCACCGCCACGCCTCTGACGCTGAGATACGCCCACACGTAGGCGACGATGCCGACGAAGACCATCGCGTAGGTCAAGCGAAAGAGCGGCTCGAAACCGTTAGCGAATGCGCTGAAGACGACAACAAGGGCGAACAGCGGGAAGAGGATACTTCGGAGCGGTAGTTTTCCTCGGAGCGTCTTCATCTCTGTGGTGGTCGGTCGTCGAACGGAGCGGCTGGAGTGGTCTATCGGCCGCGGGCGCGGGCGCCTGGCACGGCCACCGTGTCTAGCACTTCGTCCACCACAAGGTTGCTCGTGACGTTCCGTACTCGTGCGGCCGGGCTCACGATGAGGCGATGCGACAGCGTAGCACCCGCTAGCGTCTTCACGTCGTCGGGCGTAACAAAATCGCGTCCCTGCAAGAGAGCGCGGGCCTGGCCCGTGCGGAACAGCGCCAGCGAACCGCGCGGCGAGGCGCCAAGATACACCGACGAGTGGCGGCGCGTCGCCTGGACTACCTGGACGATGTACTCCTTGACGAGATCATCCACGTAGACATCGCGCACCGCCTCCTGCAGGGAGATCACCTCTTCGGCGGCCACCACCTGGTTCAACTCATCCACCGGATGGCCGTGCTGCTGCCGTCCTAGGATGCTCATCTCTTCTTCCAGGGTTGGGTAACCCAGGCTGATGCGCATCAGAAAGCGGTCGAGCTGGGCCTCTGGAAGCGGGAACGTCCCCTCGTACTCAATGGGGTTCTGCGTGGCCATGACCTGGAAAGGCTCCGGCAGCATGTGGGTGATGCCGTCCACCGTCACTTGGCGCTCCTCCATGCTTTCGAGCAGGGCCGACTGCGTCTTGGGCGTCGCGCGGTTGATCTCGTCGGCTAGGATGATCTGCGCCACGATGGGCCCCGGGCGGAACTCGAAGGTCTCGCTGTGCTGATTGTAAATGGAAACGCCGGTGACGTCGCTGGGCAGCAGATCGGGCGTGAACTGGATCCGTTTGAAGACACAACCCACCGAGCGCGCCAAGCTCTTCGCGAGCATCGTCTTGCCCACCCCAGGAACATCCTCTATGAGGACATGCCCGCGGCTCATCAAACAAACAAGCGCCAACTCCAACTCAGCGCGCTTGCCTACGATAACCTCTTCCATGTTGCGGATGATTGCCTCGGCTATATCCCTTGGTTGCTGCATCCGCAACTCCATTTGCTGTTAGTTGGAACAGGCCGCACCAACGATCTTCGGCGTGCATGCGTCGAACCCGATAATACCGTGGAGCTACATTTGCAGTATAGCACGCCGACCGAACACGGCGAGAAGCCGGCCTGGCCCGCCCACATCGGCTGATGAGGCCCATGTTAAATAGTCGAAACAGAGCCGCAACGTGGCGTTTACCGTCAGGACGCACAGGCGTAACAGTGGCTAGATAATCTTGCTGTGTCCAAAGCTATGCTCGTGATGGGAGGGACCTTATGCCCGAAATAGACACCGGCGACACAGCGTGGGTGCTGGCCTCCGCCGCCCTCGTCATGCTGATGACCCCCGGTCTGGGCTTCTTCTACGGAGGCCTCGTGCGCCAGAAGAACGCGCTGGCCACGATCATGCACAGCTTCTTCATTTTGGCGCTCATCAGCGTTCAATGGGTCCTCTGGGGTTACTCGCTCGCCTTCGGCCCCGATATCGGCGGCATCATCGGTAGCCTGGAGTGGGTCGGCCTGCGGAACGTCGGCTTGGAGCCCAACGCGGACTACGCCGCCACAATCCCCCATCAGGCGTTCATGATCTTCCAGGCCATGTTCGCGGTTATCACGCCAGCGCTCATCACGGGCGCCTTCGCCGAGCGAAAGCGCTTCAAGGCCTTCATCATCTTCACGATTCTCTGGTCCACGTTCGTCTACGATCCCATCGCTCACTGGGTCTGGGGAGTGGGCGGCTGGCTGCGCGTGTTCGGCGCCCTCGACTTCGCCGGCGGCACGGTCGTACACATCAGCTCCGGCGTCTCCGCCCTGGTGGCAGCAATTGTCCTCGGGCGACGCCGCGGTTTCGGCTTCGAACACATGGACCCTCACGATGCCACAATGTCGGTGTTAGGTGCAGCGCTGTTGTGGTTCGGCTGGTTCGGCTTCAATGCGGGCAGCGCCCTGGGCGCTAACGGTCTCGCCGTCAACGCCTTCGTCGTGACCAACACCGCCACCGGCATGGCCGCCCTCACCTGGATGACCATGAGCTGGCTGCACAAGGGAAGCCCCAGCGTCCTGGGCGCCGCCGCCGGTGCGGTGGCCGGCCTTGTCGCGATCACGCCGGCCGCGGGCTTTGTGGATGCGGGCGCCGCGATCCTCATCGGCCTCGGCGCGGGCATCCTCTGCTACTGGGCTGTCCAGCTCAAGAACCGCCTGCGGGTAGACGATGCACTGGATGTGTGGGGCGTCCACGGCATCGGCGGTACCTGGGGTGCCCTCGCCACGGGCCTCTTCGCGACCACAGCCGTCAACTCCCTGGGGGCCAACGGCCTCTTCTTTGGCAATCCGGAGCAGTTCCTGAAGCAGATCGTCGCTGTCGCCGTCGTCTGGGTCTACGCCGCCGTGGCGACCTGGATCATCCTGTGGGTCATCGGGCGGTTCACGCCGCTGCGTGTGGAGGAAGAGGAAGAGGCCCTAGGCCTCGACGTGAGCCAGCACGCGGAATACGCCTACCGGTTATAGCCGAAGAGTAGGAGAAGCAAGGTCGGCCCGCCCTTCAGGGCGGCACGAAAACACCGCTTGATTCGGAAAGAGGAGGAAGCAATGGAGATCCTAGCGCTCGCATCGTTTCTCGCGCTCATCGTCGCCTGGATGCTGACGCCTATCAGGACGACCGGCTAATCCACCAACGCGGGAGCTCGCCGCGATTATCCAAGGCAGGCCTGCCTTGGATAATCGCGGCTGACCTGCTAACCTTGATCGGCCTCATTACCACAAAACCAATTGCCTCTAGGAGGAAGAACCAATGGCAGTGCCAATGACCGCTGCACGCAAGCTCGATCCCGCCGCAACGCCGGCTCAGATCATCGAGTTTTGCCGAGAACAGGGGATTCAGATCGTCGATCTCAGGTTCATCGACATGCCCGGCATCTGGCAGCACCTCTCGATCCCGCTCTACGAGCTCGACTTCGAGAAAGGCACTGGCTTTGACGGCTCTTCCATCCGCGGCTTCCAGCCCATCAACGAAAGCGACATGCTCCTCGTGCCAGATCCCGCGTCCGCTTTCGTGGACCCGGCCTATCAGGTGCCGACGCTCGTCCTCATTTGTAACATTCGAGACCCCCTGACCCGGGGCTCTTACTCGCGAGACCCCCGCTACATCGCGCAGAAGGCGGAGCGCTACCTGCGCGATACGGGCATCGCCACCACGAGCTACTGGGGCCCCGAGATCGAGTTCTTCCTGTTCAATTCCCTCAGCTTCGATCAGGACTCGCACTCGGGCTACTACTTCATCGACTCCGAAGCCGGCATCTGGAATTCGGGCAGGAACGGCAGTCCCAACCTGGCCTACCGGCCCCGCTACAAAGAGGGCTACTTCCCAGTGCCGCCCACGGACAAGTTCCAGGACGTGCGCTCCGAGATGGTGATCGCGCTCGGCGAGCTGGGCATCGCCACCGAGGCCCACCATCACGAGGTCGCCACCGCCGGCCAGGCCGAGATCGACATGCGCTTCACCACACTCACCAAGATGGCCGACCAGGTGATGATGTACAAGTACGTCATCCGTAACATCGCCTACCAGAAGGGCTTGGTGGCCAACTTCATGCCGAAGCCCCTCTTCGGCGACAACGGCTCCGGCATGCACACGCACCAGAGCCTTTGGAACGGCGACACGCCGCTCTTCTACAACCCTGAGGGCTACGCGCTCATCAGCGACATGTGCCGTTGGTACATCGGCGGCATCTTGACGCACGCCCCCTCGATCCTCGCCTTCGCCGCCCCCACGACCAACTCCTATCGGCGGCTCGTGCCGGGCTATGAGGCGCCCATCAACCTCATCTACTCCCTCCGCAACCGGAGCGCCGCGGTGCGCATCCCCAGCTACTTCGACACACCACGCGCCCGTCGCATCGAGGTCCGATTCCCGGACCCGTCCTGCAACCCATACCTCTCCTTCTCCGCGATGCTCATGGCCGGCCTGGACGGCGTCCAGAACCGCATCGAGCCGCCCGCGCCGATCGACAAGGACCTCTACGAGCTGGAGCCCGAGGAGCGCGTCCACGTCACCTCGACGCCCGGGTCTCTCGGTGAGGTCCTTGCAGCGCTGGAGCGCGACCACGACTACCTCCTCAAGGGCGACGTGTTCACCCGCGACTTGCTGGAGATGTACATCGACTTCAAACGCAAGCGCGAGCTGGAGCCCGTGGCCCTTCGCCCGCACCCGTACGAGTTCTTCCTCTACAGCGACATCTAGCAGACCAGCGGACCGGCGCATGACGTAGGGGCGCAGCATGCTGCGCCCCTACGTCATACTTCGCCACCAAACGAACGGACACCATCAGGACTCGCAACAGCCGCGCTGCGCCGCAACGTTGGCCTGAATGGGTCTGCCTCCCGCACAGCCAGAACTCCCGGGGGAGCGCCGAGGGGGCAGAGCCCCCTGGGCTAGGTATTAGGTATCCCTAAGGCTTCTGGGCGGGCGGGTGGGAAAAACCGGCGCCCTCCCCTGCCTACTTCTTCGACACGTCGTGGGTTATGATAAGCACGTCTTCACCGGAGGTGACACGATGCCAGCCCAACCCAGCCCTTCTCCCTACAGCCCCTACGTCGGCCGCGGCGCCGCCGTCCGCTTCGCCGGAACGACGGAGCTCGGCGCGCCACCCAAGGCCCTGCCCACACCCCCCGCTTGGGGTGCCACCGTCCCGCGGCCATCGCGCTCCGAGGGCGCGCTGCCCTTCCTCACCGTCGCCCAAGCGGCCTCCCTGATCAAGCGCCGGCGCCTCTCCCCCGTCGAGCTCACCCAGGCGCTCCTCGCCCGCATCCAGCGCCTCAATCCCCTCCTCAACGCCTACATCACCGTCACCGCCGACCTCGCCCTCCGCCAAGCCCGCGACGCCGAGTCCGCCATCATGCGCGGCGACTACCTCGGCCCCCTTCACGGCATCCCGGTCTCGCTGAAGGACCTTATCGGCACCGCCGGCGTCTTGACCACCGGCGGCACCGGCGCCCTCTCCGACTGGGTCCCCACCGAGGACGCTGTCGTCTGGCAACGCCTCCGCAAGGTGGGCGCAGTCCTGCTCGGCAAGGTGGGCCTCCACGAGATGGCGGCCGGCTTCTCCAGCATCAACCCCTTCTTCGGGCCCACCCACAACCCCTGGGATCCGCAGCGCGTCACCGGCGGCTCCAGCGGCGGCAGCGGCGCCTCCGTCGCCGGGCACCTCGCCCTCGCCTCCATCGGCAGCGACACCGCCGGCTCCATCCGCGTGCCCTCGTCCCTCTGCGGCATCGTTGGCCTCAAGCCCACCTTCGGCCGCGTGAGCACGCGCGGCGCCCTCTACCTCTCCTGGAGCCTGGACCACCTCGGCCCCATGACCAAGACCGTGGAGGACGCCGCCCTGCTCCTCAACGTCATCGCCGGCTACGACCCGCTCAACGCGCTCTCTGCACCCGCGCCCACGGACCGGTACACCGCCGACCTTCGCAAGGGCGTGCGCGGCCTGCGGCTCGCCGTGCCCGCCAACTACTTCTGGGAGTTCGAGTCGCCCTCTCCCGACGGCGGCGAGCCGCGACAGGGCCTCGATCCGGCAGTCGCCGGCGCCGTCCGCGACGCCATCCAGGCCCTACGAGACCTCGGCGCCACCGTGAGCGAGGTCGAGATCGAGGGCCTGGAGGAGCTGCAGGCCAGCACGATCAACATCGAGCGCGCCTTTTTCGTCGAGGAGATCCCGCTGGAGCGGCGGGAGCGCTTCAGCGAGACCTACCGGAACAGCATCCAGCGTGGCCTGGAGTCGCCGGCGGCCGAGTACCTACGGCACCTCCAGCGCATTCAGCGCACCCAGGAGCTCCTGCAGAAGGCCCTCGAAGGCTACGACGCCTACGTCTTGCCAACGACCCCCCTGACCGCACCCACCATCGAAGCAGTCGAGGAGGCCACTGCGGCCGCCGCTGCAAGAGCTGCCGCTGCGAGCGCCGCGGGCGCCCCACCGCCCACCGGCGGCGGAGGCACGGGCCCGTTGGCCAACGTTGGTCGCTACACCTCCCCCTTCAACCGCAGTGGCCAGCCCGCCCTCTCCATCCCCTGCGGCTTCTCCCACGGCCTGCCCATCGGCCTCATGATCGTCGGCCACCGCTTCGACGAGCGCACCGTCCTCCGCATCGGCCACGCCTACCAGCAGGCCACCGACTGGCACAAGCGCCGACCAGCGTTGTAACCAGGTTCGTCATCGCCGTAGGGGCGCAGCGTGCTGCGCCCTTCAGTCGCCACCAGTGCAGCGAAGCAACCTCTGCCTCACTGCGAGTTTGCCGCAGGATCACCTCTGCCCAATCATCGCCGCGGGTCAGGCTTCCAGCCTGACCAGAATCACGGTGTGCGCTGTCTTCCCTGCGGACCCATAGGCGCCATCCCTTGGGCCTGGCCACTCGCACAACCCACCCAAGTGGTTCGGTCGGGCCCGAGACAATAAGATCCGTTCGCGGCTCTGCTTGGGAGGGATGTTGGCTAGACTAATCCACGTGACGCCAAACGACTAGCCCAGGGAGTAGTGAGTGAGCAGGTAATCCAGGTCTGCGTTGCCCGTGAAGAGTTCCGTCGTCATGCCAACCTCTCGTGCGGCCACGAGATTAGCGCTGCTGTCATCGATGAACAACACCTCGCTGGGCAGGACTTTCGGAAGCTGGCTAAGTATCTTCTCGAAGAACGCGGGCGAATCCTTGCGTTGGCCTAGCTCGCAGCTCACGAACATCCCATCAAAATCGCGGCCAACGGCCAGGAGTTCACGCAGGTAGGCAGCTCGATGCCGCTCCTGCACAGTAGCCAGGAAGCAAGGCACGCCTGCCCTTCGCCAGTCTTGGAGCCACGATACCAGTGTGCTATTGATCTGACTGTGTACCTTGAACCAGTAGTCCACGAACTCCTCGGCTGATTCCATCCAGCCCCAGTTCGGAAGGTGAGCAGGCAGCAGTTCCATGAGATCGGCGCGACCCAGAACGCAGTCGATGAAGCGCCCTTGGAAGAAGGCCGCAGTCGTCTCCCGGGTGATCCCGTAGTCTCGGGCAAGGCTGACCGGGAAGGTCTCCCCCACGATCAAGACGCCATCGACGTCGCAGAGTATTACGTTGATCATTCCCCTTCCATTGCGGCTCTACGCGGTTTCCCGATCCAGCAACTCGTGGGGCGGAGTGAACTGGTCCATGACCGCCATGTTGGCGCTTACCTGGCCTCTGTGCACCATGACCAGCCCATACTGCGCGAGATACGCCAGATCGCGCACCAGCGTCTTCTCGCTCAGCCTTCGGTAAAGTCTTCCCGTGTCTGCCCTGCCCGAAAGAAGTGCATCGGTTGAGATGGCGTCATCCACCAACATCTGTGCAAGCAAGATGAGGCGCCCTCGCCTCGGGGCAGACAGACTCGTGTCAGCCATCAGAAGCGATCTGGCATAGTCGCGATACGCGAGACGTCGCACCTCTTGAAGCACTTCATTGTGCACTGCCTGAAGTTCCGCGGCGAGACCTCTCAACCCGAATAGTACGAACGGCATCAAGTCGCCACCAGATTCAAAGCGAACGTGGTCCAAATGCTGCACGTACTCCTCCCGATGCTGATAATAGTAGTTGGCCAAGGAATAGAACCCTCTCGCGTTGACCATGCCCTTGAAAAGCAGCAGGCTCTCGACTCCACGTGCCGTACGGCCATTGCCATCACCAAAAGGATGGATACTGACGACATAAAAATGCGCCACCAACGCTTGGATAATGAGGTCCCAATTTGACGGGGGCCCGTCGTTGAACCATCGGACGAATTCACCCATGAGGCGAGGCACGTCCGATGAGGGAGGAGGGATATAACTCCCAGCACTTACGGAGTGGGTTCGGTAGTGGCCGGGAATGTTCCGTGGATAGTCAATCCCCCGAGTAATCTGATCATGGATCTCGCATATTAAGGTCTCCGTCAGGCTGAGACCGGGTTTGGCCCGGAGAGCTTCAGCCACGAAAAGCATCAGTGCATGGGCATTCCGGGCCTCCTGTTCCTCGCGGCTGCGCGTTGCAGGAAGGACCGTCTGTTCACGAGGAGTGGCGATGATCTCTTGGGCCTCGGCTTCCGAAAGCTCAGCTCCTTCAATGCCCGTTGTCCCGCGTACCGCCCGCATGATATTGAGCGCGTGAATCCGGTCGGCAGCGGGCGCGGGAATCGGGATTGCGAGAATCACCGATGCCAAGGCATGAGCTCGCTCCAGCAGCCTCACGACCTCGGGAGCGTCGGCGTCAAGCCTGAATTCAAAATGAACATCCCATCGCGGCATCGCTGTCTCCGAAGTTGTCCAGGACAATGTCGTCAGAATCTGTGCCTGCATTGTGGGACAATATTGTCCAGCTGTCCACTGGGTTGTCTCACAAGTTGTCCTTCAGCCTATCAATCGGTGTGCCGGATCAGGCGGTGCACACCATCATTCGCTTCAACGGACTCAGCGACAGAACGTTGATGTACATCCGCGCTGCCCACCCTCCCGCGCCATCTCCGCCTATCCCCAACCTGCCTCGCCCGCTACCATAGTCTCATGATCAAAGATGCCCATACTCTCACCGTACGCTCAGCGCTATCTGCGGTTACGTCCACTCCCGACGATCAATCAAACAACACGCAAAACTCACGAACGAAATGGCCTCAAAAACGTCTCTTTTTTTCAATCTATCAAAGAACGCTCGGCCCTCGCCTCCGGCCCCGTCGTTGACACCCCCTCAGCCCCACACCTACACTGACCTAGACGCGGAACGAGCCCGCCTCCCCGGCGGGCAGGAGCAAGGATGTCCTTTCGGGAATACGCCCAGGTCTTCTTCAAGCGGTGGTGGCTCATCCTCCTGGTGGCCTTCGTGGCCAGCGCCGGCGCCTACGCCGCCAGCAAGCTCCAG
>Ga0209341_10004189_pt1 | contig 13336 bp, 17 predicted proteins | sample RifCSP13_2_FD_184020 | JGI IMG/M metagenome (GOLD analysis project Ga0209341, IMG submission 184020) | Soil microbial communities from Rifle, Colorado - Rifle CSP2_sed 13_2 (SPAdes) (version 2) | ecosystem: Environmental > Terrestrial > Deep subsurface > Rock core/Sediment | place: Rifle...
ACTTTCATTGTTTTCAACATTGCATTGTTCACTAAAAGTGTGGATATTGCAATTTTTGAAGCTGGCCAAATCGATGTTTTAATCTGCTGCAAATCCCTACTATAACCTGAAGGAAGACCTTTGATGTTTGAAAGAATGGCCATTTGATATCCAATTACTTGTGCAGTCTTTCCACGTGTAAGCTCAAGTATGTCTGGGTTCTTTTTTTGCGGCATGACACTTGATGTTGATGCAAACTTGTCTGAAAGTTCTATGAATGAAAATTCAGATGTTGACCAAATGATAAAGTCTTCTGCAAATCGACTCAAGTTTGTCATAAGAATTGCAATCTGTCCTACATATTCTGCCACAAAGTCACGAGTACCAGTTGCATCAATAGAGTTTTCAACTAGACCCTTGAATCCAAGCATCCTTGCAGTGCTCTGCCTATCAATTGATAAGCTTGTTCCTCCTACAGGTCCTGCACCAAGTGGAGATTCATTTACTCTGCCATATGTTACATAGAATCGGTCTAAATCTCTAAACAAGGCGTCAGCATATGCAAGCAGATAATGTGAAAAAACTCCTACTTGAGCTTGTTGAAGATGAGTATAAAGCGGCATTATAGAATCACTGTTTTTTTCAGCTAGAGATACGAGGGTTTCTATCATGTCTAAAAGACAGGAACAGATTGTGTTAATATCGTCTCGAATTTTCATTCGAATGTCAAGTGAGATCTGATCATTTCGTGAGCGTGCAGTATGCATTTTACCACCAGCTTGTTTTCCTGCTTTTTTTATGATTAGGGATTCTATTAGCTCATGAATGTCTTCAGAATCTGATTTTACTGATAGATTTTCTTTTTTTAATTTTTCAAGAGATGATAAAATTTTTGTTGTTTCTTTTTTTGTAATTATTTTATTTTCATAAAGCATTATGGTATGGGCTTGGCTCCCCCAAATGTCATATAGTGCAATTTCTTTATCTTCTGAAATTGATGAGAGATAGTCGAGAGTGTGTTCATCCAAATTTTCTGTAAATCTAGATCTATACATTAATTTAGAAATTAGAATGGTTATATATAGCATAGACGGTTTTTTATTATGGCGCAAGAAAGTCAGCAATTAAGAAGAATGATTTTTGAGGAATTGACAAAAATTGTAGATCCTGAAATAAACGTCTCCATAATGGAACTTGAACTCATAGACAATATAGACATTAACGATTCAGCAGTAAAGATAGATTTACACTTAACGAGTCCCTTTTGTCCAGCCATATTTGGATTTAAAATAGCTCAAGACGTACACGATAATTTGTTAAAGATTGATGGTATTGATGACGTCAAGCTGAATGTTTCAAATCATTTCATGGCAGAAGCCATAAACAATCAAGTAAACGCAAGCAAGAATCCAAAAAAACCCTAGTTACTTTCTAAATCCTAACAAATATCCTCGAAGTAATTGTATTCCCATAGCAGGATCAACCCCTTTTGGACAAACTTGGCTACAGGAGCCAGCAAAGTGACATCGCCATATTCCATGCGAATCATCTATTATTTTTAGTCGATCTTTTTTACCATTATCTCTATTATCTGCAACATAGCGATACGCTTGAGCTAATGCTTGTGGTCCAATAAATGATGAATCTGTAGCCATGGTTGGACATGCGGAATTACATAATCCACATTTTATGCAATATGAAAACTGCAGATACTCTTCAACTTCTTTTGGAGTCTGTAGAAATTCTTTTGTGTCTTCAGTTACCTCTGAATCATCTCTTATTATGTATGGTTTTAGTTTTTTATGTGCAGAAAAGAATTGTGTAAAGTCTACTGCGAGATCTCTTAGGATTGGAAAATTATCCATTGGTTCTACTGTGACTACATTTGAATTAAGTTCTGAAATTTTTGTATAACATGCAAGAGAGGGCCTTCCATTTATTTTCATTCCACAAGATCCGCATGATGCTTGTCTGCAAGAATATCTTACTGCGACTGAAGGATCCAGGTGTTGTTTTACAGCTAAAATTACGTCTAAAACTGTCGTCCATTTTTGAACAGGAACCTTAAACTCTACAAATGTTGCAGCTGAATCAGTTTTTGGATTAAATTTTAAGATTCTCAGAGTTACTGAATTAGTAGAAGAAACTATTGTTGAAGGAAATTCATCAGAAAGTTTTGGCGTTATTGCAGCCATGTTACATTCCAAATCCTGCCATCAATATAGTCCTAGATCCATAGGCTACAAGTACTGCAATGGCAGCAATACAACCATAGTTAACAGCTTTTTCATATCCAACACCTTGTTTTAATTCTAATAGTATTACTCTTAATCCATTAAATCCGTGTACTGAAAGCAAGATGAGTATTAATTCTAGCATAATTGCATATGGTAAAAAGTGATAATTTGCGATCACACTTTCGTATTGTAAAGATTCGGAAAAGTTCTGTGTCATTCTAAATAGAATATGTATCGCTACAAGTACCACTGCTCCAAGTGCTGTACCATAATGTATTTTCATGATTACGCTTTCTTGCATTTTACTCACCAAACAAAACTGCCAAGCCATACATCATTGCCAGTGCGGCAAGTCCAATTGAAGCTAAGATGCATAGTTTGTGTCTTGAGTTTAACGACGCTGGTTTGTATGGATAGTCTGGTCTGCCTGGTTTACCAACTCCCACACCGCCATGACCAAGCATTACTCTTATTCCGTTTGCAGTGTGAAAGACACACATTCCTATAACTATGGTAAGTATGATGTGACCTTCTGTAGTCTGAGTAAGCTCTAACATTTTTTGCCATGCTTCTTTACCATTAACGATTGAACTCGTTTCAAAGACATGAGCTATAAAATATATCAACAATCCTAATCCAGTAAGACGCATAAGCCAGTATGCAACTCGTTCTATTCCATATCTGCCTGGATTTAACCAACCTTTTATTCCCTCACGATTTGATTGTCTTTCCATCAGTATTTTCTCTCCACAGGCTTGTATTTAGTAATAGTGACAGGATGTTCTTTCAGAATAGGTTCTTTGATATCATAATAAGCAAGAGTATGATGTAAGAAGTTCTTGTCATCTCTTGCTGGATAATCTGTCCTTGCGTGAGCACCTCTAGATTCTTTTCTCTTAATTGCTCCAACTAATATAACTTCAGCAATACGAAATATAGAATCAAGTTCCAAAACATTTGTAAAATTAGTGTTGTACTGGCTTGCTTTATCCTCAACATGTTTCCATGTTTTTTCTTTCAGGTCACGTAGTTTCTTTAACCCATCAACCAAATCTTTTTCATTTCTAAACACGTATGCTTTTTCATTCATCATATCAGTAACTTGTTGTTTTATTTCATACGGATTTGCATCACCATGACCGCGGAATATTCCATCATAGATTCTTTTTTCTTCTAAAGATACAAGATGCAAGGGAAATGGTGATGTTCTAACATCTAGGACATATCTTGCTGCAAGTTCTCCTGTAATTTTTCCCCAAACTATACATTCACTTGTAGAGTTGGCGCCTAATCTATTTGCTCCATGTGTGCTGTTACATGCAGCTTCTCCAGCAGCCCATATTCCCTGTATTTCTGTAGCTCCATCAATATCAGTATGAATTCCACCCATCATGTAATGACATACTGGTCTGACATCAATTGGTTCTTTACTTGGATCAATCCCTGAAAATTTCATAGATATTTCCCTGATTGCAGCAAGTTTTTCTTTTATCACATTATCACCCAAGTGTCGGAGGTCTAGTTTTAGACAGTCAACTCCTGTTTCATTTTTAAAGCCACGACCTTCAGACATCTCAGTCATCATGGAACGAGAGACAATGTCTCGCGGCGCAAGTTCCATCTGTCCTGGGGCATATCTTTTCATGAATCTTTCATCATCCTTGTTGATAAGATACCCACCCTCCCCTCGTGCTCCTTCGGTAATTAGTATGCCCGAAGGAAGAATTCCCGTGGGATGGAATTGAACAAACTCCATGTCTTTTAGTGCAAGTCCTGCTCTGTATGTCATGTCAAGGCCATCCGGTGTTGACGAAAGTGAGTATGTTGAATAACTATAAACTCTTCCTGCACCGCCAGTTGCAATTATTAATGCTTTAGCTTTTATGGTGTAAAAAGTTCCTGATGAAAGTTCGATTGCAGTTATTCCACAAAATCTCTGACCATCATGTATTATTGATGTCACAAACCATTCATTGAAAAATTCAATATTGTCAAATTTTTGACATGTATCATACAAAGTCTGCATTTCATAAAATCCAACTTTATCTTGAGCATATGTTGCCCTTGGAAAACTATAACCACCAAACTTTCTTTGACCAATTCTCCCATCATCTCTGCGGGACCAGGGCATACCCCAATGTTCAAGCTGATAAATTTCAGATGGCATTTCACGTACTAGTCTTTCCACAACATCTTGATCAGCAAGAAAGTCGCTTCCTTTTACTGTGTCGTATACATGTGATTCTAGACTATCTCCTTCTTCAGGAAAAAGAACAGCTGCAGTTCCGCCTTCTGCGGAAACAGAATGTGAACGCATAACTTGTAGTTTTGAAATTACTGCAATCTTGATCTTTGAGCTTGTCTTTGCAGCTTGGATTGCAGCTCTTAAACCAGCAAGACCCGAGCCGACAATAAGCAGATCGTGTTCTATCGTGTCGGTCATATGTTTAGACCTCTATCTTTTCAAATTAGATAAATATGTCTTATGAAGTCTACGTGCAAACTTAAATCGAATCATTAATATATATCACTAGTGATATCGCTAGCGATGTTATCGCAGTGGATACAACGAGTTGGAAGTGTGATTCCAAGAGGATTTTCAAGATATTTTATACTTGAAACTCTAAAGAAACAAACCTGTACTGGCAAAGAAATAATCGACTTTGCAGTGAAACAAAGTGGTGGCAAATGGAAACCCTCTCCTGGGTTGATCTATCCCTTGCTTGGCAGACTTTTAGATGATGGACTCGTTGAAGAAACCAAAGATGGTAAGTATCAGATAACTAGGAAAGGCAGAGTCATGACAGATGATCTTGAAACGCTAAATAACATAGTAAAAAATCAGCTCGACGTGATGATTAGAGTAGGAAGCATAGGAAGATTTGTCGCTATGGATCTTCTTGAACGCATAACAAGCATAGGAAACTCACTTAGTTCTAATGTATCAAATATGACAAAAGAAGAAACTACGAGATATAAGAAATTCCTAGAATCTGAACTTCACAAATTACACTCATCTGAAAAAAAATCGCGTGGCAAAGAGATCAAAATTAATTAAACCATAAATAATTGTCATTAACACTATCAACAGTTGCTCACACTTAGAAAATTACTTTATAATAATTCTAAACCGTTTGTTGTTCCTGGTGTATATGATGCCATGGGAGCAAAAATTGCTCAAAAGATAGGTTTTGAGGCCATTTTTCAGACAGGATATGGTACTTCAGCTACGCTTCTTGGAATGCCAGATTATGGGTTTGTTGGTGCTGCAGAAACTGTAGAAAATGCTCGTAGAATTTGTGCTGCTGTATCAGTTCCGGTAATTATAGATGCAGATACTGGATATGGTAACCCTCTCAGTGTTTGGAAAGTAGTAAAAGAATTGGAATCTGCAGGAGCTTCTGGAATTTTTCTTGAGGATCAAAAATGGCCAAAAAGATGTGGCCATATGATAGGAAAAGAGGTTGTTCCAAAAGAAGAATATGTAGAGAAATTACAAGCTGCATTAGATGCAAGAAAAAGTAAAGACTTCATAATCGTTGCAAGGACTGATGCAAGAGCACCTGAGGGACTTGATGCAGCAATAGAACGCGGCATTCAATACAAAAAGATTGGAGCTGATGCAATTTTTGTTGAAGCCCCAAAGTCTGTTGCAGAGATGAAAAAGATTGGAAAATCTATTGACGCACCTTTAGTTGCTAATATGATTGAAGGAGGAGCAACACCCCTTCTTTCTACAAAAATACTTCACAAAATGGGATTTAAACTAATTTTGTATCCTCTGTCAATTCTTTATGCAAATACATTTGCGTCTATGAAAATTCTGCGCGAACTTAGAAAATCAGGTACAACTTCAAGGCTCAAAAAAAATCTTGTAGCATTTGATCAATTCAATGATATCGTAGATTTGGCAAAATATAGAAAAATGGAAAATAAGTACGGCCATAAATTTTAAAACAACAAAAAGAAAGGAAAAATCCTCTCAAGGTTTTCCTACGAAGTGTTTCTTTTTACTTCTATTTCTATGGTGGAAACGTTTCTTGGTCGTCCATCTTGTGATTGGAGTTGTTCTGAACCGATCTTGATGTCTCCGATAGAATAGCCAGCATTCTCGGTTTTTCGTGCAACGATCTGTGCTACATCAACTGCACGGCCAATGCTGAGCCCTCTTGCCTTGATAGATATTTTTGGGTAGTTTGCCAACTGTATTAGCGTAGATGTAACATACGCCATCAGTGGTTTTTTTCCTATAAAGATAGTCTCTCTTGATTCGGACATGTCAATTTCTAATACCGGAGGATAATTTAAATCTAAGAATATGAGAATTGTTTAGATGAAGTTTTTTATTTATTTTTTAGTTTTTTTTGGCATAAGTTTTGGTCATGCCTACGCATATGAAGAAATAGTCACATCAAATTTTAAAGTTGTCAACACACTAGGGGAGGAGATAAAATCACCTCTGGTAGAACAACAGCTTAACCTACAAACTTCCCTTACAAATGTCAGTGACAGAGAAATGGATTGGGTATACATTGTACAGATAATTGATTCAGAGGGAGCCATAATAGATCTTAATTTCTCAACGGGTTCACTTGTTAAAAATCAAACTCTAACAACAGCTCTTTTTTGGACTCCACACAACGGTGGAACTTATAAAATTGAAACTTTTGTATGGGATAATTTACGCGATATAAGTGCTTTAGCTCCAAAATCTACTTCTGCCATAACTGTAACATAAACAGTAAATCGAGTTTTAATTATTGCACATAAAAAAATTTTATTAATAAATTTAAAGATGGACCGAGTGGGATTTGAACCCACGATCTCACCCATGCCAAGGGCGTATCCTACCAGGCTAGACGACCGGCCCAAATTTATAATCAGAACAATGTTCTGATTTGCATTAACTTTTTTCGAGCAGTTATTAACGTTTAGCTGTATTTAGAAAATCATCTTTGACCAAAACAACATAAGATATTTAACTATCAAACATGAAACATTTCGCGTGGTCGTCGATAATAAAGCGACTTTGACATATATTCAAGTCCAAAAAGAAGATCTTGCAATTTTTAGACTCGTGCCAAAAGATGGACCAGTCCCAGAATACAAAGGAGGTCAATTCATTACAATAGGCATGCATGTTCCAAGTGAAAATAAGATCATACGTAGAGCTTATTCTATTGCATCAAATCCAGAAAACAAAAAATATGTTGAATTATACGTTAGATGGGTACGAAAACCTTTACCTGGTCGTCTTACTACACAGCTTTTTAGTGCAAAAGAAGGAGATGAAATAGTTTGGATAAAACCAACTGGTGCCTTTATACTTGATGATAAAAAAGCTGACGGTACAGAGGATGATAGAAGAATAGTTTGTTTGGGCGGAGGTACTGGTTTAGCTCCGTTCGTTAGTCTTGCACAGTCTCTACATGCCACTGGAAGCAAACGAGAATTAGTAGTCTTACATGGAGCTAGTTATGTTGATGAGCTTGGCTACAAAGAACTTTTGACTGATTTAGAAAATGAAAGTCTAGATAAGGGCAAGGACAAATGGAATTTCAGATATAGAGCAACTGTCAGTAGGCCTCAAGAGTGGTTTAACAGATCTTGGAGCGGGCAAATCGGTAGAGTAGAAACTTTCCTTAGGACAAAAGATAGTGAACAATCGCCCCTTGAAAAGATAGTTGGTGAAAAAATTACAAAAGAAAACACCATATTTTTCATTTGTGGTTGGCAAGGAACCATAGATGGATGTATGGATTATCTAGGACCAAAAGGTTTTGTCACTGAAAGAAATAAGCGACCTGACAAGAGCTTTGAGATAAAGTACGAATCGTACGGATAGAATATTATTTCTTTTGAAAAGCTAATATTGTATAGTCAGAGGCTGATCTACGGGGACGTAGGTCAGCTTGGTAGACTGCCAGCCTCGGGCGCTGGATGCCGTGGGTTCAAGTCCCATCGTCCCCAGATTATAAAAAACTTATTTAGTTATTGAAATTGTGTCAGTTTCAACACATGCATTTCTTGGATTTGGAGTACCCACGTATGAACCATAAACACAGAGCTTTCCTTCCTCTGCGTCAGCTGATATCCAAATCTGATGTGATCCTCTCATTACAGATTCCCGTTTTGCGTTATTACCTGTATATTTCGGATCTTTTAGGCCCAAAGTCTTACCAATAAAATGCACGCTAGATGCATCGGAATCGCTACCGTATGGATTTCCTTTTCCACTAACTAGATTAGCTGCTGTCCAACTCCCGGCAAGGTCTCTACTTCCTTTAGAAATAGAATATTTTCCCCATGCAGAAATCACGTCTTTATCTGGATCATATACGCCATGGCCAGATATTGTAATAGTTGTCCGTTTTATCTTTAGTATAGTATCATCAATTTGGAAAAAATATGGGTTTACAATTTTTGTTTGTTCCATATGTCGCATTTTTTCCATGCTCGGATTTACCTGCATGTTTTTTTTCACCGATGATTTATCTTTCATGAACATTTGTTCATCAGACATAGCATAACTAGAAACGATTGGAATTAAGAGTAAAGGAATTATCAGTAATGATATGATTATTTTGTGATTCATTTTCTGTAAACTGTCGCTACATTGTAATTTATTAGTCTTGTGTACAAATTATTCGTGGTAATAAACAGTCATAAAAATCAGATTTTATGATCACTGCTTAAATTCAGTATTTTATAAAATAATCGCATCAAGCATTGAAATATACGAGATTTCTAGTATGAAGTGCAATTGACAGTTGCCATTTATCTTGCTCATCTGAATCCAGTAACAAAAGCGCATATAGAAATCATAGAAGAACTTAAAAAAACAAACGAGGTTAGAGTTTCTCCAGTCATTTTTATTAACAAAGAAAGAGAAATCAACAGCAGAAGTTTTCCTTTTAATTTTGAATTACGAAAATATATGCTCCAATCGATTTTTGGCGAGTCAATCTCGGTTCTTTCAAACTATTCATTTTCTGCACCATTCATAAAATACATGCCACCATTACTCTCTCCCTATTCCTGGAGCATAAAAAAACAGATTCTAGATGGTGTTTCAGATGATTATTTCACATATACGGGCGACAAAGCAGAAGGTCTGGTACTAAAACTGTACGGATTGAAACCAAGAATAGGTGTAAGGAAAACAATCTCAGCATCATTTGTAAAAGAAAAGATGTTTGATGCAGCACTTGGAAAAGAATCAGATTGGGAAAAGTATGTACCTATAGAAGTTGTAAAAATAATACACGAAAACTGGGGCATTGTTAAAAAATACTCATCTGAAAAAGATCTTACATATAGATTACTTGGAATGAAATTTCCAAAGAATGGTTTTTGGTAGAAATAGATTAATTATAGACTAATTTCGTTGTTTAATATGAAATCTTTTAGCATAAAATTTGCTTGGTTTGATGGAAAGTTTGTAAGGTCAGAGGAAGCAAAAGTTCCTGTCATGACACATGCCATCCATTATGGAACGTCAGTTTTTGAAGGGTTACGTGGTTATTGGAATTCAAAAAATTTGAATATCTTTAGACTAGATGATCATATTAAAAGATTCAGAAATTCTGGAAAAATATATTCCATTAATTTGAAATTTACAAATAAGGAAATTTCAAATGCAATAATTCAACTCTGTAAAAAAAATAGTGTAAGACGTTCATGTTATATCAGACCGTTTTATTTTGTTGGAGAATATGGAATAAATCTGAATGTAACAGAAAAAGCCCCAACACATACTGCTATAGTCATGTTTGAGTTTGGCGATCTATTTAATAAAAATGGAATAAAAACAGGGATTTCGTCATGGAGACGCATTCAAGATATTTCAACACCTCCTCTTGCTAAGATGGGAGGTAACTATCTTAATTCAATTTTAGCAACTCAAGAAGCAAAACGCAATGGATATGACGAATCTATACTGCTTGATCATTTAGGAAATGTAAGTGAGGCCCCAGGTGAAAATATCTTCATTTTAAGAAATGAAAACATCATAACTCCACCATCTAGCTCATCTGCATTAGAAGGAATAACAAGAGAATCTGTAATAGAAATAGTTCAAAATCAAGGATACAAAATTATAGAAAGAGAAATTCCACGTACTGAACTTTATCTTGCAGATGAGATTTTCCTAACTGGAACTGCGGCAGAAATAACTCCAGTCACATCTGTTGATGGAAAAAAGGTTGGAAATGGAAGTGCTGGAAAATTAACTAAACAAATCAGTTCTACTTTTTCAGATATAGTAATGGGCAAGAATAAAAAGTACGCTCATTGGTTAACGGCAGTGTACTAGGTGTGAAAGTCATTCAGGTAGGAATGGGAGGGTGGGGTAAAAACCATGCACGGATTCTTTCACAAAGAGGTGTTTTAACTGCCATTTGCGATACAGATTCAAACAAAGCTAAAGAATTTGGAGCAAAATATTCAGTAAATTATTACTCCTCTTTAGAGTTACTTTTAAAATCAGAGAAATTTGATGCAGCGTTTGTTTGTACTCCAACCTCTACTCATTTCTCTATTGCAATGACTCTTTTACAACAAAAGAAAAATGTCTTTGTGGAAAAACCAATGACATATCTTTCCCATGAGGGTGATCAGCTACAGAATATTGCATATAAAAATAAAGTTGTACTGACGTGTGGATATGTTGAAAGATTCAATCCCGCGGTTGCAGTGGTAAAAGAGTATGTTAAAACAAAAAAATATGGCGAACTCATTATGCTGGAATTTCATAGAGAAAACAGAATGCCATTACACATAAAGGATGTAGGAATAATTTATGATACTTCAGTTCATGATATTGATACTGCAATGTGGCTTTTTGATGATACACCCGAAGTTGTTTTTGCAAGATCTGGAAAGATAAGACATGATCATGAAGATTTTGCAACTATAGTGCTTGGCTTCAAGGATAATAAAGTGGCGGTCATTTCATCTAACTGGATAACCCCCACAAGAATAAGAAAGTTTAATGCAGTATGTGGAGATGCAATAATATCTTCTGATTTTATCTCACAGGAAGTGAGGATTGTAACAGATAATGGAACAGAGATTCCAAGAAAAAATGTCGAAGAACCTTTACTTTTAGAAATAGATAACTTCCTTGCTGCTTGTGAAGGTAAAGAAGAGCTATTAGTAAAACCAGAACATGCCGTAAACACAACAAAGATTGCAGAAGCAGCACTTTTATCTAGTCAAAAAGGAACTCCGATTTATATAGATCTGAAATGAATAAAAAAATGCTTGAGATACTTGCATGTCCAATAGACAAGCATTTCCCGCTTGAAATTTTTGAATCAAATTCTAAAGATCAAATAATATTTGAAGGAGCAATATATTGTACAAAATGTTTTAGATTTTATCCCATCATAGAGGAAATTCCAATAATGTTGCCTGATGAACTAAGAGACAAAAATAAAGACCTAGAATTTTTAAAAAGGAATCAATACTTGTTACCAGAAAAAATAACTAGACAAGCATCTCCTTGGCATTTGTGATTAATTTGGTAACGAATTTTATCTCAGAAAAGGCAAAAATAGGAAAGAATGTTCGAATATGGCATTTTGCATATGTTGGTGACAATACAGAGATAGGCAATAATGTAAAAATTGGATCACTTGCACATATTGATTATAATGTAAAGATAGGAGAAAACACCATGATTGAAGGGTTAGTTTACATCCCCCCCCTTTCTCGAATAGGAAAAAATGTCTTCATTGGACCCGCGGCCGCTTTAACGAATGATCCATATCCAACAAGCAAGAAACTCATCGGCATTACAATAGAAGATGGCGTCATCATAGGTTCACGTGCTGTTATCAAGGCAGGCATAACTGTTGGCAAAAACAGCGTAATAGCAATGGGGGCAGTTGTCACAAAAGATGTTCCACCCAACATGGTAGTGGTTGGAGTACCTGCAAAAATCAAATACACACGTGAAGAATATGATAGAAAAAAGAAGAAATGGGAAGGCGGTTAGTTTTTTATTTTTTTATGAAACATCCAATTCTTTATCTTTGTAAGAACATAAATCCAGATAATTACTAAAATTATTGCAATCACGGCTTTAGCAATAGAAGTATAATACAATTCTAAAGGACCAACTGTAACATATCCCTCTATTGAGATCATAGATGTGAAGACAACTAATAATCCGCCTCCAATTATGATTAAAACCCACATTATGAAGATAAATGAGAAAATGGTATGATTTTTCATATTTTAATTCCCATCATAAATGCAGTGATAATTGCAAGAGATGCAGAAAATATTGCCAATTTGAAAATAACTAAGACAATTTGTTTTTCGGTCATTGGACCTGCTGCAAGAATGAGACGTAGAAGTGTAATTGGTGCATCTTTATCGCTTGTAGCCATGAGTTTAAAATCAGAAGTAACAGTAGTGGGATTTTTTATCTGCTTGTGTTCTACTACACGTTTTACACTAGATAAAAATAAAAATGAATTTATCACAGCTGGTAATAGTGCTATTGCGGCAACAATTTCAACGTGACCGAGTATTGCTATCACACCATACATTGCACCAAGAGTTAAGGCACCTGAATCACCTGGAAATATTCTACTAGGAAATTTGTGATATTTGTAAAAAGCTAATGAAACGAATCCAAGTGGAAGGCTTGCTGTTGCAGTTTCATAATTCTGCATTATAAAAAGAGAGATAGTCAGTGCAAAGCTTGCAATAGTCATGAACCCACTTGCAACACCATTTAAAACATCAATCGAATTGATAGTGTTACCAGTTATTGGAATTATGAATATTATTAACGCCAGATAAAGTGCTGGGATTTTAAATGAACCAAAAAGTGGAAATCCGAGATTTGTGTCATACGCCCCTAGAAAGATAATTGGAATAGCAGAAGCAGCAAGAGCCAGTGGTTTGAACCATCCCCCGAGCACCTTTCTGTCATCAATTATTCCAACTACAAAAGCAAGGAATGTAGTAATGAGAATAGTGATTATTGCAGTAGTTGGAAAGAAGGCGTATAATGTAATCTCTGAAGCGAAGATTCCAATTAAGATTGATGGACCGCCAGGTCTTGGTATCATAGCTCCACCTTTTCTATGATAGTCTTTTACTGT
>Ga0209341_10004190_pt1 | contig 13333 bp, 3 predicted proteins | sample RifCSP13_2_FD_184020 | JGI IMG/M metagenome (GOLD analysis project Ga0209341, IMG submission 184020) | Soil microbial communities from Rifle, Colorado - Rifle CSP2_sed 13_2 (SPAdes) (version 2) | ecosystem: Environmental > Terrestrial > Deep subsurface > Rock core/Sediment | place: Rifle...
CTCTTTTTCAAGTCTCTTCCTGTCGTTTCTGAAAGGCTCCTCTTCTTTAAGGTTTTCATAATATGCATGGATGAGCTTTTTTTTAAGCTGGCCGAGGTGTCCCTCCTTGTCAAATGTATAATAACAATGCGTACTATCTCTTCTTACCTTAACAAGACCGCCCCTCCTCATCATGGCCAGGTGACGTGATATGGTTGATTGAGGAAGCCCCAAGACACGTTTCAGGCAGTTCACGCACAAGGAAGAATCCAGCAGAAGTATCGCCATACGCAGTCGTATCTCCTGTGAAAAAGCCGAAAGGATATTCTCTACATTGCCCATCGGGAATCAATATATCCGCATAAGCGGATAATGTAAAGAAAAAAATGAGGGGCTGGTTAGATTGTATTTTAAGCAATTATTTTAAGCAATACGCTGGTAAATCCAACTTTGGTGCGGAGGTAAAGACTGGGATGAATGGTTTGAGTTTCTCGCGAAATAAGTATTCAGGAAAAGCCGCACATGGAAAGGTGTGGTGGTTTACTGGTGGGCGGTACTGGATTTGAACCAGTGACTTCCACCGTGTGAAGGTGACACTCTGCCGCTGAGTTAACCGCCCGTTTTGATATAAATCCCAATATCCAATTGCCAAATAACAATTCCAAAATGAAAACTCACCAATTATTAACAGTCTCGTAATAGTAACAACATGCTTTTAGCTTTTATAAAATCTAACCAACCAAACTTTGTCATGCCCGAAGGCTTCTATCCCCGATAGTAACATTCGGGGACGCATCCAGAGCGCTCAAAATGGATTCCCGCTTAATACCTGCGGGAATGACAACGTGGGGAGGTTTTTGTTTTATAGCCTGCCCCTGAATGTTTCCAGCAGGGGGCAATTCTATTTTGAGACCGTTAATAAACTGGAATTTGGGTATCAGAGTTCCAGTATCTGAGGCTCATTTCAGAAAAATGGTATAGAAAGAATAACTGCAAGTCAAGGAAAAATATCTTCTTATTGAGGTTAAGGTCAAGGCTGAGGTTAAGAAAAATCTCAACCTAAGCCTTAGCCTCAACCTTTCCTTTTTTCCATAGGCACATATTTCTGGTTACGAAGTCCTATATACTTCTGGTCAGGCCTGTATATCTTGTTTGTCTTCAACTGCTCCAGCCAGTGTGCAAGCCAGCCTGCCACACGGCCCATGGCAAATATGGGCGTATATAGTTCTGTGGGGATGCCGATTGCGTGGAGCACTATGCCTGAATAGAAATCAACATTGGGATAAATCTTTTTCTTTGCCAGCTTTTCCAAAGCAACCTTTTCAACCTCTTCTGCTATCTCAAGCAGATTGCCTGCGCCTGCGGCGCTATCATTTTTGAAAAGCTGCTTGGCGCATATCTGTAAAAACCCGGCCCGCGGGTCCTTTGTCTTATAAACCCTGTGCCCCATGCCCATTATCTTCTCGTGGCTATTAATCATCTTTTCTATGTACGGCCTTGCATTTTCCTTTGTGCCTATATCCCTGAGCATATGGACGACCTTTTCATTTGCTCCCCCGTGCAGCGGGCCGCTTAATGTCCCTATGGCAGAAGCCGCAATGGTATAGGGGTCTGCCAGTGTTGAACCCACAACCCTGGCGCTGAATGTGGAGGCATTCATTGTGTGGTCTGCATGGAGGATGAGCATTGCGTCAATTATCTTTTCTGTAAACCGGTCAGGGGCCTTTTCAAAAAGCATGTAATAGAAATTTGCTGCAAAGGATAAATCGTTATTGGGCGGGATTGGCGCATCACCGTGCCTGAGCCTTTCACAGGCCGCAACTATTGTAGGCATCTTTGCAATAAGCCTTATGATGGAGCTGTAGCGCACCTCCTCGCTCATCACATCCCTTGCAGGATAATACATGCCCATGGCAGCCACCACAGACTGAAGATACTCCATGGGATGACCGTTCTCAGGCAGAAACTCTATCATCCTTAATATCTTTACCTTGAGCCGTGTGTGGTAGGTTATATCGTTCTGGAAGTTTTTGTATTCAGCTGCATTTGGCAGTTTGCCGAAAAGAAGGAGATATGCAACCTCAAGGAATGTGCTTTTTTCTGCAAGGAGTTCAACCGGTATGCCCCTGTATTCCAGTATCCCCTTTTCACCGTCCACATAGCTTATGGCAGATTCTGCGGCGGGGATGCCTGCAAGGCCGGGAACAACCTCCATATGCTTTTCTTCCATAGTAGTTTACTCCTCATCTATGTTTTGATATGAATAGTGGCAGGTATTTAAGATGCTCATCCGTGTCTCAATATATGCCTTAAGAATCTTTCATGTCAAGGGTTATATCGACAAGGGTTATATAACACAATTACACAGAATTCTGCAGGCGATATAATATTTGAATGTGTTACTAATGAAGTACATATCTATGTATCTAATGAAAATTATTCCGTTGACTTTCTGGAAGATGAGAATATATGCACTTAGAGCAATTATATTGGTACTTTAAACTTGTGAGTGAGAAAATAAAGCACTGGCTACAAATTTGAAAGAGAGCAAACAGGGTGACAGGGTCAGGCTGGTTTATTGACATTTTAATTTCAATAGGGGACAAAAAAAGGTACAGGTGTACTTTTTCTCATCCTTCTTCAACATGTATCCTCACCTCGACCGTGTGCTCCTGATGGTCATCAACAAGGGGAATAGCCTTGTCGTGTTGCAGGGCGCCATCGATGGCCACACTCGTCTCGCCGCTGCCCACGGGCGTTTGCTGGATAGTGATATGATAGATAGTTTCCCGGTATCGGTAATGTACCTTGAACATCTTCCAATCTGCCGGAAGGCACGGCTCGAAACGCAGTTTGTCTACTTCAAGCCTCAGCCCAAGGAGTGATTCCAGAATTAGCCGGTACATCCATGCTGCCGATCCTGTGTACCATGTCCATCCACCGCGGCCTATGTGTGGTGAAACCGCATATACGTCGGCTGCTACAACGTATGGTTCTACTTTGTAGGTTTCAATTTCCTCCGGTGATCTCCCATGGCTCACCGGGTTGATTATTGCCAGCAGTTCCCACGCCCGACGGCTGTCGCCTAACTTTGCAAATGCCATCGCCGCCCAGATCGCAGCATGAGTGTACTGCCCGCCATTTTCCCTGACCCCAGGGACGTACCCCTTTATATAGCCGGGATTCAAATTCGACTTATCGAAGGGCGGGGATAGGAGTTGGATCAGCGCATGGTCCCGTCGAACGAGGCGCTTATCCACTGCTTCCATTGCCATGCGCAAGCGTTTGGCATCCCCGGCGCCGGAGAGAACAGACCAGCTTTGCGCAATAGAATCAATCTGGCATTCGGGATTACCCGCCGAACCGAGTGGCGAGCCATCATCGAAAAAAGCGCGGAGGTACCACGCACCATCCCAGCCATTCTGCTCGATATTCCGGCGCAGTTGAGCCGCCTCCCTCTGGCAGCGTTCGACAAAGGGCAGGTCACCATGCAGGCGTGCAATTTCAGTGAACCGCATGAGCACGTCATAAAGGAAGAACCCCAGCCAAACGCTTTCGCCTTTACCGTGTTCACCCACCATATTCATGCCGTCGTTCCAATCACCCGAGCCAATGAGCGGCAGGCCATGCTTTCCAAAACTAAGACCCTTCATGATTGCCTGCACACAATGATAGTACAAACTGGCCTTTTGTTCAGACCGGATGGGAAGATCATAATACGAGTCCTCATCGGCGTTTACCGGGCGGCCCTCAATGAAGTGGACGGGTTCATCCAATACACCGGTGTCTCCGGTGTTCAGGACGTAGCGGGAGGCAGTCAACGGCAACCAGAGGAAATCGTCCGAACAGTGTGTACGTACGCCCCGGCCCGACGGAGAATGCCACCAATGCTGGACATCACCCTCCTTGAACTGATGGGCCGCGCACAAAAGGAGATGCTCACGCACGAGCCGCGGCTCGGTGTGGATGAGCGCCATCACGTCCTGCAACTGGTCGCGGAAACCGAAGGCGCCCCCCGACTGGTAGTATCCGCTGCGCGCCCAAATGCGGCACGCCAGAGTTTGGTACAAGAGCCAGCCATTGGTCAGGATATTGACGGATGGGTCGGGTGTTTCCACTTGCACTGCGCTAATCGTGTGATTCCAGTACTGCCACACCTTTTCGAGTGTGCCACGCGCGGCAACGGGTCCCCGGAAGCGACGCACTAATTTGCCGGCGTCATCAACATCCCGCCCTGCGCCGAGCCTGAAGATGATCTCGCGCTCTTGCCCGTCGGCCAGATCGAAGGGAACCTGGATAGCGGCGCAGGGGTCCAACGCGGTCCCCACCCTGCCGGAGAGGCGCGACCGGGCCATCGCCGCGGGATTCCGGAGCGTGTTGTTGCGCCCGAGGAACTCGGTCCTGTCGCCGCTCACGGTCCGAGGCGCGTCGTCCACATCGAAAAAGGCGACCCGGTCAGCGAACTCCGTGTTGTAGGAGTTCCGCGCAAAGAGCGCGCCGGTGTTGGGGTCAACTTCGGTGACTACATGCATTGTCGACTTCGGTCGCAGATCTCCAAGAACCCATTCCGCGTATCCGGTGGCGGAGAGTCGACGCGATCGGCCCGACTCGTTTCTTACTTTCAGCACCGAGAACTTGATCGGTGCATCCATGGCCACGTAAACCCACAGCTCGGAGCGGATACCTCGCTCCGTGTGTTCGAAGACGCTGTAGCCGAAGCCGTGGCGGGTGACGTAAGGCGTCGCCCCGCGGCTGGGCAGCGGCGTGGGGGACCAGAAGTGGCCGCGCTCTTCATCACGGAGGTAAAACGCCTCTCCGCTCGAATCGCAAACAGGATCGTTCCCCCAGGGAGTGAGGCGGAACTCATGGGCATTCTCGCTCCAGGTGTAAGCAGCTCCACTTTCCGAAACAATTGTCCCGAAATGCGGGTTTGCCAGCACATTCACCCACGGCACCGGCGTCACCTGCCCGTGCGCGGTCGTAATGATGTACTCGCGCCCATCCGGGGTGAATCCGCCCAGCCCGTTGAAGGATGTCAGATCAAGGCGAGGCAACGCGGCGATTGTCAGGGGTTCGGAGCGGTGGGTCCGGGTCAAGGTAAGGAACGGCACGGTTACTTCCCCAGGACCGCGACGAATGGTCTGCTCCGCCAGTGTTCCCCGGCTGTCAATGATGATGGCGCGGGCAACGGTTTGGAGCAGGATGCGGTCCTCGTTCGATATCTGGTCCGCAGGTCTTACGAAAATACCGCCTGGTTGATCGGTCACGCCGGTTTCGATGCCTAAGGCAATGAGCCCCATGATCTGGTCTTGCAGAAGTTGCCGGTAACCGGCGTGATCTTCGTTCCAGATCACCAGGTCCACCGCCAGTCCTTTCAGACGCCAGTATGCGTAGGCCTGTACGAGTTGGCGCACCAGGTCGATATTGGCCGGATCTTCAATCTGCAGCAGCACGATCGGCAAATCGCCCGAAATGGAGTAGCCCCAGAGACCGGATTGCCCCCGGCGGTTGTTGATGATGACGCCCGGTTCCGCGCGCAGCGAAGAATTGGCATAGATCACCGAGCCGGCAAGGTGTCCATAGAGCTGTGCATCGGCCTCTGTGGCATTGAGCTGCTGCAGGAGCACCTGGCTATGTGTCCACGCCAGCTCAAAGACGCGGTCCGCGACATGCCGGTCCTGGTATTTCTCCACAAGGCTTAAGGCTGCGTCACGGGTTTCGCCGATGCCGGAGACAATATTGATCGTTGCCGATTCTTCCGGCTCGAGGGTTATCCGATACCGTACAGCGACGATCGGATCAAGCACCGAGCCCTGGCTGTCCGAGAGCGCCCCCGTAAAAAAACCAGCTGCCCCGCTCATCGCTTGTGGATGGGCGACCGTGTTTCCGCGGCCGATGAACTGCATGCGGTCCGTCTCATAGGAGACTTCCCCGACCTCCGCCCCGTGCACGGCCATGAGATGGAACAGCCACGGTGGCTGCTCTTCCCGAGAGCGGGGACGGCGGGTGCAGAGGATCGCCTGCCTATGGCGGATGATCTCGGTCTGAACAAAGAGATTGCTGAACGCCGGATGCAGCGCGTCAGAGGCGGACGGTGCGAGGACCACTTCCGCGTAACTCGTGACGTCGATCGTCCTGCGTATCCGGGCGCGATTCGTGATGGTGGTCCGGCGCAGTTCGATATCATCCTCGGGTGAAACGGCGATCTCGGTGTGGGTGTCAAAGTCGTGGTTCCGGCAGCGAAACTCCGCTTTTGCCTCCGAGAAGATAGCCTCGTAGTCATTCGATTCTTTGGCCGATCTCTTAAGCGTCGGCTGATATGCGGTTGACCAGAACTCTCCGCTCGCCACGTCGCGGAGGTAACAGAACGTGCCCCAGTTGTCGCGGGTGCTGTCTTCGCGCCAGCGTGTCACGGCGATGTCCTTCCAGCGGCTGTAACCGCCCCCCGCATTCGTGATCATCACGTGGTATCTGCCGTTGGACAACAACTGCACTTCAGGGACCGGCGTATCCGGGCTGCTGAAAACGCGCATCGGCGTCTCCGTACCGCGGGAAGCGCCCTGGAGGTCGGAGAGCTCGGCAATGTGCGAATAAAACGCCGTCGCCTTCGGCACCCGCTCCTGGAGCAGCAGCATGGTTGCCTGGAACACCGGCTCCGCCTCAAAGCGCTTCTGCATCGGACGGTCCAGAAGCAGATAGGCCAGCGAGAGCAGGCTCATACCCTGGTGATGCGCCATGAAGGACCGGACCACGGCGCTCGATTGTCCGCGCGGCAGACGTGAAGGTGTGTAGTCGATCGCTTCATAGAAGCCGTATTTTCCTTCAAACCCTTCAGCGGAGAGTCGCTCGAGGTTCATACATGCTTCCTCGGGCGCCACCATCAGCGCAAGCGCCGAAGCATAGGGCGCAATTACCAGGTCCCCGGCGAGCCCGCGCCGGAGCCCCAGGCCGGGCACGCCGAAGGCCCGGTACTGGTAGTTAAGACGGACGTCTATCATATTGTAGCCCGATTCCGAAATGCCCCACGGCACCCCGCGCTTCTCTCCATATTCTATCTGCCTGGCCACAACCGCCTTATAGGTCTGGTCGAGCAGCGTGTTTTCATACGTCGGCATCACCAGAAGCGGCATCAGGTACTCGAACATCGATCCGCCCCACGAAAGGAGAATCGGCTCTCCACCGGCGGTGGTAAGCAGGCGCCCCAGCGTGAACCAGCTCTCCTGCGGCAGATGTCCCTGCGCAATCGCCAAAAAACTGTACAGTCTCGCTTCCGAAGCAAGCAGGTCGTAATAACTCGCGTCTTGCCGGCGTTCACTCACGTTGTACCCGATGGTCAATAGATGGCGCTCCTTGTCGAACAGGAAGTCATATTCCATATGGGCGAGTTCGCTGGATTGCAATGCAAGCCGTTCGATAGCAGCGATTCTTACCCTGGCACATTGGCCTGCCTCTGTGATGAGCCGTCGAAGCTCGACATCATTTGGCCACCCACTTTTCCCTTGCGTTGAGCCGGAGCTGAGCCGATGCTCGAATGCCGGAAGCAACTCCTTCTCAAGGTTGGCCAACTGACGCAGTGTCGGGATCTCGTCGATACCGGGAAAGTCGTCGAGCCTATCAGGAGAAGCCGGCAGCAATGTCCACGGAGCGAGAAACGTCAGCTCATGGAGGGCGGCTATGCATTGCCCGGCAAAGGCGCGCGCCCACCACGCAGCCTGATTATCAAGGCCAACGCCATCAGTATCGAGTGTATCGACGCCGGCGACCACTTCCCCGGCGGACGTTGTTAGTTGCTCAAGGCACAACCGCGCCGCCGTAAGCGTAGTTGGCGGGGAATTGTACGCGGACTCCAGCTCCTTCTGAAGAAGAGCGAGCCCCGCGGGAGCGTATACTCCCGGAGCGGCTCCTTCCACGGCATCTGCGAGAATCCCCATGAGAATCATGAGGGTATCGCTGAGGCCGTCAAACAATCTCGGCCCCAGGATTTTTTGATCGCGAAGTGCGAGCAGACCCGGCCGCAATGTCAGCAGGTGGCCCGCAAGGTTTCCACTGTCCACCGCCGAAATGTAGGTGGGCGGCAAAGGCTTCAGAGATTGCGTGTCGTACCAGTTGTAAAAGTGGCCCCGGTGTCGTTCCAACGCTTCCATGGTGTGGAAAGCATCCGTTGTACGTTCGATGAGTTGTCCCGCCGAAATGTAGCCAAAGTCGTGAGCGGATAAATTTGCGAGCAGCGCAAGTCCCATGTTGGTCGGCGATGTGCGATGTGCGACCCCGGCAACGAGATGCTCCTGATAGTTATCAGGCGGCAGCCAATGATCTTCCGGGCCGACGAAGGTCTCGAAAAACGCCCAGGTCTTTCGGGAAAGCTTCCGGAGAAAAAGGGTCTGTTCGTCCGTCAGCCTTGCTTCGCGGCGAGCGGGCGGGCGGCTGATCCACCACGCGATAGCGGGGGAGAAAAACCAGAGGCCCAGTATGGGCCCTGCCGCTGCTAACGCAGCCGGCCCCGAAAGCGCCAGGTAGATCACCGTGGCAATGGCAATGACCGGGGCGATCCACATGGTCCGGCAAGAGGCAACGAAACCCTTACGGCTATTACGCCCGGGGTCGCCCGACGGATTCCATTCAAGCAGTCGCCTGTGCGTTACCAGCATCCGCCACGTGGTGCGCACAATCGCATCCAGACTGTAAAACGCCTCGTAAGGCAGGCAGACGAGCGAAAATGCGGCTTGGGCGAAACGCCTGCGCGTAGAGCGCACTGAGGCGGAGAGATGCTGACCGAGAAGCACATCGCCCGGCTTCTGAAGCACATCCAGGACAGAGGCGATCAAAGAAGGAAACAGGATGATGCCGATCATTGACAGGGTCCAGAACCAGGCCGGTGACAAGATTGTCCAGCCCAGCAGCAACAGCAGCGTCAACGCCGGCGACACGAGACTGCGTCGGAGGTTGTCGAGGAGCTTCCATTGGGACAGGAGCGAGAGAGGATTTTTTTGAAAGCGCGCATCAAGGCCTGGCCCGGGACCGGGAACATTCGGCAGCAGCCATCGCACAAGCTGCCAATCTCCGCGGATCCAGCGATGCCGGCGGCTTACGTCCGCGCTGTAGCGAGAGGGGTATTCTTCGTATAATTGCACATCGCTCAACAGCCCTGCCCGCGCGTAGCACCCTTCGATAAGATCGTGGCTGAGGATGCGGTTCTCGGGAAAGCGTCCGCCCAGCGCCTGCTCGAACGCATCAACGTCATAGATGCCCTTGCCGATGAACGAGCCTTCCTGGAACAGGTCCTGGTAGACATCGGAGACAACGCGTGTATACGGGTCGATGCCCGGCTCGCTCCCGCACATTCGCGCATACCGCGACCGGTTCGTGCCCGGCAGGCTCACGGACACGCGCGGCTGAAGGATACCGTACCCGGCGACCACACGTTGCCTGTCTTTGTCGTACTGCGCGCGATTCAGCGGGTGCGCCATGGCCCCCACAAGCTGCCACGCCGAATCGCGGGGTAGTTGAGTATCCGTGTCAAGGGTGATCACATACTTCACGTTCGATAAGACGGCCGTTTCACCCACCATGAGCGAAAAGCGCTCCCTGGAGACGCCCTGTGCCTTGCCGCGCAGAAGGGAATTCAAAGCCGCAAGCTTCCCTCGCTTGCGCTCGTACCCCATCCAAATCCGGTCCTGCGGATTCAATCGGCGCGGGCGATGGAAAAGGAAGAAAGCGTCGTTTGATAAACTCTTGTACTTTTCATTCAACTCTTCGATCCGCTGCCGGGCCAGCAGCAACAGCGGTCCGTCCTCCGGCAGCATTTCCTCGCGCGCGTCTTTAAAATCAGTCAGCAGGGCGAAGTGCAGGCTGTCGTCCCGATTTGCAAGGAACCGGACTTCAAGCGCCTCGATCAGCTCCTCTATATTCTGAGTGCTGGTGAGCATGGTCGGGACCACGACCAGAGTGCGCAATTCCGGCGGAATTCCTTTGGAAAAGTCCATTCGCGGCAGCGGGTGCGGCGGCGCGAGTAATGTTGCCAACCAGTTTACCAGCGCTATTGTTAGCTGACTTGCAGCCATCAGCGAGAGAGCGCCGATCAGCCCGAGTGCCCAGCCGGATAAGCCATTGGCATGCGCCTTTGTTAGTAAACTCCCGGTGAATATCGCTGTCATCAGCATGATCGTGCCTGCGTACAGCAGCAAAGGAAACCGTGAGCTCAATTTTCGAAGGGCCTCAGAGACAGATGAGCGCACTTTTGCCAGCTGCTCAAGCTGCGCCAGTCCCTTGTCTATCAGGTAAAAGCCGACATGTGCCGGGCGATCGTCGCGGCCGACGGTGTCTTCTTTCCGGGCCGCGCTCTCGCGGGCAAGCCGGATTGCCTCGCGTGCCACCTCGCTTTCGGACAGCCGGCTGCTCTTCGCTATCTTTTCCACGACGTGGCGGTAGCGGTCACGGGTGGAGAAATCCATCTTGCCGTAAACTCCGCCCGTGTCCTCACGCAGGGTCCGCTCGACAACGCTCATTGTTTCCACGAACGCACGCCAGTCCATCGCGTCCAGGAAACGGAGGCTGCCGATGCTGTTGCTCATCGAGACTTGATCCGCGGCCTGTTTCTGGTTCTCCGACTGCACCAACTGCTTGATTGTCAGGCCAGACTCGGACAGTCGCTGCTCGATCCAGGTAAGTGGCAATGCAAGAGCGGGGCCTTGCCCCTGCAACCGCCGCGCGAGTTCCGCAACAAACGAACTCACCATGGGCGGGTCCGAACGCGCCATGTCCGCGATCACCAAAATAAGGCTCTTCGGGTCCTTCCCGGCAATCTCCGTCATCCGGTCCGCCCAATAATCGGCGCGGTTTCGGTCGGTCCTGTCAACGGCGATTCTGGCCGCAACGCGTCGGAGATTCTCGATCAGTGCCAGGCGCAACATGATGGGGATTGCCCATAATTCGCCCAGCTTCAGGGTGGTGACTGTCTGGTAGGCTGCCACGAAACTGCTGAGGCCCTCCTGATCTACCCGCCCGTCGCCATGTGAGATCGTCTCCAGCGCAATGTCATACACGCGCGGAAGCCGCGTGGATGAGCCATTCAGCAGCCGCGGCAGTTCCCGGCTGTACCCCTTTGGCAAGTGTCTCCTGGCCGTGCGAATCTGCTCTTCAATAAGATAGAAGTTATCGAGCAGCCATTCCCCGGCCGGCGTAATACGGCGGGTTGCCTTAATAGCCTCCGTCAGCAGGTTGCGGACCCCAAGCAGCGCGCCTTCATTCTCAGCCAGCCGCGTCAGAAGCCGGTCCCGTGCATGTCCCGGACCCAACGTGTGCAAACCCGCCAGGATCTTGCCATGCTGCTCCATCTGATCGCTGCTGAACAGTTCTGATCGCAGCGGCAGCTCGGTGTCAGCGTACTTTTGTGTCTGGTTGTTTCCGCAGAACCTCGCCAGCAAATGGGACAGGTTTCCAAGAATGCTCTTGCTGCTTATCTTCAAGTTTGAGGTCTCCTTCTGAGAAGCGAAGTCTCAGCAAATTGGATAGCAATCAGGGTGATGGCTTTAGACTATCCCTCTTCGGTAGTCGGTGTTCATGCTGCAATCCACATTATTAAAGCAGATTGCTATCTTGAAGGTTTCAGTCAACTCATGGTAGGAGGACGTTACGAAGTTTAATAATACCTAAGGAAACAAAAAGCGGAACACTAAAACTACCCTTGTCCAGAAAATCCATCTCTCTTTTTTTTACTTTGGTCTGATAACTGTGTGCCCCGCATTATTCCTCATGCATGTTCTGCAGTCAGAGTTGTCTCTATACCTTCTTACTCGTTATCGCAAGTTAAAGATCCATAAGCTCCAGTGCTTAAAACTGCCCCCTGTCCAGGTACACTAGGAATTTGCTTTTCCTGAGTTTAAAGTAGCAGGATGAGTTTTTGCTGTCAATAGAGATTTTGTCTGTGGAGAATGGAAGAACTTGTACAGCATATTGGGATAGGGCATAGGGGAAGATGTCAGTATTGTGTTACATTATTTCTGAGGATTTCTGAGGGGCAACTTGTTTGAATAGAACAAAATAGAATAAGGCATCTGGTAAGGATTTTGTCTTTTTTTGGCAGACTTCCCCTGTTTTCCCTGAGGCAAAAGGAAATGCCCTATGCAGGGACACCGGTGTGGAAGATTTATCCCAAGACGCATACAAAAGAATTCTATGAGATACATGACGTACCATGGACTATACCTGAATTGAATGAACAACGGAAAAACTGGGAATATACGGATAACGGTATGAGGCCGCATCAGGCCCTGGGTTATAAAACCCCCATTGCAATTCTTAAAGGACAATGGCAGTATGCATGAATCTCAATCCCTCTATTTGTCTCATATATAGTAACGAGTACATAACCTTTACACAAGCGAATAAACCTGCTACAATTTTTAACCATGAAATACGGTGAAAAGGCTATTAAAAAGGCAAAACTTGAATTATGGGATAATCCATCTTCCGACAGGGATTACACCATTGACATATCATATCCTGAATTCACCTGCCTCTGCCCCAGCTCAGGCTATCCTGATTTTGCTACAATAAAAATAAACTACATTCCTGATAAGAAGGTTGTTGAGTTAAAAAGCTTAAAGCTCTACCTCAACGGCTTCCGCAACAAACATATTTCGCATGAAGCTGTGACAAATGAGATATTTGACATATTGAAAAAAAATCTTAAACCGAGACATCTTGAGGTTACAGGAGATTTTAATGTAAGAGGGAATGTGAAGACTGTAATAAAAGTCACAACATGAAGATAAAGATGCAATTTTTGGCCAAATACTGTGTCAAAGCTGTCTGTCCAAATACTCAAACTGGGGACAGATTTGAAATCTGTCCCCAAGTATGCTGCGTTTTGTCCAGCCAGCCTTTCCTTGTCCCCTGATAGAAACTTTCAGGGGCAGGCTTTGGCTCAAACCTTGCATCTTTACATGAAAAAGGAGGTTTGGCTCTATGAAAAAATCCTTTCTGATAGTCATAGCAATTATTTTAATACCTGTCCTTTCCTCTGCCCTTGATTTTGAAATGAGCCTGAAAGACAGGATAAATTCTCTCAATGTTGAGGCATCTGCATCAGGCGGCCCGGACAGGGTTGCAGGGGCTTTGGCAATAGAACTTGGCATGAAACAAGAATTTATTTTAAGGCAGAAGACAATGACAGGCTTAAGCTGGGGAGACCTTTCTGTGGCCCTATACATATCAAACAGGACAGGCAAGGATATTACAATTATTGTGAATGATTACAAGAAGGGCAAGGGACATGCATGGGGAAGGGTTGCAAAGGCATACGGCATCCGCACAGACGACCTTTTAACCACAATAGGCAAGGCACACGCAGCAT
>Ga0209341_10004195_pt1 | contig 13320 bp, 16 predicted proteins | sample RifCSP13_2_FD_184020 | JGI IMG/M metagenome (GOLD analysis project Ga0209341, IMG submission 184020) | Soil microbial communities from Rifle, Colorado - Rifle CSP2_sed 13_2 (SPAdes) (version 2) | ecosystem: Environmental > Terrestrial > Deep subsurface > Rock core/Sediment | place: Rifle...
CGATCATGGTCGGCACGGGGAAGGGTGCGGAGAATGGCCTCCTGATCAAGGGCGCGGAGTACCTGGAGAAGGCCCGCAAGGTGACGACCGTCGTGTTCGACAAGACCGGGACGTTGACGAAGGGGAAGCCGTCCGTGACGGACGTCGTGTCCCTCTCCCTCCCGGACGCGGACGTCCTCCGCCTGGCGGCGAGCGCCGAGACCGGGTCCGAGCACCCCCTCGGCGAGGCGATCGTCCGCGAGGCGAGGGCCCGGAACCTGCCCCTGACGAGCCCGGCCGAGTTCGAGGCGATCGCGGGCCACGGGATCCGGGCGCGCGTCGCGTCGCGCGCGATCCTCCTCGGGAACCGGCGGCTGATGGAGAGCGCGGGGATTCCGCTCGGCGCCGCCGAGGAGGCGGTGACCCGTCTCCAGGCGCAGGGGAAGACCGCGATGATCCTGGCGGTGGACGGCACGGTCGCCGGCGTCGTGGCGGTCGCGGACACCCCCAAGGAGACCGCGAAGGCCGCCGTCGCCGCCCTCCGGAGGATGGGGATCGAGGTCGTCATGCTCACGGGGGACAACGAGCGGACCGCGAAGGCGATCGCGGCCCAGCTCGGGATCGACACGGTCCTCGCGGAGGTCCTCCCGGGCCAGAAGGCGGAGAAGGTGAAGGAGCTCCAGGCGCAGGGGAAGGTCGTCGCGATGGTCGGCGACGGGATCAACGACGCGCCCGCGCTCGCGCAGTCGGACGTGGGGATCGCGATCGGCTCCGGCACGGACGTGGCGATGGAGGCGGGCGGCATCGTCCTGATCAAGGACGACCCGCGGGACGTCGTGTCCTCAATCCAGCTCAGCCGCCAGACGGTCGCGAAGATCCGCCAGAACCTGTTCTGGGCGTTCTTCTACAACACCGCGTTCATCCCCGTCGCCGCCGGCCTGTTCTTCGCCCTCGGTCTGGGGATCCTCCTGCACCCCGTGTTCGCCGGCGCCGCGATGGGATTCAGCTCCGTGTCCGTGGTCTCGAACTCGTTGCTCCTGAAGCGATTCCGACCGAACCTGTAGTCCTCCGCCGCCACAACCCAGATATACGCCCGCGTCCGTCCACGGACGGATGCGGGACCTGCGGCCCCAGCTGTTCTTCAGCAAGCTCCTGTTCGGCACGCTGATCCTCTCCCTCGCCTACACGGTGTCGAACTTCGTCGCCCCGTACGCGATCGCACCGGGCGCCGCCGCATACCTCGACGGCTCCGCGAACGTGATCGACAACGGCGCGCGGTACGACGGGTACTCGCTCTACCCGAAGGTGATCTACTACCTCGGGGACGCCCAGTGCCACCAGCTCTCGTACCGGACGATCTGGTTGAACGGGAACCAGATGCCGATGGACGCGCGGATGACGTCGATCTACACGTTCGCGAACCTCGGCCTCCTGACCGCGATGTTCGCCGCGCCCTCGACGAGCATCGCGCAGGGGATCGTGAACGCGATGCCGAGGCGGTTGGCCGCGTGGGGGCGGAAGCACCTCGGCCCCGCCGTCCTCGCGAGCCTCGTGATCGCGCTCGGGATCCTCCCCGTGGCGGTGGACGGCTTCGTCCAGCTCCTGACGCCGTACGAAAGCACGAACGTGACCCGCGTCCTCACGGGGATCCCGACGGGATGGGCCGTGGGCCTCCTCGTCGGCGTGATGATGATGTCGATCCGCCAGGTCGACGTCGAGGTCGCCGCCCTTCGGTCGCGGGGCCAGGTCGCGCAATAAGGTTTTAAGGAACCCGCCCGTACGCGCGCGCCGTGACGAAGGCCGCGAAGCGGCGGAAGAAGGAGGAGGGCGAGGAGTTCGAGATCCCCGCGTTCGACGAGACCGCGTACATGGAGAAGGAGGTCAACGCCGCGAAGGTCTCGTTCACGATCATCGCCCTCGCGATCCCCCTCGCGCTCCTCCTGTGGGCGATCACCGCGGCGGGGCTGTGGGGCGTCGGCTTCCTCCTCGCGTTCGCCCTCACGCTCCTCCTCCCGCGCGTCCTCGCGTTCCTCCCGTGGCCGAAGCTCGACCTCGCCAGGTTCGAGCGGCGGGACTGGATCGGGCACGGCGGGATCTTCGCGTTCACGTGGCTCGCGTTCTGGATCCTCCTCCTGAACGTGCCGTTCGCGGACCTGACGAGTCCCACGATCGGGAGCGTCACCGTCAACGGCGTCGGGGTCGCCGCGGGCGTCCAGAACGACGTCAACGTCAACAACACGAACCCGGTGTACGTGAACGCGACCGTCTTCGAGAACGTCGCCCTTCAAGACGTTCAGCTCACCGTCGCGAGCACGACCCTGGACATGGTCCACGTGTCCGGACCCCTCTATTCGGTCCAGCTCCCCTCATCGTCGGGGGCATTCGACAACATCACGATCAGCGCGACGGACACGAGCGGCCGGTCCGCGGAGTTCGTCTTCGACCTCGTCCTCACCTAGATCTCCCAGGGGAACCGCGGGTCCAGCAGATGCGTGACCTCGGGCAGGAACGCCTTCGTGAACAGCTGCGCGTCCTTCAGGAACCTCGCCTTCTTGGCGGCGCGGTCGAGGTGCGACCCCAGGCTCAGCTCCCCGAGCCGGGCCCGCAGCAGGCCCGCGGCGTCCGTCGCCCCGCGCCGCACATCCACCGCCCAGTGGTCCCCCTCGATGTACGGGGCGCTGAGGGCGCCCTTCGCCCCCCGCCACCGCCGGAGGAAGTCCTCCGCGTTCTTCACCCACACGGGCGGCCCGCGGTGCTTCTCCACCGCCGGGAGCGCGAACACCTCGAACTCGAACAGGAGGAGCACCGAGCCGCCCACGACCGCGAACCGGGACCGCTGCCCGCGGAAGCTCGCCTTCCGGCACGCGTCCTCGACCGCGCGGTGCGCCTTCCGGACCTGTGGGTACAGGATGTCGTCCGTGAGCGGCGGCGCGAGGAACGTCACCCCGAGGAGGGTCGTCCCCCGCCGCCGGAGGAGGACCCGCGCGGCGCTCGCGCTCAGCGGCCTCCGCGGCCTCGGGAAGAAGAACTCGATCCGCGGCTTCGCGAGGAACGCCGTGGCGGCGTGGACGAACGTCGCGAGGGTCTCCTCGCCGACGGCGCTCGCAACGTTCCGCCCCGCGTCGACCGGGTCGACGACGACGAGCGGCTCCGGGAACGACCGGGACGGCGGCCCCTCGAGGGCGACGGCCTCCCCGTGCCGCCAGCCCGTCGCGGCCTCCAGCGCGCCGCGGAACGTGCCGTACTTCAGGACAAGGAGCTCGCACAGGTATCCGGAGAACCCCTGGACCCGCGCCTCCGCCCCGTACACCCCGACGCCCTCGCAGAACGCCTTCAGGAGGCGGACCTGGTCCCGCTGCCCGGGCGCGAGCTTCCCGATCACGTACGCGGCGTGGAGGGGCGTCCGGTCCACCGCGCTCATCCTCTGGGAGGCGTCCGTGATCCGGTAGCAGGGGACGACCTCGACCTCGAAGCCGTTCCACCGCCCGCGCGTGTACGGGTGCTCCGCGTACATCCGCTTCTTGTCCTTCAGGAACTCCCCGAGGTCGAGCCCCACGGTCTCCAGCGTCTCCCGGGAGGTGTCCCGCGGGAACGCGACGAAGATGTCGATCTCCGCCTCGGAGAGGTGCGTGCCCTTCGCGACGCTCCCGACGAGGAGGGGCTCCGCGTCGATCCCCCGCCCGCGGACCGTCGCCGCCACGCGATGCTTCACGTCCTCCGCCGTCGCGCGGATCCGGGCCTCCTCCTCCGCGGACGGGACGACGCGCTTCAGAACCTGCTCCTCGAGCCCCACGGCCCGAGGGATGAGTCCCTTCGGTATAAAACGTCGGCTGAGAAAAGGGGAAGGGGCGGAAGCTCAGTGCTTCCGCATGATCTTCATGAAGCCGCCGCTCTCGTAGATCCCGAGGTTCCGGCGCTCCACGGTCTGCTCGAACGAGGTCCAGTCGATGACCTCGACCCGGTCGCTGCCACCCTTCGTGAACCGGACCTGCTCCGTGCCGCGCACCCGGCCGGGCCGGAGGCCCTTCTGCCCCGCGATCCGTCGCGTTTCCTCGAAGTCGATCTGCCGCAGTTCCGTCATTGTTCCATCCCTTCTCGCGGGCTCCGCCCGCGGGGTCACGCGAAGGGCGGGCGGCCTATTTATGTCTTACGTTCGTCAGACAAACTTGCCATCCTCGTCCGTCGGGGGTCATCCGCGCGTCGCCCCGTGGAAAGCTAAATAACCGCGACCCGCTACCGGCGCCGTTGAAACGGAGTTCCCGGGCATGGAAGAAGCGCGGCCAGATGCGCTGGAAGTGGCGGAAGAAACGGATGCGCCGCCGGAAGCGCGAGCAAAAGATGCGGCAGCGCTGATCCCCCGGGGGCATGGGGTAGCCCGGTATCCTAGCGGGCTCCAGTCAGGGAATGATGGGCGAACGGGTTTGCCGACTCCGTGACGAGAGACTGGAGCGATGACCCGGTTCCGAAACGGGCGGGGTCGCGCCCCGCCTGGTGGAAACCCGCCGACGAGGGTTCAAATCCCTCTGCCCCCACCCCGCCCGGGGACTCCGGACGGATGAGTTATCAGCCGAGGAATCGAGGCGGAAACGTTTATAACAGAACGCCCGGCTAATGCCGCGCTGGGTAGGGAACGATGGACACCCGTCGCATGAAGATCAAGATCTGCCTGGTCGGGGAAGCCGCCGTCGGGAAGACGAGCCTGATCCGCCGGTTCGTGCTCGACGACTTCGACGACAAGTACATCCAGACCCTCGGGACGAAGGTGTCCAAGAAGGAGCTGACCGTCCCGCCGAAGGACGGCGGCGAGGGCGTGAAGGTCGACATGACGATCTGGGACATCATGGGCCAGAAGGGCTTCCGGGAGCTGCTCAAGGAAGCGTACTTCTACGGCGCGAAGGGCGTGATCGCGGTCGCGGACGTGACCCGGAAGACGACCCTCGACGACCTCGACGACTGGATCGAGGGCGTGTACTCCGTGACGGGCAAGATCCCGATCCAGTTCATGGCGAACAAGTGGGACCTGAAAGACCAGGCGGAGATCGGGGAGGAGGAGCTGACCCAGGCGACGAGGGCGTACGACTCGGCGTTCTTCTTCACCTCCGCGAAGACCGGCGAGAACGTGGAGTCCGCGTTCCAGAACCTCGCGGAGCGAATCGCGCGGGACAAGTTGACGAAGAAGGACGCCGCCTAGGCCCGCCCGCCTATCACCGGTGATATCCGTACCAACAGGGCTATTTCCGCGCCTCGTCCTCCGTTTCTGCAATGCAGGGGGCGGTGACCCAGTCGAAGCACGTGAAGGCGAAGGTGTGCCTCGTCGGGGACATCGGCGTCGGGAAGACGAGCCTGATCAAGCGGTTCGTTCTCGACACGTTCGACGACCGGTACATCGCGACGATCGGGACGAAGGTCATGAAGAAATCCGTCCCGTGCACGTGGCGCGGCGCGGAGGCGACGATGGACCTCGTGATCTGGGACATCATGGGCGAGAAGGGCTTCCGCCAGCTGCTCAAGGAGTCGTACTTCGAGGGCACGCACGGCGTGATCGCGGTGTGCGACGTCACCCGGCGGGACACCCTCGCGGACCTGTACGGGTGGATCGACCTCGCGCGCACGAACGCGGGCGACATCCCCTTCGTGTTCCTCGGCAACAAGGCGGACCTGAGGGCGAAGGTCGTCATCCAGGAACCGGAGCTGGCGGCGATCGCGGAGCGCCACCGTGCGCCGTACTGGTTCACGAGCGCGAAGACTGGGCTCAACGTGGAGCGTGCGTTCGAGGGGCTCGCGGGCCAGGTGTCGCGCCTCGTCGACGCGGCGCCGAGCCCCTGATATCATGGGGCATAACCAATCGGGAACCGTTTTATAGGGAGCGTCCGTCACGCTGAAATAGACCGTATCGGATGGGGCGACCATGGCGGAACTCCAGCGCATGAAGGTGAAGGTCTGTTTGGTGGGCGAAGGCGCCGTCGGGAAGACCGCGCTGATCCGCCGATTCATCCACGACCAGTTCGACGACCGGTACATCTCCACGCTCGGCGCGAAGGTGTCCAAGAAGGAGATCACGGTGAAGAACCCGAAGGCGGACGGGGACATCGCGATCGACATGACGATCTGGGACATCATGGGCGAGAAGGGGTTCCGAGAGCTGCTCAAGGAGGCGTACTTCCACGGTGCGCAGGGCATCCTGGCGGTGTGCGACGTCACCCGCAAGGACACGCTCGGCGAGCTCCACGACTGGATCGCCGCGGTCCACAAGGTCACGGGCCAGATCCCGATCCAGTTCCTCGCGAACAAGATCGACCTCGAGAAGCAGCGCGCGATCTCCGAGGAGGACGTGAAGAAGGTCGCGGACGTGCACAAGTCCCCGTACCTGTTCACGAGCGCGAAGACGGGCGTGAACGTGGAGACGGGCTTCCAGGGCCTCGCGACGATGATCGCGGCGAAGTCCGCGAAGTGACGCGCATCCGTTCGATGACGCGATTTCTCGCGCAAAAGCTCATATACGGCGCCCTCCTCTTTCGCATGGGCCAGAAGGACTTGTGATGCCTGAGGAGGCCAGCGTCGACCTCCCTCCGGTCGACGAATGGGTTCGACACCTGGACATCCGCTCGAGCGCCGAGGTCAAGATCCCGGAGAAGCTCGTCGAGCAGGTGATCGGCCAGGACGAGGCGGTGGAGGTCATCCGGAAGGCCGCGGAGCAGAAGCGGCACGTGATGCTGATCGGCGACCCCGGGACGGGGAAGTCGATGCTCGCGCGATCGATCGCGGAGCTCCTCCCGCGGGACGAGCTGCAGGACCTCGTCGTGTACCACAACGCCGAGGACCCGAACGAGCCGAAGATCCGCGTCGTCCCCGCCGGGAAGGGGCGCGAGATCGTGAACGCGCAGAAAGCGGAGGCGATGCAGCGTCGGGAGCAGAAGGCCTCCATGGTCATGGTCCTCCTGATCTTCTTCATCGGACTGATCGTCCTCCTGAGCATCGACTTCCGGACGACGCCCCCCACGTTCCAGCCGATGGTCCTCCTGTTCGGGATCCTCGTGGCGGGGATCATCTACATGGCCCGGCGGTACACGGGGCACCGCCCGGAGTCCCTCATGGTCCCGAAGCTCCTCGTGTCCCACTCCCCGGACGACCTGCCCCCGTTCATCGACGCGACGGGGAGCCACGCGGGCGCGCTCCTCGGGGACGTGAAACATGACCCGTTCCAGTCCGGCGGCCTCGAGACCCCCGCGCACGAGCGCGTGGAGGCGGGGGCCATCCACAAGGCCCACAAGGGCGTCCTGTTCGTCGACGAGATCAACATCCTCCGCATGGAGAGCCAGCAGTCCCTCCTGACGGCGATGCAGGAGAAGAAGTTCAGCATCGTCGGGCAGAGCGAGCGGTCCTCCGGCGCGATGGTGAAGACGGAGGCGGTCCCGTGCGACTTCCTCCTCGTCGCGGCGGGGAACCTCGACGCGGTCGCGGGGATGCATCCCGCGCTGCGCTCGCGCATCCGCGGCTACGGGTACGAGATCTACATGAAGAGCACGATGCCCGACACCGTGGAGAACCGGATGAAGCTCGTCCGGTTCGTCGCGCAGGAGGTCGCGAAGGACAAGAAGATCCCGCACTTCGACCGCGGGGCGGTCGCGGAGATCCTGCGGGAGGCCCAGCGGCGCGCGGGCCGGCGCGGGCAGCTCACCCTCCGGCTCCGGGAGCTCGGCGGCCTGATCCGGGTCGCGGGCGACGTCGCCGTGGAGCAGGGCGCGCCCCTCGTCCTCGCGGAGCAGGTCGTCGCCGCCAAGCGGACCGCGCGGTCCCTCGAGCAGCAGGTCGCGGACCGCCTGATCGAGCGGGGGAAGGAGTACAAGACGTTCGTCACGGAGGGCGCCGTCATCGGGATCGTGAACGGACTCGCGGTCCTCGTCGCGGACAACTCGATGGCGGAGTACTCTGGCCTCGTCCTCCCGATCGCCGCGGAGGTCACGCCCGCCCAGACGAAGCAGGGCGGGAAGATCGTCGCCACGGGGCGGCTCGGGGAGATTGCGAAGGAGGCCGTCGAGAACGTCTCGGCCCTGATCAAGCGGTACACGGGCGAGGACATCTCGAACCACGACATCCACGTCCAGTTCGTCGGCTCGCGGGAGGGCACGGAGGGCGACTCCGCGTCGATCAGCGTCGCGACCGCCGTGATCAGCGCGCTCGAGGAGGTCGAGGTCGACCAGGCTGTGGCGATGACCGGCTCCCTCAGCGTGCGCGGCCAGGTCCTGCCCGTCGGCGGCGTCACCGCCAAGATCGAGGCCGCGGCGGAGATGGGGATCAAGAAGGTCGTCATCCCGCGCGCGAACATGAAGGACGTGCTGCTCGAGGACCGGTACATCGGCCGCATCGAGATCGTCCCCGCGGACACGCTGAAGGACGTGCTCGAACACGCCCTCGTCGGACCGAAGAAGGAGCGGCTGCTGACGAAGCTCGCCGCGCTCGTGCCGAAGCCCGGCCTCCTGGAGCGGCCGGCGGTCGGCCGGGCCGTCCCCCAGTAGGTGGGCCATGGCGGGCGGACGCCCCCTGTTCGTCGGGCGGTTCCAGCCGTTCCACAACGGCCACCTCGACATGGTCCGCCGGATCGTGGGCGCGTACGACGAGATCGTGATCGGCATCGGCTCCGCCCAGTACTCCCACACCCGGGAGAACCCGTTCACGGCGGGCGAGCGGTACGAGATGATCCGGCGCGCGCTCGACGCGGAGGGAATCCCCAGCTACCACCTCGTGCCGATCCCGGACACGCACGTCCACAGCGTGTGGGTCGGCCACGTCGTCTCCCTCGTCCCGAAGTTCGACGTCGTGTTCACGAACTCGCCCCTCGTCGTCCGCCTGTTCCGGGAGAAGGGGTTCCGGGTCGAGGAGCTGCCCCTCCACAAGCGTGAGGTGTACTCCGGGACGCTGATCCGGAGGCTAATCTACGAGGGCGGGGACTGGCGGTCCCTCGTCCCGAAGGAGGTCGCGGCGTTCATCCTCGAGATCGACGGGCCCCAGCGGATCCGGGAGACGTTCCGGTACTCGACCCCGTACGGCACGCGGGAGAACGAGACGGACTAGGGCACCGGGCACCCCGCGTTCGAGGTTTGTTGGGCAACGCGCTTAGTCGGTCCCGGGGTCCCCCGACCGGGCTGTCGGAGGACGGGAGCATGGAGAAGGAGTCGCGAACCTCAGGAAGCGCCTGGGGGGCGATTCTCGGTATCTGGGTGGCGTTCGGCCTTGCACTGCTCGCCCTAGGATTCCAGGCGTTCGGCCCGTGGGGCGTTGCGTCCCCGCTTGCCCTCGCGGCCTTCGGCGTGCCAATCCTCCTGTGGGCGTCCCGGCGCGCCCTCATCCGTGCAGAGGGGTTACCGCCAGGAGATTCGAACCGTGTTGGAAAAACCCTATAGGAACTGGCCTGCATTGCGGTGGGCGATGACGCCTGCCCTGATCCGACTGGTCGCGCTCGCGGCTGCGATGTCCCTCCTCGTGCCCTCCGTGGCGGTGGCGGATGGCGAATGGGGCGAGGATGGCCGGGCACTTGACATCGAATGGAGCTCCGACCGGTTCGAGCTTCGGTCCGACCGCGTGGCGGGGGACGTCCACGACGAGATCCGACTCAGGCTCGACGGCTCGAACGTCCGCTTCGACTTCGAGCTGCGGGAGTCCCCTGGCGCGACGGAGGCGGAGGCCGGTATCCGGCTCGAACTCGAGCGCGTGATCGAGTTCCGGGACGCGAACGGGGACGGCGCGTTCCAGGCCTCGGACGACGTCCGCGGAGAGTACGACCAGGGGGACCTCGAGCTCGTCTCCCTCACGTCGGGACCTGCGTCCTCTGGCGGCATCGATGGAATCGAGGTCACCGCCACGTACAACTTCACGAACAAGCCTGGCTCCGAGCTCGCGTTCCGCGCGACCGCGTTCGGGAACGTCACGACGTTCCAGGGCCTCCCGCAGCGGCCCGTGGACGTGAAACTCGATCTCGTGCTCACGGACTTCCTTGAGGAGAACGACACGCTCCCCGCGATCGAGCTGAAGGTGGCGGCGGAAGCGCCCGGCGGGCCGAACGTGACCACCAGGGACGTGTCCTTCACGTCGGGGAACCTGACGGGCGTGTTCTCCTGGAAGGACGTCGCGGACGTGGACGGGGTGGAAAGGCCGGTCCGCACGACGGCCGTCCGCCTCCCCGACGAGGTCGAGGGAGGCGAGGTCGAGGCGGTCCTGTCCCTGACGTTCGCGTACGCGCGTGGTGCCAACATCACGCACGATCCCACGTTCGGGTTCGACCTCGCGACCGTCGCCACCGTCGTCTCCCTCCTGGGGCACTGGGGCTTTTACGCCCTCGGCGCAGGTCTGGCCGCGGTCGTGTTCGCCTCGCTCGCCCTGGCGCGGCGTGGGAGAAAGGCTAAGGGGAAGTAGGCGGCTGGCCGGCCGGTGTCCCCATGGCCCTCCTCGAGAATTCGGTCGCCGGCTTCGTAACGGTCTTCTCCCTCCTGCTCGCGATCCTCGCGGTCTTCGCGTACCGACGGTCCGGGAACCCGAAGGTTCTCGGGATCGCCCTCGCGTTCGCCCTGTTCTTCGCGAAGGGACTCGTCGTCACGTACGCACTGTTCACGACGACGCGACTCGAGGCCGTGTGGGTCCCGATGGCGGCGTTCGACACGGTCGCGCTCCTGGCGTTCTACGCCTCCGCCCTCAAGTCGTAGGGACCGCGATGGTCCGCGACCCGCTCGAACTCGAGGGCCGGCGACGTGCGTACGAGCTCGTGGCGACGTCCCCTGGCCTTCACCTCCGGGAGATCGCGCGCCGCCTGGACGTGGACGTGCGCACGGCGGAATACCACCTCCACCAGCTCGAGAAGCACGGGCTTGCGACGGGGGTCGACGAAGGCGGCTTCCGCCGCTTCTTCCCGCGGACCGCGGACGGACGGAAGGCGGAGGTCGTGGACGCGCGGGACAAGCCCCTCCTTGGGATCCTTCGGAAGCCGGTCCCGCTGTACGTGTCCCTCGTCCTCCTCACTCGGGACGCGGCGACGCACGGGGACCTCGCGCGGGACGCGGGGGTCTCCCCCTCGACCCTTTCGTATCACTTGGAGCGGATGGAGCGCGCGGGGTTGCTCGAGAAACGAGACGGGAAGTACGTGCTGCGCGAGCCGGAGCGGATCGCACGCCTCCTCTACGCGCACCGCCCGACGCAGGACCTCCTCGATCGGTTCGTCGACCTGTGGGAGGACTTCACGGTGTGAGCGCGATGCACGAAGTCCACCGTTATCGCGCGGGGCGAACGAAACGTCAAATACTCTGAGTCGGATGCGGGCCGCCCTCGGAGGTTCCGGGATGGGGCGGAGACGAGAAGGCGTAGGCCGCGCCCTCCGGCGCGCGCTCGGTGCGGAGTTTGTCCTGCCGGAGGTGGAAGCCCGCGAGAGCGGGCGGTCCCTCCTGATGAACCCCCGCCGCCAGCGCGTCTTCGAGTACGTGTGGAACCACCCGTGCGCGCACCTGCGGCGGATCTCCCGCGAGCTCCGGATCCCGGCGCAGAGCCTGCGGTGGCACCTCCTCCGCCTCCGGGAGGGGGGCGTCTTCGCGTCGCGCAAGGTGAAGGGGAAGACCGTATACTTCGCCCCGTGGGCGGTGCGGGACGAGGACGTGCCGTTGTTCGCGTCGCTCGCGAACGGGATCCGCGGCCGGATCGTGCGGTACGTTGCGGAGCAGAAGCAGACGACGCAGTCGGAGATCTTCCGGGGGCTGAACACGTACCAGCAGGCGGTCCTCCCGCCCCTCGCCGAGCTCACGCAGCTCGGGCTCCTGCGCACGTGGAAGGAGAACGGGAAGCGGTTCTACGTCCTCGGGGACGCGTATGCGCGGCTCCAGGGGAACTACGCGGCGGCGGCCTCGGACCGCCTCGACCGGCTGTTGGCGGTGCTCCAGCACGATGGCGTCTCCCCCCGGGTCCAGAGCCGCGCGGACCACGAGGTGCAGATCCAGGTGAGCAACGGCGTGCAGAAGTCCGTGCTGCGCCTGCGCTTGACGCCCTCGATGCGGTGATGCGCGGCGCAACCGAGAGAAGGACGGGCCTGCCGAGATTCGAACTCGGGTCAGAGGCTCCGGAGGCCTCTGTCCTATCCAAGCTAGACTACAGGCCCTCGGGCGCCCATGGGAGGCAGCGGAATAAGGCTTTCGCGCTCACGCCTTCGAAAATTCCGTGTATCCGCAGCGGCCGCAGCTCACGCGGTCCGCATGTTTCGCGAGGAACGTGCCCGCGCCGCACTTCGGGCAGTGCGACCGGAGTCGCTCGAGCCGATCGCCGTCGACCTTGTACAGCCGCCGCTTCAGCGCCGTCCGCGGCTTTCCTTGCTTCTTCTCGGCCATCACTTGCCCTCCTTCTTCGCCGCGGGCTTCTTCGGAGCCTCCTCCTTCTTCGCGGGCTCCTTCTTTGCGGCCTTCTCCTCCTTCGCGGGCTTCGGAGCTTCCTTCTTCTCCGGCTTCGGCGTCTCCTTCTTCTCCTCCTTCTTCTCCTCCGCCTTCGGGGCCTCTTTCCTCGGGGGCGCCTCCGGGGCCGCCTCCGGCGCGGCCTCCGCCTTCTTCACCGCCGCGAGCAGCCCGTTCCGGATCAGAATCGGGGATGTCTCGAGGGCGAGCGCGCGGTCCTTCCCCTTGTACACCTTCGCGTACCCCTGCGTCGTGCTCCGCCCGAACTCCGAGCGCGCCCAGTCGAGGATCACGACCTCGTTCTTCACGTTCAGCGCGCCCGCCAACGCCTTCCGGATCTCCGCCCGCGTCGGCGTGCCGGACTCCGGGTGCGCAATCCGAAAGCGGACCTCCGTCCGCTCGAGGAGCGCGTTCTCCCGTTTCTCGACGACCGTGATCTCCACGTCACACCATCCTTGCGAGCAGGTCCCGCACCGCTGCCTTTGCGCGCGCGTCCGCCCACACGAGCACGACGCCCGCGTCCGGCATCCCGTACAGGACCGCGGTCCCCTCCGGCGCGAGGTCGATCGCCGCCAGGGCCGCGAGGTCCTCCTCGCCGAGGACTTCGATGCGGACACGCTCACCGGATTTAAAGGCTTCGTCGAGCGCGGCCCAGGTGTCGCGGGTCAGCGTGCCCGCGGGGTTGACGGCGGTCAGGACCCTCCCGCCAATCGCCTGCGCCCGCGCGCGGAGCGCGTCGCTCGCCTCCCGCTTCGTCTTGAAATCGATCACGGCGATGTCCGGAATCCGCCCGTGGGTGACGAGGTCGATCGTGGACGCGTCCCCGACGGTCACGACCCGCCGCGCCGTCCGGACCGCCGCAAAGGCGTCCACTCCGGAGAGGACGGGTCCGAGGGGGCGACGGAGTTCCTCGCGCATCGCC
>Ga0209341_10004196_pt1 | contig 13318 bp, 9 predicted proteins | sample RifCSP13_2_FD_184020 | JGI IMG/M metagenome (GOLD analysis project Ga0209341, IMG submission 184020) | Soil microbial communities from Rifle, Colorado - Rifle CSP2_sed 13_2 (SPAdes) (version 2) | ecosystem: Environmental > Terrestrial > Deep subsurface > Rock core/Sediment | place: Rifle...
ATACCTGCTTGGAATAAAGGAGCTTAACCTGTTATTTTCCGTTTCTGCCTGTACACGTCCAATGCGTGAAGGAGAGGTCAATGGTCGTGATTACTATTTTATGCAGGTTAGCCAGTTCAAGGACAAAATTGACGATAACCAGTTCCTTGAATGGGAAGAAGTGTATAAAAACAGTTATTATGGAACCCTTAAAAGTGAAGTGGAAAGGATCTGGAAGTTGGGTAACCATGTACTGTTTGATGTGGATGTTATGGGCGGTATGAACCTGAAAAACAAATTCGGCGATACAGCGCTGGCCATATTCATCAATACACCTTCCCTTGAAGTATTAAAACAGCGGTTGGAAGCACGTGGTACCGAATCGCCCGAAAAGATCCGGAACCGTGTCAACAAAGCCTCACTGGAACTTAAGTTTATCAGGAAATTCGATGTGGTGGTGTTCAATGATAAACTTGAAGATGCCTTATCCCAAACCGCGAAACTTGTGGCAAATTTTCTTCAAAAACCTGACCAGGTATGAAGATCGGATTGTTTTTCGGTTCCTTTAACCCGGTTCATATCGGACACCTGGCTGTGGCAAACTATATGATCGAGTTTACCGATCTCGAACAGCTTTGGTTTGTTATCAGCCCGCAGAATCCGCTTAAAAGAAAAGCAACACTGCTGGAAGACCATAAAAGACGTACACTTCTGGAAATTGCCATCGAAGAGGACAACCGCTTCAGGGTATGTGATATTGAATTCCGGCTGCCCAAGCCATCCTATACCATTGATACCCTCACCTATCTTAAAGAATTGCACCCGGGACATGAATTTGTCCTCATTATGGGCTCCGATGTGCTGTACACCTTTAACAAGTGGAAAAACTTTTCCGTCATTCAATCCAATTATACCCGGTACATATATCCCCGTCCCGGGCATGCTGTAAATGACCGGGAACACGTAAACATCAGGGTTTTCGAAGCCCCGGTGATGGAAATATCATCCACCTTTATCCGGCAGGCTCTCAGGCTGAAGCATGACATCCGGTATTTCCTGCCTCATAAGGTATATGATTATATTACGGAAATGAGTTTTTATAAAAACAATTGACTATGTTCCTGAACATTATATGGCTACTGGCAGGTTTTGCCCTGCTGATCAAAGGAGCCGATTTCCTTGTCATGGGATCTTCATCCCTGGCACGACGGTTCAACGTGCCGGAACTGATCATCGGCCTTACCATCGTTGCTTTTGGTACTTCAATGCCGGAACTCATCGTAAGTGTTGTATCAGCAGCAAACGGGCTCATTGATGTAACTTTCGGAAATATAATAGGAAGCAATATATTTAACCTATTTTGCATTCTGGGTTTGGCAGCAATGATATCACCGGTGACCGTGCAGAAAACTACCATTTTTAAAGAAATTCCTTATTCCATTATTGCAGCGCTTGTGCTGCTTTTGCTTGCCAATGATCATTTGTATGCAGCTGACAGGCCAAACCGGATCGGACCTGTCGATAGTATGATCATGCTTGCTTTTTTCATGTTATTCATATTCTATGTTTTCCTGAATATGAAAAATGAAAACCTTGATATGCCGGGAGATCACAAGGTTTATGGCTTATGGAAAACATCATTGCTCATTTTCGGTGGTTTGACCGGACTGGTTTTCGGGGGAAAGCTATCCGTGGACAATGCAGTGGATATTGCCCATGCCCTTGGGGTCAGCGAGCGAATAATCGGCCTTACAATTATCGCTGCAGGAACCTCGCTTCCCGAACTTGCCACTTCGGCAGTGGCCGCCTACCGCAAGAACTCTGATATCGCCGTGGGAAATGTTGTTGGATCCAATATTTTTAATGTATTTTTGGTTCTTCCTGTTGCCGCCCTGATACACCCGCTCCCCTACAGGCTGACTTTCAATTTTGACCTGACTGTTCTTATCGCCGGATCCATTGTTCTGCTATTTTTCACATATTCCGGCAAAAAAGCAATTATCGATCGCTGGGAAGGAGCCTTTCTCTTCACCGGATTTGTTGTTTATACACTCATACTGATCTTCACAGGTAACTAAATGAAAACAAGGTTAATCTTCTTTATCCGTTATTTTGTTTTCTGGCTGGTGCTGTTTCTCCTGGCTAAATGCGTTTTTCTGCTGTACCATATGAATCACACTATTACGCTAAATGCAGCCGGTGTTTTTGGTATATTCCGGCATGGCCTGCTTCTTGATCTGTCTGCCGTCAGCTATATTACACTTACTCCCCTTATCCTGCTTCTTCTAACCTCTTACAGCAAAGGGACCCTTCCTTTCCGTTTGATCAGCATATATACGCTGATCGTGATGATACCCGTTATTATTTTTACCCTTGCCGACCTCGAAGTGTTTAAATACTGGGGTACCCGGCTCGATAATACGGCACTCCGGTTCATCAGTACGCCCCGCGAAATGCTGGCTTCCGCGGCATGGATAACAATATTCCTGTTATTTGCGGGTTTTGTAGCCCTCAATATTCTGGCTTATTTAATATACCGCCGTAAAATAGCTGCGCAGCTTGCTCATTCGGAGAAACCGCGATGGAAGGGACTGCTTGTTTTTTTGCTGCTTGTTCCTTTTCTTCTCTTATTAGCCCGTGGCGGAACCGGCATAGCACCCATCAGCGTGTCGAGGGTATATTTTCACCCGGATCCCTATCCGAATTTTGCAGCAATCAATGTATTATGGAATGTGGGTCATTCCTGGCTTGAAAAAAAAGACCAGCCCAACCCCTTTCAATACCTCGATGACGAGACAGCCGGACAATATGTCGGCAGGTTATACCATGGGGATAGCGGAAGCACCGTGTTGCTGAATACGCCACAACCCAATATTATACTGGTTATCCTTGAAAGTTTCACATCCAAGCTGGTTGAGCCCCTGGGCGGTCTGCCGGGTGTCACGCCCAATTTCAACACATTATGCAACGAGAGTATTCTCTTTACCAATCTCCTGGCAAATGATTCCAGGACCGACAAAAGCCTGGTTTCGATATTAAGCGGTTACCCGGCACTGGGCAAGATCTCCATTATTAAATTCCCTGACAAAACACAGAAATTGGGTATAATTACACGGGAAATGGTACAAGCGGGTTACCACACTTCATTCTATTACGGGGGTGATATTGATTTTGCCAATATGCGATCGTACCTGGTCAATGGCAACTTTCAACAGGTTATTTCCGTTGATGATTATGAAAAGTCGCAGCAAACCGGCCGGTGGGGTGTGCATGACCAGATAACATTTCAACGGCTTTATGACGACTGCAATACATCACAGCAACCGTTTTTCAAGACATTGCTGTCGCTTAGCAACCACGAACCGTTTGATATTCCGGGAGAACCGAAGTTCGGCAACAGCACCATCGATACAAGGGTCAGCAGTTCCGCATTTTATACCGACAGCTGTATCGGCGATTTTATCCGGAAGGCAAAACTGACTGCCTGGTGGAAGAACACCCTTATTATTATGCTGGCCGATCACGGTACCAAGTTCCCGGGCAATACCGTTGTGTACTATCCTGAAAAATACAGGATCCCCATGATATGGACGGGAGGGGCCATAAGATCGGATACGGTAATATCAACCTATCTTTCCCAGTCCGACATGGCAAAAACATTGCTTCACCAGTTGAACCTCAACGCATCAGCCTATCCGCTAAGTAAGGATATATTCGGTGCTACACATAATTTTGCATTTTATGAATTCAACAATGGGTTTGGTATGATGTCCGATTCAGGCAGCTATGTATTCGACAATGATTTGAACAGGATCATTTTAAACCAGGGAACTGTTTCGGAATACTTTCTCCAGGCAGGAAAAGCAATTCAGCAGGAAGTTTACAATGTGTTCCTGGGAAATTAAACCGGGTTTCAGCAAATCGGAGGACAACAAGACCATGGCAATCAGGACACTTTTCATCTGTTATATTACTGACAGTGCTGCCTCAAAACCCGATGCAGAACTTGTTATCGGCCTTCACCGGCAGGGAATTGAGGCAGATGTTATGATGCCTTCCGGATCATCGTACGAGAAACTGTTCAACAAACTGGGCATCCGGGTTATTCCCTTTCATCCGCCCGGCAAGTTCAGCCTCACATCCATAAAGCTTATCCGGAAAAATATTCGTGCCAGGAAATACAATATTCTTCACCTGTTTAACAGCAAAGCAATTGTAAATGGTGCAATTGCCGCTATCGGCATGCCTGTAAAAGTGATTGCTTACCGCGGGGCTGCCGGCATGCACTGGCATGATCCCACCGCCTGGTTTTCACACTTCAATCCCCGGATCGATACCATCATCTGCAATTCAGCCTATGTGCTTGATAACGTTCGAAAACAGCTGCTTTTCAATCCGGGAAAAGCAGTAATGATCCATAAGGGATTGGATATGTCGTGGTTCGGAAAAGTTACAGCCGTTTCACGTGAGGTCCTCGGCATTCCCGGGGAAGCCATTGTAGTTGGTTGTGTTGCCAATGTCCGACGCATCAAGGGACTGCCTTATCTTATCAGATCAACACGATACCTCGATCCGGAATTGCCGGTCCATTTCCTGCTCATAGGATCGGGAATGGATAGCGGAGAAATGATGCGCCTCATTAGAAGCAGCCCGTTCAGGGACCGCATTCATATCCATGGTTTTCGCAAGGATGTATATGAACTTCTAGCCGCCTGCGATATATATATTCAGCCTTCCCTGAGTGAAAGCCTGAGTCGCAGCGTTATGGAAGCCATGTGTCTTGGGGTTGCCTGCATTGTTTCCGATACCGGCGGGCTCACCGAACTGGTTGAACACAATAAATCAGGGCTAATTGTTGAAAAGGGCAATGCCAGGGCCATTGCCACAGCTATTGAAAAACTGGCCGGTGACAGTGTATTGCGAAAGGCATTTTCTGCTGAATCCGTCATCCGGATGGAAAAGCTGTTTTCGGTGAACAATATGGTGGCGAAAACCAGGGAACTTTACGAAAGCATGCTTAACTGAAATACTGCATCGAATAGAACTTGTGATATTCCCCGCTGGCAGCCAGCAAGGTATCGTGGGTGCCATGTTCAACGATCACCCCGTTATTCAGAACAAATATCTCATCGGCGTGCACAATGGTTGACAAGCGGTGTGCGATCACAATGGAAGTACGGTTTTCCATCAGTTTCACCAGAGCGTCCTGCACCAGTTTCTCAGATTCAGTATCCAGTGCAGAGGTGGCTTCATCCAGGATAAGGATGGGGGGATTCTTTAATACAGCCCTGGCAATACTGATCCGCTGGCGCTGACCGCCGGAAAGCTTGCTGCCCCTGTCCCCGATGGTTGCGTAATAACCGCCTTCGGATGCTTCGATAAAATCATGGGCATGAGCCACGCGGGCAGCATTGATCACATCCTCTTCCCTGGCATTTTCAATGCCAAAAGCAATGTTGTTGAAAAAGGTATCGTTGAACAGAATGGGTTCCTGATTCACAATCCCCATGAGCCCCCTGAGATCGGTTATTTTCAAATCGCGAATATCCCTGCCGTCGATCAGTATCTGTCCGCTTTCCACATCGTAGAACCTCGGCAGCAGATCCACAAGGGTGGATTTCCCAGATCCAGAATGACCTACAAGCGCAATTGTCTTCCCCTTTTCAATTTTTATGTTGATGTCATTCAGTACCAGGTCGGTTTTGTACCTGAAGTTCACATTACGGTATTCAACAGCCTGGTGAAACTTTTTTGCCTCTTTTGCACCGGGCTTTTCAGTAATTGTAACCGGCACGTTCAGTATCCTGTTAATCCGTTCCATGGAGGCCAGACCTTTTTGAATGCTGTAGTACTCCTGTGAGAATGATTTGGCAGGGTTGATGATGCTGTAGAATATACCGATGTAAGCCAGGAATTGCGCAGCATCCATTAACTGGTTATCCCCGAGTATCAGGTGACCTCCGAAGCACAGTACGATAATTATCATCACCGTACCCAGCAATTCACTGAGGGGATGTGCCAGGTACCTGCGCTTCAGCAGCTTGTTCATGATCCTCCGGTAATCTTCGGTCTCATGTTCAAACCTTGCTGCAATTTTGTGTTCTGCATTAAATGCCTTAATAATCCGGAGGCCCGATAATGTCTCCTCAATGGTGCTGAGCAATTCACCCATTTTATTTTGCCCGGCGAGTGATCTCTTTTTAAGCGATTTGCCTATCCTTCCGATTACTCCTACCACCAGGGGTGACAGAACAAAAACAAACAAGGTCAGCTGCCAGCTCATGATAACCATGATGATGACCGCTACGAGGATGATCACCGGATTCTTCAGCACCATATCCAGGGAATTCATGATTGAAGCTTCAACCTCCTGTACATCGCCCGTAATTCTCGACATGATATCCCCCTTGTGCTCCTCGGTAAAAAAACCGATGGGAAGGGATACCGTTTTTCTGTAAATCTGGTTGCGAATATCACGGACAACTGCATTACGCACAAATACAATGAAATAATTGGCCAGGTATGTAAACCCCACCTTAAAGAAAACCATGGTTACCAGGAAAAGACCGATATAAATCAGGGCCCTTGTGCCGCCCTGCGTTTCGGATACCCTGGTAATTAAACTGTAAATATTATGCAACAGGGCGTCTGTAAACGCACCAAAGCTTTCCATGGCATCGCTGAAGGGTATTGTTCCATAAACCGGCTCATCAAGCCCGAAAAGGATCTTGAGCAGCGGTATCATGGTAATGATTGAAAAAACGTTGAAAAAGGCGCTGATAAAGTTAAATGTCAGGTTAAGCCACAGGTACTTTTTATACGGTGGCACATAGCGCATCATCACCCGAAAGAATTCCTTCATAACAATCAGTAAAATCCCCACAAATGTAAGAACTTATTCCTAATGGCCTCATGAAAACAACAGGTGGTGGATAAGCCTGTCCGTTATATAAACCGGCAGCAGTTTGAATTGTGACCGGAAAAATATAAATTCGTCAGCTTTTTGTTTAATTACTTAGATTTGCCCACCTTGAAGTACAGAAATGATTTGCAGGTACTTGCCGGTTTTGTGGCGCTGACCATCGTAATGCGGTTCTTTTCTTTTTTCCCCAGCATTATCAGCCACGACGAATCTACCTACCTGGTTATTGCCCGGGAATTACTGCAGGGAAAAATCTATTTTGTCGACCTGATCGACACTAAACCTATCGGGATCTTCCTGATCCTTGGAGCGATCATTTCCATAACCGGCAAATCCATTTTCATGATCAGGATGATCACAGCCGCGGTAATTGGCTTAACAGCGTTTACAGTTTATAAAATAAGCCTGTTCAACCATGGGGAAAGAAAGGCTGCCATAGCCTCGGGAATAATCCTGGTCTTTTACCTTTCGGTTTTTACTTTCTATGGTGTTTTCATTAATCCCGAATTGTTCTTTCTGTTATTTACCGCATTGGGATTCTACCTTTTTATCAGGTCAAAGCATATACTTTCCTTTTTCCTGTGCGGACTGCTGCTGGGTATCGGCTTCATGATAAAATACGTGGTATTGTTTGACCTGGCTGCTTTCCTCCTTTTTTACTTTGTTTCGGCTATGTATAAAAAACACCACAGGCAAATCCTTCAATGCATTGGAAATTGTACCGCGGCAGTTTTGGGTTTTCTTATTCCGCTTGCCTTTACCATGTTGTATTATTACCGCATCGGACACCTGCGTGAATTCCTCTTTTATACTTTTGAGGTTACCGGTAATTATCCTGTTGAACGCACACTTGCACAGGCATTGGTATATATAGGTGATTTTCATCTCAGGTTCCTTCCTATTACCATTTTCTTCTACTACGCACTTTTTAAGGCTCTCCCTGCAAAGGACAAGGATGTTATCCCCCGGGGCCTGATCATCACGTGGTGCCTGATGGTGCTTGTAATAATACTGCTGCCGGGGAAATCATTTTTCCATTATTTTATTCAACTTATGCTTCCGGTAAGCATTTATGCCGGTAATTTTTTCAGGAAGGATATGTTAAAGCCGGCCTGGATTAACAAGGTCATCAGCAAGCCTTTGGGAACTGCCTTGCTGTGCATCGCCATCCTTGCCAATGTATTGATGCAGAAGCACGATTATTTTGATAAACCTGATACACCGCGTGAGATTGCCGGTTACCTTGAAACAAGGATGAAACCCGGAGACAGGCTGTTTGCAGGAAATTACCAGCAACTGATGTATTACCTGCTCGACAGGGACTGTCCGGTTAGATATGTGCACCGCACCCTGATGTGTGCCGAACAGTCTAAGAAATTACTTCATATTGATGTGCCGGGAGAAATGAACAGGCTGATGGAACAAAACATCCGGTTTATTATTATGGTGGGTTCATATTGCTATGAACCCATGAACCGTTATATTGAGGAAAACTACAGAAAAATAAGGACTTTTGGAAATAACATATTTGTATACGAACGTAATCCTTAAATTCCGGTATAATTAAAAGGTGTAATACTTTTCAATTCCGCCTTGACGCCGGATGATATTTCCAACGAGTCGATGAATGTGTGCAGTGAGTCCCGGTCAACTGATTTATTGGTACGCGTAAGTTCTTTAAGCGCCTCATAGGGATTCGGATACCCTTCTCTCCGCAGAATAGTCTGAATGGCTTCTGAAATAACTACCCAGTTGGCATTCAGATCATTTTCCAGTGCGGACGGGTTGAGCAAAAGCTTATCAAGGCCGCGTAGCAGCGATTTCATGGCCAGCACCGAATGGGCAAAAGGTACACCAATGTTCCGGAGTACGGTGGAATCTGTGAGATCACGCTGAAGCCGGGATACGGGAAGCTTAGCTGACAGGTGCTCAAATAATGCATTGGCGATTCCAAGGTTTCCCTCAGAATTTTCAAAATCTATCGGATTCACCTTATGGGGCATAACAGATGACCCTACTTCCCCTTCCTTTATTTTTTGCTTAAAATACTCCAGGGAAATATACGTCCAGCAATCCCGGTCGAGATCTACAAGAATGGTATTGATTCGTTTCAGACCGTCAAATGCTGCGGCCAGATCGTCATAGTGTTCAATTTGTGTGGTGGTCTGCTGCCGCAACAGTCCGAGCGTTTCATGCACGAACCTGTTGGCAAATGCAGTCCAGTCAATATCCGGGTAGGCTACGGCATGTGCATTGAAATTTCCTGTGGCACCGCCAAATTTAGCGGATATGGGTATTTTCTTAATCATTTCGGCCTGACCTGCCAGTCTTTCAACAAAAACAAACATTTCTTTCCCGAGCCTGGTTGGAGATGCCGGCTGTCCGTGTGTACGTGCCAGCATGGGTATGTTTTTCCATTCCTCGGAGTATGCCGCCAGCCGTTCAATGATCCGCTCAAGCAGCGGATAATAGAGATTTTCCATGGCCAGCTTAAAGGTAAGCGGGACTGCCGTGTTGTTGATATCCTGTGATGTGAGTCCGAAATGTATAAATTCCTTGAATTTGCCTAGTTTAAGCTCATCAAACTTTATCTTCAGAAAATATTCCACCGCTTTGACGTCGTGGTTGGTTATTTTTTCGGTGTCTTTGATCTTCTGTGCATCAGCCGGCGAAAAATCCCTGTAAATATTCCGGATCATTTCATAATCCGGTTTCCTGAATTCGTTCAACTGGGGAAGGGGTATTTCGCACAATGCGATGAAATATTCAACCTCTACGAGCAGGCGATATTTAATAAGTGCAAACTCGGAAAAATACTGATCACATTCCGCCACCAGGTTCCGGTATCTGCCATCGACAGGTGAAATTGCAGTAAGTAAGGATAATTCCATTGCATTAAATTAGGAATACGAAGGTAAGAAAAAGTTGTGATTGTTGTGGTTGTTGTGGTTGTTGTGATTGTTGTGATTGTTGAATTTCATTAATCATTGTTCATTGTTAATTGTTCAAATCAACCTATTTTTGTTAATTGCAACCATCGTTGTTTGCATAACATTAATTTATCATCATGAATATTTTCAGAAGAATAAAATCGACTTTCATTCTTATTCCGGCGTTTTTGTTATTTGCATCGGGTGTGATCAGCGATGAAAAAACCACAGCCGAAAAAAATACAGGTAAAACGCGGGTTTATGTATTTTCCATCCGCGATGAGATCGGTAAACCATCCTGGCGTGTTATGCAGCAAGCGTTGCAGGAAGCATCGGAATACAGGGCCGACTATATCCTGCTACATCTGAACACCTATGGAGGCCTGGTAAATATTGCCGATTCCATGCGCACCAGGATTATAAACAGTTCTATTCCCTTTCTTGCCTTTATTGATAACCAGGCCATCTCAGCCGGTGCACTTATTTCTATTGCCTGTGACAGTATTTATATGCGCCCCGGCGGAAATATCGGAGCTGCCACTGTGGTTGACCAGACCGGGGCTGTCGTGCCCGATAAATACCAGTCGTTTATGCGCTCCACCATGCGCGCGACTGCCGAATCGCACGGAAAAGATACGGTTATCACCGGGAATGACACCCTGATAACCTGGCACCGTGACCCCCATATTGCCGAGGCTATGGTTGATCCGCGGGTGGTGGTGACAGGGTTGGACGATTCCGGCAAAGTTCTCACCTTCACGGCAGAGGAAGCCATCCTCAACGGTTATTGTGAAGGTCTTGCAAACAACATTCCCGAAGTACTTAAAAAGGCAGGAATAATCGACTATGAACTGAAAGAATATACACCTTCGGGATTGGACAAACTCATTGGTTTCCTGCTTAGTACTGTTGTTCAGGGCATCCTTATCATGGTAATGATCGGCGGTATCTACTTTGAGCTGCAAACCCCGGGGGTAGGTTTTCCGCTCATAGCCGCGCTTACGGCAGCCTTACTGTATTTCGCCCCGTTATACCTCGAAGGACTTGCCCGGCACTGGGAAATCCTGCTATTCCTGGGCGGTATTGTCCTTGTAATCCTGGAAGTATTCGTAATACCAGGGTTTGGTGTTGCGGGTATAGCCGGTATATCGTTGATTGTAACCGGTCTTACACTGAGCCTGGTGGATAATATTTCATTCAGGTTCGAGGGAACCGAGGCTCTTGGCCAGCTTGCCAGGGCACTCTTTACCGTGGTTGTTTCCGTATTCCTTTCTTTTACACTTGCTATTCTTGGTACAAAAAGGTTTGCCTTTTCCAGGGCGCTCAGGGGTCTTGCCCTGGATTCCGTTCAGGATCACAACAAGGGGTTCATCAGTATTGACATAAATCAAAAGGAAATGATCGGAAAAACCGGAACCGCCTACACCATGCTTAGACCTTCGGGCCGGATTGAGATAGACGGGGAGATCTTTGATGCCAAAGCAGAGGTAGGTTATATCAATAAAGGTGAAAAAATACGTGTGACCCGGGATGAAACAGGACAATTATACGTTGTTAAAGCATAAATGCCCGAGAAAACGATCACCTATGAACAGCCGGTCACTCATCAGGATAATTATTTACCTTATCGTATTTGTGCTCATTATCGCCGGTATTAATGCTGCTGCAATTTACAGCAAAGCCTATTCACCCAACATACATACTCCTGAGCAAAAGCCTGTTTATATCTTTATACCCACAGGCTCGGAATATGAGGATGTATTGCAGATCATTTATCAGCAAAACCTGATTGAGAATAAGAAGTCGTTTGAATGGGCAGCAGACAAAAAGAAATATGCCTCCCACATTCTTCCCGGTCGTTACCGGATCAGGGAAAATATGTCCAATAATGAACTGATCAATATCCTCCGGTCCGGTTTGCAGGAACCGGTGAATGTGACCATTAACAATGCGAGGACCCTGGAAGATCTGGCACAAAAAATTTCCGGGCAGATTGAATCCAGTCCGGATGAATTGCTGCAATTGTTAACCGACAGCGGGTATATCCAGGAATATGGTTTTGACAAGCTGACAGTACTCGGCATGTTCCTGCCCAACACCTATGAATTCTGGTGGAATACCAGTGCAGACGGTTTTTTTAAGCGTATGAACAAAGAATACAACAGGTTCTGGAACCAGGAAAGAAAAGGCAGGGCCAGGGAAATAAACCTTACCGGCAACCAGGTAATTACACTCGCTTCCATTGTAGTCAACGAAACGAATAAAGAGGATGAATACCGAAGGATAGCAGGGGTATATATAAACAGGCTCAATCAGGGAATAAGACTGCAGGCGGATCCGACCGTAAAATATGCCCTGGAAGATTATGAACGCCGAAGGGTGTTAAGAAAGGACACTTACAGCGACTCCCCCTACAATACGTATTTGCATTATGGACTGCCGCCGGGCCCTATATCCCTGCCCACCATCAAAGCCATTGATGCCGTTCTGAACTATGAAAAACACAGATATGTTTTTTTCTGTGCGAAGGATGATTTCTCAGGGTACCATAATTTTGCACGCACGCTCGAACAACATAACAAAAATGCGCGTTTATATCAAAAAGCCCTCAACCGGCGTAATATTTTAAGATAGTCATCACATATTTTTTCCCGAAAGCAAAATATAGCGTATATTCAAGGGATCTAATTCCAGAAAAACCCTATGGAAAAAATCAAATTTGGTACCGACGGATGGAGAGCTATTATAGCCAGAGATTATACCGTTGATAATGTAATTAAGATATCCGTAGCCACGGCCACCTGGTTGACCCGAAAATACAAGAACCCCACTGCGGTGATAGGGTTTGATTGCCGTTTTGGAGGCGAGATGTTTATGGAGGCTACAGCTAAAATATTGGCATCCAAGGGAATACGTGTTTTTGTAGCTGAACGATTCGTCACCACACCCATGGTTTCCCTGGGAGTGGTTAAACTTAAGGCACAATGTGGTATTATCATTACTGCCAGTCATAACCCGCCGGAATACAACGGCTATAAACTTCGCGGTGAACATGGCGGGCCCATGTTCGAAAAGGATCTTAAAGATGTGGAAAATCTTATCAGCAATGATGTTGAGATAGACCTGGATTTACTGAACTGGAATTACCTTGTTGAACAGGGAACGATAAACTATATTGATCTGGAAAGTATTTACATTAAGGAAATCCGTGACACATATGATATTGAAGGGTTGAACAATTCGGAACTGGTATTTGCCTTTGACGCCATGTACGGCAGCAGCCAGACCGTAGTCCGCAAACTGCTTCCCTCGGTACAAATGCTGCACTGTGAAGTCAATCCTTCGTTCCGCGGTGTTCCTCCTGAACCGGTAAGAAAGAACCTGCATGAGCTTACCGAAATGGTTTGGAAAAGGAAGAACATCGATTGCAGTATCGCCGTAGATGGTGATGGTGACCGGATTGCCATGTTCGACAGGGAATCGGAAT
>Ga0209341_10004200_pt1 | contig 13314 bp, 10 predicted proteins | sample RifCSP13_2_FD_184020 | JGI IMG/M metagenome (GOLD analysis project Ga0209341, IMG submission 184020) | Soil microbial communities from Rifle, Colorado - Rifle CSP2_sed 13_2 (SPAdes) (version 2) | ecosystem: Environmental > Terrestrial > Deep subsurface > Rock core/Sediment | place: Rifle...
GGCAATTCTAGCGGGGTGGCCGTGTTCCAACACCTGGGTTTTACCGTGCTGCCCTACCATCACCCGCTGGGGCGGTTTGGTGCGTTTTGGGACAACCTTTACGCGTGGTGGCTGATGTGGACGTTTAATCCCCTCTCCATGCGTAGTCGACGTTTTTCTGGCCTTCAGCGGATTGAGATATGGATGCCGGCCGAGGAGTTTCTGAGCCGTTATGGCGATTAGGGGGATATAATTAATTTGAATCCTCTGCTCGGGGCGTTTCGGAATCATCGTGCTTAATTCAAAAGATAATTCCTCACGGGAACAACCCGCAGAAATCCAAACTCTGCCGGTTTCCGCTGTCTACCAGTCGCTCTCAAGCCGCCCCGAGGGGTTGACCCAGCCGGAGGCTCAAGCGCATCTGGAGCGCTTCGGGCGCAACGTCATCCGCGAGGTGAAAGGGAAGCCGCTCTGGATTCGATTCCTGGCCAATTTCACCCATCTGATGGCCATCCTGCTATGGGCTGGAGGAATTGTCGGTTTCATCGCCCAAATGCCACAGTTGGGAGTGGCGATCTGGATGGTCAACATCATCAACGGTGTTTTCTCTTTCTGGCAGGAGTTCAAGGCAGAGAAGGCTACCGAGGCCTTGAAGAAGCTGCTCCCTTCCTACGCCCGTGTGCTGCGCGATGGGCAGGAACAACGTATCCTGGCCGAAGAACTGGTCCCAGGAGACATGGTGCTTCTGACAGAAGGGGATCGCATTTCCGCCGATGCCCGCCTGGTCGAGCAATTCGAGCTGCGCGTCGACCAATCCACCCTCAGCGGCGAGTCGAATCCGGTGCGCAAGACCAGCCAGCCTGTCAGCCAGGAGGACCTGGCGCGCGTCGAACTGCCCAACCTGGTCTTCGCCGGGACGACTGTAGCCGCTGGTACGGGTAAGGCGGTTGCCTTTGCCACGGGGATGAATACGGAATTCGGCAAGATCGCCCAACTTACCCAGTCTGTGGGCGATGAACTCAGCCCACTTCAAAAGGAGATGCAGCGCGTCACCAAGATTGTAACCGTGCTGGCCAGTAGCATCGGCGCCTTTTTCTTCGTCATGGGGATCATTCTGGCAGGTATTAATTTGATCGACAGCTTTATCTTCGCCATGGGCATGATTGTCGCCTTCGTGCCGGAAGGCATGCTTCCGACGGTGACACTGTCACTGGCGATGGGCGTGCAGCGCATGGCGCATCGGCATGCCCTGATCAAGCGCTTATCCGCCGTCGAGACGCTGGGCTGCACGACGGTGATCTGCACCGATAAAACTGGCACCTTAACCCAAAACGAAATGACCGTGCGGGATATCTGGTTGCCTGGGCATCGCTTGGAGGTGACCGGTGTCGGGTATACGCCCAAGGGGCAAATCCTGGGGGGTGGAAAGCCCGTGTCTGCCGCTGATACACAAGAGCCTGGCGGAGGAGGAGACTTGCGCCTGTTACTTCTGGCTGCCGGTTTGTGCAACAATGCTCGCTTGGTGCCTCCCAACCCGGACAATTCCCAATGGTCAATATTGGGCGATCCCACCGAAGCCGCGCTGCTGGTGGTCGCTCCGAAGGGTGGGGTGGACCAGGAGGCAGAAAACCGTATTACACCACGCCTGCGGGAGCTGCCTTTCGATTCGCGGCGCAAACGCATGAGCACTATACACAAGATTGGCAAGTCACATCTGGTCTATGTTAAAGGCGCTCCAAAGGAAGTCCTGGCTTTATGTACGCATTTCATGAGCGCCGGTCAGGAACTCCCCCTGGACGAAGGGCAGCGCGCGGCAATCACCGCCGCCAACGACGATTATGCCCGCAACGGATTGCGCGTGCTGGCATTCGCTTATCGTGCAATCCCTGAACAACAGTTGCAGTATACCTCGGAGGCGGTTGAACAGGATTTGACTTTCGTAGGCCTGATGGCCATGATGGATCCGCCCCGCCCGGAAGTGGCCGAGGCGGTCTTGAAGTGCTACACCGCCGGCATCCGCATCATCATGATCACTGGTGACTATGGGTTGACGGCGGAAAGTATCGCCCGGCGCATCGGCATAATTCAAACGCCAACCCCCAGGATTATCACTGGCGTGGAACTGGATTCAATGGACGAAGCTGGCCTTCGAGAGGCTCTCGGGCAAGAGGTGATCTTTGCGCGCGTGGCGCCGGAGCACAAGCTGCGTGTGGTCAGCACCCTGAAGGAGATGGGGCACATCGTCGCTGTGACCGGCGACGGGGTGAATGATGCCCCTGCCCTGAAGAAAGCTGACATCGGCGTAGCCATGGGTGTGGCCGGTACCGACGTGGCGCGTGAAGCTGCCGATATGATCCTGACCGACGACAACTTTGCTTCCATTGTCAATGCAGTGGAAGAGGGACGAGCGGTCTACGCCAACATCCGCAAGTTCGCTGTGTACGTCTTTAACAGCAATATGGCGGAGGCTGTGCCCTTCATTGTTTTTTTGTTCTCGCAGGGGCGTATTCCCTTGCCTCTGACGGTGATGCAGGTGCTGGCGATCGACCTGGGTACGGACATGCTGCCGGCTGTCGGGCTGGGGGCTGAAGCACCTGAATCGGGCGTGATGATGCACCCGCCGCGCTCCCAAAAGGAGCCTTTACTGAACGGCCGTCTGCTGGGGCGCGCCTTGTTCTGGTATGGCCTGATTGAATCGGTCGCTTCGATGTCGGCCTATTTCTTCATGAACTGGCAGCATGGCTGGCCGGCTGGGTCTCTGGCCTCCGATGGAACGCTCATCTATCGCATGGCTACGACCATGACCCTGGCGGGAGTGGTCGCCACGCAGGTGGGTGCGGTGTTGGGGTGCCGTACTGAGCGCACATCGATCTTCAAGATCGGCTTAATTTCCAACCGCCTGATACTGGTCGGCATTGCAGTCGAACTGCTCCTGTTGGCCGCGCTGGTCTACGCACCCTTCCTGCATGGCATTTTTAACACCGCTCCGCTCGGCCTGATCGACTGGGCTTATCTCTTTGCCTGGACGCCGGTGATATTCTTGGCCGATGAGTTACGAAAAGCGTTGATTCGGAAGTATGGTGGCAGTAAGCTACAGCAGAAGGCGGAAGGATAAAGGATGGATTACTTCAAGCAGTTATTCCTAACGATAATCCATCCCTCATCCCTCATCCTTTTTTCGGAGGTGAGCTATGATGATCATCATTGTTGGTTGCGGCCGGATGGGAGCGAAGCTGGCCCAGACTATGGTCCTGCGCGGCCATTCTGTGACAGTTATCGATAAGGACCCAGGGGCCTTCTCTCGTCTGGGACCTAACTTCAAGGGATCGACGTTCGTTGGTATCGCCTTCGACCGGGATATCCTGGTGCAGGCCGGCATCCAGCGGGCAGATGCCTTTGCCGCGGTGACAGCCAGCGACGAAGCCAACGTGGTCGCCGCACGCCTGGCTAAAAACGTCTTTCGCGTCCCCCGGGTGGTCGCCCGGGTATATGAACCTCGGAAGGCAGAGATCTACCGCCGGTTCGGTTTGCAGACCATTTCGCCGATCAGTTTAGGCGCCGAGCGCCTGGCTGAGTTGATCACCTATTCCGACCTGGATACCGTCTTCAGCTTAGGGAGCAGTGAGGTGGATATCGTCGACCTGGAAATTCCCCCTCACCTGGTCGGCCGGGCAGTCAAGGACCTAACAGCTCCTGGCGAGGTGCATGTGGTCGCCATCACCCGAGCAGGGAAAACCTTCCTGCCAAATCCGGGTGTGGCCTTTCAGGCAGACGATCTGGTACACCTGGCTGTCCTGGTCGCCGCCAGCGATCGGTTGAAGTCGTTGATCAGGTAAGTGGAGGAATCGGAAATGAAAGTGATCATCGTCGGTGGTGGTAAGGTAGGTGCCTACCTTGCTACGTTATTGTTGAAGGAAGGTCACTGGCTGCGCGTCGTCGAACTGCTTCCCGAGCAGGTTCTCCGGCTCCAAAAGGACCTGCCCCCCGATGTTGTAGTGCAGGGCAGCGGGACAGACCCCAACCTGCTGGAAGCGGTCGGCATCCACCAGGTAGATGTGCTGGCAGCTGTGACGGGCGCCGACGAGGACAATCTGGTGGCGACCAGCCTGGCGCGCTTTGAGTTCAACGTGCCGCGCACTATCGCTCGCATCAACAACCCCAAGAATGCCTGGATGTTCACCAGCGAGATGGGCGTCGACGTGGCGCTCAACCAGGCCGATTTGATGGGGCACCTGATCGCTGAAGAAATGTCCCTGGGTGATATGGTGACCTTGCTCAAGCTGCGCAAGGGTCAATTTTCGTTGATCGAAGAGAAGGTTGATCCCGAATCGATCGCGGCCGGTAAAGCGATCCGAGAGCTCGACTTGCCGGCGCAGTGCGTTTTCGCCGCTGTGATCCGCAAAGGGGAGTTGATCATCCCGCGCGGAGATACCGTGTTACAGCCGGCCGATGAAGTCCTGGCGGTTGTCCACGCCTCTCATCTGGATGATTTAGCTGTCTTATTGGGTAGGCAGGCAACGCTGGTCGACATTAATTAGATTTACTTTTTGAAATCCCGAACGCTGCGCACCCTGGCATACGCCTCGGAGACCATATTCTTGGCTGCCGCAGGGGTAGCTTGCATGGCAGCCATGCGGGCTTCCATCCCGAGGACCTCCTGCTGGGCCCGTTCTTCTCCTAGCAGGCTGGCATATTCGCGCAGGCTCGCCAGGCCGGTCTCGCTTTGTTGCACACCGGCAGCTGCGTCCCTGGCCATCGCCCGCGATACGCCGAGTACGTAAACGGCTTTCATCTGATCGAAGACGCGCTCTGCGACCGGCGCCACCACCCCCGCCCGCAGGCTGAAAACGCCCTGCTCTACGAAACGCACGGTGACCCGGTTGAGTGCGGTGCTAAGCAGGTTGCCAGCTGGCGAGCGATAGCTCACCTTTCCTTCCACGCTGAGCTTAGCCCCATCCGGTTGCGCAAAGAGCGTCAGGCGCAGTGGGATCTCCAGTTCAAGGTCGCTGGGGATATCGCCGATTGAGACGACCACCTGATCCCCCGCCTGGTGGGCAGGATAGGCGGCGGATAGCGGTACCAGCGCTGCTCCAGCCGGGATGGCCAGGCTGATCTGGGTCTCGCGCGCCGCCAGGGCGGCCACCTCCCCCAGTTCGCCCGTCAGGAAGGCAGTGATCTGGTCGGCTGAGAGGACGTGATAGAAGCGCCCTCCGCCTTGTGTGGCGATCTCGGCCATCAAGGCCTCGTTGTAATCACCCCCCACGCCCAGGGTGGAGACGATCATCCCCTGCTGTCGAGCCGCAAAGCCACGCTGGCCGACCTTCTCCAGATCCGTCTCGCCCACATTCGCTTGCCCATCACTTAACAGCAGTACCAGGTTCGTCCCCTGTTTGGTTTGCGCAGCTTTTTCCACCCCCAGCGCCAGGCCTCCATCCAGCGCGGTCATGCCGCTGGCCGCGATCTCCTGCAAGGCACTCTCGATCACACGCCGGGATTGATCGCCATACACCGTTGGCTCAAGTACGCAGCGCACTTCATTATTGAAGACGACCAAGGAGATAATATCGCCGGCGTGCAGGCGATGCAACGCCTGGCGGACAGCCTCCTTGGCCTGCGCCAGCTTCTGGCCCTGCATCGAGCCGGACACGTCCAGCACAGCGATGAAACTCAGCGGGGGACGGCCGATCTCGGTTGGAGCAGCCTGATCGGGCGGGACCTGGGCTGGCGTACGCAGGGTGACCAGCAGATAACGGTCGACGTTACGCCCGGCGGGGGCCATCACCTGGTCCAACTCGAGCTGGGCTTGCAGATAAGAGCCGCGTTCACCTGGCCGTGGTCCAGCCTCGAAGGCCAGCTCTCCCCCACAGCGCTGACATGCTTTCACACCGACCGGTTCATCTTGCAGCAACCCACAATACTGGCAGCGCATTAATTCAGGCATGTTCCATCTCCTAAAAATTGTGAACCACAAGAGAGTATAGCACAATAATTATCCTCCCTTATGGTTCAGCTCCTTTAGCCCCTTCAGAGCCGCCTCCGGGGCCGCCTCCGGGGCCGCCTCCGTGGCCGTCGCCAGGTTCGAAAACCCTCCCCGGCTCTTGATACAAGTTGTCGATATCTCCGCTGGCCATCGCCGCTGCCACCGCCGAAGCCCCAGCAGTATACTGAGACGTTTTCAGCTCCCCGAACAAACGAAACAGGAGCACCGGCAGGCTGAAATGCGATTCGATCCTGGCCGCCGGGAAATAGCGGCTGGCAAGTATATTTTGGACGTACATGGCGTGGCTTTCCAACAGAGTCATCACCGGCTGGATCTTCAGGACCGTCGTCGCCAGCTGCTCGAGGTTTGGTTGAAGCGCATCTTCAAAGTACGCCGTGGCGATTAGGTGCGCGACCTCATCTACCTGGGCAAACAGGTCAGGGTGCCGGAAGTGCTGCGCCCGGTGGGCCAGTTCGTGCCCGATCACAAGTTTGAGGCCGTCCAGGTTGCTGTCGTCGACATTTTCACGGATCACCACCAGCTCCTCGTTCCAGGGCAGGTAAGCTGCCAGGGCATTGCCCTCTACAAAATACTCCAGCAGGCGGTCGAAGATATCCCGGGGGGCGTCATCGTGCGCCGGTATTCCAAATCTGCGCAGCCGTCCGAGGATCAGCTCTTCGAAGGCCCGCTCCTTGGGTACAGCGCGGCTGTTCACCCGGCCCAACTCCCAGCCGGTGACATCTTGTACCAGCGGGGCGACTTGCAGTACCAGCCTCTCAACCAATTGGTGATCGATAGCCAATTTTGTCATCAAGCCCTCACCCATAACGATAAATCTCAAACCCTGCCCTTGCCAGCAGGCGCGGCAACTCGCGCACCGTGACGCGATTCTTTTCCTTCTCGGAATCGGGCAGCACCTCCCAGGCGACCAGGCTGGGGTGAGTCTTCCTGGCTTCATCTCTTTCACCCAGCGCGGGACGCCAACCCGCGGCGCGCCTCTCCTGCGACCAGCGCTCGTGTTCCAGGCGCGCCATCACTTCGATCTCTTGTGGGGTGAATTCGAAGTTCGGCGCCTCCCAATCCCTCAGTGGGCTGATCCCGCAGCCGATGGCTTTCAATTTCAAGCCAATGTGATCAGCCTGGCGGCGGTTTGATTCCTTGACCATCTCCGACAGCCTATCCCAGGGGACCAGAGCCGGGTTCGCATCTGCTGTTTGGCCTTGTTCAAGCTGGTGGCTGCGATACTCTTCATGCAAGGCGCGCGCCAGCAGCTCGTGCGTTCCACCGAGTAAGAGGTCCGCCGTGCAGGTTTTGTTCAGCAGCCCGAAGGCATGCAGGTTTCTGAACGCCTTCTTGTCGGGCTGCTCAGCGAGCAGCAATCTCGCCAGCCCGGCTTCCTCGGCCATGCGCACCACGATCGGGATATTGTTATTTCTCATCTGGTGCGACAGCCGTAGGCCGGTATCCAATCCGAGGGCATCGTCGTCCAGGCAGATGTAAACACTATCCACCTCACCCCGCCCTTGATTATAAAGGAACTCTGCCCGGTGAAACTCAGGCGAGTGCACCTCGATCTCCAACGGCAGCAGGTCACAGGTTTGGGTCAGCTGGGGGTAACGCACCTGGAGCGACTCGGCCCGCAACTTGGCTTCTTGGTCGACCAGGGTGATGCGCAGCAATTCATCATTGGCACCCCGTCTTTCCTGCCATTCCTTGGCGGTCTGGAGCACCAAACTCTCCCCCATCCTGCCAATGCCGATGATCAGCAGGTGCACCAGCCGGGCGCGATCCGCTCCGCTTTCCTTCCAGGGAGGATAAGCTTGCAGCATCAACCTGGCCCCACGCTCGAAGATGTTAAACATCTCCAGCCGGAAAGGCATCTCGCTTTCCAGGCTGATCTCGCGCCCTCGCAGCAGCCCCCAGAGTTGTGGATCGACAATGTGGATGAAGGCAGTCAATGCACTCCCCTTGCGCTCAATGCTCATCTCATGGGCGCGCACTGCCACCTCGGCGTTCGATCCATCGTCTCCCATGACCGCGATCAGGCATTTCGCCTTTTGAGTCCTGGCGCGCCGCAACAGGTCGGAGTCGGTGGCGTCTCCATTGAGCACGATTGCGCCCTGCTCATGGCAGAGATCGATGTAGTCGTTGTCCTGGTCATGCTCGATGACCACTACCTTCTCGCCGCGGGCGCGGAACTGATCCACTAACAGCACACCCATCCGCCCCAGCCCGCAGATGATCACGTGGTCGCGCATGAAGCCGAGCCGGATCATCTGCACTTGTTCGCCGAAGATCGTCGCCAGGGCTTTCAATGCAGCTAGAGCGGTCAGGGCCGGGAGCAGCAGCCGGGCTACCTGCAATTCCCAGCTCACCGGGCCGGGCACGGCCCCGGAGTTCAGCGGGATGAGTTGCAGGGTCAGATAAAACCAGTCTAACGGAGTACTCGGATCATTGTGCATGGCTGCCTGGCGGGAGAAGCCGACGTAACCCAGGTATAAGGCGACCAGCCATAATCCACCGATCAAGAACCATTGGTAGTCGCGCCACAGGCGTCCTGCAAAAGCGCCGCGGGACGGTGTAAATGAGCTGCGTAACTTGCCCCAAAATGATGTTTTCATTATCACTTCTTCGGCGGAACACCCTTCAAGCGGACGATGGTATAGCCAGCCTGGCGGAGAATCTTGGGGATAGCCCGGATCATCACCCGGTCTTTCTCCTTTTGCACCTCCGGTAGTTTATCCCAGGGCAGCAGGTCAGCGTGTTGCTTGAGGGCTTTACTCGTCAGCGGGGCGTGCTGCCAGCCAGTGTCAAGCTTCATCCGCATCCAGCGCTCGTGCTCCATCTCTGCCATCTTCTCCAGCTGCGATCCGGGGAATTCGAAAGCGGGTTCGTTGCTTTTTGCCTGGATCATCACATACCCGCTGCCGACCAGTTTGTTGGCGATGTCCCGTACAGTGTCACGGTTTTGCTCTTGCTCGTCCTCCGGCAGTTCGGCATAGGGCTTGAGGGAGCTGTGGATCTTGGCTTTCTCGTCGGTTACCTCTCCTGGCTCATAGCCCAGTTCCGTTAGCTCCTGGCAGAACACCTCGTGCGCCGCCTCGGCCAGCTTCTCCAGGAGTTCGCCGGTCAGTTCCATCTGCTGCACCAGCGCCAGGAACTCCTGCCCGTCCACATGCAGGTCGAGCTGCGCCTCGGGCGGCAGGCTCGATCTTTCAAAGGCAGTCTTACCAGCCAGCTGGCTCATCGCCCCGATCGCTTCCATGGAGCGGACGCCATGCTTGTATTCGCGAGTTTTCAAGAAGGCGCGCAGCACACCCCGATCGATCGATAACAAGTTCTTCCCATCCTGAGAATGGAGCAATTGCGGCGCAGTACGTTGCAAGATCGAGCGTAGCAAGATCGCCCGGCGGATGATGTAATAAGGATCGCTGGCTGGCGATTCTTCGCTGGCAGCCTTTTGGCGGTTAGGCCCCAGAACATTGACAAAGCCTTTCAGACGGCTGATGAAGTCGGGCACCTTGGCGGAGCGCATCTCCTCTTGATCGGCGCCCTGGCCAAAAACCTCCATGCGTTCGCACGTCCCGCCGGCAAAGACGAAGATCGAGCGACCGATCGGGTGGATGATCTGCCCCTCGCGAAAAGCGCCGTCTTGCATCGGAGCCAGGAAGTAACGCAGCCAGCCCAGCTTGTTCCCCGCCAGAGGCGTGTCGAACTCATCCCAAAATACCAGCGGGAGCTGCCCGCTGAGGGCAACATCTCTTACCCGGTGTAAGGCGTCGATCAGCTCGTCGGCCACTTCAAATTGTGACAGATTGAATTCAAGCACCTGCACCCTGCCAGGCGCCAGCGATTTAGCTACCTGGGTGATGCCGAACGACTTGCCCGATCCAGGCGCGCCGAAGACGGCAATCGAAAGCGGGCGCTTCTGCTGCTCCTGGCTGAGGTATTCGCCAACCAGGGAGCGGATGCTGCGGAAGCTCTCGATCTCCTGGCGGTCGACAGTCAATAGATCACCAAACACTCCCAACGGCACACCCTGCAAGGCCGATTCTGCCCCCTCGACCACGATCTGCTCGCACACCTGGTCCAGGTTTTCGCGATAATAGTCGTGCAGGATGGTCCAGAAGCCGCCCTCGGGGGGTTTTTCCCCAGCTGAGAGTGGCTGGGTTAGAAAACGCACCGGATCCTGGACCTCGGCCACGGCGAAGGGCGCGCTCTCTCGCGCTAACTCCTCTGCCACGCTTTCGACCGGGAACGCCAGGTGAGGCTTTTGGGTGGAACCTGCCAGGCGATAGCCTTCCAGGTGCAGCCTGCGCATCGCCGCCAGCCCCGACTGGATGCCTTGCTGGACGTCAGGCTGGCCTGGTGAAAGCATCAATTGGCGGGCGATACCGGCGGTCAGGCAGGTCGTAAAGCCGATCATTCCTCCCGGGTAAGCCTGATCCCACATCCCCTCGATCAGCTTGGGGTCGAATACCAGGTAGCGATCGAGCGCAGCCATGCCCTTGCTCACCCGGCCCTTTGGGCGCAGCCGGGAGAGCAGGATGGCGCCGGCCGTGTCGAAAGAGACGATCACGTTGGCGCAGCGTGCCAAGCCGTTCACCCGCGGGTTGTGAACCAGCTCCCAAACCACGTCCTGCGCAGTGCGTTCCCAGGAAAGCCCCTTGCTGATCTGCACGACCGTACGCCGCAGGTCGTCGACGGTCATCACCACCATCAAGCGGTCGGCGAATTTTTCCAGCAGGTGCTCCCACAGGCGGCCCTGGGCCACCGGTTGCGCCATCTTCAGCAAGATCCATGGTCGCTGGCCCTCGGCCTGTAAGGCGGCTGGCCACAGCTCAGGCCGATCGCGAAAACCCAGGTTGGCGTCGTCCAGCACCAGGAGATCGGCCTGGGGAGTATCCTCAGAGACCCGCTTCCACTCGTCATTCCCCTCTACCGTTTCTTCTGGGGCGCGGTCCATTCCCAGGAATTCCTCAACCCGCCAGGCTGTCTTACCATCGGACTTGAATATGGACCAGATCGCGAAGGAATGGTGAAAGCGTGGGTCCTGGGGACCCACGGGCCCGAGTGGCGCAGCGGTCTGGCGAAGACTATAGCTGGCCTGCCCGCCGTGTTGGATCCCCTCGGCAACTGCAGCGATCAGATCGGCCAGCAAGGACGCCCCGCCACGCTGCCAGCAGGCTCGTGTGGTGTCTTCAAACCCCCACCGCCCCTGGCTGTCCCGGGAACGCCGGATGCGCATCAGGTTCCAATCCATGGTCACATCGCCCGTGACGACGACTATTTTCTCCGCTTTAGGATTAATTGACATCGGCAAATATTCTCCTCTCGTTTATCCCCCGATCCCGCGCAGCAAGGCGCCGATGGCGTAGGCCACTCCGGCCGCCAACCCTCCCACCAGGAGCATCTCCATCCCGCTACGCAATGCGCTGCGCTGTGTAACCAACACCTTGGCTGCGCCCAGGCCAAACAGGGCTGTTGCAGAGAGTAAAAGTGAGATTGGAAAGGCCACCGCCGGCCCGATCGGAATGAGTAAACCCAGCAGGTAAACGATCATCGGTAAAGCCCCGGCCAGGATAAAGGAAACCAGCGTCGCTGCGCCGCTGAGCAGCGGTTTGCGTTCGTCTTCCAGCATCCCCAACTCGTCGACCATCATCGCCTTGACCCAGCGTTCCGGCTGCCGGCTCTGGATCGCCACCAGCTGTCCAGCTTCCTCTTCTGAGTAGCCTCGCTGGCGGTAGATCTCGTCGAGCTCCGCCCGTTCGCCGTCCGGGAAATGTTCAATCTCCCAGGATTCACGCTGCCACTCGCGCTGGTAATACTCCTGCTCGCTCTTCGTAGAAAGGTAGGCCCCGGTGGCCATTGAGAAGCCATCGGCGAGCAGGTTGGCCAGCCCCAAAATTATGACGATATGTGCTCCCAGGTCAGCCCCAGCCACACCGCTGACCACAGCAAAGGTAGTGATGATGCCGTCCAGGCCGCCATACACCATGTCGCCGAGATACTGACTGCTGAGGCCGCCGTGCTCTTCAGCTGCCGCCTGCGCAATCCGCTTGGGATCGTGGGCGTAGGCAGAGGCCTGCATGTCTTTTTGAGAGAAAGCGTTGCGTGCTTGTTCAAGGCGTTTCGATATACTCATCTTATATTCCAAAGGGTTTCACGCGTTTCCAGGTGGAGAGGATAAATGCCAGGCTGGCGGCCATTTCTACAACCCGGCCGGCCAGGACAAACCCATGCCCGCTAAGAATCGATCCGCCAACCACCAGCCAGATGCCCAGGTTGAGGCAGACGATCGCCACCCAAGCAATGCCCTCCTTACCGCGCGGCCTCCCCTTCCCAAAGCGCGGCAAGATCCAGAAGGCGACCCCAAAAGCCAGTTGCGCCATCCATCCGACCAGCAAGAAATCCATGTGCGCGGGCAGTGTCAGCCATAAAACCGGCCATATGGCAAGCCCTTTATTGGCGAGCAACAGCCCTCCGAGGGTGAATCCCAGGGTCAGGTAGAGCAGCGCGGCCCCAATCGACCAACGACTAAGACTCGGCATCTATCTCTCCTTGACCCTGCCCCAGATCGTGATGACGAACAGCATGCCGGCCAGCCACTGCAGGAGCGCCGAAAGAGCCAACAGCCAGCCCCAGGCCACGCCCGGAGAGCGCGCGTTCATCGGTTCGCTGACTGCTCGCAGTAACAAGCCGGCGTTGAGCAGGCCGTAAATCGCCCACCCTAACCTATCGCTGGTGCGCGGGTCAATCCGGGAATGCCTCGGAAACATCCAGGTGGCTACGCCAAAGATCAACAGGGTCAGCCAGCCCATCGTCAGCAGGTGAAAGTAGACCGGGAAAAGCCCAGGCAGCGGCAGCTTCCACAAGGCTTGCGCAGCCAGCAGCACGCCAACCAGCAGCGACAGGATCAGGTACACTAGCGAGGTTTTGATATGCCAGCGGATGAGTGAGTGCATAGGAGTCCTCTGGTTCAATGGTTATGATTACTAATATACCGACCTGTGTTAAGTATACAACCAACAGCGAATTTCGGTATTCTCCCCGATTGAAAAGTTTTATCACTGGTTATATAATAGCCTTGACAGTCATTGTGCTGCATCCACCTCGCCCAACCGGATTACTCCGGGAGAGCGAGAGCCTCCTCTGCGAGGGGTGGTAATGGGTGAACTTCTCAATCCATACATCGCCGGAGCGCCGGTGGTCGAAAGGAATTTGTTCTTCGGCCGCCAGGACGTTTTTGATTGGGTTGAGCGCAGCCTGACGGGGAAATATGTCAATAACATCCTGGTGATCCACGGCCAACGCAGGGTGGGCAAAACATCTGTCCTCAAGCAAATCCCCTATCA
>Ga0209341_10004201_pt1 | contig 13314 bp, 11 predicted proteins | sample RifCSP13_2_FD_184020 | JGI IMG/M metagenome (GOLD analysis project Ga0209341, IMG submission 184020) | Soil microbial communities from Rifle, Colorado - Rifle CSP2_sed 13_2 (SPAdes) (version 2) | ecosystem: Environmental > Terrestrial > Deep subsurface > Rock core/Sediment | place: Rifle...
TGGCCGTCCATCATCGCTGACGGCGCGACGATGTCCGCGCCGGCCAACGCCTGCGATGCCGCGGTCGCCGCGATCCGCTCGACGGCCGCATCGTTGTCGACCGACCCATCCGGCGCGAGCGGGCCGCAGTGGCCGTGGTCGGTGTACTCGCACAGGCACGTGTCGGCGATGAGCACCAGGTCCACGTCGGCGTCGCGCAGCCGGCGCAGCGTTTCCTGGACGATTCCGTCCTCGATCCACGAGCCGGTGCCCACCGCGTCCTTGGTCTGCGGAAGCCCGAAGAGGATCACGCCGCCGACGCCAAGCTGCTCGAGTTTTCGCGCCTGGACCACCGCCTCGTCGACCGAAAGCCGCTCGACGCCCGGCATGGAGCCAATCGGCTCGCGCTGCGCGTGCCCGGGCTGGACGAAGATCGGTGCGACCAGGTTGCGTGGGTGGATGCGCGTCTCGCGCACCAACGAGCGCAGCGCGTCGGTGCGCCGCGTCCGGCGCAGGCGATGAGCCGGATCGACGGCCGAGTGGGTGGCCGGCATGCCCGTTGCCCGGGCTGTGAGGGTCATCGGAATTCTCCGCTGATAGTCGGTGTCAGTTGCTCGCCCATGCCGGCGACACTTCGCCGCTCGGCGAGAGCCGCCGTTGCGGTGCGAATGAGCGCGTCGGTGCCAGGATGGTCGGACTCGTGAACGGCCTCGAACCCGTGATTGCGGGCGACCGCCGCGGTCGATGGGCCGATGCATACCGCCGGGATGCCCCGCAGCAGGGCGCGGGTCTCGGGCGCGGCGAGGGCCAGCAGCCCGCGCACAGCCGATCCACTGGCGAAGCTCAGCACGTCGATCGGGCCGTGGAGTGCGGCGGCGAGCAGAGGACGCGAGGCCTCGGGGCCCTCGAGCGTTCGGTAGACGACCAGTTCGCTGACAGCTGCTCCCCTGGCGCGCAGGATGTCGGGCACGGCCGGGTCGGCCAGATCGCCGCGTACGACGAGCACCGTTTCGCCGTCGTGCACGGGCAGCTCCGCCGCCAGCGCCGCGCCCAGCGCTCGCGACGGCACGAACGGGGACAAGCCGCGCTCCTGGAGGATTGTCGCGGAAGCCCGGCCGACCACCGCCCATCGTGCTCCGTCTGCGGGCAGTGACTGCTGGTCGAGGCTGGCCAGCGCGCACCTGACGCCGTTCGGGCTCGTGGCGACGACCCACCAACCGCCCCGTGCGGCCGTGCCGAGTGCGTCGTTGGCGTGTGCGGCCAGGTCGTGGCGGATGGCTATCGCCGGCACGTGGATGGCCTCGAAGCCGGCCTCGCCCAGCGCACCCACCACGAGCCCCGCGCCATCGAGAGGCCGCGTGAGGAGGACGCGTGGCCGCGTGCGCGTTGACACGACGCGCGCGGCGAGTGAATCGGCCAGCCGGCGCCAGTCGTCGATGTCGCACTGCTCGGTCAGCCGCAGGACTCCGCCGGGGGCGCTGCTGCCGTCGGCCAGCGCGAGCTCGCGTTCGGCAGCGACGTGAAGCGTCAGCGTCTCGTCGGCGACCTCGCCGAGCGCCCCGATCGGCGAGCGACAGCCACCACCTGTCGCGGCGAGGAACGCTCGCTCGGCCTGAACGGCGGTGCGCGTCGGCTGGTGATCGAGCAGGCCCACGACGCGCCGCGACCGCTCGTCGTCGGCGCGCACCTGGAGCGCGAGGGCGCCCTGGCCGGGTGCCGGGACGGCGACGTCGAGGGGCAGGATCTCGTCGATCCGGTCGCGCCGGCCAAGCCGGGCGAGGCCGGCCACGGCGAGCACGAGCGCGTCGCTCTGTCCGTCGTCGAGCTTGCGCAGCCGGGTGTCGACGTTGCCGCTCAGGGCGTGGATGACGAGGTCCGGACGCACGGCGCGCAGGAACGCGCTGCGCCGCGGGCTGTCGGTTCCTACGCGCGCGCCGAGCGGCAGCGTGGCCAACGTCGTTCCGCGGACGCGGCACACGAGAGCGTCGCGCGGATCCTCGCGCGCGCTCCAGGCCGCGATCGCGAGTCGGGGATCCTCGTCGGTCGGCACGTCCTTGGCACTGTGGACCGCCAGGTCAATGCGTCCGTCGAGCAGCGCCGCCTCGATCGCGCTCACGAACGAGCCCTCGCCCCAGCCCGTGTCCGGAGCGCGATCGTCACCCGCCGTGCGGATGACGACGATCTCGACCGGTGTGCCGGCGGCGCGCAGCTGGTCGGCGACGAGCCCGGCCTGGACGAGTGCCAGCGCGCTGCCCCGGCTGCCGATCCGGATGCAGTCGCCGTTCAGAGCGTCACGCGCGTCCGACGCAAAGCCGATCCCGTTCATGGTCAAAGCCCGAACAGCTCGCGCGCGGCGTGATCGCGAGCGCCGTCCTGGTCGTCGCGCAGTGAGTTGAGCGGCGCGTGCAGGATGCCGGCCACGAGCCGGCGGCTCATATGGTCGACCAGGTCTCGCTCGTGCTCAGGCAGGTCGGGCAGGCGGCGCAGTAGGCGCTCGATCTCCGCTGCGCGGCGCGACTCGGCCCGCTCGGTCAGTGCCCGGATTGCCGGCACCGCGTCGCGCGCGGCCGCCCAGCGCGAGAGCTCGGCAACGGCCTCGTCGAGCAGTCCCTCGATCCGGCGGCGGTGCCTGGGTCGCAGGCCGCCCATGGGCACTCGGGCGATGTCATCGACCGACACGAAGCGGGCACCGAGCGCCGCTCGGATGGCGGATCCGACAGCTGGCGGCGACGACAGGTCGACCACCGTCGCCGCAGAGTGGACGAGCGTTGTTGCGGCGGACGCCGCCAGCGTCCACTCGCCGCCCAGGGCGACGATGACTCCGGCTAGCCCGTCTGGAATGGCGCCGAACGCGGCGGTCGTGCCTCCGGCGTCGACGGCGAGCCTAGCGGCGTGCTCCGGCGTGCGGGTGCTGACGAGGACCGCGGTGCCCCTGCGCGCGGCCGCGAGTGCGGCGAGCCGGCCGATCTGCCCGGCCCCGACGATCAGCACCGGCCGGTCGCCGGCCGGTCGCGACGCTTCGATCCGATCGAGAGCGACGTCGGCGAGCGACCTTGGCGCCTCCTCGCGCCACGATCGGCTCTGCCGGCCCACGTGCAGCGCCAGCTGGAACATCCGATCGAGGATCGGGGCGAGCTCTCCCGGCCGCTCGGCCCCGAGACGGGGCCGGCGTCCCTCGGCGCACTGCTCGTCGCTTTCCTCGAGCGCCGCCAGTTGCCGTCCGGCAAGGCATTCGCGCAGTTGGTGCAGGACCTGGTCCTCGCCGACGACGACAGAGTCGAGACCGGCCGCGACGGTGAAGAGGTGCCGGGCGGCGGCGTCGCCATGGAGCACCCTTCCGCCTGCCGGAAGCTTGGGGATGGGCGGGTCGCAGGGCGGCTCGCCGGATGCCGATCCGTCGTCTGGGTCGGCGACGTAGAGCTCGACGCGGTGACAGGTGTGGAGGACCATCGCGCGCGGATCGCCCTGCAGCGCCAGCGCGCTGGCCGCGAATTTCTCGCGCGCCTCGCTCGCGACGTTCCGAGCGTGCGCGATGAAGGACGTGACAGCGATGGGCGACGGCAGGCCGCTCACTCGGCCTGGGCTTCCTTGGTGGTGCGCAGGGTCATCTCCCACGCACGGACCGTGGCGACGAGCAGCTCATCGATTGCGTCCACGGCGCGGCCGATCAGATCGGTCGTGGCGGACGTCTCGAGCCCGCGGCGGCGGGCAACGCCGAGCAGTTCGGCCACGAATGGCCGACGGAAGCGGAGGAATGTCTCCACGGTGGCAGTAACGCCGAGTCCGCGTTGGGCAGCAGCCACGCCGTACTCGGCGGCCGCCTCGCTGGCCGTTGCCAGGTGCGCCGCGCGATCCGTCACGGTCGAAGCGTCGAGCGCGGCGAGTAGCTGGCGCGCGATCGCAGAGCCGTGCTCGCGGAATGCGGCTCGCTGCGTTTCATCGAGTGCATCGAGCCAGGGCATCGTGGTGCTCCGCCCGGCGCGGCGGTAGGCGCGCGCCATCCGCTCGGGCGTCTCGCCGAGCTGCTCCATGGTTGGCCGCCCGCGCTCGCCGGGCAGCAGGGCACGGACCGACCGGGAGTCGAAGCGGCGATGGCCGCCGGGGGTCACGAACGTCGTTACGAGGCCCGCATCGGCCCAGCGCCGAAGCGTCGTCGCCGACACGCCCAATCGCCGGCTGGCGTCGTGCAGTCCAATCCAGCGGCGCGATTCGCGTGCAGCGGGGATATCGCCGGTCGTCGTCGTAGTCCTCAGTGTCCGCACATCAACGCAAAATCAACCAAATCAACCGAAGCTCCTAAACAGTATCATGACGTTCGCAAATGGAACGAGCGGCGAACAAGAGCGACATGGCTCCTGCATGGACGATTCCCGGTATCCGGTTCGGCCCATGAGCAGCGGCCGAACGGCACGTCCGGCCATTGCCTCCGGCACTGACCCCGGCGCCGAGGCGAACGCCACGGTCCGTTATGCCGCGTGGGTCGTCTACGCCCGGACCGACCGTCCGCCGGGAAACGAAGCGTCGGCGATCGCCGGTCTGACCGGCTGGGCGGAAGGGCTGGCGGCGGACGACGTGATCCTGCGCGGGGCCTACGACGTATCGGGCCTCCGCGCCGGCGCTGACCTGATGCTGTGGTTGCACGGGCCGAGCGTCGAATCCCTCCAGGCCGCGCTCCGCGCCTTTCGCCGAACCAGCCTCGGCAACTGGCTCAACGCCGTCTGGTCGGCGATGGGCGCCCACCGACGAGCCGAGTTCAGCGCCGACCACCTTCCATCATTCATGCAGGGCCGGGAGCCGCGTCGCTGGCTGTGCGTCTACCCGTTCGCGCGCTCGTACGACTGGTACCTGCTCCCTGAGGACGAGCGACGCGAGATGCTCCGCGAGCACGGCCTCGCCGGCCGAGCCTTCGCCGGTGTCCAGGCAAACACGGTCGCTGCCTTCGGCCTCAACGACTGGGAATGGATCCTGGCCCTCGAGGCCGACAACCCCCAGGAGCTGGTCGACCTGCTGCGCGCGCTGCGCGCCACCCAGGCGCGGCGCCACGTGCGCGAAGAGGTGCCGTTCCACACCGGCCGGCGCCTCGAGATCGGCGAGGTTATCGAGATCCTCCGCTAGAGCCGCGGCGCAGTCAGGTGCGCTGGCATACGTTTCAGGGCATCGCATATACTTCGGTATGACCAAATGATTTGGACATGCCTGAAGGTTTGATGACTTCGAACGAAACACAGGCGGCCACCGAGCCGAACTCCGAGATCGATCGCGCGCTCGCCGGCTACGCCCGGCTGGTCGAGGTCCTATCGGCGGGGCGAACGCCCGACTTCCCCGACCCCCACGTGACCATGGCCCAGATGCGCGTGCTGATGCTGCTCAGCGTCGTCGGCGAGGCGCGCATGTCCGATCTGGCGCACAAGCTGGGCATCTCGCTGTCCACCCTCTCGTCGCTCGTAGATCGCCTGGTCGAGGCTGGTCTCGCCCACCGCCGCGACGACCCACGCGACCGGCGCAGCGTGCTGGTCTCGCTCGCGCCGGCCGGCACACAGATGCTCGACCAGTTCCAGGAGCTGGGCGCGGCCCATCTGCGTCTGCTGCTCGGACAACTCGACGACCACGACCTGGCCACCGTCAATCAAGCCATCGACCTGCTCGTCGCCGCCGCGCGACGGCTGTCCGCGGAGGAACCCTCTTGAGCCGCCTGTCCGCCCTCGCCATCGGCCAGCGCAGCGTCACCCTGCTGCTCTCCTTCGCCCTGTTCATCGCCGGCATCTCGGCCTGGGGATCGCTCAAGCAGGAACTGCTGCCCGACGTGGACTTCCCGGTCATCACCGTCATCGCGCCCTATCCCGGCACGGGCGCGACCGACGTCGCCGCCCAGGTGGCCGAGCCGATCGAACGCTCCATCCAGGGCTTGCCGCGCCTAGCCGAGCTGCGCTCCACCTCGGCCAACTCGATCGCCCTCGTCGTCGCCCAGTTCGAATTCGGCACCAACGTCAAGGAGACGCGCGCGACGATCGAGGAGAATCTGCGCGGACTGGGCCTGCCCGCTGGTGTGGAGCCGACCGTGTCGGCGCTCAACATCAATGCCTCGCCGGTGATCATCGCCTCGATCGCGGCGACCAGCGCGGACGGGCTCGATGCCGCGGCCGACCTCGCCACGGACGAGATCCTGCCCGCCATCCAGGCGGTCGACGGCGTCGCCAGCGCCGATCTTACCGGCACGCTCGAACAGCAGGTCGTGATCACGCTCGATCCGGCCAAGCTGGCCGATGCCGGCATCTCGAGTCAGCAGGTCATCGGCCTGCTGCAGGCCAACAACCTGACCATCCCGTCCGGCCAGCTGCCCGCCGATGACTCGCGCATCCCCGTATCGACCGTCGGCCGGTTGACCTCGGTCGAACAGATCTCCGGCCTGATCGTCGGTATTCGCCAGCCGCCGACGGCTCCCGGCGCCACGCCGGCGCCGGGCGCGATGCCCACGCCGGTCTTCCTGCGCGATGTCGCCACGGTTGCGCTCGAGCGCGTCGCGACGACCGGCTACGCGCGCACCAACGGCCAGCCATCGCTGACGCTGACCGTCACCAAATCCTCGTCGGCCAACACCGTCCAGGTCGCGCGCGATGTAGAGCAGGCGCTCGCCGACGCCCAGGCCCGTCACCCCAACGAAATCACCGTGCGCACGGTCCAGGACCTGTCGAGCTTCATCGTCGAGTCGCAGGACGGCCTTCTGCGCGAGGGCGGCCTGGGCGCGCTGTTCGCAATCGTGACCATCTTCCTGTTCCTGTTCAGCCTGCGCTCGACGTTGGTGGCCGCGATCAGCATCCCGCTGTCGGTCCTCTCGGCGCTGGTGCTGATGCAGGTCTCCGACATCTCGCTCAACGTGATGACCCTGGGCGGACTCGCGGTCGCCGTGGGCCGGGTGGTCGACGACGCCATCGTCGTGCTCGAGAACATCTACCGCCACCGGGCGCTGGGTGACGACAAGTTGACCGCCGTGCTGGCCGGTCCGCGCGAGGTCGCCCGAGCGATCACCGCCAGCACGCTGACCACGGTGATGGTTTTCCTGCCCATCGGCTTTGTCGGTGGCCTGGTCAGCCAGTTGTTCCTGCCCTTCGCGTTGACCGTCACCTTCGCCCTGCTCGCCTCGCTGGTATGCGCGCTGACCGTGGTGCCCGTGTTGGCCTACCTGTTCATCGGCCGCGTGACGCTCAACGTCGACGAGGACGGCGAGCCCAGGAACTCGTTCTGGATCCGTGTCTACACGCCGCTCATCCGCGGCGCGCTGCGTAACCGCTGGACGCGCTGGGGCGTGCTCGTGGTGGCCGCGGCGCTGTTCCTCGCCTCGCTTACCCTCGTCGGGCAACTGCCGACGCAGTTCATCAACACCGGGTCGGAGAAGATCCTCGGCGTCACGCTCATCCCGCCATCCGGCGCGAGCTCGGAGGCCGTGCTCGAGCGCGCCACGCAGGCGGAGGCCATCCTGATTGCCCAGCCCGACGTCGAGGTCGTCCAGACCAGCGTCCCGGGCGAAGGCGACACCGGCTTCGGGACGATCCTCGCGGCGCTCCAGGGTCAGCCAGCCAACTCGGCCACGATGACCGTGCGCCTCGACCCATCGGTCGACCTGGACGAGCAGACCCAGGCGCTGTCGGCGGCGCTCGCTTCGGTCAAGACCGACGGCTACGACGTCAGCGTCGCCCAGACCGCCGGCTTCACCTCGAACGGACTGAGCATCATCGTCAGCGGTTCCGACCTCGAGGGCGTCCACCAGGCGACCGACACCGTCGTGGAGGCGATCGGCAACCGGACCGACCTGGCCAACCTGACCAGCGACCTGGTCGAGGCGTCGCCGGAGATCGCCGTTCGCGTCGACCCCAACAAGGCCGTCGCCATCGGCTCCACTGCGGCGCAGATCGCGGGTGAAGTTCGAGCGCTGCTCAGCCCGACCACGGTCACGACAGTCACCCTCGACGAGTCGGGCACCGCCGAGTTGATCGTGCGCGCCGACCCACAGGTGGTGGGCTCGGTCGACGACCTGCGCGCGGTCCTGGTGGGTACCGCGCAGCGCGTGCCGCTGGGCAGCGTCGCCGACGTCGAGCAGGTCGACGTGCAGGGCAGCATCACCCGCATCGACGGCGCGCCGGCAGCGCAGATCACGGCCGAGATCACCGTCGCCGACACCGGCGCGGTGTCAAGCGAGGTCGGCGCCAAGATCGACGAGCTGAAGGCAAACGGCTCACTGCCGGCGAGCGTCGACGTGCGCCTGTCCGGCGTGACCGAGCAGATGAACGAGGCCTTCGGCGGCCTGTTCACCTCGATGGCGGTTGCCATCCTGCTCGTCTACGTGATGATGGTCCTCGCCTTCAATTCGCTGATCACCCCGTTCGTCATCATGTTCAGCCTGCCACTGGCCACGATCGGCGCCTTCCCGGCGCTGTTCCTGACCGGCCGGCCGATCGGCGTCAGCGCTCTGATCGGCTTCCTGATGCTGATCGGCATCGTCGTCACCAACGCCATCGTGCTGCTCGACCTGGTCGAGCGGCTGCGCAGCGAGGGCCACTCGATGCGCGAGGCGTTGATCGAGGGCGGCCGAACGAGGGTCAGACCGATCCTGATGACCGCCTTCGCCACGATCCTGGCGCTGATCCCACTGGCGGCCGGCTTCAACCAGGGCTCGATTATCGCCGCCGAGCTGGGCACCGTCGTCATCGGCGGCCTGTTCAGCTCGACCTTCCTGACGCTGCTCGTGGTGCCCGTCGTCTACTCGCTGGTCGATGGCGGCAAGGTCACGTTGGGGCGCTGGTTCGGCGCCTCGGCCGCGCCGGCAGCCGTCGTGGTCGCTGCGCCGTCCGCGGTCGCGGTCACGCCGGCCACGGTGGCGGTCGTTCCGGCCGTCGTCGAGGCGCCGACGGCTCCACTCGTCGCTCGCATTCGTGTGCGACAGCCCGTTCAGCGGCGCCCGGGCTTTCTGGGGGCCGTCTTGGGCGGATTCCTGCGCTGGATCGCGGGTCGGGGGTCGAACCACTAGACGCGGGCTCGGCGTGCTCGGTCGGCAGTACGATCGCCGAGTGACGTACGCGGCCGTGATGGCCAGATTGCGACGCAGCTATGACCGCGCCGCGGAGGAACGGGACGCTATGGAGCCGCAGCCGTGGAAGCTTGCCGAGCGGCAGCGCTTCTACGAGCTCGTGCGTGTCGCGGGCGGCACGACGCTGCTCGACATCGGCGCAGGCACGGGCGTCCACGCCGAGTTCTTTAAAGATCGTGGGATGTCCGTGGTTTGCACGGACCTTTCGCCGCGGCTGGTCGAGCGCTGCCGTCAGAAGGGTCTCATCGCATACGTCATGGACTTCCGCCAGCTCGATTTCCCAGAGGCATTGTTCGACGCCGTCTACGCAATGAACTGCCTGTTGCACGTCCCGCGCAGCGATCTACAAACCGTATTGCTGGCTATTGGGCGAGTGTTGCGGCCCGGAGGCTTGTTCTACTGGGGCCAGTACGGCGGCAGGGACGAGGAGGGCGTCCGCGAGGACGACCGGTACGTGCCGAAACGGTTCTTCGCGTCGCTTTCGAACGAGGCGATCGAGCGCGAGGCCGGGAAACAGTTCGAGATCGCCGATTTCCACGCCATTCCGCTCGGGCCGGACGGGTTTGTCTATCAGTCACTGACTCTGCGTGCGCCAGTTAGCGTCCAGCGGTAGACAGCACATGGCGGTCCGGAATCGCCGCTTCCGTCGATATACTCGGGCCGCCGATGAAGCAGATGTACCACCCCGACGACCTGGCGGCGATGGACCCTCTCGTGCTGATGCGCAACCTCGATCACGTGCGCATGACCAGCCGGCGGTTGAGCTACGTCCTCCAGCAGCAGGTCCACCTGTACACGCCCGAGGCGAACCAGATCCGCGGTGAGATCGACCAGTACGTCGAGGCCGAGCGCCAAATCGAGTGGGAGATGGCCCGCCGCGGCCTGCGCAACGAGTAGCCCGGAGCGCCCGCGCCGGGCGGCCGGGACTTCCCGTCAGATGTCGTCAATGGCGACCGCGTACACCCGACTTCCGTCAGCGGTCGCAAATCGGCGGCGCGTGACGGATCTTGACGGGCGTGGCGGTGTCGGAGGTCGCTATACCCGACTCTTGGCGGGAGTTGAGCCACTCCGGCCGTCGTTCGGCTAGGTACTCGCCGGCGCCAGGCTGAGCGTCGCCATCCCCGGCCGTGGCTCGGTCGTGGTCGCCTCCTCGTTGATCACCCGTTCGGTTAGCGCCACGAGGCGCGGCAGGTCACCCAGGCAGAACGACACGCCGTGCTCGGCCAGGTCGCCGTAACCCATACCGCGGAACGTGCAGCGCGCGGCGACGGCGCTCATCTCGTCATACAGCGCCGGCCAGCTGACGCGCCGGCGGCGGTAGCAGAAGCGGACGAACTCGAGCGCGACATCGGCTTGGTCGGGGGCATCAACGGGGTCGCCGACGACCGGCCCGCTGGCAGGCTGAATCGACACGGTCCTACCTCTCCCAGGCGCCTCGCGGCTGTGCCGTTGCGCGAAGCGCGTGTACCAGATCCGGGGTCGGGCGCCGCTGGCCCATCCGGCCGACGCGCCCGTTTCCCTCTCCACCCTCGTCGCCCGGTTCTCATGCGGTGGACGACGATCGGCGAATTCTAGGCGTCCGCCCCAACCGGCGGAAGCGTCCTGTCCACCTCTTTGTCCACCTTCTTGTCCACACGCGATCTTGACCGGTTGGCCGGACAAGAGTGACGCCCCCGGGGCGCGGTCCGGGGGCGTCGGGAAGTTCGGGTTTGGTACCGCATATCGGATTCGAACCGATGATCTCCGCCTTGAGAGGGCGGTGTCCTGGGCCTCTAGACGAATGCGGCTTCGCTGGCGCGGAATGCTGGGCGAGCCCCGCGTCGGATGGAGTTTACCAAGCGTGCCATCTGGGCAGCAACAAGCCCCCAGCGTAGTCCGGCTCGGTGCCAATCGCGCGTCACAGGCGGTGCGACTCGATGAAGTTGCGGATCGCGTCGGCCACTCGCTCGTAGCCCTGCTCGCCGGTCACCAGGCCGTAGTGGGAATGGTCGCTGAAGGACATGTAGTCGGCCCCCAGCCATTCGGCGAGGCGGTGGCTGTCGGCATCGCTAAACGAGCGGTCGAGACCGCCGCCAATGACCAGCCGCGGAGCGTCAGCCATCTGGTCGAGGTCGACCTCGATGCCCTCCAGCATCTGCCGCCGCGCGGCGCCCGACTCGGCGCCCATCATGTGCTGGATGCGCATCACGTCCGCGCTGGTGAGGTCGGGGTTCTGGCGCTGGAGGGTCTCGATCGGGCCGTCCCAGCCGAGGAGCTCGCGCCGGTACTGGCGCGGCAGGAGGCGGACCATGTGCGCCGGCGGCGGGTCGAGCAGCTGCGCCGGCAGCGCCGGGCTGATCAGGATCAGCGCCGAGATCGGTCGCGCCTGCGACAGCCGCATGGCCAGCAGGCCGCCCAGGCCGTGGCCGATGACGATCGGCGGCCGCGGCAGCACCTCGGTCGCCGCGATCACGTCGGCGAGGTAGGTCGAGAAGTCGATCTCGCCGAAGTCGGCCGTCTCCGACCAGTAGTGGCCGCGCAGGTTCAACGCGTGGCCTTCCCAGCCGCGCGGCGCGAAGTAGCCCAGGAAGTGATGCCACAGCCACGAGCCGCCAAGCTCGCCGTGGAGCAGATAGAGCGGCTTGCGCCGCGAACGGCGCTCAGGCAGCCACGACTCGACGTACAGGCCGCGCTCGCCGACGATCCGCTCATCCTTGCGGATCGGCCGCCCGGCGCGCGTGTCCGCGTGGATCGCCCCGTCGCCCGCGTCGTGGCCGTTGCCGGATGCCGATCCGCCCTCCGCGGTCAGGTCGATCGGTCGGCTGTCGTCGAAGTCGCTCATGGTTGGCGATTGGTCAGGGAAAGAGTGGGTTGAAGACGAGGCCCGTGGCGGCCTTGGGACCGAACCAGGTCGACTTGGCGGGCATGAAGCCACCCGCCGCAGCCACCGACAGGACGGATTCGACCGGCGTCGGCCGGAGCAGGAAGGCCACCCCGGCGCGCCCGTCGTCGACCCCCGCGATTACCGAGCTCGCGTCGCTGACGTAGCTCAGCCTGCCTGCCGCGGACAACTGCTCGGTCGTGCTGCCGATCATCTGGGGCAGGGTATCTGACAGCACGTCGACGTCCAGTCGGGCGCCCAGCGCAGAGCGGACGGTCAGCAGCGCGCCGCCGGCATGCGTCCACAGGCCGAGCGTTCCGGCGGGCACGGCAGGGTCGCCTAGGCGCAGCCGAGCCATGAGCTCCGCCGAGTTGGCCACTGGCTCGATGCCGAACACGGTGCCCGCCGCGGCGATGGTGCCAGCGCCGTCGACAGGACCGGCAATGACCCGGTGCCACGGCCGCAGTTCCAGCCCGCCGGAGTGCGCGTCGTACAGCAGCGCCAGCACCCAGTTGGCGCCCGGGGGAGCGTCCGGCTCGGCGCTGTAGCGCAGCGCCGTCTCGTACCGATGGTGGCCGTCGGCGATGCTCAGCGGCTGCCGCGCGGCCAACTCGAGCAGCATGGTGGCCGGCGCGGAGTCAGCCGGATCGATCGCCCATAGCGCCTGGCCCACGCCGTCCGGTCCGCTGGCACACACCGCCGGCGGCGCCTCCGTCAGCGCGTCGAGCAACCTGCCGCTCGCCGCGCCGCCGGCGCCGTCGTCGTACAGCAGCAGCACCGGCGAGAGATTGGTGCGCACCGCGCGGAGCAGCCGGAAGCGATCCTCCTTGGGGCCGCTCATGGTCCGCTCGTGCGGCCTGATGCCGCTCGCCGGGCCGTATTGCTCGAGCCCCAGGCGGCAGAACAACGAGCGCGCCACGCGTTGGCCGCCGCCGGCGACCGAGTAGCGCTGTTCGTAGACGTAGACCAGCGGCCGCTCGTCGCGACGAAGCGTGCCGTCGGCGATCCAGTCGCCCAGGATGCGGGCCGCGCTCGCGTAGGCGTCACCGCCACTCGACGCTTCAGGAAGCTCGAGCGCGACAGCGTTGTGCGGGTCGCGCGCGGCCAGCGCGAGACGCTCGGCCGCGGAGATGACGTCGTACGGGGGGCACAGAACGGTGCCCAGGTCGGGCACCGCGGACGGGTCGTAGCGCAGGCCGCGGAAGGGACGAACGTCGGGCACGGTAAGTGATGGTATCGGGGCACGCGTCGTGCAACTTTCCGGCGGGTCGGCGCGTCTTGCGCATGTGGTCCGGCGGCCCGGACCCCCGCATACCCCGAAGACCTAAGCTGAGGCCAGATGGACCGCCCCGCGTTACGGGCTCCTCACCGACCCCGCATCCGTAGCTTCGTC
>Ga0209341_10004206_pt1 | contig 13310 bp, 16 predicted proteins | sample RifCSP13_2_FD_184020 | JGI IMG/M metagenome (GOLD analysis project Ga0209341, IMG submission 184020) | Soil microbial communities from Rifle, Colorado - Rifle CSP2_sed 13_2 (SPAdes) (version 2) | ecosystem: Environmental > Terrestrial > Deep subsurface > Rock core/Sediment | place: Rifle...
GAATCGGCGAGCATGGACACCCACCCGGTCTGCAAGTTCATTACTTTGAGCAATGACCCCTCGGTTTGCGCCCATTGCTATTTCTTCTTCTGCTCCTGTTGACGCATTTTCCGCTTCTGTTCCTGCTGCTGCTCCAGTTGCCGCTGCTGCTCCTGCCGTAGCTTTCGTTTCTGTTCCTGTTGCTGCTCCAGCTCTTGCTGCCCCTCTTGCAGCGGTTTTCGTTTCTGTTCCTGTAGCTGCTCCAGTTCCTGTTGCAGCTCCAGCTGCTGTTGTTCCTCTTGCCGCAATTTTCGTTTCTGTTCCTGTTGCTGGTCTAGGTCCTGCCGCTCTTGTTTCCGCTGCTCAAATTCCTCTTGCTGTTTCGATTGATGTTTCTGTCTCATCTTGTTTTCCTGCCTGAGCATATGACTCGTCTAAATCCAATGTAGGTGCTCAGACAGTATACACCAGGATTACTAAATCTCGATCACCTGAGCGGGCGCGTGAGCGCCGCCAGCGGCGCTTCGACTCTCATGCGCTGTTGTAGGGCGTGATCGAAGAGGTTTATTGAGAGGATTATGTCTCAACCAGGGGACTGCGCAACGCTTTTGGCCGGCGGTTGAGCACAACGGAGTAACGTGCTTTTGAATGTCAGCTTTGCCGGCTACCTTTCGGATTGCCTTTTGGATCGCTGTTTCGTGGAGATGGTGGCGGCGGATATTGTGAAAGTGGATGAACTTACACACCCAATGGATATAGGAATCGGCGGAAGAATAATGCTTCAGGTTGACCAAATCGCGTAAAGGTCGAGAAGTTTTTTGGGTGGAGGAGGCATTGGAGGAAGCCTCAGAAGATGAGAGTATAATTAATAAGGAGATAGTAGATAGGCAATTTTACAGGAAATTCTGTTTAAAACGAAATTTTTGGGATTAGACAGAAACATCTGTAAAATAATATTGAGCCTTCGATGGAAAATTACAATATTTGAGGATAAAAGTTGAGCAGATTTTTGAAAATGTATCTTATCGTAGGAACGCTGTTTGGCATTTCAATAAGTTTGTTCTATATTTTCTTGTACTCAGGCAGTGTTTTTTATGGGGTTTTATGTGGAATAATTGGATTTGTGGTTATTGGCTTGATCCAAGGATTAATAGTAATAGGAGTTACGCAGTTGAGAGGGAGCATGCTAAACTTGGAGCATGAACCCGCCAAAATGCGATGAAATGGATTAGATCAACTTTCTGATTGCGGCCCAACGAGTGTTTAGCAGCGTTGAAGCCTCGCAAACCCATCCGGCAGAAGAGCAAGCACCAGCGCATGACGCCTATACGCGCCTGTTGAAGCGATTGCCGCCGGATAGTCAGGCGCTGTGGCAAGAAGTGAACCCGTTGGTGAACCTGACCCAGGGTGTGCTGGTCATCGACGATAGCACCCTGGACAAACCGTATGCCTCGCAGATGGCGCTGGTCAGTCGGCACTGGTCTGGCAAGCATCATGCCGTGGTGCAGGGCATCAACTTGATCTCGCTGGTCTGGACAGATCGTGAGTGTCGGCTGCCGTGTGATTTTCGACTTTACAACAAGGCCGAGGATGGTTTGAGCAAGAATGACCACTTTCAGCACATGATCGAACAGGCCAAGCAGCGCGGATTTGAGCCGGAGTTGGTGGTATTTGACAGTTGGTATAGTGGGTTGCCCAATCTCAAACTGCTGCGCAGCTTGAAATGGCACTGGCTGACACAGCTCAAGAGCAACCGGGAAGTCAGCATCGACCGCAGCGGCAACCGTGCGATCAGCGAGATCTTCATTCCAGTTCAAGGATGTTTGGTTCACCTCAAAGGGTATGGCTGGGTCAAGGTTTTTCGGACGGTCGGCACAAACGGCGACGCGGAATACTGGGCAACTAGCCGCCTGGACATGACCATTGAGCAAGCCGCCTTCCATGCACTGGATGCCTGGCAGATTGAGGTCTACCATCGTGGCCTCAAACAGTTCACGGGTGTCGAACGTGGCCAATATCGGCTCCAAGTCTCGCAGCGTAACCATATCGGTCTGGCTATCCGGGCATTTGTTCGCCTTGAAGTTCATCGGCTTCGGACGGGCATCTCCTGGTTCGATGCCAAGACAGGCATTATTCGTTCCGCGATGCGTTTGTATTTGGCTCATCCAACTATTACTCTTGGTTCAACTGCGTAAGTCCTAAGTAAGTACATTTTCCCAAATAACATATCCTATCGCGGGCTGTTCATTATTTATGGTAATTGGCGTTCTGGGAATCAGCGGTTTCATTCTTGGCTTGTTGAGTTTTTGGGGAATGTCTCTGCTGCCACAGGGAAATTGGCATCAACTAAAGACGGCACCAGAAGAAGTCGTTGAAATTATGGACAACGCTATTCTTAATTTTTGGGGTGGCAGTATCAATGTCAGAACCATCAGTGGTAAGATATTTACTTACGATTGCTGGGGAGAACAAGACTGTGGATGGACATTATTTAATCCAACTCAATCTGGTGAAGATATCCCTAATGAAATCTGTCTACCGGGTCAGGAAAGGAAACGTTTCCCAGCACCTCCTTTTCCAGGCAAAGTAGTGTCATCCCAGATATTTGATGTGTGTGGCGCAGATTTCACAGTGCAATACAATTTTATTCTTCTAGAAGATGGAAGTATTTGGACTTGGGATCGGTACTGGTCAGTATATGAGACTATTTTGTATTATCCTTTAATGGGATTGAGCGGCATGATAGTTAGTGTGGTTAGTGGATTTGCTATGCAAGATAAAAAATATAAGGGCATATATTTATAGCCGCAGTGAGTCTGAGTGGTAATAAAAGCGCCCAGCCCCGCATGAAGCGGACGGGCGGGTATGCGCCTGCCCGAGGGTACGCGACCCCTTATAGAGAATCGCGTTCTGAGGTTGATCTAGCCTCACGCCCGCCCGCCGCTTATGCCCACGCCGATCGGCGGCATCGCGAGTCGTATTTTCCATGACATCTTCCATGCTGCAAAGCACAGGAGGATTCCCGATGAAATCGAAGCTTATCTTTGCAAGCATTTTCCGTACGATTGCTCGTATCCTTAGCATTCTCATGATACTTCTCGGTATCCCCTTCCTGCTTTTTGCAGGTCTCCAACTTCTATCCGGTGAGCCTGGAAACCTGGCAGTTTTCCTATATCTGCTTCTCCTGGTTGGTATGTTAGCTGGGCTGGTTATCGCCTGGCGAAGGGAGGGCCTGGGAGCCGCAATCACATTAGTCTCGCTTGTTGGATCCTTTGCCCTGAGCGGGGCAAACCTTCCAGGCGTTGGGAGAGGGCAGGGGTTCTCCTTATTAGCGAGTCCCATCAATCTCATTTTTGCCTTGCTAATCCCTGGATATCATCCTGAGGCGAGTCCAAGTGCCAAATTGGTTCCCATCATTTCATGGGTGCTGGCAACTGTTCCGGTTGTGCTATTCATCGCTTCGTGGTGGTTAAGGAAGCCTGTCGAATCGAAGTTTCCAGAAGATGTTTCTACGACAGGTAAGGTGGGATGAGATAAATAAACGCCCGATGACTTTAATGCAAATCCGTATAACCAAACCATAGCCAACGAGGTGCTTGGTAGACGTAAAACAGAAAAACACAGAAAATAGCAAGCAGTAATGAACTTAAAACATCCCCAATTGCTTTGGAGGCGGTTTATCGACGGTTGCTTGTGCTTGTAACCAATCGCGCAGCTTCGAGTAATGCTCTGGGAAGGGATGGGGAAAGGACAAGGGGCCTTTTTCCAACAGCCGGCGGTTGCCATCTGGCATGGCGGGATGTTCCAGGACAAAGACGTGCAGCCAACCCGCTTTGACTACCTCTACCGCCCCAGCCCAAGTACCGTCTTTCTCGCCGTCGCTGGCGATGACGATGGCGTAATCGGCCAGGCGGCTCATCTCGAGCCGTTAGGCGGCCGGCATGAGGTAATTTACCCAAGGAGAGAGTTTATGAACATCAAAACACAAATGAGAACTCCGTGGCCCGGAAAACTTGGCACGGCCTTAACCATTGTAGGCCTGTTACTGGCGGTCAGCGTCGGCTGCAGCCCTGTAAGTACTCAACCGTCGGAGCAGCATACACCGAGTACCACCGAGCCCCAGGCAGTGCCGACGACATCGTTACCCACCGCCACCAGCGAAGCGCTGATACCCGATGGATGGGTGACCCACACCAGCCAGCGTTGCGAATATACGATTAGCCATCCAGCGGAGATGCAGGTCACGAACAACGGCCCGCACAGCCGTATCCTTGGGTTCGAACTGCCAGATCCAGATCAAGGGGCTCGAAACTTCATCTACGTATCGGTGATCTCTCCTGATCTGCAGGTCAATCCGGACGAGGGAGTTTACAATTATGACCCGGCGGTGGCAGAAATCCTGCTAAGCATGCAGGTCGGTGAAAGCAAACCGGTGCACGAGGATCCGAATACAGCACCGGGGTTTACCTACCAGCGTCAGCCGGACGCACCAATTAGCGGCCACGCTGCCCAAACCTACGAGAACGTCCAACCGTGGGAGTTCCCTGGTGGGACGAAGGAGATTCGGTACCTTCTGTCACTGAACGGGTGTACTTACCTGATCGGCGGATACATGGATACTACGGGGTCGAATCAACCGGGCGCCATTACCGAAGAACTCTTCAAGCAGATCGTTGCTACCATCCAGTTGACTCCGTGAGTGGTGGCCTTGGTCTGGGAATTCTTGTCGTGGATTGAAAATTATGCCGATAAAAGGCCGCCCAACTATGCGTACTAAGAAACAGCGAGAACCTGTGATGTTGAGGGTGCGAGGGTAAAGCCCAGTTTGGCAGCTTTGCGCTGCAGATAGCGGATTTCGCGTTCGCGGAAGCGTTGATCATAATCGTGCGCACTGACAGCCTGGTATTCGACTTTGAACTTTAACATGTGGTAGACAACCCGTGCAATCTTGTGGGCAGTGGCGACAACGGCCTGAGCCGGACCCAGACGGCTCTTGAGGCGGCGGTAGAAAGCCCCGAGGGCACAATCCGCACGGATGACCGAAGCTGCCGCCTGGCGGAAAGCCTGTCCCGCCCGGTTATGGGTCTTGAGCGTCCGGCTGCGGATGACTTTCCCCCCGGTGATGTCGTTGTGGGGTGCCAGACCCAGCCAGGAACAGAAGTTCTTCTCGGTGGGGAAGCGGGACATGTCCGTGCCAATCTCCGAGAGGATAATTTGGGCCAGAGAAGCACTGATGCCATGCACAGCGACGCGATGTCCACCCCGGCGATGCGTTTGAGATGATTGCGCACCTGGACGTTCTTGGGAGTGTTCTTGCTGTGGGAGCGGGGCTTTTTAGATGGCAGTGGGGGCTGATCTTCGGGGTCTGGGTTACCCCAGTCGGGTCGAATGGCAGCATAAGTGCGTTCGATTTCCTCATCACAGGCTTCGATTTGCCAGGTGTAGAAGTCGAAGAAAGCCAGCGATTGGCGCAGGACGAAAAGGTGCTCTTCCCGCCAGGTACCGGTGAGGGCTTTGGCGATCTCGGCTTCATCCTTCTTGCAGCGATAGTTGCGCAAGGTCGCCAGTTTGTGCGGGTCGCGTTCCCCGGCCACAATCGCCCGGATAATGTGCTGGCCTGTCTCTCCGGTGATGTCGCTGAGTACCTGCGAGAGTTGAATGTTCATGTGCAGCAGGGCCTTTTGCATGTGCAGAATGTGCGGGCTGCGGTGCTGGATCAGCTGTGCCCGGTGACGCAGCAGAGTGCGCAGGGCAACCAGGTCGGCTTCCGGACGGAAGGAGTCGGCCAACAAGCCATAACTGTGCAGGGTCTGGATCCACTGGCAGTCCAGCACGTCAGTTTTCCGACCCGGAAAGCGTTTGATGGCAGTGGCAGCAATCAGGCAACACTGGAAGCCATAGGTTTCGAGGGTTTCGAAGAGCGGAATCCAGTACACCCCAGTGGACTCCATCGCCACACTTTGGATGCCATGCCCCAGGAGCCATTGAGCAATGTCGTGCAGGTCGGCAGTATAGGTGCCAAAGGTGCGCACGATTTGGGTGTTGTCTGGCCCTGGGACACACACCATGATTTCATGCGCCCCGATGTCCAACCCGGCGGCGTGGGGTTGGATACGAACCAGACCGTCGAAGGGGCGAACTTCGATCTGAGGTCCAGTCTGTGAGCTGGGCTTGCGTTGGCTGAGTTTGCTCATGGGATACTCCTAGATCGAGATGAGGATGCGCCAGGCCCGGCCACCAGAAAGTATAGCTTGCTAATCGGGGTCAAAGCCACCAGTGAAAAAACCATTGTGACCGGAAACCAAGTTGCAGCACGGGAGATACCTCACCAATGCGAGTGTTCGGCTTGCCTGCCTGGCATTGAAGGGAGTATACTCGAACTGCACCCCTGTTTCTTGTGGTTTGAAGGATGGCCCCGCCATCCTGGGGAGTGCAGGCGACCTCGCTTCGCTCGGAGGGTACGCGGCACGATTTGCTCAAATGGGTTACGCTGAAAATCGCGTCAGGAGCAGAACCGCTCGTCGCCTGAAACTAACGTTAGGAGCATATAGGAAAAGACGGATGGAAGAACTGATACACAGAATTGAACAGGTGGCCTTAGAAACAGAATTTTCGGGGGTTATCTCGATATTCAGAGATGCGTCAACTGTGTTCAGTAAGGCATTTGGATATCGGGATATAAAGAACCATCTGCCGAATACTACAAGTACGGTCTTTGGAATTGCCTCAGGGACCAAGTTCTTTACCGCTTTAGGAATTGGTGTGCTTGTCGACCAGGGTCTGATATCTTTGGATACGACTATCGGAGAAATCGCTCAGGAATATACGGGCTTTATCGATGAACATGCGACGATCCAGAATTTACTGACCCATACCTCAGGTATATATGACTACTACGATGAGGAAAGCGAGCAAGACTATGAACACTTCTCCGTAGAGCTCCCGTGGTATAAACTGGAAACACCCTCAGACTACTATCCCTTATTCAAGGGTCGGGCAATGAAGTTTCGCCCTGGTGAGAGATACTCCTACTCCAATGGCGGGTATGTCTTTTTGGGAATGCTGATCGAGAAACTGACAGGCAAACTCTATAGGGATTTCATTCATGAGTACGTTCTGCAGGTGGCGAAAATGCACCGATCTGGTTTCTATGCCTTCAATGATCTGCCTGAAAACACGGCAAATGGCTATCTCGAAGACCGAAGAACAACCAATATCTACCAGCTGCCACTAAGAGGCGGCGGAGATGGGGGAATGTATACTACGACCGATGATCTCCACGCTTTTTGGGACAGTTGGTTTTCGCACAGAATCCTTTCCGCAGACCTTACAGCAACCTACTTAAGAACGCATTGTACGCTCAACGCCACAAGCGGATATGGTTGCGGAATCTATAAGCGTCTCGATAATAGCATGTTTGCGATTGTGGGCGGCGACGCTGGAGTTGGTTTTGATTCCCGCTATGTTGTGTTAGAGAAATTGACCATTAACATTCTCTCCAATATCACCAATGGGGAAGAAGCTATGAGAGACATTATGCTGAGTCATTTCTAGGTGCCCATGCAATCGAGTTATCGCTGTTTGTGGACAGGCACACAATATTGGACCTTCTGGGTGCATAGGCTGCGCCTAACACAGCGTGGTGTGTCCTGAAAGTCATCGTCTGCTCGTCGGTGAAAGTCCGACCCTGGTAATGGTCAGGCAGCCAGGTAGCAGGCAACCGGTGCAGCTGGGTGACTGGCTGTGCTGAAGCGTTGTAACCCCCTGAGAAAGGGGAGCAAAACAGCAGCCCGTAAAATAACGTGAATCTTGCAGCGCCGAAATGTTAGCCCCGAAAGGGGAACAAGAGGGAGCCGAGCCTTTCACGCATGGCGAAGGCCAGGGAAGCGGCGAAGAACCTGGGCATGCAACCGCCAAGAACCCTCCGGCGTAGGGAGAGCGGGATGCTGTGAAAGTAGGCGATGGAACAGGAGAGGTCTCATCCGGTCGGCAGCCCACATCCGTCGTAACGACTGGTATAAGCTGGTGAAGCGAAATCCAGGAGGAAGCCGGGTGAGAAGTCGGAGGAGGTCATAGTACTGATGACCGTCGAGACAACAGAACTCGATGAGAGAGAAGGGCCTCTACTTCAACCAAGTCTAGCGGAAAAGGTAAGTGACGGTGCATGCCGAGAGGCCAATCACACCACAAGACAAATCACGAGAACTCTAGCGCAGACTATACTTGAGAGCCAAGAGACAGAAATGTAGCTGTCTGGCCTGACGTGGCAGGTTATGCAAAGCCGGGACAATGGATGTCTTGAATACTCCAGGGAGAAGGTTGTCGGAGAGCCGGATGAGGGCAAACCTCATGTCCGGTTCGATGTGGCAGGGGATGAAAACCAGGATAAGGTGTTGGTATTGAGGCACTCTCAGAAGAAATGGAGAGCAACAGGCTGCTGCACCTATGTCTCAGGCGTCTTCCCTTGACCCTACCAGCGGACAGGTGGGTACGCGCCGCGTTTTTTAGGCACTTTCCTGGCTACTGCGGAATCCCGTTTCGGCGGCGAATCCACACGCCCACCCACCGCAGCTAACGCCAGCCGTTAGCCCGCTTCAGTTACGAATCTCAATGAGATGACGGAGGAAACTCATGAAGTCAAGTCTCGATGCTCAATCCAGAGATTCAGCCTGGAACGGCCTATACAAGACCGGCGGCGTCACCGCCCTTGTCCTCGTCGCCATTCCCCTTGTCCAGCTCGTGATCTTCGCTGTCGCTCCTCTGCCGCTGCAAGGCACGGCGGATGAATGGTTCACCCTCTTCCACCAGAACGCAATCCTCGGGCTGTTGGGGTTCGAGATCCTTCTCGTCATCTACTCATTGTTTTCCGTGGTGCTGTCGTTGGCGCTCTTCGCCGCGCTAAGGCCCGCGGCGAGGACACTCAGTGCGCTATTTCTAGTCTCAAGCTTGATAGGGGCGATAGCGTTCGTCCTAGCAAGGCCGGCCTTTGAGATGCTATACCTGAGCCATCGCTACACGGCCGCAGCCACCGAAGCTCAGAAGGCCATCATTTTAGGGGCAGGGGAGGCGATGGTCGCGACCTTCCACGGCACCGCATTCCAGGTTAGCTACATCCTCGGATCAATCACCGGATTCCTCGTCGGCGCCGCGATGCTACGCGCCAGCGTGTTCAGCAAGGTCACCGCGTACCTCCGGATAGGCTCGGGGATCTTCGATTTCGGCATCTTCATCCCAGGGATCGGCCTGTACATCTCAGTACTCTCCGTGCTGCTCCTAATGGCATTCCATGTCCTGGTCGGTCAAAAGCTATTTCAACTACCATCGAGGCTCCTGGAGCCAAGCCGTCACAATGAGACTTGAAGCGGCCTTACCACTCGCTGGAGCTGATGCAGCCCAGTGCGATAATATGTCCGGAGTAGTTCTACTGCGCCGCTCAGCTCGCAGCCATTAGTCGGCTCCCACGGGCGGCGAGCGGCCATACAGAGAAAAGGCATTATCCCAAGTGAGTAGACGAATTCCAACACTCGAAACCGAAAGACTGATCATCCGTGAATTGACCATGGACGATCTCAAGGCGGTCAACAACGTTCTCAATGAGGCCTTTGCCTCGGGAACGCCTATGGGTGAACGTCAACGCTGGTTACAATGGACTGTGCTGGGATATGAAATGTTCGCCATGCTCCAACAGCCTCACTATGGGGAACGCGCGGTTGTCTTAAAAGAAACAGGTGAGATAATCGGCGCGGTGGGAATTGTGCCTTACTTGGATACATTCAACAGAGTCGCGGCGTTCAACCGGGCCCCGAATGCGCCAGCCACTGCTGAGGTAGGCCTCTTCTGGGCGATCCTCCCGGCTCATCAAAACAAAGGATTCGCCACAGAAGCCGCCCGCGCTCTAATGGAATATCTATTTACTCATGAAAAACTTGGGCGCATTATCGCCACCACAGGCTACGAAAACGTGCCATCACAAAAGGTGATGCAGAAACTGGGCATGGCGGTTCAACATCTCGAGGAACCTCAACCGCCCGATCAATTCGTGGTCGGAGTGATAGAGAAGAACACCTCATGAGAGGGCGAGCGCAACCAGCCACCCAACAATAGCATCGCCCTCCTTCGAGGCGTCATCCCAGGCTGGACCGGCTTTAGATAGATCCGTGCCGCCATCCTCCGAGGACTGATCGAAGCCGCCTACCGATGAATTGCAGTGTCAAGAGGCGGGCGCAGCCTGGGTACTATAGTCTACTGTGAATAGAATGCCTGCGTCGCTCAGCTCGAGGAGGAGACTCGTATGTCGAAAAGAAACCTGGAAATAGGCGATTTGGTGAAAATCCTGAGAGATGAATGGGCCGGCTCAGTGGGCATTGTTACCCGGCCTATCACTGAACAAAAAACAGGTCACGTGCTGTTGCACAAAGATGGATCCATCTTGGGCATGGATGCATCAATCGAAGACGTCGCGCTTGTCGACGAAAGTAGTGAAGGCTTTGCCCAACTTGGCTACCATCTCATCAAGCTTGGGAGTCATGTGATCGAGCAGAAGCTAATTGTTTACCACACCTAGGTCGGTGTTCAGTTTCCCCTTGGGGAGAAGGGGCGAAATAGCAGACCGGAACAATGCGCTTATATCAACCCTAATTGTTTAGGCCGCGGTTTATCGCTAGCTGCATGCGCTTGTAACCAATCGCTCAGCTTCGAGTAGTGCTCGGGGAATGGGTGTGGAAAAGTCAGCGCGCCTTTTTGGAGCAGCAAACGGTTGCCATCCGGCATGGCGGGATGTTCCAGGAAAAAATTGAAATGATAGCCCTGGCGGGTGGCCAGGGCTATCGTATTTCAGGTCACGCTAAAACAGCGGTTGGAAACTTCGTTTCCATACTACATTTCATTCTTTCCGGGATCTTTGGCCCCCCCAAACGCTTAGTTCTGGCCAACCTCCAGTGCGACTGTCTCAAGAGCTTTCAATTCACGATAGGTCAACGTCCAGACACTCGATTGAAAGATTTGTCCCCAGCCGCCCACCAGCAGGATCGGAGAGAAAGCTACGACGAAGAAGAATGGCAGGCCGATGATGGCGGCGAAGATCCACGGCCAGTAATCAGGTGCGGAGAGCAGGCTGGCAACACCTGCGGTCAATAGAGTTGGCGCGATCGCCACAACCAAGCCACCCACCGCGGTGATGATGGAGACGATCAGCAGGGGGAAGATTAAGATGAGGAAGGCGATGCTCCAGGCAATTTTGAGGCCGATCATCACCAGCCACATCAAGCCAACGCTTTTCCACTGACGCTTCACCAGCGCCCACGCCATGCGCAGCGCTTCCAGCGCCCCCACGCCTTCGAGCACATTCATCCGCCAGGCGAAATTACGCAACACGTATAAAACCACCATCAGGATCACTGTGACGAAGATCAACAGGAAGGCCAGGCCACTGCCAGCGATGACACTGGTGATAATGGCCGATTCTACGCCGCCCATGAAGGCAGAGAAGATCCACCAGCCTACCAGACCGAGCACCACGAACAACACTAGCAGGGGGAGATGCACAACGAAGTTGACCAGGAACACCCGCCACGCGGCGCGCGACCAGCCGTATCTCCAACCCTGCCGGAACCCGACCTTGACACCACTCTGCTCGTACTCATCCACCATGCGGATGGAGGCCGTCTCTGCGATATAACGCAGGATGGCGGTCAGAATACTGAGCAGCAAGACCACCACGAAGAACGTGATTGCCACAGCAATGCCCATGTGGAACTCAACGGGATATTGCTCCTGCAACTTCTGAATGCCAGTTTGCATCTGTTGGAAAGCATCATTCATTTTTTCCGCGAAGGTATCACCCTGCAGGCCCTCCCAACCCTCCGGAATGCTGGAGGGCTGGTTGCGTTGGCTATCGCTAATGGTGTATCTGCTGCTGTTGCCAAGATTGTTGCCACCCATAGCCAGGGCCAGGATGAAACCGAAAACCCACAACATCCTGTAGTTCCACAGGATATGCCAGGAACGCTTCAGGATTTTTTGGATGTCTAACATGCTACACACTCCTTTTTGATTTATTGCCTAACATTCAAACGGTTACCACTCGTTTTGAACCGATTGACATTAGGATTGGGGAAAACTCACCGTAATTTGGGAGAGCTGATGCTGGTGACGTAGCCACCAGGATAACAGCCAGCCCAAATAGGACACTGCCAAAATAGCCTGGGGGATCAGAATCCCCGCCAGCTGTTTTGTGAACAAATTGGCATCATTCAACGCTGATAAGATTTCCCGCCCCAGAGCGCCCAGTTGGTTCCCGAACAGATTCATCACTGTGGCGAACCAATTCATCTGGAGCGGATTACCCTGCAACCAGGCCAAATTACCACCGAGCAGACCAGTATCCGCTGCGAGCGTGACCACCGAACCGAGCAAAAGCGTGATATTGATGAAGAGCCAAATTCCGAGCAAACCGACCGGGATCAGCCACCAGCCGATTTTGAGCGCGTTGCGGGGTTGAGGCTGTTCGGATCCTCGCGGCATGCTGAGGGCGAGATTGGCGACGAAGCGCTCGGTAAGGAGAAAATCACCATTGGGAGCGGTATCCTGCAGCAGGGCGGAGAGATTTCGTAGCTCATCCAGATTGGCCTGGCATGTGGCGCACTCGGCCAGATGTCCCTCGATCTGGTGCAAGCGCGCGCCGCGCAGTTCGCCATCGTGGTAGGCACCCAGCCATTCGGTGACATGATTAGCCATTTTCAATCTCCATCTGGATAAAGTGCGGTTGCAAAGATCGCTTCAACTGGTGGCGGGCATAGTTCAGGCGTGACATTACCGTGCCCAAGGGGATATCGAGCGCGGCGGCGATTTCATGGTATGTGAGACCGCCATATTCGCGCAGCACCAGTACAGATCGGCTGGCTTCCGTCAGCGCGAGGATGGCTTGCTGAACAGCAACTGTGCGTTCTTTTTGTAAAAGTGCGGCTTCGGGGCCAGCCTGCGGATCTGGCATGGACAGGGTTTCGAAATCAGTGTCAGCAACTTTGGTATCGCGCCGGAGAACATCGAGCGCGGCATTGATGGCGATGCGATAGAGCCAGTTGCGCAGTGAGGTACCGGGGCGAAAAGTCGACAAGTGTAACCAGGCCTGGATGAAAGCATCCTGGGCTGCGTCTTGCGCCAGTTCCACATCGCCGCACATACGATAGATCACATTGATAACGCCAGGATAGTGGTGGCGGACAAGTTCTCCGTAGGCATTGCGGTTACCGCTTTGGGCTTTTGCGATCAGCGCCGCTTCGGTTTCCGCGTCAGGAATGACCACTTGCTGTTCCTTTCGCGCGCTCTTACTC
>Ga0209341_10004207_pt1 | contig 13308 bp, 18 predicted proteins | sample RifCSP13_2_FD_184020 | JGI IMG/M metagenome (GOLD analysis project Ga0209341, IMG submission 184020) | Soil microbial communities from Rifle, Colorado - Rifle CSP2_sed 13_2 (SPAdes) (version 2) | ecosystem: Environmental > Terrestrial > Deep subsurface > Rock core/Sediment | place: Rifle...
GATGAAGCTGAGTTCGGTGATCTCCTCCTTCAGGGTCGCACTCGGGAAGCGAGCGTCCTTCATGCCTTCGTAGACGGCCGACATGACGTTCAGGGAGGCCATCGGCGCGTGGAAACGGAAGTCATCGTGCACGCCTGTACCGTACTTCACCTGGGCGGAGTAGAGGAGGCCCAAGAACGTCGTTTTTCCGGAGGCTCGATCGCCCAAGAGAGCGCAGGGCATGTGGAGCCCGACCCCTGCCTTGCGTACTTAACCCTTGCTTAGAAGTTATCAATCGTGCAAAGCACCCCGCCCCGACCCGGAAGGAGCCTACTCCTTCGTCCGAGCCGCGATCTCCCCGAGAGCGTCCACGAGCGCGAGGTACTCGTCCCGGGAGTAGTCGGGTTCCCAGCCGCCCCCGTCGATGCGCCGAAGCCGGATCCGCTCCCCCGGGCCCGGCGCGTTCCCTTCGGTACGTACCCAGCTGAAGAAGTAGTTCGGCCTCCCGAAACGAAGCTTTCCTCGGCCGGTGCCAAGGACCTTCGCCAGCGTCCGCGGCAGGTTGGGCTCCAGGAGTGCTTTCGCGTAGGCGGCCCGCGGGCGCGTCTTCCTGATGTCGGGAGGGGTGGCCTCAACGTCCGCGGCCCGCAACACACCGGGCCCCACGGAATCAAACTTGGAGAACACGAAGATGGGATGCAGGACGTCGCGACCGCCGCGCTCCCGCCATCGCTGGATTGCGGCGAGGAGCGATTCGACCCGCCCGTCGTACGTCCCCAGCGACCCCGGCTCGGAATCCTCGGCCTTGGGGGCGAGCTTCGCGCTGTCCACGAGGATGATGATCGCATCGCCATCGAGGACGTTCCTCCACACTCCCTGGTAGACCGAGCTCCCCTGGAGGAACCCCGGAATCTGCTCGTCGAGACTCCCGGGCAGGGTGAAGCGAAGGGTCATCGAGGCGCCGGCGGTCCAGTTGCGGGAACCAAGGCGAGGGACGGCCCCACGTCTGGGGCTGCGGAAGCCGACCTCGAGGCTGAGTTCGTGCATCCCTTCCTTCGTCGCGGAATCGGGAAAGGCTCCGGACATAAGTTGCTGGAAGAGACCGGTAATCTCCTCGATCGAGTCCAAGGCCGCATGGAAGCGGAGGTCATCCGTCTTGTCCGAGCCGGACCTTACCAGGGCCGCGTAGATTAGCCCGAGGAACGTCGTCTTGCCGGAATCGTGATCCCCGACGATGACGACCTGCAGCATGGGGTATTGCACCCTGAAGGGCCAGGTCAGAAGAACCTTCCTGGGTGGTCGCCGCAATTGATATCCACGGCCGGGTGCCGGGGGATGGTGTGGAAGCCTTGCCTGGCGTGATACAAGTCGGGTTCCGGAGGCTCAAGTCGTGAGCGCCCGCTTCGCTTGATCCCGGTAGTAGAGGAAAACGTGCTTGGTCCTCAAGGCGCTCGCCGGCCGCTGGTCCCGCGTCGAGCTGCATGGCTTGATGAAGGGTCAGACGGTGCGGCCCAGCCGGTCGATCTCCAGAATCATCTCGTTCAGGCGCCCCGCGCGGCCCCGATCGTAGGGGAATACAATCCTGGGCTTCGACCGGAGGTCCGGTTCGTCGGCTTCCTCGCGCAGGGCCGACGTCTTGGAGATCCTGCCCGATGCCACCAGGTCCCGGAACGTCTCGTTCAGGATCGAGATATGATCGTCCGAGAGCTCCCTTTCCATCCGGATAACGAGACGGTTTCCGACCTGGCGCACGGAGTGGTAGGTGGAGTAATAGGATGCGATCCAGTCGGCCGCTTCCTCCGAGGAATGCGCGATCCGATACAAGGTGAGGTCTTCCGGGGAGACGAAGCCGCGGGCGAGCAGCTGCTGACGGATGAATTGGTCCCAGGTTTCCCAGTACCGTTCCCCCGGAGGTTCCATGAGGACCACGGGCATGGGCGGTGCCTTGCCCGTTTGCAGCAGGGTCAGCACCTCAAATCCCTCATCGTGAGTGCCAAAGCCGCCGGGAAACAGCGCGACGGCATCGGCCTCCATGACGAAGAACAGCTTGCGGGTGAAGAAGTATTTGAAGCGGACCACTTTGGGGTCGTCCTGAATAATCGTGGCGGGCCCTTTCTCGAAGGGCAGGAGGATGTTCACGCCGAAACTGTTCTCGGGTCCGGCCCCTTCGATTCCCGCCCTCATGATGCCTTCTGCTGCTCCGGTGATGACCATGAAGCCGCTCTCGACCAGCGAGCGGCCGAAGCTCACGGCCAGCTCGTAGGAGGGACTGCCCTTCTTCTCACGGGCCGATCCGAAGATGGAGACCTTGCGGACCGCGCGGTACGGCTTGAAGACGCGGGCGGCGTGTCGAAACTCCGCGACGGCCCGATTGATGACCTTGAGGTCAAGGATATCGAGCTCGTCTCGTTTGCACTTCAGCGCATTGAGGAGGATGTCCTGGTAGAGCAGGGACCGCAGGTCCTGGGCATCGGTTGTGAGGATCTCCCGCGCCGCCCGGAGCGCATCCTCCGTGTTGTTTAATCTCTGAGCCGGCATGTGGTTCGCGCCTTCGTGAGGTTCGCCCGAATACGCATGCACCAAGTATTTCACCCTACGTTTGTCTCAGGGTGGGACGCGAATCAGACCGGGAGGTCGAAGAGGAGCACGTCATCCTCAAGGCCGCTGAGGTCTGCGGGAAAGGGCTATGGCCTGGCTCCGCGGAGATGATTCGGCGGCTCGCCTCCAGGTGTCTGCATGGGCGTCTAGGGCACGACGAAGCCGCCGTACATCCCATCCGAGGCGTGGCCCGTGACCTCGCAGAGGTACCAGTAGGTGCCCGCGGAGGCGGTGAAGCTGAACTGCTGACTCCAGAAACCCGTTGCCGAGGCAGGGCCGAGCATGCTCGTCCCCATCATCGGTCCGGAGCCCATCATGCCGCCCGACCCCATCATGGGCATGGAGCCGTACGGAGGCCCGTTCGTGGAGAGGGTCCACGTGTGGTACATGTCGAGGTCCGAGTTGACGGCCACAACGGTGACGCGCGTACCGGGTGCCACGTGAATCGTGGGGTTCATCAGTCCCTGGACCACGAAGGCCAGGTCGTGGGCGGGCGGCGAGACGTCGACCACGAGGGTCACGGGTCCGAGCGAGAACCACAGGGAGTTGTTGCCGGCGAAGGCGAGGCCGTGCGTCGCGGACGCGTTCAGGGCGCTCAGGTCCGCCGGCGCGAGCTGCTTCAGGGGGAGGTAGGTCGGGTTCGTCCCCGGGACGTTCTTCGCTCCCAACGACGCGAGGAACGCCGTCGCGGCCACGATTGCCACAACGAGGAACACCGCCACAACGAGCCATGCCGTGCGGTTCGGCCCGGAAGGGCGGGGTGCAGGGACGGGCGTCGGAGACGTCGGAGAGGCCGGAGGGGTGGACCGACGTTGCATCCACCCCTCCCGGCTGATCTCGCCTCTCGCGTAGAGCCGGTCCGACTCCGGATCGGTCGCGCTCATGCCTGCCTCCCGTGCGCCCCGGTCAGGTCCGATCGGATCCGGAGGTACTCGTCCCGGGAGATCTCGCCTCGGGCGTACCGGGCATCCAGGATTTCCAGGGCGGACGCCGAAGGTACAGGCGGTGGAGCTGGCGGGGCATACCCCATAGGCACCTGGCGTGGGCTCGCCGCTCCGACAATCACGAGTAGGAGCAGAACGAGGACGCCGAGGGGAATGAGCATCATCGCGACTCCCCATCCCCAGCCGACGCCCATCATCCCGTAGTACGCGCTGCCAGAGGAAGCGGAGGCGGCTACAAGGAGGACCACCAGAGCCACCACCGGGAGAATCGCCAGCATCGGCCAGAGCCATGCGTTCGATCGTCTCGCTTCCATCGCCCCCGCCTCAAGTTGTCCACCCGGACGCTTCTTCTTGAAGGTTCGCTGCGTACTGTCCGGGATGAAGGGCCGGGTTCCACCCGTGTTCGTGCGAGCGGGACGCGCGTCCATCCTATGTCCTGGCGTCGAAGCCGGTCCGATGCGCGCGACTCGGGTCCTGCAGACCCTCCGCAGCCGCTTCGAGGGGCCGCTTGCCGACGAGGACGTGAAGGAGAGTCCCTTCCCTCCTCGTCTCGAGCATGGCGTAGCGTCTCGTGGCGATCCACTGCGGGACGTCCCTGTCCGCCGCCGGGTTGTCCGTCACGAGGTGCACGACCGTTTCGTCGTCGCCCGCCTGCATGAGCTCATCGAGCGCCGCCAGGGTCTCGGGGCACTCTCCTCCGATTCCGGACACCTCGTGGTCGGGGAGGACGGAGAAGCAGCGGATCCGGAGTTGCGCAATCAGATCGCGGAAGCCCGACCTGGCCGCCTCGGGCCGGACCAGACGATCGAGGGGGTCTCCTTCGAGCGGCTGGAGCTTCGCGAACCATCCACGCGAGTACGGATGCTTGCTCCCCAGGGAGGGACGATCGACCAGCTCGCGGTTGACGTCGACGAGCCGCCCGGCGAACGGCGTCCGGACCGCGCCGAAGAACCTCGGGCTCTCGATGGTGGCAACGCTCTTCCCCCGCTCCAGGACGGCCCCGACGGGTTTGAACGCGACCGTCGTGAGCCGCCCGGCCAGGAAGGCGTGGGCGCTCGTGATCCCCAGTACGATCCCGTCAAGGTCCCTTCGAGCCCACACGTTCTCCTCAAGCCCGTAAAGAAGGTCGTCCGGGAATTCGCAGCCGCCAATCCTCATTCGGAGATTCCCCCTGGGCCGAGACCGTCGGCCTGCCTCCTGTCACAAGTTGAGCCGCACGACGGCGGCACGAGCACAAGGTCTTTGCGGGTTCCAACTCGCTCCGGAGCCACCATTGACCGCGGAGCCTGATGCAAGCGGAACCTGCGATTTGTCTTTCGCAAGAATATTTAAATATCCAAATTGATCCTCCGGCGGCTTGTGAACGACGAGGTATACGAACTTCACGCCCGCGTCTGTAAGTCCCTCTCCAGCCCGGTCCGGCTGAGGATCCTGGATCTGCTTCGAAATGGGGAGAGGACCGAGAAGGATATGCTCCCACTCACGGGGGTCAGCCAGCCCAACCTCTCTCTGCACCTGAAGTACCTGCGAGAGAACGGCGTGCTCGAGCGCAGGCGGAAAGGCACCCTTGTCTACTATCGCGTGTCGCATCCTGAGATTTTCGAAGCCATCGACATTTTTCGGAGGATTCTGGCCAAGAAGCTCGCCAAGGAGCAACGGCTGGCCCGGAGGGCGGTCCGGTGGTGAACACCCGGTCGCGTCGCCGGACCGACAGCAGGTCGCAGGCCATCGGGAGCGTGATTTGACGTCGCATGTCGTGGTCGTCGGTGGCGGCATCGGAGGCGTCGCCGTTGCCTCGGAGCTGCGCCGGCGTGTGGGCGGGGAACATCGGATCACCCTCGTCGACAAAGGGGGAACGCACGTCTTCCAGCCGGACTTCCTGTGGGTCATGATGGGCTGGCGGCGGCCCGAGCGGATTCAGCGGGACCTTCGCAGTCTATCGCGCCGCGGGATCGAGATCGTGACGGCCGAGGTTCGCGGACTGGATGCCGCCGCACACCGCATCGACACCTCGGCGGGGCCGTTGGCGTATGACCGCCTCGTCCTCGCCCCCGGCGCCGAACTTGCCCCGTCCGCCTTGGAAGGTTTCCCTTCGGGGGCGAGGAACCTCTACACTCTAGAGGGCGCGCAGCAGCTGCGGGAGGACCTGTCGACCTTCCGGCAAGGGAAAGTAGTCGTCCTGATCTCGGGCACCCCATTCAAGTGCCCGGCGGCTCCTTATGAAGCGGCCTTCCTCCTCGACTACCATTTTCGTCGCAAGGGAGTCCGCAGTTCGGTCTCGGTCGATATCGTGACGCCCGAGCCGCAGCCCATGCCCGTCGCGGGCCCCGAGGTCGGAAAGGCCCTCGTCGGCATGCTCGAGGAACGGGATATCGGCTACCACCCGCTCCGCAAGCCTTCGCGCATCGACCCCGCGTCGCGCGAGATCGTCCTCGCGACCGACGAGCGAGTCCCGTACGACCTCCTCGTGGGCGTGCCTCCCCACCGGGCTCCCGGGTTCGTCCGAGAAGCGGGCCTGGTGGATGGGAGTGGCTGGGTTCCTGTGGACCCGCGGACCCTCAAGACCTCGGCGAATCACGTCTTCGCGATCGGGGATGTCGCGGCAATCAAGCTGGCCAACGGGATGTTCCTCCCCAAGGCGGGGGTGTTCGCCCATCGGCAGGCGGTTGCCGTCGCCCAGGCCCTCGCCGCGGACCTCACCTCCCAAGGCGACGGAGGCACGTTCGACGGGATCGGCCACTGTTGGGTGGAGACCGGGTTCGGCAAGGCCGCGTTCGGTTCGGGTGACTTCTACGCGGCCCCCGCGCCCCGGGTCCAGCTCCGGGCTCCCCGGAGGAGCCTGCGATGGGGGAAGGTCCTGTTCGAAAGGCATTGGCTACGGAAGTGGTTCTGAATGTCGAAGATTCTGTTCATCCTGAACGACCCGCCGTACGGCACGGAACGTGCGTACAACGCGCTGCGCCTCGCGATCAACGTCCTCAAGAAGGATCCTTCGACGGAGATGCGCGTCTTCCTCGTGGGGGATGCGGCCAGTTGTGCGAAGGCGGGACAGACGTTGCCCCAGGGATACTACAATCTGGAGACGATGCTGACGGTGGTGGCGAAACGGGGCGGGACCGTCGGCGTCTGCGGCACCTGCATGGACGCGCGCGGCCTGAAGGACGGGGACCTCGCGGAGGGCGCGAGGCGCAGCTCCCTTGACGAGATGACGGAGTGGACGCTGTGGGCGGACAAGGTGCTCGTGTTCTGAAGGAACGCAGGCCGCGTCATCCCCAGGGGTCCTTGGTCCCGTTCCACCGGCAGAGCTTCGACTTCACCTGCGGCCCTGCATGCCTCCTCATGGCCATGCGACATTTCGACCCTTCCCTGGAGGCGACTCGCGACTTGGAGGTCGATCTCTGGAGGGAGGCAAACCTCGTGGAGGCGTATGCATCGAGCCGCCAGGGCCTCGCGTTGGCGGCGCACCGCCGTGGGTTCCGAGTCCGCACCCAGGGGAACGCGGAGACCGTCGAGCTCTTGGACTGCCTCCGGCTCGATCTCGACACGTCGAACCGCGACGTGGCGGTGGCCTTGCACGAGGACGTGAGACGCCGCTGCCGAGCGGCCGGAATCCCGGATACGGTGGCGCCGGTCACGCTGAAGGCCATCCGGGGATGGCTGACCCAAGGATGGGTCCCCCTCGTGCTCGTCGACGCGCGGCTCGTGGGCGACGAGGCCGTGCCCCACTGGGTCGTGGTCACGGACGTCGAGGGAGGCCGGGTCGTGTTCCATGATCCCCTGGCCTCCCGGGGAGGCGCGGCGAGACGCATGGAGGAGTTCGAGCGTCGATTGGGATTTCGCGGCGTCTCGTGTGCGGTCGTCGTGAGAGGGCGGAGGGCCGCACGCGCGGGGCATGGCAGTGGCCGGCGCGGGCTAGCCCCTTCGAAGGGGGACCGCCCTACCCCCGGAGCGCTTCTCCGCAAGGATCGACCGCACGGAGGATCTGGCCCGGGTCGCCGCCATCGCCGATCCGAAAGCGAGATGGGTCGACTTCAAAAGGCGGGTGCGTGGTCAACCGCTGTGTGACCACAGGCCCGAGGGGCGATCGCACGGCTTTCCTGGTGGTCCCGCCGCGAAGTCCCCCGGACCCTTGCGGGCGTCGCTTCCAGCCTACTTCTTCGCCGCGAAGGCCCTGACCGCGGGATGGTCTTCGTTGAAGGACTCATCGAGCCACAAGAGCGCGGCGCTCTCGACCCGTTCCGCAGGTATTGTTGGGGACGTGAATTCCCCGCAGACGTCGACGCGGGCCTTGGCTCCCTGCGGCGTATGGACCGTGACCGTCTTCGATCCTGCGAGGGGGCCCAATCGAGCACGGGCGAGGCTTCTATCCGTGGCGGGACGTCGGCGGTCCGAGCCATTCCCGAGCCCGGTCCCAGTAGCGGAGGAACAGGTCCTCCGCCCACCGGCATCCGCGGGGGTCGGCCACCAGGAGCATCGTCGCCATGTCCACCTTCCCATCCGCGGCGGGGAAGCAGACGCCGGCGAGGTCGTCGAGTACCGCGAGGAAGATCCTCGTCTCTTCCAGTAGCCGCATCGGGTAGTTCCTCCCCACGCCGGAAAGCGCAGGAGTCGCATCCCCGAACCCTGCGCGGGGCCGGATCACGCGGACGTCCGCGCCCTCCGCCGCCTTGGCCCGCATGATCGGGATGGCGGACTCGGACACCTGCTCCGTGAGGACCCAGATGCGTCGCTTCACGGCCCTCAGAGACCGCTCCTGCTCCGCGACGACCTTGTACGTCCCCGTCGTGAACGTAGCCCCGGTCAGTTCGCCCAGCCGCTCGACGAACTCGGGAGGCAGCACGAGCACGTCGTGCTGCAGGAGGAACTCGCGGTTCGCAGTGAGGAAGCGGAAGAACGGCATGCCTGTGGACAGCAGGCGGGCGAGGTTCGTGGGCTCGTACTCGCCCCGTGGGTTCTTCGTGACCAGGCCCGCCGACGCAAGGCGGTTCAGGTGCCTCGTGGTCTCGGATCCGGTCATGTCGAGTCTGCGCGCGATCTGGGCGTGCTTGAGGGGCTTCTCGGCGACCTCGGCGAGGATGCCGAGTCGTTCGTCCGAGGCGATCTCGAACAGGAACCGGGCGAGGTCCTTCGACTCCATGCCGCGCCGGTATCCATCGGGTCAATACTAAGCCCTTCGGAGCGACCCTAAGGCAGCCTAATGAACCTGCGACGGGTTCCCCCTTTCGGCGAACCGAAAAGGCGCGACGAGCGGCTGGTGAACGAACATGGGAAGACAAGGAAGCGCGGGCAGCAACGCCCGGGGGGCCGTCCGGAGGGCGAGGCGGACGAGGGCGGAGAGCAGGAAGCAGCAGAACGACATGCAGAAGATCACCACGTTCCTGACATACGAGGATCGGGCCGAAGAGGCGGTGAACCTGTATGTCTCCCTCTTCAAGAACTCGAGGATCGTCAGCTTGGTCCGCAGCGACACGGAAGGTCCCGTGGCGAAGGGCAAGTTGCTGAATGCGACCTTCGAGCTCGACGGACAGCGGTTCATGGCGATGGACGCCGGCCCGTACTTCTCCTTCGCTCAGGGCATCTCGCTCTTCGTGGACTGCGAGACGCAGGGCGAGATCGACGAGCTGTGGGAGAAGCTCTCCGACGGCGGAGAGAAGCAACCGTGCGGCTGGCTCAAGGACCGGTTTGGTGTGTCTTGGCAAATCATCCCCTCGGTCCTGGGCGAGATGATGGGTGACCCGGAATCCGGAAACTCGGAGAAGGTCATGGAAGCCATGCTCAAGATGTCCAAAATGGACATCAAGACCCTCAAGCAAGCGTATGCGCAACCGAAGGGACGGTCCGCATGAGGAAGATCGTCCTGCCCATGATGATGACCCTCGACGGGTTCGTTGCGGGGCCGAACGGAGAAATGGATTGGCTTCCGCCCTTCGACGACGGGGCGTTGTGGGAAGACCTCCATGAGGAGATGTGGACCAAGCTGAGGTCCGTGGACACGCTTCTCCTCGGGCGCGTGACCTACCAGATCTGGGAGACGTTCTGGCCGGCCGCGGTGTCGAACCCGAGGAGCACGAAGAGCGACATCGAGTTCTCCCGCTTCGCCGACCGGACCCAGAAGGTCGTCTTCTCCAAGACCCTAGACAAGGTGGAGTGGAAGAACACGAAGCTGGTCCGGGGAGACATCGCGGAGGAAGTCTCGAGACTCAAGGAGCCGCCCGGCAAGGACCTCGCCCTGGCCGGCGGCGCGGGCATCGCGCAGACGTTCATGAAGCTCGGGCTGATCGACGAGTATCTGATCACGGTCCATCCGGTGATCTTGGGCAAGGGAAAACTCCTGTTCAGGAATCCGGGCGACAGGCAGAAGCTGAGGCTCGTGGGAACGAAGCGGTTCCGCTCGGGAGCCGTGGGACTCCGCTACGAGCCCGTGAGATGACGGCGTGAAGCCAGGGTGATGAAGGTTGAGACCGACGGGCGGACGAGGGCCACGCTAGACGCGATCGCGAGCCAAGTCGAAGGAGATGACCACGCATGACAACGACCAAGACAAGAACCGAGACTAAGACGGGAACCGTGCGACTGAGCCGTGTGATCAAGGCGCCGCCTGAGCGCGTGTACAACGCGTTCCTGGATGCGGACGCGCTCGGGAAGTTCCTGCCACCCGCCGGCTACACCGGCATGTTCGACCGGGCGGACGGCCGCGTTGGCGGCAAGTTCCACGGGAGCTTCACGTCGCTAGACAAGAAGGACCACCACGCGTTCGGCGGCACGTACGTCGAGCTCAAGCCGTTCGAGCGGATCGTGCACACCGACACGTTCGACACCGACCATCCCGACCTTCAGGGCGAGATGCGAGTCACCATCACGTTCAAGAAGGTCCCCGACGGGACGGAGGTCACGATCCTGCAGGAAGGGATTCCGAAGGCAGTGCCGGTGGAGAGCGCGCAGCTCGGGTGGACGTCGTCGCTCGAGAACCTGGCGAACCTCGTCGAGCTGCCGGAGATGGCGGGGGTCGAAGGATGAGAAAAGTCATCATGTGGAATCTGGTCACGCTTGACGGATTCTTTGAGGGGGTAAAGCCGTGGGAAATCGACTGGCATGAATACGTATGGGGCGACGAGCTCGAGCGGTTCGCTGTGGACCAGTCGAAATCGGCGGACATGCTCTTGTTCGGCCGCGTGACGTACGAGGGCATGGCCGCCTACTGGCCCTCCCAGAAGGGCGCGATCGCCGAGTTCATGAACAGCGTCCCCAAAGTCGTGTTCTCCAGGACCCTGAGGAAGGCCGACTGGAACAACACGAGGCTCGTGAAGGATAACGCCGAAAAGGAAGTCGCCAAACTGAAGCGGCAACCTGGCAAGGACCTCGTCATCTTCGGGAGCGCCAACCTCTGCTCCACGCTCATGCGGCATGGGCTGATCGATGAATACCGGCTGTGTGTCACCCCCGTGATCCTGGGCGGCGGGAATCCCCTGTTCAAGGCGAGTCCGAGCAGGATGAGGCTGAAGCTTGTGGAAGCAAGGCCGTTGAAATCCGGTGGCGTGATCCTCCGCTACCGGCCTGAGAACGCCTCGCCGGCGTAGGAAGGACATGGAGGAACGATGATGGCGAGAACGGAAGGGGTTGGGAATCGCGCGCAACCTCCCGCGAGTATCGATGACTACCTCGCGGCGCTCCCGGACGACGCACGGGCTGCGCTCTCGAGTCTTCGCCGAATCATCCGGACCGCGGCCCCCGAGGCCGTCGAGGTCATCAGCTACGGAATCCCGTCCTACAAGTACCAGGGATATCTCGTGGGCTTCGCCGCGTTCAAGAACCATTGCAGCTTCTTCCCGGGCCGGGCCATGGTCGACGAGTACAGAGAGGAGCTCCGGGCCTTCAAGACGGCGAAGGGGACGATCCGTTTCACGCCCGACCGTCCGCTTCCGACCGCCCTCGTGAGGAAGATCGTCCGGACTCGGATCGAGGAGAACGAGACCCGAGCGAGTCACCGACGCGGGCCGAAGCAGGCCGGACGTTCCGGACGCTCATCCATCCGGCGATCCCCATCGGAATAGGTTCCGCGGCGACGGGCGGGAGGGAACCCACCTACCGCTGTGATCGACCCCGTGGGGGAACCTACTTATCGTCCGGTCCGATGAGAGGCGTGCCTTGGACCGAGCCCGTCACCGGATCCCAGCCGCCCCACGTCGGCAGGTCGCGCTCGAGGTGACGATGTGAGATCGTACGCGCTCAGGCCTATCGGGTTCATCCGCTCCGAGCTCAAGACCCGCAGCGACGCTCCCCGGTTCTACACGGAAGGAGCCCCGAACGCGTTCCTGGAAGTGGTCTCCGCCTACCGGCGAGGGCTGAGTGGGGTGCGGGCCGGCGAAGAGATCATCGTCATCACGTGGCTCCATCGGGCCCGCAGGGACGTCCTGAGGGTCCATCCGCAGGGGGACAAGTCCCGCCCGCTGACGGGCGTGTTCCTGACTCGGTCGCCCGATCGACCGAACCCCCTAGGCCTTCACCGTGCGACGGTCCTCGAGGTGAGGGCGAACGGGCTGCTCATCGGCCCCATGGAAGCCATCGACGGCACGCCCGTGGTCGACATCAAGCGGGTCGTCCGAGAGGCTGACGACTCCTGAGGCGGGTCTGCGGGCTCGCGCCCGGCCTTAAGTCATCGGACTCGCTAGCGGAGGAGCATGGCTCACGATTCTGTCGGTACTTACTCCGAGCTTCCCTTCCCGCCCGCCCGCGAGGTCGGGATCGACACGGTCCGCATCGGAGTGAAGAGGCACCACATCCCCGTCCTCGCCGAGGTCGACGTGACCGTGGCGCGAGCCGCGATCGCGCATGAGCGGGTCCTGGCTTGGCGCTGGGCTGGTCCGCTCGCTGCGCATTCTCAAGGTACAGCGAGGGCCTCCTTCAAGGCGTCGGGCTCTCCCAGCTCGGCGAGCAACCGTTCCACGCCGCGCCGGTCCGTGCGCGCTCCGAACAGCCCCCAGGCCTCCCGCACCTTCGCCATGGGATCGGCCTTCCGCCGCGCGAACCCTCGTTTGCCGATAAGGATGGCCAGGACGAAATACCCTTCTCGGGTCACGGCACGCACCTCCCCGGCCGAGCCGAAGCGAATCGGGACGCTCGCGCGCCGAGAGAGCGCGCGGAAGAGGCGGGCGTCCACGTCGCTGACGTCCATCACATCCACCGCCCGCCACCCACTCACCAGGTACCGAACCACGCTACCTTCGGTGGCCCCGGCCGGGAACAAGTCGCCACGGGAGACATAGACGCCCAACGCATCGTTCGCTCCTTTGAAGTCGGCGCCGATGAGCAGGTCCACGTCCACGCTCCCCGTATATTCTCCCTGGTAGTCGATGGCCGAACGTCCACCGAGGAGGATGGGGATTTCCTCGTCGCGTAGGGCACGCACCATCCACTCCGCGGCCTCCTGGAGGGTCGGATCCTTCGGTGGCGGTTCAATCATGCCCCAGCTCCCTCCCGGGCGAGCAGTTCTGCAAACCGGGTCCCCGCCGGGACGGACGCCATCTCCTGCTCGGTCTCGTGCGCGAGGCGGACATCTCGCGGCCCCAAGACGCGTGCGCGGGCCCTGCGACGATGGTCCTTCAGGAAGGCCAGGTCTCCCTCGAGGCCCCGGCTCCTCGCAAACGGGAGGGCAAGCTCGAGCTCGGGGGTGGAATGGGCGAGCCGGTCGGCCAAGGCGAGGACGTTGGCGCTGCGAACATCTTCGAGAGCGAGGACCGCATCGACGGCCGCGAAGGGCCTGTCGAGGACGGGAAGGCCCTCCCTCACG
>Ga0209341_10004212_pt1 | contig 13304 bp, 14 predicted proteins | sample RifCSP13_2_FD_184020 | JGI IMG/M metagenome (GOLD analysis project Ga0209341, IMG submission 184020) | Soil microbial communities from Rifle, Colorado - Rifle CSP2_sed 13_2 (SPAdes) (version 2) | ecosystem: Environmental > Terrestrial > Deep subsurface > Rock core/Sediment | place: Rifle...
GGTCGAGATGCCGAGCGTGCCGCCGGATCGGGAATCGGCCTGGCACATCTATCCGATCCGGCTGCGGCTCGATCGACTGACGGTCGATCGGACCCGCGTGTTCGCCGCGCTGCGGGCCGAGAACATCGGCGTGAACGTGCACTACGTGCCGGTGCACCTGCACACGGCGTACGAGGGCCCGGGCGCGCGCGGCCGCTTCCCGCATGCCGAATCGACTTACGACCGCCTCGTGACCCTGCCGTTGTGGCCCGGCATGACCGACCACGACGTGAGCGACGTCGTGCTGGCGGTGAATCGCGTGGTTGCGGCCTACCGCCGATGACCGGTGACACGGCTGACGGCTCCGGCATGACTGCGTTTCTTTCTGATCGTGTGCTGAATCTGCGCCCGGTTCGCCGGGACGATCTGGCGCAGCTCGCCGAGTGGCGCAACACCCCGGAGATCCGCCATCGGACCCGCGAATGGAAGCCGCTGAACGACGCCGACCAGGAGCGCTGGTTTCAGCGCATCAGCGGGCCCGATCGCCGCGACCTGATGTTCGTCGTGGAGGGCGCCGACACACGCGAGCCGCTCGGCGTGGTGGGACTGTGCTACTGGGATCCCGTGAATGCGACGGCTGAAGTGAGCTTCTACATCGGCGAGCCGTCCGCGCGCGGAAAGGGATTCGCCAAGCGCGCGCTGACCCTGCTGATGGATTGGGGCTTCGAGACCATGCGGCTCGAGCGCATTTGGGCCGAGGCGTACGCGTTCAACGAGGTGTCGATCGCACTGCTGAAGGCTCTGGGCTTCACGGAGGAGGGCCGGCTGCGATCGCACGTCTACCGGCAGGGCAAGCGATGCGATTCGCTGATGCTCGGTCTCTTGCGCGAGGAATGGCCCGCGCGATGATCCGCATTGCCGGCCGCGCCATCGGACAGGGATCGCCTGCCTATCTGGTGGCGGAGATTTCGGCGAATCACCATCACGCGTTCGACCAGGCGGTGGCGCTCGTGCGCGAAGCCGCGCGCGCGGGCGTCGACGCCGTGAAGCTGCAGACCTACACCGCAGCGACCATGACGCTCGATTCAGCTGCGCCGTTGTTTCGCATCGGCGAGGGCAGCCCCTGGGCGGGGCGGCGGCTTTACGAGCTCTATCAGGAAGCGCATACACCCTGGGAGTGGCATGCCCCGCTGCAGCAGGTGGCCGCCGAAGAGGGCCTTGCGCTTTTCTCGACATCTTTCGACGAGTCGGCAGTCGATTTTCTCGAGTCGCTCGACATGCCGGCCTACAAGATCGCGTCCTTCGAACTGGTGGACACGACGCTACTCACCCGCGTGGCCAGGACGGGCAAGCCGGTGATTCTCTCGACAGGCATGGCCACCGAAGACGAGATTCGCGAATCGGTCGAGTCGCTCCGCGCCGCAGGCTGTCGCGATCTGGTGTTGTTGCGATGCGCGAGCGCGTATCCCGCGCAGCCGGCCGACATCCACCTGCGCGCGATGCAGACGCTGGCGAGTACGTTCGGCGTCGACGTCGGCCTTTCCGATCACTCCCTGGATCCGGTGGTGGCCGTGGCGGCCGTGGCGCTCGGCGGCGCGCTGGTGGAGAAACATCTGACGCTGGACAGATCGAAGGGCGGGCCGGACGCGGCGTTCTCGCTGGAGCCGCGCGAGCTCGCGGAACTGGTGCGCCAGGTCAGGACCGCGGAGCAGGCGATCGGCACCAGCACCACGATTCCCGGGCCCACCGAGGCCGAGCGCGCCAGCCTCGCGTTCCGGCGCTCGCTGTTTGTCGTCGAGGACATGGAAAACGGAGAAGCGTTCACGCGAAAGAACGTGCGGGCGCTCCGGCCCGGTTACGGCCTGCCACCGAAGCATCTCGAACGCGTGATCGGCAAGCGAGCCGCCGCGCGCATCACGCGCGGGACGCCGCTCAGCTGGGATCTCGTCGAGGCATGAGCCGGCTGCTCATCGTCGGCTGCGGATCGATCGGCGCGCGGCATGCGCGGAATGCGGTGACGCTTGGCGCCGGCGACATCGGAATCGTCGATGTGGACGTTCAGCGCCGCGCGACGGTGGCGCAGGAAGTGGGTGGCCGCGGGTTCGAGAGCCTCGAGGCCGCGCTCGACTGGCAACCCGAGGTGGCCGTCATCTGCACACCGCCGGCGCAGCACGTGGCGGCAGCGCGCGCGTGCGTCGAGGCAGGATGCGACCTGCTGGTCGAGAAGCCGCTGTCGGCGTCGCTCGAGGGGATTGACGAGTTGTCGGCGGCGATTACTCACCATGACGCCGGCGCCGCGGTGGCCTACCAGCTCCGCTTCCATCCGGCCATCTCCCGCCTTCGGGCGCTCGTCCGCGGCGGGACGCTCGGCCGGCTGCTCGTCATCCGCGCCGAGTTCGGCCAGTATCTGCCCGACTGGCGGCCGTCTCGCGATTACCGCGAGACCTATACCGCGCAGGCATCGCAGGGCGGCGGCATCCTGCTCGATGCGTCGCACGAAATCGACTACGTCCGGTGGATCGCCGGCGACATCTCCGGCGTGTTTGCGAGAGCCGAGCATCTGAGCGACCTGAGCCTTGATGTCGAAGACACGGCGGCGCTCGTGCTGCGAATGGAGCGCGGCGTGATTGGCGAGGTGCACCTGGACTGTGTGCAGCGCGGCTACGCGCGCGGCTGCACGCTCATCGGCACCGAAGCGACCGTGCGCTGGGACGTGGTGTCCGGCCTCAGAATCACGGACGCCAAGGGCGCCGTTCACGAGGAGCCGTTGACGTCAGAGCCGAACGCGCCTTACCTGGCAGAGCTCGACGCCTTCATGTCGGCTCGCGACGCCGTCGAGCCGTTCGCATCCATAGACGACGCGAGGCAGGTGCTGGCGGTTGCGCTGGCCGCACGCCGATCGTCGGCAGAACGACGCGAGATCGCTCTCTGAAGATTGCGACCGTCGTGCAGGCCCGGATGGGCTCCACCCGGCTGCCCGGCAAAGTGCTGGCAGACCTTGGCGGCCGTCCTGTGCTGGCCCACGTCCTCGAGCGTGCAGCCCTGATCGCTCCGAACGCGACGCTGGTGTTGGCCATACCCGCCGGGCCGTCGGACGATCCGCTCGAGGAGGTGGGTTTGAAAGCGGGCGCGGTGATTGTGCGGGGCAGCGCCGAAGACGTCCTCGATCGCTACCACCAGGCGGCGGAGCGTGCGGGAGCCGACGCCGTCGTGCGCATCACCGCCGATTGTCCGCTGCTCGATCCGGCCGTGTCGTCGCAGGTCGTGGCCAGATTTCTCGCAGGCGATGTGGACTACGTGTCGAACATTCACCCTCCAACCTTTCCGGATGGTTACGACACCGAAATGATGTCGTCGGCCGCGCTCGACGCCGCGTGGCATGAAGCGGCCGTTCCGTACGAACGCGAGCATGTCACCCCGTTCATCTGGCAGCGGCCGGGTCGCTTTCGCCTAGCCAACGTCGCCGAGGAAGTGGATCGATCGTCATGGCGGCTCACGCTCGATACCGCGGAAGACCTGGAGCGCATCCGCCGGATCTATCAACAGCTCGGCCCGCGGGGCGCCTTTGGCCTCGCGCAGATCATTGCGTTGCGGCCCACGGCATGACGTTCAACGAACGGGCCAGCCGCGTGATCCCCGGCGGCGCCCACACCTACTCCAAAGGGCGCGATCAAATGCCGGCCAACGCGCCGGAGGCGTTCGTGCGCGGCAAGGGTGGACGCGTGTGGGCCCTCGACGGACGTGAGTTCGTCGACTGGGGCATGGGCATCAACAACGTGCTCATCGGCCACGCGGAGGACGCAATCGATCAGGCCGCGTGCGATGCGCTCCGGCAGGGACAGAACTTCTCACGCCCCACGCCGCGGGAAGTGGAGCTCGCCGAATCGCTCGTCGAGCTGATCGACGGCATCGACATGGCGAAGTTCGCCAAGAACGGCTCGGACGCGAACAGCGCCGCGCTGCGGCTGGCCCGCGCGGTCACGGGCCGCTCGCGCGTGCTGTTCGATGGTTCGGCGCCGTTTCTGGCCATCAACGACTGGTTCATCGGCCATACGCCGGTCAACGCCGGGGTTCCCGGAGAAGCGACGGCGCTGGCGCATCCGTTTGTCTATGACGATCTGGCGAGCGTGGGGCGATTGTTCGGCGAGCACAGCGGGGAAGTAGCCGCGGTGATTCTGGAGCCCTGCCGGGAGCGGCGGCCGGCCGCCGGATTTCTCGAAGGGCTCCGCGCGCTGTGCGACGCGCACGGCGCGCTCCTCGTCTTCGACGAAATCGTCACCGGTTTCCGCTATACGCTTCACGGCGCGAGCCGGCTGTTCGGTGTGCGGCCCGATTTACTGGCGATCGGCAAGGGGATGGCCAACGGCTACGCGATTTCAGCGCTCGCAGGGCGACGCGACGTGATGCACCGCGGCGGACTCGAGCACTCCGATCCGCGCTGCTTCCTCCTCTCGACGACCAACGGCGCCGAGCAGTCGGGGCTGGCGGCGGCGATGGCCACGATTGCGTTCTACAAGGCACACGACGTCATCGGACAGCTCGACCGAACCGGGCGCGAGGTGGCGTCGGCCATCACCACGGCGGCCGCGCAGGCGGGCATTGCGGATTTTCTGAGTGCCGGCGGTGATTTCGGCTGCCGGCCGGCGATCGCGTGCCTCGATCATCAGAAACAGCCGTCGGCGGCGCATCGCACGCTGTTTCATCAAGAGCTGCTGAAACACGGCGTGTTCATGCCGTGGATCTGCCCGTCGTTCCGGCACGGCCTCTCCGAGCTGGATCAGACGCGCGAGGCCTGCGTGCACGCCGCGCGCGTCTACGCGCAGGCGATCGAGTGCCGCTCGGTCGACGGCCTGCTGGAAGGTCCGCCCGTCAAGCCCGTCATGCGCCGATACAATTAGTCAAGGATTCCCGTTCATGCCCCAGAAAGACACCCGCGACATCGTCACGGTGTATCGCGCCTCCGGAGAACCGACGGCGATTCTCAACAATCTTCGCCGCTGCACGAAGTGCGCGATCCCCGAGACACAGGAGACGATCGTCTTCGACGAGGCCGGCGTCTGCAACGTCTGCCGTCAGCAGGAATACAAGCAGTCGCAGATCGACTGGGCGGAACGCGCGCGCGAGTTCGCCGCGCTCGTCGATGAATACCGCGGCAAGCACGACTACGATTGCATCGTCCCCCTCAGCGGCGGGAAGGACAGCACCTTCACGCTCTACGAGCTGGTCACGCGCCATCGGGTGAAGCCGCTCGTCGTCACGTTCGATCACGGGTTCCTGCGGCCGACGACGCTCGCCAACACCGAGCGGACCATCAAGAAGCTCGGCGTGGACTATCTGAAATACCGCCCGAGCTGGAAGGTGGTGCAGAAGCTGATGCTGGAGTCGCTCCACCGGAAGGGCGATTTCTGCTGGCACTGCCACACGGGCATCTTCTCGTATCCGATGCAGATCGCCGTGAAGTTCAAGGTGCCGCTGGTCGTCTGGGGAGAGCCGAGTGCGGAGTACACCAGCTACTACGGCTACGACGAGCCGGAGGAAGTCGACGAGCGCCGGTTCAACCGCTTCGTCAACCTGGGCATCACGGCCGAGGACATGCTCGGGATGCTGGGCGGCGAGGTCACGATGCGCGACCTCGAGCCGTTTGCATACCCGCCGCCCGCCGAGCTGCGAAAGCTGAACGTGCGGTCGGTCTGCCTGGGCAGCTACATGCCGTGGAACGTGAAAGATCAAGTCGAGATCATCGCGCGCGAGCTGGGGTGGCAGGGAGCGGCGGTGGAAGGCGTGCCGCCCGGGTACGAGTACGAAAAGATCGAGTGCGCCATGCAAGGCGTGCGCGACTACCTGAAGTTCATCAAGCGGGGATTTGCCCGTACGAGCCACCTGACGAGCATCGACATCCGCAACGGCCGCATGACGCGGGAGGAGGCGGCCAGACTCATCGAGCAGCATGAAGGTCAGCGGCCGCCGAGCCTGGACGTGTTCCTGGAGTATGTCGGCCTCACGGAAGCCGAGTTCATGGACATTGCGATGAGTCATCAGGTGAGTCCCAACGCGCACGATCCCGGCGCCGTCCGGCCCGGCGCCCCGCTGTGGGATCAGCCGTTGTGGGATCGAAGCCGCTGACATGATTGCGGTGGTCGACTACGGGATGGGCAATCTCCGGTCGGTCTTCAAGGCGCTCGAGGCGATCGGCGAGGAGCCTCGCGTGACGCGCGACGCCGCCGATCTTCGATCCGCGACGCACATCGTCCTGCCGGGGGTTGGCGCCTTCGCGCAGTGCGTGGCCAACCTGCGCGCCACGCAGCTGGTGGACGTGCTGGAGGAACAGGTGCGCGAGAGGAAGAAGCCGTTTCTGGGGATCTGTCTCGGCATGCAGTTGCTCGGGCGGGACAGCGAGGAAGGCGGACGGCACGAGGGGCTCGGCTGGTTTCCCGCGTCGGTGCGTCGCCTGCATGGCGACGTCGGCCTCAAGGTTCCCCACATCGGCTGGAACGACGTGCGCGCGCAGCCCGAAAGCCCCCTGTTCAAGGGCGTGCGACATCCCGTGTTCTACTTCGTCCACAGCTACTACATGGACTGCGAAAATCCGCAGCTGGTGTCGGCGACGTGCGACTACGGCATCACGTTTCCTGCCGCGATCGTGGCCGACAATGTGTGGGCCGTGCAGTTCCATCCCGAGAAAAGTCAGCTGAACGGGCTGCGCTTTCTCCAGAACTTCCTGTCCGGGAGCTGACATTCTCAAAGTCCGGCTGATTCCGTCGCTGCTCCTCCGCGACGGCCGCATGGTGAAGGGCGTTCGGTTCGACGGCTACCGCGACGTCGGCCATCCCGTCACCACCGCCAAGGTGTATGACGCTCAGGGCGCCGACGAGCTGTTGTTCCTCGACATCACGGCCACCGCGGAGAATCGGCGGACGTTGTTCGACGCGGTCTCACGCACCGCCGACGAGTGCTTCATGCCGCTGACGGTCGGCGGCGGCGTGCGCACGCTCGACGATGTGCGCGCGCTGCTGCTGGCCGGGGCGGACAAGGTGTCGATCAACACGCAGGCCGTCCTGGGGCCCGAGCTGGTAAGTGAGGCTGCCGAGCGCTTCGGCAGCCAGGCGGTGGTGGTGTCAATCGACGTCAAGAGCGGCGTGGTGTGGACGCACGGAGGCCACCAGCCGACCGCGCTGCGCCCGGCCGACTGGGCGCGGCGAGTGGCCGACCTCGGCGCGGGGGAGATCATGGTGACGTCGATCGACCGTGAAGGGACGCGCAGCGGCTACGACCTCGATCTCGTGCGGGCCGTGGCCGACGCGGTGCCGGTGCCGGTGATTGCGTCGGGCGGCGTCGGACGCCTGGACGATCTCGTCGACGGCATTCGCGAGGGCCACGCGTCGGCGGTGGCGGCCGCGAGTATTTTTCATTTCACCGATCAGAGCGTGATCAAGGCCCGCGCCTACATGCGCCAGGCGGGGCTCGAGATGCGGATTGCCTGACCGAAGAGGGCGTTGACCATGAAGCTGACGATCGGCCCTTTCACACGTGTCGTGCTGCTGGGGGGCGGTGAGCTCCTTCTGAAGCTCCACGAGTGGGCGGCTGGCTACTCACTCGAGCCAGGCATCATCACATCGCCGCGCCACGCGGCTGAACACATCCGGGGGGAAACGCTCAAGACCGCGCTCGATCGGGCCGGTGCCCGGTACATCGTCGCCGAGCGTCTGGATGCTCCCGATGTGGTCGGGCTTGTCGGCGATCCGAAGGAGACGATGGCATTGTCGATCGGTGCACCGTGGATCTTCAGTGTCGAGACGGTCGGACGCTTGTTCGGGGGCAACCTTTTCAACGTGCACGGCACGCGGCTTCCGCAGAACCGCGGTGGCGGCGGCTTCTCGTGGCAAATCCTCACTGGAAATCGATTCGGGTTCTGTCTGGTGCACAGCGTCGATGCAGGCATCGACACCGGCGACATCGTGTCCTTCGAAGAATTCCTCTATCCGGCGTTCTGCCGGATCCCCGCCGACTACCAGTCGTACTACGTGGAGAAAACCGTCGCGCACATCGGCACGCTGCTCACCGGGCTGAAACGCGAGGCGCGGACGTTCGAAACCCTGGCGCAACCGGAGTATTTGTCGAGCTACTGGCCCCGGCTTCACACGGAAACGCACGGGTGGGTCGATTGGACCTGGGAGCCGCAGCAGATCGAACGGTTCATCTGCGCGTTCGACGATCCGTATTCCGGAGCGCAGACGCACTGGAATGGCGTGAGAGTGGCGATCAAGAAGGGCAGTCTCAATCTCCAGGATGGACACTTTCACCCGTTTCAATCCGGCCTCGTCTACCGAGTTCACCCGAAGTGGATCTGCGTCGCGCTGGGCGGCGCGGCGCTGGTGATCGAAGAGATATTCGACGAACACGGCCGGCCGATCCTCGACCGAGTGAAGGCCGGCGATCGGCTGCACACGCCGCAATCTCTTCTCGAGGATGCCGCCAAGCGCGCGACATACGGACCGAGGGGGCTCAAGTAGCATGTCCGAGCAGGTCATCAGATTCTGGGAGCAGGCGGCGGATCAGTACCGGGCCGAAGCCTACAGGTTCGCTCAACGAGGGAGCCGGTACCCATTCTACGAGGCGCGTCTGGCGCTGATGGTCGACATGATTGAACACCTACCGAAGGGAAAGATGCTCGATGCCGGGTGCGGTGGGGCGCTCATGCTCCTGCATTTTCTCGACGGTGGCTGGGATGTCGTAGGGATAGACGGCGCGCAGAACATGGTGGCCGTTGCCCACGAGAATCTTGCGGGGAGACAGCAGGATTGTGCTCGCGTCAGACTCGGCAATGTGACCGATCTCTCCGGATTTGCGGACGGTGAGTTCGACGTCGTGATCAGCGCGGGCGTCATGGAATATCTCACGGAAGACGAGGCCGCGCAGGCGTTTGCCCAGGCGCGCCGCGTGCTGAAGCCTTCCGGGCACTTCCTTGTCGAGAATATCAACGGGCTCTTCGATGTCATGACGTTCAATCGCTTCACGGTCCGCTTCTACGAGGAGCGCGTGCTGCCGCTGTTCTTTCCCGATTCCGACAAGCGCGCGGAGTTGACGGACCGCATTCGTGGCTTGCTGACCAACCCGGATAAGCCCGACAAGTCTGGCGCCTATACGACGACACGGGACCAGGTCTTCACCCGTGCGGAAATCCCGCTCACGTTTGCGGAAAAAGCAGCGGGCCTGGGATTCAGACAGCTCGAACAGGGGTTCTACCGATTCCACGCCGTCCCACCCTTAATGTTTCCCGAGGAGCCCTCGCTCGAGAAGGTCACCATCGACCAGGAGCTTCCTCTTTCGCGTCACTGGATAGGCAATCTGATGGCCACCAGTTTTGTCGCGCTGCTTCAAAAGACTTGACCGTGTCGAGCATGAATGCCGGAGCCCGTCGCCTGGCGGCAGCCGCGAGGGTGATTGACTATTGCCGCGAGGTGTTTCCCGTTCGAGGCCTCATCGTGTCTCCCGACATCGAACGTGCGTTTGTGGCACTCCAGGGTCGATTCCCCGAGCTTACGATTCATCGGTATCCGTCGGGTTCGATCGTTGAGGACTGGGAGGTGCCGCTCGCGTGGGAGGCGGTGGATGGCGTGCTGGAGGACGAGTCCGGCCGCCTTTTGGCCGGCCTACAAGACAGTTTCCTCTTCGTGGCTCCGTATAGCGAGCCCGTGGACGGGTGGTTTACGAAAAATGAAGTCGCGGCGCACGCGCGTACAGCGCCCTCACATTCTGGCTCTTTCAGTCTCGAGCACCGTAACGCCTACAACTATCAGCTCGTCGACTGGGGCATTACCCTTCCGCTTAACGTCGTTACGCAGATGTCGAACTCCGGCCGTTATCACGTTCGAATCCACACCAGGACAACCCCAGGTAATCTCTGCGTGGCTGAAGCCGTGTTGCCCGGTCGGCGTCCGGAAATGATCTGCATCTGCAGCCAGTTCGACGAGCTCTGCAACGACGGTCAGGCGAGCGCGGTCTTTGCGGCGGAGCTGTTCCGATGGCTCGGCACGCTACCCAACCGTCAGTTCACGTATCAGCTGTTACTCGTGCCGGAGCTGGTCGGCACGCTGTTCTTCGCCAGCAGCAACCGCGAGCAGCTAGGGCGAACGGTTGCCATGCTCGATTTGGAAACCCTCGGCGCGGGAGAGCGATGGGTGCTCAAACGCGGGTTGGGCCAACGTTGTTCGCTCGAACAGGCGTTGAAGATTGCCCTGAGGGATCTGAATGCTGACCATCGGGTGTGCGGATTTTTTGAGGGATACGGTAACGACGAGCGCGTCTATGGATGGCCGACGATCGGCATTCCAGGCCCGGCCCTGCAGCGATACCCGTTCAGTGAATATCACACGGATCTGGACACTCCGGACATTCTGGATCGCGCGTTGCTTGAGGAGGCGTTCACTATTTGCGAGCGAACACTGCTGATGCTCGAGAAGAACCATGTTCCGGCGTTTACGACGTTTCTGCCCCCGTGGCTCACGAAGCACGGCCTGTACGTCGATGCTGCCATGGGCGCCGACGCCTTCCGGATGAACAACGAGCTGTTGTTTGGCATCGACGGAACGCGTTCGCTCCTCTCGTTGTGTGATGAGCTCGGTCTGCCCTTCGAGCCAACGGAGGAATATCTCAGGCGATTCGTCGAAAAGGGACTTGTGAAAACGCGAGAGCCGACGTTCGAAGAGTTGCGAACGGGCGGCTAGCCGTGAACATCCTGATCGTCGGTAATTCGGTGTCTCTCCCTCCGGCACCGTCCGTACCGGCATACGCGGAGCTCGTGGCCGCAGAGGGTCGCAATCAGTGGCGCGTCGAGACCATCGTCAACAGCGGGGCGACGATCGAGCAGATGGAGGCCGACGTGATGGCAGCGCTCGCACGGTCGCCCGACCGCCTCGTCCTGCAGATCGGGATCAACGAGTGCGCGCCGCGCCCCCTGAACTGGGATGAACGCGAACGTCTGGGCCGTCTGCGACCGCTGCCGCTCAGAGACTTCATCATCAGAATGATTCACCTGCTGCGGCCCACCATCATTCGGGCCCGCCGGCTGCAGCAGTTCACGCCGCTGCCGCGCTTTGTTGCCAGCGCCGGCCGTGTTGTTTCAGCCGCCGTGTCGAAGGGCATTCCCGTGCTGATCCTTCCAATCACGGGCGTGACGCCGGTCGCGGAAATCCGCACGCCGTACACCAACCGGGAAATTCGCCGGTACAACGAAGGCCTGGCGGGACTCGCGGCCCCGCTTGTGCATGTCGTGACGGAACCGGAGCTGTTTGGCGAGGCAACCGGCGGGCAGCTGTGCGTCACTCCCGAGAGCGTGCATCTGGGCGCCGACGCGCACGCGCGCATCGCCGAGTTCATTGCGGCGTGGCTGGAAACGTCACGTACGGCCGCTTCCTGAGACTGGACGAGCGACATGTGGGGACTGGCACTGCGACTCCGTGACGCGATGCGGCGCTTCGAGGCCCGGCAGATGCTGGCGCGCTGCAAGCGGGTGGGTACGTCGGTGAGGCTCCGGATGCCGGTGACCATCTATCAGCCGGAAGGTCTGGTACTCGGCAGCCAGATCGACGTCGGCGAATACGTGGTGATCCGCGCAAGCGGGGGCGTGACGATCGGCGACCGTGTGCTGGTGGCGGCGCACGCCGTCATCACGAGCCGTCAACATCCGACACGCCTGCCACGGTTCGGCGTCACCGAGGATGCGCCGGTCGTCATCGGAGACGACGTGTGGATTGGGGCCGGGGCGGTGATTCTGCCTGGCGTCACCGTCGGCTGCGGCGCGATTGTCGGCGCCGGCGCGGTGGTGACGACGTCGGTCGAGCCCTTCACGATCGTCGGCGGCGTGCCCGCGCGGCCGATCGGCATCGTGCCCGGGGAATCAGGACCATCATGAGTCAGCGTGCGCTCGTCGTCGGATCGGAAGGCAATATCGGTACGCCGCTCGTTCAGCACCTGAAAGCGAGCGGGTGGGACGTGCTCGAGTCCGACATCCGGCCGGGATGGCGCGACGGCTACGTGATGGCCGACATCAGCCATCCGGTCGATCTGCTGCCGGCGTTCGACTGGAAGCCGGAGGTGGTCTTTTTGCTGTCCGCGATGGTCAGTCGTGTCACGTGCGAACAGGCGAGCAGCCTCGCGATTGCGACCAACCTCGGCGGCGTGAACAACGTGCTGCAGCTCGCCAAGCGGGCGGGCGCGAAGGTGGTGTTCTTCTCGACGTCGGAAGTGTACGGCCCCGGACTCGATCGCATGGACGAGCAGGCGCCGCATCCACGCCCGAACAACCGCTATGGATTGTCGAAGCTGCTCGGCGAGCAGCTCGTCGAGTATGAGGTGCGCACGCACGGCCTGAAGGCGATCTCGCTCCGTCCGTTCATGGTCTACGACGAGAACGAGGACCTGGGCGATCACCGCTCCGCCATGATCCGGTTCACGAGCGAGCTGGCGCTGGGCCGCCCCATCGAGGTCCACACCGGCAGCGCGCGGAGCTGGCTGCACATTTCCGACGCCGTGCGGGCCATCGAAGCCGCGGTGCGGCTGCCCGAGTATTCGGTGATCAACATCGGGCACCCGGACGTCGTGCCGATCGCCACGCTGGCCGACATGGTCCGTCGCGAGCTCGGCGCAGCGCCGTCACTCGTCAGGGAAGTCGAGTTGCCGGCGCGCATGACGTCGGTCAAGCGGCCGGTACTGGATCGCATGCGAACGCTGCTCGGTGTTGAACCGACCGTGTCGCTGGCCGACGGCGTTTCGCGCGTGTGCCGGCGCGTCCGCGAACGGCTGCAGCTCGCCGGCCGGCTGCCGACCCATCCGTGAGACCGCTGCGCGCACTGGTCATCTACGCCGCGTCAGCCGACAACGCGACGTTTTCCTACCAGACCGGTTGGCCGCGCGCCCTCGCGCACGATTCGCGGTTCGACTCGCGGCTCGTCAACGTGTCCACCCGCGGTGTCGGCGAACGGCTGTCCGGCTGGTGGGACGTGCGGACGGCTCGCGTCGATATCGTGTTGCTCCTTCATTCGGTCTTTTCGAACGGCTGCCTGCTGGCCGGGCGCCTGCTCGATGCCGTGCGCGCGCTCCGCGCCCCGAAGGTGTACTTCGTCGGTAACGAGTACAAGCTCATGCCGGAGAAGATGGCGTTCGCCGAATCCATTGGCATCGCGCTGCTCGTCTCGCAGAGCAGCGCGCCGGCGGTGCACCGGATCTACCGCGACCGCCTCGGATGCGCGGTTGTCGGCATCCCGAACACCGGCGTCGATCTCGAGGTCTTCCGCCCGACGTCGGATCCGGATGCGCGCCCGATCGAT
>Ga0209341_10004221_pt1 | contig 13296 bp, 6 predicted proteins | sample RifCSP13_2_FD_184020 | JGI IMG/M metagenome (GOLD analysis project Ga0209341, IMG submission 184020) | Soil microbial communities from Rifle, Colorado - Rifle CSP2_sed 13_2 (SPAdes) (version 2) | ecosystem: Environmental > Terrestrial > Deep subsurface > Rock core/Sediment | place: Rifle...
CGTCATCCGCCGCAGGCGCTCGCGGCACGTCCCCTGGCTCTCCACGGCCGCCCGGAAGAGCGCCTTCTTCTCTTCCAGGTCGGCGTGCATCATCGCCAGATAGAGCGCTTCCTTGTTCGCAAAGTGATGGTAGAGCGCGCCCTTGGTCACTCCCGCCGCTTCGGCGATGTCGTCCATCGTCACGTCGGCATAGTTCTGGTTAAGGAACAGGGCCTGGGCGGCGCCAAGAATGTTGGCGACGGTTGCTTCGGATCTGGTATTCACTTGAAGCCGCCTACCTACTGGTCGGTATGCAATGATACTAGCATTTCACCTGTGAAATGTCAACAAATTGACATATAAAGACCATTGTCACCCCACCACCCTCTTCGCATCCTCGTACCCCAGCCGGATGAGGTAGTCGGTCTGCTCAGGCTTGTACGAGAGAATCCACGTCGCCGCGCTTCGCGTGTTTTCGCTTGGCGCGACGATGTGCAAATGGACGTGATGGTGATCGCTGCGGTCACGGCCCTCGGCGACGCGCCGGTTCACCTTCTCCACCTGCTTCTGGTCGGCCTCGAACGAGGCCAGCAGCGCGAGGTCAAAGGCGTGCGCGGCGGCGTCGCCCAGCGTGCCGTGGGGCGGGAGTTCGCGCGCGCCGGGCGGCGCGAGCAGCACCACGCCGCGTTCGCGTCTCCTCCGCCCCCTCGTCAATCGCCGGGCGGAGGGGCGTGTTCGCCACCACCGCGCCGTCCCAGTAGATCACGCCGTCAATCTCCGTCCACGGGTACACGACCGGGATGCTGCACGACGCGAGGAGGTGGCGCACGGTGATCTCCTCGTTGCGGAAAACGCGCACCCGGCCGCGCTTGATGTCGGTCGCCGTGACGCGGAAGGCGATGGGGCTGGTGCGCACCTTGTGGAAACTGATCTGCCGCTCCAGCGTCTCGGCCCATGGGCCGGTGTCGAGCAGGCTGGGCTTCTCGAAATACTCGAGCGGGTTCAGGCGCAGCCGGTGAATCTGGTCGGCGGTCAGCGCGCGCCACTCGCGCTCCAGGTCGGCGGCGCCCAGGCCGGAGACGATCATCGCGCCGTTCACCGCGCCGATGGAGGTGCCGACCACAATGTCAGGGGTGAGTCCCTTCTCCTCAAGATATTTGTATACCCCAACGTGGTAAGCGCCACGGCTGCCCCCGCCAGAAAGAACGAGGGCACGTTTGTGGAGATTAGTCATTGACGGCCTCCTGCCTTTAGGGAAGGATCTTTTCGACTAACAACTTTCAGCAAGTCTACCACTTGATGGGTGACCTGCAAACAGTGGAGCCGTTCATTTGCGCTGTAGGTGCATCGGACTATAATCAGGAGCCATGGTTAGAAGCGCCTGCAACGCCGTAACGCCTGGGCGCTAACCGACGTGACAGGGGCGCGTGGCATCGGGATTACAGAGGACTCCGGGCCGTTCGCGACTCTCTATCGCGGGCGGCTTGTTTGTTTTGAACCGGCAAGTCAATCTCTCTCTCACAACCCGCATGCTCTTTTACTGAACTGGCCCGTCGTCGAAGCATGAGCAAAGAACGAGCGCCTGAGGCGAGTAATGTTTGGTCAAGCTTACATCCTGGCGCGCGCGTTTTTGACAGGAAACGCGGGCGTGAGCGTCTCATTCAATCCGTCGAACCGCTCGGTCGCGTAGCCAAAATCTGGTTCAAGGATGCGCAGACCGGCGCGCTGGAGCCGACGACGTATTCGCTGGCGGAGATCGAGCAGCGTTTCGAGGTCGTCGAAAGGGGAACCTCCGCCTTTCGGGGAGACAGTGAAATTGTGCGGCTATTGGCAGAAAGTTGCCGATTGGCGCACGCCTATCTGTTCAATCCGGCTTTTGCCACGGAAACCTCGCTCATTGATGCCTTACCCCACCAGTTGATCGCCGTCTACGACTACCTGCTCAAGCAACCGCGCTTGCGCTTTTTGCTCGCCGATGACGCCGGGGCCGGCAAAACCATTATGGCGGGCCTGTACATCCGCGAGATGCTCCTGCGCCGTTTGGTAAGCCGTGTGCTTATCGTCCCGCCCGCCGGATTGGTGGGCAACTGGGAACGCGAACTACGCAACCTGTTCCGGCTCCGGTTTCATATTCTCGATAGTACGGACGCCCAACGCGATAACCCCTTCCATGACCCGCGTAATGATTTGGCGATTGTCAGCGTGGATACCTTGTGGCGCGACCGGATGCACAAACACTTGTCGGATGCCCCGCCCTATGATTTGGTCATCTTTGACGAAGCCCATAAGCTTTCGGCGCGCCGGAATGCTGACGGGACGATTGACAAGTCCAACCGCTACCAACTGGCTGAGGAAATCGCCGCACAGAACCGCCACCTGCTGTTGCTAACGGCCACCCCGCACATGGGCAAAGACGAGCCGTATTACTTCCTGTGGCGCTTGTTGGAGCCGGAATTGCTGGCGGCGCGAGGAGCGTTTGAGCGCATGAATAAGACCCGCCGACAGGCGCACCTGCTCCGGCGGATGAAAGAGCAGATGGTCGGGTTCGATGGCCGGGATATCTATCCGCCGCGTGAGAGCAAGACGATTGGGTATCCGCTCACGCAAGGCGAACGGCAGGAGCAGGATTTATATAATCAAGTCACGCAATACTGCGAAACACACTATGACCTCGCTCGCCGACGGAATCAGTCTGCCGCGAAACTGGCGATGGGCGTTTTGCAAAGGCGGTTAGCCAGTTCGACATGGGCATTGCTCAAATCTTTGGAGCGCAGAAAAGGCAAACTGGAAGAAGATTTGCGTCAACTTGAGGCTGGGTTGCTCACCCTGGATGAGTTCCGTGATAAACAGGAAACTCTGCCGACCACTGACTGGCGCGAGGACAAGACCGGCGACGAAGAACAGGCCACCGAGGGGCAGGAAGAATCCGAGCGCTTCGACGACCAAATGTCCGGCGCAACGGAGGCCCAGACGGCGGCCGAGTTGCGCGTCGAATTGAAGGAAGTGGAGCGCCTGGGCGCACTGGCCCGCGAGGTGTACGACCGTAAGCAGGAAAGCAAGTTCGAGAAATTATGGGAAGCCCTGCAAGATTACGCCGATACGAAGGTCTTGATCTTCACCGAGCACCGCGACACGCTGAATTTTCTCATTGAGCGTTTTGAAGGGTTGGGGTTGACCGGTAAGATCGCGCGCATTGACGGGACGATGGATTACAAACAACGCGAGGCGCAGGCGGAGTTCTTCCGGGACCCCGCGGAGCGCGGCGCGCGGTATCTGGTTGCCACCGACGCCGCGGGCGAGGGTATCAACCTACAATTCTGCTGGCTGTTGGTCAATTACGACATCCCCTGGAATCCGGCGCGCATAGAACAGCGCATGGGCCGCGTTCACCGCTACAAGCAAAAACACGACGTTCTATTACTCAACCTGGTGGCCGAGGAAACCCGTGAGGGGCGTGTCCTCAAGGTGTTGCTCGAAAAACTGGAACGCGTCCGCAAAGAACTTGGCACGGATCGCGTGTTTGACGTAATCGGCCAGCAGTTCAAGGGCAAGTCGCTCTCCGAGCTAATTTTCGAAGCGACGGTCGGGGGCCACGCGACCGAGGTGGCTCAAGAAATTGACCAGACGGTGACGCCAGAGAAATTGAAAGCCCAACTCAACGAGCAGGTGCGTAAGGTGGAAGTGAGCGAAGTCCGCGCGTTGCTCGAAGCGTTGAAACAGCAGCAGGAAACTGCTGAGATGCGACGGATGATGCCCGCCTACGTGCGCGGATTTTTCCATGACGCCGCGCCGCGCGTGGGGGTGACGGTCGCCGGAGATATAACGGGCATATTCCGATTGGCCGAGTATCCGGACTCTGTCCGACGCGCATTGGAAAGTTACCCGGAGGAAATCCGCGAGAAGCTCACGTTTGACCGCAAGCTGGCCATGCCTGAGGACGCCCTCTACCCGGCGGCCATCTATTTGCACCCCGGCGAGGCAGTTTTTGATGCAGTCTCGACTTTGTTCCAGGGCCAACACGGGCACTTTGGGGAGCGCGGCGGACTGTACTTTGACGAGAGCGCCGCTGCACCTTACCTGTTCTATCTCGCTAAAGTTCCCCTCATCCGTGAACCGCAAAATGACGCTGAGCCGCCACAGATACTCGATGAAGCAATGATCGGCATCCAGCGCGATGCAGATAACCAATGTCAGCCCGTCCCGGCTCACTGGTTGATGACGCTGATCGCCGCCGAAGAGGGCAAAGCCGCTGAAATACCATCCTCCCTACTCGCTCTTGCCGATGATTTGGCCCAGGTTGAAGCGTTCTTGTATGAAACCGAAGGTATGCCCCGATTGGAGCGCTTGAAGGCTGAAGCGTTGGAGCGCTTGCCGGAACGCCGGCGTCAACTGCGCGAAGCCTACAACTCGCGCGAGGGTGAGTTGCTTGACCAGCGGCAGGCACTCCGGGAAGCGGTGGCCAAAGGCGTCCCGGCGGCCAAATCCAAGCTGGCCGAGTGTGATCGGGAACTGGAATCGCTCGACGCCAAACGCGCCGAAGCAGAAGCAGCGCTCATCTCTGAGATAGACCGCATGGGCCTGGGCACGGCGACGATCTACGTCCGCGCGCTGGTCTTGCCCATTCCGCCTGAGCAGGCTCAGCGGCGGCGCGACGAACGAATTGAGGCCATCGCCATGAAAGTTGCCCGCGACCACGAAGAGGGTCAGGGCGCGGTGGTTGAGGACGTGAGCGACCCGCAAAAGAAGATGGGCTTTGACCTGCGCTCCACCCGCCCGGACGGCTCCGTGCGCTACATCGAAGTCAAGGGCCGGGCGCGGGTTGGGGACCTTGAACTGACGCCTAACGAGTGGGCACAAGCGAATAATCATCGCGGCCGGTATTGGTTATATGCGGTCTTCAATTGCGAGACGATGCCGACACTTAAACGTATCCCCGACCCAGTTGGTAAAGGCTTGGGGAAGCCCAAAGGTGGCGTGACAATTGATGCTGATGAAGTGCTTCGCTTAGAAAGTGACTCGTAATTTCGCTTATCTCGACCCTTAAGACTGAAATTCATCATGAGCCGCAAGAACAAACGCAAAAAGAAGACTAATCCTTCGTCTCCGCACCAAATGCCCAAATGGCCTGTAGAGCAGGTGCGCCAACAACGCTCCTTCGAGCATGTCCGATCTGTTTTTAGTGATTGGCGCCCAGTTCCATTGCAAGAAACTGACATCGCGCTAGACCTCCGCTTTGAAATCATAGAGCCCAATGGAGACACAACTGGGGCCGAATTTTGTGTTCAAGTTAAGGCTAAGAAAGAACTGAAGCCATCTGACGGATCCGTGAGCTATCCATGCGAAGTCAGCACCCTTAACTATTTTCTGGAACGGCCTGAACTCATCCTATTTGTGGTCTATGATGCCAAGGAAAAGAAAGCATACTGGATTTGGGTGCAAGACTACATCCACCAGAACTGGAGACCTGAATGGGAACAACAGGACACAGTCACATTAAAGATTCCGATTGCAAATGTGTTGAACCAGGCGGCGGTAACGACTATTGAGCAGCGAGTACGCTGGCATCACGAACAGCAACGGTGGGTGACAGCGGCTCAAACGGTTAGTGATCCGCATTACAAGTTCAGTGTCACCACTGAAGAAAACCAGGTCACAGTAGGTATTTCCCCCCGGTACCCCGGCGCTGAGAATGACAATCCAGTGATATTGTCAGGTCGCCTTAAATTTGACCGTGGGACACCCGAAGGCGCTGAAGCATTTGCTCGATATGAACGCCACATCAAATTAGGCGATGATCTAGAATTAGATGACCGCTTTCTTGACGGGTTTGACCTTCCATCTCCGTTTACCAAGTTGTTAGCCCCTTCCCATGGTCTCAAGATAAAATCAATTACTCTGCAGGCGCGCGAGAGTAACGAGATCATACCTGTTAAATACGTGTTTACTTCGGCTGACAGGCTGATGCAGTGTGAGATTCCTTTTGTTGAGCTACGTCTCCGCCGGGCAGGCACAGAGCAATGGCTGCTGTCCAATGAGGGACAGCAGATTCCATTTCGGGTGACCGCTATTGTGCATAAAGACAATGAAGCCGATCTACAATTCCAGACAGACGCCACCACCACGGACGTGAAAGATGTTCTTAATATATTGAGATTGCTGAGCGTTGTGGCCCGGGGAGGAAAAATCCAAACGGTTTTCCTGAAGACCACTTTCATAACCGAGTCCGACATACCCCCAACTGACGTCATTCCTCCACCCCCGTGGATGTTAGAGCTTGCTGAAAACTTAGCATATATTGAGCGTATGGCGCGGGTGCGATTTCGTTGGCCGGACGAATTCTCGGTCCAAGATGCTATGGTGGCAAAAGAATTAAGAGAAGCTCTTAAGACCGGCACCATGACCATAGGTGCTTCACGAGCTACGCTCTCGGTTGATGGTAATGTGCTACGACGATTTCAACAGGTATACCAAAAAGGCAAATTCGCAATGTTGGGTCTTGATATGCCTTCTTATCGCACTAACTTATTCGGTACAGAGGTTGATTTAGGCCACGGACGACTCATTGCACCTCAGGCGAAATTAACGGATGAATCTGAAAAACTTATGGATAATCTTGACAAGACTACGATCAACAATGTGGTGGACCTAGAATTTGAATTTGGTCCTACACCGCTCATCTTACAATTCCCGCAGTGGGCGCCACAGGCACAAAACACTCAACAAAGTTCGTCTGGTAGGGAGACTCAATGACTCGCCGTCTCATCGAAGAAGCCTTCCCCCTCAAAAAGGTCTCGGAAGACTCCAAGCACGAGAAGAACGTCCGGCACGGGCACATCTCCACCCTGCACATCTGGCCCGCCCGCCGCCCGCTCGCCGCCTGCCGCGCCGCCATCATCGCCGCGCTCCTGCCCGACCCCGGCGACGAGAAGAAGCGCGAGGAATACTGCCGCCGTATCGAGAACATCACCCGCTGGAAGAGCGAGAACGGCCCGGACTTGCAGTTCTTCCGCGACGAAATCCGCAAGGCGTTTGGGGGCCGCGCGCCGAAAGTGCTGGATATGTTCGCGGGCGGCGGCGCGATCCCACTCGAAGCCATGCGCCTGGGCTGCGACGTGACCGCAATTGACTACAACCCGGTCGCGTGGTTCATCCTCAAATGCACATTGGAGTTTCCGCAGAAGCTGGCGGGCAAGAAATGGCCGCTGCCGAACTCCCAAATCCTCGTAGACCGCCGAAGCAGAGCAAAGGGGGCAAATTCCAAATCCCAAAAAACGGACTCGCAACCAGCAATCAGCAATCAACAATCAGCAATGGATTTGGGCACACACGAAGCCGATCTCGCCGCTCACGTCCGTTACTGGGGCAAGTGGGTGCTGGAGCGGGCGCGCACCGAACTCGCGCCGTATTACCCGGTGGTTGACGGGAAACCGACGGTGGCCTACCTCTGGGCGCGCACCGCGCCCTGCCAGGACCCCAAGTGCGGCACAACCGTGCCCCTGTTGAAAACACTTTGGCTGTGCAAAAAGGAAAACAAGCGGCGGGCGCTCCGGCTCAAACCGGATGGCGAAACCCGCAAGGTTGCGTTTGAGATTTGGGAACCCGGCCCCAAAGACGAAGTGCCACACGGCACGATGAGCGGGGCCAAATCGCGCTGTCCGGTGTGCGGCTCTCTTTTGACCCCAGACTACATCAAAGACTGCGGCAAGACCGGCAAGATGGGCGCGCAGATGACAGCAGTGGTAGTGGAGACGCCCAACGGCAAAGAATACCGCCTGCCCACGCCGGAGGAAGAAGAGGCCGCCCGCCGCGCCGCTGATGCCTTGCCCGCCGCCGCCGCACAGATTCCTTATGGCTTGCCCAACGAGCCAATTAATCCAACACGCCCTTCACCTAACACACGCGGTCTATCGGCAGTTACTCGCTTCGGTATAACCACCTTTACCCGACTGTTCGCTCACCGACAGTTGTTGTCTCAAATGGATTTCATCCAGCAGACATGTCAAGCGCGGGTAGCGATGGAAAAGGTGGGATACCCTGAGGAATGGATTGAAGCCATTGAAAGTTACTTGGCAATTTTGATTGATCGACTAGCCGACTACAATTCGACGGCATGCACATGGCACAACAGCGGGGAAAAGATGCGCAATACTTTTCCGCGCTTTGCGTTATCAATGACTTGGGATTTTGCTGAACTCAATCCGTTTTCAGACAGTAGCGGTTGTTATGCAGGACACCTCGAATGGGTGACCCGCTACATCGAGTATGCGTTATCAGCGCTGGACCATTCTCAGGTATCTATTGTGTGTGGTTCATCCACTACCCTCCAATTAGACAGAACTCTGGATGCCATCATCACCGACCCACCTTACTACGACGCCATTCCTTACTCTGACTTGTCCGATTTCTTCTACGTTTGGTTGCGGCGGGTATTAGGGGCTTGGTACGGATCTGAATTGGGACAGTTACTTTCCCCAAAACGCGACGAGTTGATTCAACATGTTGGGCGCTTCGATGGTGATAATCAACGCGCCAAGAAGTTTTACGAAGATGGAATGGCTGTCGCTTTTCAACGGGCATATGCGGCACTCAAACCAGAGGGAGCAATGGTTGTTGTCTTTGCTCATAAAGAGCCGGAAGCTTGGGAAACTCTGGTCAGCGCAATGATTCGGGCTGGCTTTGTCGTTACTGCCTCATGGCCGATTGACACCGAGATGGTCAATCGGTCAGGTGCATTGGGGAGCGCCTCACTTTCATCATCAGTCTGGATGGTATTTCGCAAGCGCCCTGCGGATGCTGGCACTGGCCGCTACGTCGAAGTTAAGCGCCAAATGCAAGAGCGCATCACCGAGCGCCTGCGCTACTTCTGGGATCAGGGCATCTCCGGCCCGGACTTCGTGTGGGCGGCGGTCGGCCCCGCGCTCGAAAGTTATTCCAGTTACCGCGAAGTCCGCCGGATGGACGGTTCGCCCTTCACCGTGAGCGAGTTTCTGCGCGAAGTGCGGCGGCTGGTCACCGATTTTGCGCTAGGGCGCATCCTGCACGGCGCGAGCACCGAGGGGCTGGACGAGTGGACGCGCTACTACCTCATGCACCGCTCCAGCTTCGGCCTCGCCGCCGCGCCCGTGGGCGAGTGCATCCTGCACGGCGCGAGCACCGAGGGGCTGGACGAGTGGACGCGCTACTACCTCATGCACCGCTCCAGCTTCGGCCTCGCCGCCGCGCCCGTGGGCGAGTGCATCCTGTTGGCTCAGGGCTACGGCCTTGACCTGAACGAATTGAAAGGGGCGCGCGGGTTTATCGCCAAAGGCAAGCCGAAGAAAGCAGCCGATGAGGAGAACGGGGATGAATCGGCGGAGAACGCAGAGGAGGAGGGCAGGAAAGGCGGTGGTAGCGACATCCGCCTCCTCTCCTTCGACGAACGCAAGCGCGACGACCTCGGCGAACCGCACCCCTCCGGCGGTCTGCCTATCATAGACATGCTCCACCGACTCATGCGGCTGTGGCAGGCGGGCGATACCGAGAAATTGACCACCTACATTCAACAGCACGGCCTCAGCCAGAACGAACTATTCTGGGCCGTCGCTCAGGCTGTCCTTGAGATGGCTGACCCCAAGACCAAAGAGCGGACATTGCTGGAGGCGTTGGTGGCGTGGGGGCGGGGGAAGAGACAGCCACAGGCTATCCAAGCATCATTCCAGACTGAAATTCCGGGGGCCGAATGAGGTGAGGGTACGATGATAACCAAACTGAGTATTCGCGCATTCAAAGGCTTGCGCGAATTCGCCATTGCTCCCAAACGTGTCAATCTACTCGTAGGGGCCAATGGCACAGGCAAGTCCAACTTTGCCGACCTGATCGCTTTTATCTCCAAGCTGTCTTCGCGCGGCCTTGCGCCGGCCATGGACGAACTGGGAGGACTATCGCAGGTCCGAACCCGGCAACCCGGCGCGGGCACGCCGTATAAATTTCACCTCGAATTTGAAATCGGTGAAGATATTTCGCGCGGCATTCAAAACGCCCGGTACGAGTTCACATTGGCCCAGTCCAAGGAAATCAAAGTTCAGTCCGAAGCGTTGGAAGCGACACTCTACAAGCGTAAGCCTGGCAAACCGGCCAAACAAGGATTCCCTAACTTCGACACTGGAACCCCCGTCAAGATTGCCTATCGGCGAGAAGGTTCGGTGATCAAAGAGTGGAGCGAGAAGAATTTAGGGGTTCCTATTGATGAGTATGATGATGAGCGCGAATTGATATTAGCTTCATATGGGCGCTTGGGGGAATTACGCACTCTCGGCGATTACTTGAGCTCTTGGCGAGTCTTCAATATTGACGCACCTATCGCCAAACAGTCTACGGGGGGCAGCGACATCGAGCTCGAACGCTATGGGTCTAACATCGTCCCCTTTGTCGCGCGAATCATTCAGAAAGAATCCCTCCGTGAACAACTGCTCAGCGACCTGCGCCAGGCTGTGCCTTACATCCAGAACGTCCAATCGGGGCGGGTGCTCACCTTTCAGACTCTGCGTTTCACCGAGGGTGATAGTCGTGTAGAGTTCCAACTCCCGGAAATGTCAGATGGGACAATTCGCTTGCTGGGCCTGTTGGCCGTGTTGCGTCAACCCATTCCTCCAGCAGTTGTAGTGATTGAGGAACCGGAGAATGCGCTCCATGCCTATGCCATTCGGCATTTTCTAGAAGTAGCGCGCCGGATTGCGATGGCCAAGCAATTTGCGTCTCAACTTTTCTTCACCTCCCATTCGCCCACAGTGGTGGATGGTTTGCTCGAGATTGAAGCTCAACAGGAGACTAAGTCCCAAACGGCTTGCTTTGTGACCCGACGGCAGTTGGATGTACCGGCCATTGTCCCGGCACCGGAGGAAGTCATGCACGCCATTGCCCAGAATTTAGGGCGCCCAAGTGACTTTCAACGCGAAGGCAGTTTTGGCGACGAACCGACCCAGTTAGAATTGCCTCTGACATCTGCGGGGGCTGAATGATCGTCATTCTGGTCGAGGGCGATGGCGAAAAGCACTCTTTGCCTGTTTTGATTCAGCGCCAATTGGGGCGAACCGACATTCGGTGCATTGACATGAGAGGGAAATCCAACATCCTTCGCCGCCCGCGCGGATTTGAAGACACAGTGCGCCGCCAACACGCCCTCGGCCAGCGTGAGTTTGTGATTCTGGTAGATGCCGACGTGACCTCACAACCCTATACGTCCCTTGACAATGAACGCCTGGACCTGCCTCAAAGAGCTCAAACCATTGCTCAGGAATTGAACGTCCGCGTCGAATTTCATTGGGCTGTCCGTGAGTCTGAGTCGTGGCTCATCGGCGGTATCGCCGCCAGGTCCAACTACTGTGATCTGCGCAATGTCGGCAGACCGCCCGCCAACACCGAAACAGACCCGGCTGACCCGAAAGCCTGGCTACAAGATCACCTGCGATCGGATTACGGGCCGGATAAGCAGGATTGTCTGGCGCGCCGGATAAACGTTGGCGAAGCCCGCGTCCGCAATCGCTCCATGCGCGATTTCTTTGGTCTGATAGAACACCTCTAAGGTGCGCCAATGACGCTCCAACCCTGGCATCAACTCTGCAAAATCCGTGCTGACGTTCGCACCGGCTCGCTGACGCTCGACGAGTTCGCCGCCGATCTGCACGCTGTCCGTACGGGCGAGGCGCCGGAGGTCTACAGGGATCCTGTGGCTTTCTTCGCCCGCACGTACCCCACGTTCAAGATGAAAACCCTGGTCCGTGATGTGCTTCACCGCCTCACGGGCGAGGGCGGCAAACCCATTCAGCACGTTCAGGTCGCCTATGGTGGTGGTAAGACCCACACCCTCATCACGCTCCTCCATTTGGCCGAACAAAGCGCCGCGCTCGCTGTCCATCCTACGGTTCGCGAGTTTTTGGATTTTGCGGGAGTGCCTGTCGCCAAAGCGCCCCGGGCGCGGGTGGCGATCTTGCCCTTTGATAAATTCGACGTGTTTAAGGGCCTCACTATTTTCGGGCCAGACGGCAAACCTCGCACGGTGAAGACCCCCTGGGGCGCATTGGCCTGCCAACTCGGCGGCGACGCCGCCTTCGCTCGGATGAAAGAACATGAGGACGAATACGTCGCCCCTGCCGAACCATTGCTGGTTGACCTACTCAAAGCGCCTCAGAGCGAGGGCCTCGCTACCCTGGTGCTGGTGGACGAAGCCGTCTGGTATTACCGGGGCGCGGTGAACTACGACCCGCGTCGGCTGGGGATCATCAAGGATTTTTACCAGGCCCTGACGCAAGCCGTGAGCAAAGTGAGGAAATCGGCCCTCGTGGCCGCGCTCATCGCCTCGCGCGTCGAAGCCAACGACGAAACCGGGGCCAAGTGCCTGGCGGCTCTGGAAGACATTTTTCGGCGCGTGGCTGAAGCGGTCGAGCCGGTGGTCAAAGATGACGTGGCCGAGGTTTTGCGCCGCCGCCTGTTTGAAGTTGTGCCCGGTGAGGAACAACGCCGCTCAAGCGTAGACGCGCTGATGGCGCAAATGCAAAAGTTACCTGTGCGTGACGCCCAAAAGGATCAGACCGCCTACAACCGGCTGATGCAGTCCTATCCCTTCCATCCTGATCTGATTGAGGTGCTCTATTCCAAGTGGACGCAGTTCTCCGGTTTCCAACGCACGCGGGGTGCGTTGCGGTTACTGGCCCTGGCGTTGCGGCGCGTAGACGCTTCGGACGCCTCACCCCTGATTGGGCCGCGGGCTTTCCTCGACCCGGAGGCGCCGCTCGCGCCTGCCGTCGTTGAACTCATCACCTATTGCGAAGAGAAAGAGAAATGGACGCCGATATTGCAAGGCGAATTGGAGAAGGCCCGCGAGGTGCAAGGCGGTTTTCCCTCGTTGAAGGCGCGCGAAATCGAGCAGGCCGTCATCGCCACATTTCTGCATTCCCAGCCCGCCGGTCAGCGGGCCGACCCTTCCGACCTCTATGCCTTGCTCGCGCATCCTAGCGTGGACCCGACGGCTTTGTCTGAGGGGCTCAAGAAGTGGCGCGATTTGTCCTGGTTCCTCACGGATGACCTGGCGGTGTGGGCGCTCGGCACCACGTCCAACCTGACGCACATGCACGCGCGGGCGATAGAGCGGCTGGGAGCACCAGAGATAGACGACGAACTCCGCAAGCGCATCCAAAACACATCTGCCCTCAAGCAAGCCGACGATGGCGTGTTGGTCCACCTCCTGCCAAAAGGCCCAGAAGACGTTCCAGATAATCTGGAGGGCTTGCGTTACATCGTCCTCGGCCCGGAGTGCACGGTTGATCCCGGCAAACCTTTGCC
>Ga0209341_10004225_pt1 | contig 13290 bp, 8 predicted proteins | sample RifCSP13_2_FD_184020 | JGI IMG/M metagenome (GOLD analysis project Ga0209341, IMG submission 184020) | Soil microbial communities from Rifle, Colorado - Rifle CSP2_sed 13_2 (SPAdes) (version 2) | ecosystem: Environmental > Terrestrial > Deep subsurface > Rock core/Sediment | place: Rifle...
CTCGGCGCCTCGGACCTGGTGGTTTCGTTCGGGGCGGGGCTCGCCGAGGCCTGGTGGGCGTTTCCGCAGGCGGCCCGGGCACGGGACGCCGAGCGCGGCCGCGGGCCTCGGTGGGTCCAGGTCGACGTCCGTCTGTCGCGCACGGCGGCGGGCGCCGACCAGTGGATCCCCGTGCGGCCGGGCAGTTACGGGACCCTCGCGCTCGGCCTCGCATACCTCATCGCCAAGGAGGGACTCTACGACGCGGACGCCGTCTCGAGTCGTGTGTCGGGCTGGGAGGACTGGACCGACGACACCGGGACACGGCACGTCGGCTATCGCACGCTCGTGCTCAGGCACGGTCGACCGGATGACGTCTCTGCCCGCACCGGCGTGCCGGTCGCCCGGCTGGTGGAGCTCGCCAAGGCCTTCGGAACGGCGCGCAGCCCCGTCGCTGTCTGGGACCAGGCCGTGAGCTGGAGGAGCGGGGGGCTGGCCGACGCCTTGGCGATCCACACTCTCAACATCCTCACCGGCCGCCTCAACCGTCCGGGCGGTGTCCTGGTGCAGCCCACGTTGTCGCTACCCGGTCCGCTCGACGGAGCCGCGGCGGACAGCCTCGACCTGTCGAAGGCGGCGCTCACCTCCACGAGTTGGCCTCTGACGGCACGCGAAGGCGGCGCTCCCGCCACCCGCGTGCTGTTCCTGTACCACTCCAACCCGGTGGCCTCGACGCCGCGGAGCGAGGAGGTGCGCCAGGCGCTCGCGAAGGTGCCGCTGGTCGTGTCCTTCTCGCCGTTCTTCGACGAGAGCGCGCGGTATGCGAGCCTGGTGCTTCCGGACCACACCTACCTCGAGCGCTGGCAGGACGCGCTCGCTCCCGCCGCGGTGGCCTTCCCGGTGTGGGGAGTCGTGCAGCCCGTGACGAAGCCGATCCACGACACGCGGGCCACGGGCGACGTGATCCTGGACCTGGCCGCGCGGCTCGGCGGCGAGGTGAACGCCTGGTCCCGGTGGTCGTCGGTCGAGCAGATCGTGCGCGAGCGCGGGCAAGCACTCGCCGGCGCGCACCGCGGAAGCGCCTTCGTCGAGACCTTCCGCCGCCAGGAGCTGCGCGAGCTCGAGGGTCGCGGGTGGTGGCTGCCGCATGGACAGCCCACGGAGGAGTACGCCGAGACGATTCTGGAGTCCGGCGGCTGGTTCGACCCCATCTACGACTACCACGACCGCAGCGGCGTCTCCCAGCACCGCGACGGCCGCGTGTGGCTCTTTCCGGCCGAGGCGCGGCGTCGGCTCCAGGGCTCGGCCGAGCCCCTGGCCGAGGGTTTCCTGCCGATCCCGGCTGCGAGCGCCTCCGCTGACGGCGCCGACAAGGCGTTCCCACTGCGGCTCGTGCCCTTCCGGGTCCTGACCCTCGCGTCAGGGGGCACGGCCCTCATGCCGTGGCTCCTCGAGCACCTTGGCGTCCTGACCGGTCAGGCCTGGGAGACCTGGGCCGAGGTCCACCCGAAGACCGCGGGCGAGCTGGGACTGCAGTCGGGCCAGCGGGTGCGCGTCGAGTCGCAGGCCGGAGCCTTCGAAGCGACGCTGCGGCTCTTCCGCGGCGCCCAGCCTGGTGTCGTCAGCGTTCCCTACGGGCTGCACACGCGAGTGGACGGCTGGGGCGAGCCGAGGGGCGCCAACCCTCTCGTCGCGGTCGGCCGGCGCACGGATCCAGCGACAGGGCTGCCCGACTGGTACTCGACCCGAGTCCGGCTGGCGCCGGTCTGAGGAGGCACCATGGCGCGCTGGGGGATGGTCATCGATCTCGACCGGTGCAACGGCTGCCAGGCCTGCGAGGTCGCCTGCCGGTCGGAGAACAACGTCGCGGTGGGCGGGCCGCAGGCCGCGAGCGAGAGCCGCACGATCTCGTGGATGCGGGTCGAGACGCAGGTCGAGGGAGAGTGGCCCGACGTGCGGACACGCTTCGTGCCGCAGCCCTGCATGCAGTGCGACCGCCCGCCGTGCACGCTCGTGTGCCCGGTGCAGGCGACCTCGATCGACCACGAGGGCATCGTCAACCAGATCTACGCGCGCTGCATCGGGTGCCGCTACTGCGCCAACGCCTGCCCCTACACGGTGAAGTTCTTCAACTGGCGCCGCCCCGTCTATCCCGAGTCCGTGCTGCCCGGCCTGAATCCCGACGTGTCGGTGCGACCGGTCGGGGTCATCGAGAAGTGCACGTTCTGCCATCACCGCCTGCAGAAGGCGCGTGACGCGGCGCGGGCCGAAACGCGACCCCTCCGGGAGGAAGACTACGTGCCCGCGTGCGCGGAGAGCTGCCCTACCCGGGCGATCGTCTTCGGCGACCTCGACGACCCGGGCCACCGCGTGGCGCAGCTGTCGCGCGACCCGCGCGCCTTTCGCCTGCAGGAGGGCCTGGGCACCCAGCCCAAGGTCTACTACCTGGCGGAGCAGGACTGAGCCATGACGGACCTCGAGATCGTCTCCCGCCTGCCCCAGGACGAGCGCATGCTGCTGATGCCGCTCGTCCGCACCACACCCAGCTTCTGGCGCTGGGCGGCGGTGATGGCCGCGACCACGCTGTGGGGGGCGTTCGCCTACTCTCAGCAACTCAGAAGCGGTCTCGGCGTCACCGGGCTCAACACGCCCGAGTACTGGGGCATCTACATCATCTGCTTCGTGTTCTTCATCGGGATCTCCCACGCCGGCACGCTGATCTCGGCGATCCTGCGGGTGGCGAACGCGGAGTGGCGCCGGTCGATCACCCGCTCGGCCGAGTTCATCACCGTGCTGGTGATCGGCTTCGGCGCCGTGCAGCCGATCCTCGACCTCGGCCGGCCCGACCGGGTGCTCAACGTCGTGCTCCATGCGCAGCCGTTCTCGCCGCTCTTGTGGGACGTGCTCAGCATCGGCCTCTACTTCACGGCCAGCAGCATCTATCTCTACGTGCCGATGATCCCGGACCTCGCCCGCATCCGGGACCTGGGGCTGCGCCCGCGCCTGCTGTACTGGTTCCTGGCCATCGGTTACCGCGACACGCCGCAGGCGCGGCACACGCTGGAGCGGATCATCGCTGTCCTCGCGGTGGTCGTGATCCCGATCGCGGTGTCGGTTCACACCGTGATCGGCTGGATCTTCGCGCTCACTCTCCGTCCCATGTGGCACAGCGCCATCTTCGGCCCCTATTTCGTGATGGGCGCCATCTTTTCGGGCATCGCGGCGCTCATCATCGCGATGGCGATCCTGCGGCGCGTGTACAACCTGGGCGCCTACTTCAAGGACGTCCACTTCAACAACATGGGCCTGCTGCTGCTGGTGATGACCGTGCTGTGGTTCTACTTCACGTTCGCCGAGCACCTGACCGTCTGGTACGGCGGGGAGGAGGCGGAGCTGGCGACTCTCTACTCGAAGCTGACCGGCAGCTTCGCGGTTCCCTTCTGGCTGATGGTCGCGTGCTGCTTCTTCGTCCCGTTCGCCCTGATGTCGCGCCGCGCAACCCGCAACGTCGCCGGAACCACGCTCGCCTCGGTGGCGGTCGTGATCGGGATGTGGCTCGAGCGGTACAACATCGTCGTTCCTACTTCGCTGCACCCGCGGGGCGGGATGACGGCCCTGCACTACTTCCCCTCGTGGGTGGAGCTGTCGATCATGGCCGGCACCTTCTCGGGATTCGTGCTCGTCTACATGGTGGCCACGAAGTTCTTCCCGATCGTCTCGATCTGGGAGATCCAGGAAGGCCGCGAGAAGTCGGTCGAGGAGGTGAAGCAGCGCGTGGCCGCCTACCTGCCCGATGACGTCGCGGCGGTTGCGTCATGAGAAGCCTGGCTGCCGCAGCGCTCGTGCTCGTTGCAGCCGCCGGGGGAGCGTGGGCCGCCGACCCGCCTGCCGCGGACGGCGACCCGTTCCGCGGCCGCGAGGTCTTCAAGGACAAGGGCTGCGTCCGCTGCCACTCGGTGTGGGGCCACGGCGGGACGCTCGGCCCGGAGATCACGGTGGCCGTCGCCGGCAAGACCTGGGACGAGCTGGTGGGCGACTTCTGGAACCACACGCCCCGGATGATCGACGAGGGGAACGAGCGCGGCTATCCCTGGCCGACGCTCGAGCGCGGGGAGATGGCCGACATCCTGAGCTACCTCTACTACCTGCGCCTGTTCGACGAGCCTGGAAGCCCCAGTCGCGGGGCCTATACCTACGCGAGGCTCCACTGCGCCGGCTGCCACACGCTCGGGGGGCGTGGGGGAAGCTTGGGGCGCGCGCTGGACCGTTTTGGGGTCTACCCGTCGCCCGCGCCCCTGGCGCAAGCCATGTGGAACGCCGGCCCGCTCATGCAGCGCGAGCAGCTGCGCGCGGCCGGCCCGATTCCCCAGTTCACGGGGCACGAGATGGCCGATCTGCAGGCGTACATCCGCGCCGAGGGGCGTCGTCCCGGGCGCGAGGTCAAGCTGCAGCCGCTGCCGAGCCCCGCCCGGGGCGCGGCAGTCTATCGAAGCAAGCGGTGTGGCGCCTGCCACGGTCAGGCCACGGGGCGCGCGCCCGACATCACGCGCTCGGCGCTGTCCAAGACCGCCTCCGAGATCGCGGGCCTGCTCTGGAACCACAGCTACGCGATGGGGACGGAGATGGCCGCGCGCGGCGTGCCCTTTCCGCGCTTCGAGGACGACGAGCTCTCGGATCTGATCGCGTTTGTCTATTTCCGTGGCTACCTCGGCGAGGACGGCGATGCGAGGCGAGGCCTGACCGTGTTCACCGCGAAGGGCTGCGCCGGATGCCACGCCGGAGGCGTCGAGGGAGCGCCCGACCTCGCGAAGGTGCTCCAGCAGACGGACCGCGCGGGTATCGCTTCTGCGATGTGGAATCACGCCCCGCAGATGCACCGTCTCATGGCTGAGAAGGCCCCGTTCTGGCCGAAGTTCGAGCCGGGCGAGATGCGGAACCTGGTCGCCTACTTGCGGAGCCTGGTCGGGCCGTCGGGGAACGGGCCGGGTGGCGACCGCTAGGCGGGGGCTCGGCCTTGCGGGGATATCAGGATTCGGAGCGTCGCTCGAGCGACGCAGGATTGGAGGACACATGAAGCGCTTCACTCCGGTAGTTGTAGCCGTTCTCAGCGTGGCATTCGGCGCCTCCCTGTCCGGCGAGGACAAGGCGGCACGCGGCAAGCAGCTCTACGACGAGCAGAAGTGCCGGATGTGCCACAACCTCGGGGGGGTCGGGAATCTCAAGGGTGCCGCCCTCGACGGGGTCGGCAACAAGCACACCCCGGACGTCCTCAAGATGTGGCTGACCAGTCCCAAGGAGATGGCCCAGAAGGCCGGCTCCACGCGCAAGCCGCCGATGCAGTCCTTCGCGAAGCTGCCGCCTCCAGATATCGAGGCGCTGATCGCGTATCTCTCCACCCTGACGAAAGCCGGGAAGTGAACCATGAGCAGCTCGAGACCACCGCTTCAGCCATCCACCCCATCGGACTCGTCAGCTTCTGTTGCGCCATTGCGAGTGACTGGACCCTATCTGACTCGTCTCCTGAATCATCGGGTTCATTCATTTAGGCCAAAACGCCCAAGTACCCTGCCGGCGGTGAACGACGATGGGGGGGCGGGTACGACCGAGCCGGGGGGCGCAACAGAGTTTCTGACCCGATCTGAGGCTGCGAAGCTGCTGGCCGTCTCTCCGAACACCGTGACGCGGTGGGCGCGAGAGGGTCGGCTGCCCAGCCTTCTCACCCTGGGCGGGCACCATCGGTTCGATCGCGAGCAGATCGAGCAGCTCCGACAGGGCCTCTACCGGGCTGGAGGCCGGACCGATTGACCCGGAGGGACGAAGCTGTTTGGCACGCCGGCCCTCGCCGGCGCGAGGTCGGTCAGAGGAGGTTCTGCATGAGTAGACCCTGGCGGGGACCCCTGTACGGCGGCGTTGTCCTCTCGCTGGCGCTCGCCGTCGCTGCCTCGGCTCAGGAGAAGAAGCCCGAGCCGACGGGTGGAGACTGTCGGACCTGCCACGAGGAGAAGCTCGCTCGGTGGGACAAGACGTACCACGCCGGAGTCCCGGATGGCTGCGCGGCCTGCCACAAGGGCGGGGAGGCTCACCTGAAGGGGCGGATGGAGGGCGAGAACACCCCGGGGCCCAGCCTCAAGACGCTTCCCGCCAAGGAGGTGAACGCGGTCTGCCTCTCGTGCCACGAGACCACTCACCACTCCGCCTGGACCGGCAGCGCCCACTCGCGCCGAGGCCTGGCCTGCACCCAGTGCCACTCCGTGCACAGCTTCGAGTCGAGGACGGCGCAGCTCAAGGCCGCGAAACCCTCCGACCTCTGCATGGGCTGCCACACCGCGATCCGGGCCCAGATGATGCGCACCTCGCACCACCCGGTGCGTGAGGGCCTGATGGAGTGCACCAGCTGCCACAACCCGCACGACGGCACCCGGCCGAAGATGATCAGGGCGGACTGGTCGAACGAGCTCTGCTACCAGTGCCACACCGAGAAGCGCGGGCCCTTCCTCTGGGAGCACGCGCCCGTGCGCGAGAACTGCCTGAACTGCCACAACCCGCACGGCTCCAACCACGACAAGATGCTGGTGGCGAGGCTGCCCTGGCTCTGCCAGCGCTGCCACCTCAACACGCGCCACCCCGGCACCTTCTACGACGGCCGCGTGGGCGGCGGGAGCCTCGCGCTCTCGACCAACCGGGCGGTCGAGCACGCGTGCAAGAACTGCCACCAGAACATCCACGGCGGCAACGCCCCGTCCGGCCCGTACTTCGGAAGGTGAGGAGGCAGCCAATGAAGCCCATCGTCATCAGCTTCGCCGTTGTCGCGCTCGCTCTTCCCGCCATGGCGCAGGAGGATTTCAACGTCGGCACGGTCACGCTCGGCCTCTACCAGCGGGACGTGAACACCGTCTCCTCGAAGTTCTTCGAGTACCGCGACATCCCCAACGGAGGCGTGGCCCCCTATTTCTCGTTCAAGGGCAAGAAGGGCGACTACCGCTACGACTTCTTCGGTCGTGACGTCACCCAGAAGGACCAGCGCTACTACGGCCGCTTCGAGGGCCAGAGCTGGCGGTTCCAGGCGAGCTACACGGGGATCCCCCACGCCTTCGGCAACGCCGGCAAGAGCATCCTGAACGTCGTCGCCACCGACCAGTGGCGGATGAGCGACACGCTGCAGCGGTATTTCCAGGACACGCTGACTGCCAACCGGCCGAGGATCAACTACGCCTACCTGTACGCTCTCGTCTCACCGACACTCGACGCACACCCGAGTGACATCGACGTCGCGCTGCAACGGGACCGGACGAACCTGGCCTTCTCGCTGGGCTCCGCCCAGAGCGACTTCAAGCTGACCGTGGCCTACTTCCACGAGCGGCGCTCGGGCGGCCGCACCAACAACGGCACCTCCTTCGGCTTCGGCAACGTGATCGAGACCGTGGATCCGGCCCGTTACATCACGCAGGACTTCGGTGTGACCGGCTCGTTCAAGGGCGCTTGGGGCACCGTCTTCGCGGGGTTCAACTACAACGACTTCAGCGACAAGTACGACTCGTTCCTCTTCGAGAACCCGTTCCGGCTCACCGACTCGACGCACCCCTCGGCCTACACGGGGCCGAGCACGACGACGGTCGACGGGCCCTCGTTCGGTCGCACTTCGCTGCCACCCAGCAACAGCGCATGGACACTGAAGGGGGGAACGACGCTGACGTTCGGGCCGAAGACCCGGCTCACAGCCGATGCGCAGGTCGGGCAGTGGAAGCAGAACGAGCCGCTCATCCCCTTCACCACGAACACCGCCATCACGTTGCCGGACGGCCGGGACGCGACGAGCCTGACATCGCTGCCGATCCGCAACTTGGACGGCAGGATCGACGTGCTCGCACTCAACGGGTTCTTCACCACCCTCTTTGGTGACGATCTGCGCCTGAACGCGCGCTACCGGCTCTACCAGGTCGACAACAAGACCCCGCGCACCCGCTTCGAGGAGGGCTACACTCGCTTCGACGCCGTCTGGGAGGAGATCCCGCGCATCACCGTGCCGAACGGCTTCGACAGCCACTACCTCGACGTCTACGCGACCTACGATGTCGGCAGCAAGGCGGGGCTCGAGGTCGGGTGGAAGTGGAACAAGATCGCGCGCGAGTTCCGCGAGACCGAGCACACCACGGAGAGCACGTTCCGCGTGGCCGCCGACATCCGTCCGTCCGGCGGGTTCACGGCCCGCGGCATCTACGAGCACGGCACGCGCGACTTCGACAGCTACAACCCGGTCGAGGCCGAGGAGCACTCGTACCTGGACGAGGGCCCACCGGTCAACCAGACCGTGCTGCGCCGATTCGATCAGGCCAAGCGCGACCGGGACCGCATCGGTCTGCAGGTACAGGCGAGCCCGGGCGACGGCAAGTTCACGGTGGGCGCAGGCTACTTCTGGAACAAGGACAACTACGACGACGCTCCGGTGTCGTGCAACGCCGACTACCACGCCGGCGACGTGGGCGACTCCGCGACGTTCTGCTCGGGCGGCGTCTCGGCCCCGCTGGGGCTGATGGAGGCGAAGTACACGACGTTCAGCGTGGACGCCGGCTTCTCGCCCAACGACAAGACGACGCTCTACGCCTTCTACTCGCGCGAGGACGTCTTCGACTACCAGACCGGCCGGCAGAGCGGCGCCGCACTCACCTTCGACCCGGCCTGGACCTGGACCTCCCAGGTGGACGACAAGATGGACACCATCGGCGCGGGCGCGGACTTCACCCTCATTCCGGACAAGTGGTTCCTGAGCCTGTTCTACCGGTACCAGAAGGTGGACGGCAACAATGCCTTCACGGCAGGCGCCAGCGCTCGGCCGTCGACGGTCGGCCCGGTGGAGAACATCCCGCAGTTCGATGACACAAAGATCAACCACCTGAACGGCAACCTGAAGTGGCAGTTCACCGGGACCTGGGCCGTGGCGCTCGGCGGCTTCTGGGAGAAGTACGTGTACAAGGACTCCCAGACCGGCCAGACTCTCTACTACATGCCCGCGTCGTTCTTCCTGAACCCGGTTAACGGCGACTACCGGGGCTGGGTGAGCTGGCTCAACGTGACCTACAAGTACTGACGCGCTCGCCTCGAGCTCCCTCAGGGCGCCGGGCCCGAAGGGGCTCGGCGCCCTTCTTGGCGTGACGGGCTCGCATCGAGATCGAAGAAGCCTTGGCCGAGCTGGGCGGGAGGCCGGCGCCCGGGCTCAAAGTAGAGGCGCCCGCCGCGATCGTACCCGCGAGGCCGCGGGCCCGAGGGGTGCTTCTGACCATCGGGGTGTTCGCCCTCGCCGCCATGGCCTTTGGCGTCGGCCGCTGGCTGGCGCCATCTCCTCCGAAGGATGTGGCCGTCATCCGCTCGATCATTCCGCTTCCCGCGGGGACCGCCCTCTCTCGCCCGACGGCCTCTGGATCGCTTTCGCCACCGGCGTGTCCGAGAGAAGCGAGCGGGCCGGACAGCTCAAGAAGTTCTCCCTGGTGACGGAGCTGACGCAGCCGGTGTCCGCGATCCCCGAGTACTTCGGGGGGAGCTGGGGCGAAGACGGCACGATCGTCACGTCGACGTCGTGCGCGATCGACACATCGACCGAGCACGTGGGCTTCGGCGGCAAGGAGGTGCCGCGGGTCCTGGTCTGGCCGCAGCTGCTCCCGGGCGGGCGATCGGGCCTCTTCGTGGATGCCGACGCCGCACCGTGGGGCGAAGCAGCGGTCCTGGACCTCCGGTCCCGTCAACTCCACGGCCTCGGTGTCCCGGCCACGTTCGCCCGCTACGTCCCCACGGGACACCTGCTGACCTTGCGACCTGACGGGACGCTCTTGGCTGCGCCGTTCGAGCCCGCGGGTGGAGGGGTAAAAGGGCGCGGCCGTCGCCGTGCTCAAGGACGTCGCCGTCGGCGGCCACTGGGCGGGAGCGTTCGCGGTCGCCGACACCGGCACGCTCGTGTACGCGACCGGCTACCTGCGCGCCAGCGGAAAGGAGCTGCTGCAGCTCGTGAACCTGACTCCTTCGGGTCAGGTCCGGCCACTCGGCTTCGATCCCGACCTGATCGCGCGGGGTCCCTACTCGTCGCCCGACGGCCGGAGCGTGGCGGTGTCGAGACGCTGGTCGAGGGTGGCCCCGAGAAATCGCCGCTCGCGTTCACGGCCGACGGACGGTCGCTGCTCTTCGCACAGCCGGGCTCCTCCGGGCCGGAGGGCGAGTACTGGCTGCTTCCGTTCGCGGACAAGGGGCCGCCCCGACGCCTGCTCGAAGGGCCGCTGGGGCACGCCGCCCTCTCTCCGGACGGGAACGGCTTCGTCGCCATCTTCAGGCCTTCTGGCTTCGGTGAGGTCCGGCACCTGCAACTCGTGACGAACTGGTTCGAGGAGCTGGAGCGCCTCGTGCCGGGAGCGAAGCGCTGCTGATCCGCTACTACGGGCAGGACGCGCTCGACGTGCTGGGCCGCGGGCGCTAATCGGAGTGCGTGAAGCTCCAGCTGCTGGGGCTCGAGGAGGGGTCTGGCTCATTCGCTCCTGCGCCGGCGGCTTGCGTCTCCGCCGCCCACGGTCGTGCAGCCCGGGTATGCGGCTAGCCAGGAGGTCTTGTCCCTGCTTCGGCGAGTACGCGGTCGTGGATCCTCGGATCTATTGCAGCCCGACTGCGGAGTGAGTCACTGATTGCACGATAGTCCACTCATGAAGCTGAGTCTCGCAGTCTCGGCAGCGATCTGTGTCCCTCTGCTCGGTGGCTGTGGAGGATCCGATCCGCCGTCCAATGAACCGAGATTCTCAGCTACGGGGACCTGGCTGGGCGCCTGTGAGGGCAAGACGTTTCGTCTCCAACTCACCGAGAGTCCTGATCCGTACCTGCCCGGTCTTTCGGTTCAAGGAAACGGCTACTGCCTTCCTTTTGGGCCGGGGATCGTCTTCCAGCCGGTGGCGGCCGAGGGATGGAACACCTCGGCGACAGGCACTCCGGAACTCCTGCTGAACCTGGGGGGTGCTTGTCTCCCGACTGGGGGTGGGCAGTTCCGAGGCAGTTGGTCAGGCCGAGACGCAATGACCGGAGTCTTCGAGGGGAGGACAGACATCGGGTTGAGTGGCGGCCCCTTCTACCCTCTCACGTTGCAGCGCCAATAGGGTGGGGCCGGGCCTCACAGATTTCGCGCCAAGAAGGCGGCGAGCGGCCACCCGCTGCTGCTCGGCATCACCAAGGCCTCGCTCAGCACGGACTTGTTCATCTCGGCCGCGAGCTTCCAGGAGACGACGCGCGTGCTCACCGAGGCCGCGATCAGCGGCAAGGTGGACCACCTGCGCGGCCTCAAGGAGAGCGTCATCATGGGCCGGCTGATCCCCGCCGGCACGGGAATGGAGTTCTACCGCAAGATCAAGATCCCCGACGAGGTGATCGAGGGCCTGGGCGAGACGGGCATGCAGGGCGAGTACGCCCCCGTCGATCCTCTGAGCGCACGGCCACACACCCCTCAGTGCGACATCCTCGAGGTGCTGAAGCTGACGTGCCAGGTGTCGCGGGCGGCGAGATCGCGTGCCAGGTGGAAGATACTCTTGGTGCCCGCCCATGCGTTTCCGGAGGTGACCGATGAACCCGCATCGCTGCGTCGTGGCCTGCCTCTTCTCCTGCCTGGTCCCGCTCCCGTCTTTCGCGTCCGGTCAGATGCGGCACCTCGCCGGTGTCCCGGTCAGTCGGATGACGATTACCGTGTCGATGGAACGACCGTTCACCCACTACTTCCACGTGCAACTGCGAATCGGCAAGCCGGGAAGCGACACGATCGATGTGAAGATGCCCGCGTGGACGCCGGGCTACTACCAGATCATGGACTACGCGCGGAACGTGTTGAACTTCCACGCCGAGGATGATGCGGGGCGGCCGATCGCCTGGGAGAAGACGGCGAAGAACGCCTGGCGGCTCCGGACAGGCAAGGCGACGGCGGCCACGGTCACCTACGACGTCTATGCCTTCACGCCGTCGGAGGTCGACAGCTACCTAGACGACAGTCGGGCCTTCATCTGTCCCGCGGGTGTCTTCATGCACGTCGCGGGCCGGCTCGAGGAACCGGTCACCGTCATCGTGAAGCCGTACGGCGGTTGGCGCGAGATCTCCACCGGTCTCGACCCGATCGCCGGGCAATCGAACACGTTTGCCGCGAGAGACTTCGACGTCCTGTACGACTCCCCGATCCTCGTGGGCAACCAGGAGGTGATCGCGTTCGAGGTCCATGGTGTCCCCCACGTCCTGGCCGGGAACGACATGGGCAGCCTTGACCGCGCGAAGTTCGTCGCGGACCTCTCGAAGATGATCGAAGGGGCGGCGACCTTGATGGGTGACATCCCGTACACGCACTACACGTTCATGGTGATCGGGCCTGGCCGGGGCGGACTGGAGCACCTCAACTCCACGGCACTCTCGATGCCGTCCTACTCGCTGGCCACACGCGAGGGCTACATCCGGTGGCTGGCCTTCGTAACCCACGAGTACTTCCATCTGTTCAACGTGAAGCGCATCCGCCCGATTGCGCTCGGGCCGTTCGACTACGATCGCGAGAACTACACCCACATGCTTTGGGTGTCAGAGGGGTTCACCGTCTACTACGCGGACGTCCTCCTGAACCGCGCGGGATTGCTGACGAGGGGCGAGCTGTTCGAACGCGCGGGCGCGACCATCGCGCGGTTCGAGAACGCGCCGGGCCACTTGTTCCAGTCGGCCACCGAGTCGAGCTTCGACACGTGGATCAAGTTCTTCACGCACACTGCGAACGTGGCCACCACCACGATTTCCTACTACGACAAGGGCGCGGCGCTCGGCCTGCTGCTGGACCTCGCCATCCGGCACGAGACGCGCAACCAGCGATCGCTGGACGACGTCATGCGGACGCTGTATCGGCAGTTCTACCAGGACAAGCAGCGGGGCTTCACGGACGCGGAGTTCCGCGAGGTGTGCGAGACGACGGCTGGCGTCGCGCTGCCCGAGATCTTCGACGCCTACGCGTCGACGGTCGCGGACGTGGACTACGCGAAGTACCTGGCCTATGCCGGCCTCGAGGTGGATCTGTCCGCTGTGCCGGGCGGCGGCGCGTCGTGGGGTGCGGCCACGCAAGACCAGGGTGCCCTGCCAATCGTTTCGAGCGTTGAGTGGGATTCGCCGGCTGCACGCGCCGGCGTCAGCGTCCAGGACGAGTTGCTGGCGGTTGACCGGGTCCGTGTGACATCGCGATCGATCGGCGAGGTAGTTGACTCGCACAAGCCGGGAGATCAACTCAAGCTGCTCGTGTCACGCCGGGGGAGCGTGAGGGAGCTCGACGTGACG
>Ga0209341_10004227_pt1 | contig 13290 bp, 13 predicted proteins | sample RifCSP13_2_FD_184020 | JGI IMG/M metagenome (GOLD analysis project Ga0209341, IMG submission 184020) | Soil microbial communities from Rifle, Colorado - Rifle CSP2_sed 13_2 (SPAdes) (version 2) | ecosystem: Environmental > Terrestrial > Deep subsurface > Rock core/Sediment | place: Rifle...
GCGAGCCTGGCTGAGCGGCAGCCACACGCTGAATGTCGCCCCCCGGCCGAGGATGCCCTCGGACGAGGCCTCGATCCTCCCGCCGTGCATGTGCACGATCCGCTTTGCAATCGAGAGGCCGAGGCCCGCGCCGCCCAGCGTGCGCGAGCGCGCCTTGTCCACGCGGTAAAAGCGGTCAAAGATGTGCGACAGTTCCCCCGGCGGAATCCCCGTCCCGGTGTCGGTGACGGTCAGCCGCACCCACTGGCCTGCGGCGAGCGCCAGCCCCATCGTCACGCGCCCGCCCTCGGGCGTGAACTTCAGCGCGTTGCTCACCAGGTTCAAAATCACCTGCTTCAACCGGTCGCGGTCGCCGACGACCACCGCCTGATCAATTTCCCCAATGCCCACCGTCACGCCAGCGGCCAGCACTTGCGCCTCGCTGCAGACCTCCAGCAGGAGCGTATCCAGCTCAACGAGGTCGTGCGCCAGAGGCAGGCTGCCTGACTCTGCTTGAGCCAGCAAAAGCAGGTCGCCCACCAGGCGGCTCATGCGCTCGGCCTCGGATTGAATCGCGTCCAGCGACGTTGGGTCAGCCTCCCCCATCCGGCGCATCAAGTCCACGTTGCCCCGGATGGCCGTCAATGGGGTGCGCAATTCGTGTGAGACGTCGGCCAGGAAGCGGCGCTGAGCGTTGAACAATTTCTCTAGCCGCTCGAGCGACTCGTTGAACGCCATGCGCAAACGGTTGACTTCATCATCTTGCGGCGGTTCGGCCATTGGGATGCGGCGCGAGAGGTCGTCCGCGCGCGTGATTTGCAGAGCGGTCTGGGTGATGGTTTCCAGCGGGGCCAGCGCCCGGCGCGCCGAGAACCAGCCGATGAGCGCGGCCAGCGCCACGGCCCCCACCCCGCCGCCGACGAGCACAATCAACAGGATGCTCTTAGCGACATCCACGGTGCGCAGCGGCGAGGCGGTCTGCACATAGCCGACCACAGTGCCCCCGGACGTGATGATAGGAAGCGTGAAGACGCGCAGGTGGACGCCGCGCACCACTGCATCGCGGCGACTCTGGTAGCTCTCGGCCAGTCCGTGCGCGTCAAACGGATCGGAATAGGCGCCGATGCTGCCGGACTGGTTGACCAGTGTGCCGTCGGTCTTCCACACCTGAGCGTAGACGTTCGGCCCGCCGAACCGGTCCAGGTCGGGTGGGATATTGACGATCTGGATGTCCAGCACCTGGCTGACGCTGCTCGCTCGAATGATATCCTCGGCGGCCGCCTTGAGGCTGAGATCAATCTGGCCGATGAGGCTGGCAGAGAGAATGGTGTAAACGATGACGCCGAAGAGGAAGATAACCCCGGCGAGGACAGTCGAGTACCAGAGCGTCAGGCGCAGGCGGAGAGACACAGGCGAAGAATGAATAGGGGCCTCCCGACGGTAGCGGCGAGCGCTAACGCCGGGTCCAGTGTGTCACAGGGGATGGAGTCCGGCGTGAACCGGCCGTGAGAAGCCGATGAGAGCCACGGCGGCCGGCGCTCACTCCTCCCGGAGCACGTAGCCCACGCCCCGCACGGTGTGGATCAGGCGCGGCTCGCCGCTGGCCTCGGTCTTCTGCCGCAGATAACGCACGTACACTTCGATGATGTTGCTCTCCCCGCCGAAGTCGTAGCCCCACACCCGGTCGAAGATCAGCTCGCGGGTGAGCACCTGCCGGGGATGGCGCACGAACAACTCGAGCAGTTCGTATTCCTTGGCCGTCAGGTCAATCGCCCGCTGGCCGCGGAAGGCCTGGCGCGTCCCCGTGTCCAGCGAAAGATCGGCGAACCGCAAGACCTCCGGCTGGGTCGGGGCCGCGCGCCGGAGCAGCGCGCGCAGCCGGGCCAGCAGCTCGTCGAAGGCGAAGGGTTTGACGAGATAATCGTCGGCCCCGGCGTCCAGGCCCTGCACGCGGTCGCTCACCGAGTCTTTCGCGGTAAGCATGAGGATGGGGACAGGCCCACCGAGCCGGAGGCGGCGGCAGACTTCCAGGCCATCCATCCCCGGCAGCATCCAGTCGAGGATCACGATGTCGGGCGGGTTCTCGCGGGCCAGCGCCAGCCCCGTCTGGCCTTCGGCGGCCACTTCCACCCGGTAGCCCTCGTAAGTCAAACCGCGCTGGAGGAATTGCCGGATGCGGTCTTCATCCTCGATGACGAGGATGCGCGTTGGGGTGGTCATACGGTCAATGATACACCAAACTCAGCGAAGGGACACCTGCACGCGATAAAGAAAACAGGCCGCCGGAAGTTTTCATTCCGCGGCCTGTTCACAACCTGAAGAGCGGTGAGTCAGCTGATTTCGACCGTCGCGCCCACTTCGGTGAGCTTCTTCTTGGCGTCTTCGGCCGCTTCCTTGCTCACGCTGTCAAGCACCTTGGCATTAGCCGATTCGGCCAGGTCCTTGGCCTCCTTGAGGCCGAGGCTGGTCAGTTGGCGAATGACCTTGATGACCTCAATCTTCTTGTCGCCGACCGCCTTGAGGGTCACGGTGAATTCCGTCTTCTCTTCGACCGGGGCGGCCGCCGCGCCAGCCGCCGCCATCGCGGGCATGGCCGCCATCGCCACCGGCGCCGCCGCCGAAACGCCCCACTTCTCTTCCAGCATCTTGGTCAGTTGAGCCGCTTCCAGCACGGTCAGCCCGCCCAACTCTTCGACCAGTTTATTCAGATCAGCCATGAGATAAGTCTCCTTCGTGTGTGCAATTGATTTTGAATTGCTGATTGTGGATTTCTGATGGCTGCTCGTCGAGTCTGAATCAGCCATCACCAATCCTCCGTAGCAATCAGCCTTATGCAGTCGCGGGCGCTTCCTTGTCCGAATACGCCTTGACCACGTTGATGACTTGCCGCACGCCGCTGGCGACGACGCCCGTGAGCCGCGCAGCCGGCGCCGAGATCAGGCCCAGCAGCTGGGCGCGGACGACGGGCAGCGGCGGCAGTTCGGCGAGCGCTTCGACTTCTTTCGCGTTCAGCACCTGCTTGCCCAGCAGGCCGCCCTTCACCTTGACAAACTCCGACTCCTTCGCGAAGCCAGTCAGCGCTTTGGCGACGCCGGGCACATCGGTAAAAGCAAAACCGATCGCGGTGGTTTGGGTGAACAGGTTTTCGGGGATGTCCCAGCCTGCCTCCGTGAGCGCCAGGCGCGCCAGTGTGTTCTTCACCACGTGCAACTCGCCGGACGCCTCGCGCACCCTGGTACGGAGCGGCCCCATGCCATTCATGTTCAGGCCGCGGTAATCGACCAGGATCATGCCCTCGCTCTTCTGGATGAGATCCGCGTATTCCCGCCTCAGTTCGATCTTGCGTTCTTTTGTGATAGCCAAGTGCGTTTCACCTCCTTTCGTATCAGCGGACGGAACGGATTTCACAGACGGATGAAACCGGACCGGTCAACTCGATCAGTGCAGCGTTGAAAAAAACAAAAGTCTTTGCTCCGACACAGCGGGCGAAGCAAAGACTTTTCAGACTGCGCAAGCGGCGCAGGAAGAAGCTCAGCGCGAGAGCGCCTCTGTTCAGTCTTCACCTCGGCGGGACTTACGGGGTCTTCCGACCGCCAGCCAGCTATCTGCGGCGAAGCTCAAACTGGAATCTTTCAGCTTGAAATGCGCAGTTCACCTCTGTCGCTTCAGGCCGAGGCCTCCATGGCCGCCACGTCGTTCGCGTCCACCTTCACGCCAGGGCCCATCGTGGTGGTCAACACCACTTTCTTCAAATACGTCCCCTTCGCCGAAGCGGGCTTGGCCTTGATCACGGCGTGCATCAACGCCGCCAGGTTGTCATACAACTGCTGTTCGGTGAACGACACCTTGCCGATGGGCACATGCAGGTTGCCGGTCTTATCCACGCGGAACTCGACGCGGCCCGCCTTCGATTCTTTGATGACGCGCGGCAGGTCCGCCGCCGGGACGACCGTGCCGGTCTTGGGGTTGGGCATCAGCCCCCGCGGGCCGAGGATGCGGCCCAGGCGGCCCACTTTGCCCATCATCTCCGGCGTGGCGACGGCGACATCAAAATCAGCCCACCCCCCCTGAATCTTCTTCATCAACTCGTCGTCGGCCACGTAGTCGGCGCCGTGGTCGGCGGCCAGGCGGGCGGCCTCGCCCTCGGCGAAGACCAGCACCCGCACCGTCTTGCCCAGGCCGTGCGGCAGGACGACGACGTCGCGGACGTTCTGATCGGCGTGTTTGGGGTCAACCCCCAACCGGATGTGCGTCTCGACCGTCGCGTTGAATTTGGCGTAGGAGGTGGCCTTGGCGAGCGCCACCGCCTCCTGCGGCGTGTAACTCTTCTCTGGTTCGACCTTAGCCGCTTGCTCGCGGTATTTCTTCCCGTGCTTGCGCATTCGAGTCTCCTCGTGGTGCTGACGGGCAGTCTGCCTGCCCTCCCACTCTAAGCTGGTAAATGGTAAACAGCAATTAGTAATTGGCCCGTGTCAATCTCCAGTTACTAATTACTCCTCCACCACAATCCCCATATTGCGCGCGGTGCCTTCGATCTGCTTCATCGCGCCTTCGAGGTCAATCGCGTTCAAATCCTTCAGCTTGATCTCGGCGATCTCACGCACCTGCGCCTTCGTCACCGTGCCCACCTTGTCGCGGTTCGGCTGCGGGGACCCTTTCTCAATCTTGGCCGCCTTGCGCAGGAGCACCGCCGTGGGCGGCGTCTTGAGCACGAAGGTAAACGAGCCGTCCGTGTAGACCGTGATTTCCGCCGGGATCACCTCGCCCGGGCGATTGGAGGTGCGGGCGTTGTATTCCTTGCAGAACGCCATGATGTTGATACCGTAGCCTGCCAGCGCCGGCCCGATGGGCGGCGCCGGGTTAGCCTTCCCGGCCTCGATCTGAAGTTTGGTAACTGCTTTGACTTTCTTTGCCATCTACATTCTCCTGAGTGGTGCTAACGGGCGTTGGCCCTCCCACGTGGATCGTGAAGCGTGATCCGGGAACCTGTCATGCCTCACGTTTCTACACTTTCTCCACCTGCAAAAAGTCCAGCTCCACCGGCGTTTCGCGCCCGAAGAACGACACCATCACGCGCACCTTGGCGCGGTCCATGTCAATCTCGGCCACCGTGCCGATGAAGTCGTTGAACGGCCCGTCCACGATGCGCACCTTTTGGCCGGGCTTATAGGTGACCTTGATCTTCGGGGCCTCGGCCTCCATGCGCTTGAGGATCTGCGCCACTTCCTCGGGGCGCAGGGGCGTGGGCGTGTTGCCCATCCCCACGAACCCGGTGACGCCAGGCGTGTTGCGCACCACGTACCACGACTCCTCGGTCATGATCATCTGCACCAGGATGTAGCCGGGGAACACGCGGCGCTCGACCGTGCGGCGCTTGCCGTCCTTGACCTCGATCTCTTCCTCCGTAGGCACGATCACGTCAAAAATCTTGCCCTTCATGCCCATGGATTCGATGCGCTGTTCAAGGTTGTGCCGCACCTTGTTCTCGTAACCTGAGTAGCAGTGGATCACGTACCAGCTGCGGCCGTCCTCGACTGGAGCGGCGGCCTCCCCGGTCACCTCGTCAACCGGGGTCTCGTCCGGAGCGGACGCCGCGGCGTTATCCTTTTCCTCTTCGGGCAGTTGCCCCGTCTCCTGCTCAGGGGCAATCTGCTCTTCGGCCTCAGCCATAACCTCACTCACCTCACTCAGGGCCATTGCTAAAACTTGAGGCCCAACACGAACCTGAAGAGTTGCGTAAACAAATAATCAAAACCGCCGAGCACCACGGCCGTCACAACGATGACGAACAGAACGATGATCGTCAGATTGCGCGCTTCGGGCCAGGTGGGCCAGACGACTTTCTTCAGCTCGCCCACCGTCTCGCGATAGAAGCGGATGACCGCATTGGGTTCTTTGACAACTTGTTGCTGCGCTTTAGCCATGCGCCTCTCATCCTTCCAGACAATCAAAACACCGCCTCACCTGCTGCGGTGTCTTATATCATGGCAGGGCTTCGCGCCCCGCTGTTCTTCCAGGCAGGCCAGGCAGGACTCGAACCTGCAGCCTTTGCTTTTGGAGAGCACTGCGCTGCCAATTGCGCCACTGGCCTACAACTTGCCTTCAAGCAGCTTATCCATCCATGACATCATCAGCGAATTGAGTTTGGAGTCATGGAATCTCACATGCGCCGTGCCGTCAATTCCCTGCCGATCGGCTCTCCCCACTTGGGCATACTCTCAGGTGGATACTACTATTTCGTCTCGCGGTGCAACGTATGCTTCCGGCAGCGCGGGCAGAACTTCTTGAACTCGATCCGGTTCGGGTCGTTGCGCCGGTTCTTCTCGGTCGTGTAGTTCCGCTCCTTGCATTCCGAGCAGGCCAGTGTGATCACTGGCCGGACATCTTTCTTAGCCATTGCCTATGCCACCTATTCCGTTCAATCAATCACTTTCGTGACGACGCCGGCGCCGACGGTCAGACCGCCTTCGCGGATCGCAAACCGCTGGCCCGCTTCCAACGCCACGCGCGTGATCAACTCCACACTCATGTTCACATTGTCCCCCGGCATCACCATCTCCACCCCCGCCGGCAAGCTGATCGCCCCCGTCACGTCCATCGTCCGAATGTAAAACTGCGGCCGATACCCCCCGAAGAACGCCTTGTGCCGCCCGCCTTCTTCCTTCTTCAACACGTACACTTCCGCTTCAAACTTCGTGTGCGGCTTGATGCTCCCCGGCTTGGCCAGCACCATCCCCCGCTCCACCTCCTCCCGCTCAATCCCCCGCAACAAAATGCCCGCGTTATCGCCAGCCTCGACCTGGTCCAGGTTCTTATGGAACATCTCCGTTCCCGTGCACACCGTGCTCATGCTCTCGTCCCGCAAGCCGATGATCTCCAGCGCATCCCCCACCTTGGCCGTCCCGCGGTCCACCCGACCCGTGACGACCGTCCCCCGCCCCTTGATCGAAAACACGTCTTCAATCGCCATCAGGAACGGCTTGTCCTTCTCCCGCGCCGGCTGCGGAATGTACTCGTCCACCACCCGCATCAACTCCAGAATGCTCGCGTACTCCGGCGCTCCCGGATCCTCGCTCGCACTCTCCAGCGCCTGCAACGCGCTCCCGCGCACGATCGGCGTCGTGTCGCCGGGAAACTTGTACTTGTTCAGCAACTCCCGCAGCTCCAACTCCACCAACTCCAAGAGTTCCGCGTCGTCCATCATGTCCACTTTGTTCAGGTAGACCACCATCGCCGGCACTTCCACCTGCCGCGCCAGCAGCACGTGCTCGCGCGTCTGCGGCATCGGCCCGTCCGGCGCCGCCACCACCAGGATCGCCCCGTCCATCTGCGCCGCCCCGGTGATCATGTTCTTGATGTAGTCCCGGTGCCCCGGGCAGTCCACGTGCGCGTAGTGCCGCTTGTCGGTCTGGTACTCCACGTGCGCAATGTTGATGGTGATCCCGCGCTGTTTCTCCTCCGGCGCACTGTCAATCTGGTCGTAGCGCCGGTACTCCGCCTGCCGCTTCAGCGCCAGCACTTTCGTGATCGCCGCCGTCAGCGTCGTCTTCCCGTGGTCAATGTGCCCTATCGTCCCCACGTTCACGTGCGGCTTCGACCGGTCAAATTTTTCCTTCGCCATGCGAACCTGATCTCCTTGAGTGAACAGATGGTATTGGGCAAGAGCCCCCGATGAGATTCGAACTCATGGCCTTTCCCTTACCAAGGGAATGCTACTACCGACTGAGCTACGGGGGCAAGTTATTAGTGGGCAGGGTGGGATTCGGACCCACATAGCCCGTAGGCACCGATTTTACAGACCGGTCCGGCTCACCACCTCCGGCGCCTGCCCAGGCCTCTCCTCGTTCCAGGTGAGCCGACGGTGGGACTCGAACCCACAACAGCACGTTTACAAAACGTGGGCTCTGCCGATTGAGCTACGTCGGCGCCATAGCGGGAGGATTATACCAGAAAATAACCCGGTCAAGGGATCGCGCGCCTTGAGCGGGCCGAGGCAGAGTCTAGCAGGACTCAGTTAACTCGTCAATCCTTTTTGGAGGAGACGGCCGGGTCAATCGCGGTGACGGCGTTGCGCCCGCTGGTCTTGGATTTATAAAGCGCATCGTCGGCCAGGTGGATGAGGGTGGGCAGGTCCTGCAGCTCGCCGGCCTCGCGGCTGACCAGGCCAATGCTCACCGTGCTGCGGATCGTCGCGCCATCCACGACCGCGCTGAAGCTCTCCACAGCGGCGCGAATGCGCTCGGCGATGGAGAGCGCGGCCTCGCGCGGGGTTTCGGGGAGTAAAACGGCGAACTCGTCGCCGCCTAGGCGGGCCGGCAGGTCCGTCTCCCGAACGCAGGCGCGCAGGCATTGCGCCACGCCGCGCAGCATCGCATCGCCCGCGGCGTGGCCGTTCTGGTCGTTGATCTGCTTGAGCCGGTCCAGGTCCACCATCAACAGCGTCAACGGGCGTTCGTAACGCCGGGCGCGCTGCATTTCGGCCCGCACTGCGTCCAGGAAGCGGCGGCGGTTGGCCAGGCCAGTTAACTCGTCGGTCACCGCCAGCTTGGCGATACGCTCGTGGAGTGAGGCGTTGCGTACGGCCAACGCGGCCGCCCCGGCCAGCGAATTCAGCAGGCGCATCTCGCCGTCGTCGAATTCGTGCGGGCGGATGTAGCCCACGTTCATCACTCCGACCGTTTCCTCGTCCAGGCGCAACGGCAGGCTGGCAATCGCGTGCAGGTCGGGGTAAGGGTTGCCCGAAAAGAACGGGTGCCGCTGAGTATCTGTAATAAAGGCCGCCTGGCCGGTCTTCGCCACCGTCGCCGTCAACCCGTCGGAACGTGGAGACGGCAGCCGGACCAGGCGTTCGCTCACCGAGGCGCTCACCTGGTAGTCTTTCAACTCACCCGTGTCACGATTGAACACGTAAACCGTCACCGCGTCCGCAACGCCGATCTGCAGGGCGCGGTCCACCACGGCTTGCAGGACCTCGCGCAAATTCAGGCTGGATGCCATTTCGCGCGTGATCTCCGATAGAATCTCCAGTTCCCGGTTGCGCTTTTGCGCCAGATTGGAGGCCAGACGCCACTGCTCCATCAATTTCTGGGAGTCTTTGTGCCGCTGCTGGTCGGCGCGCATGTTCTCCCATAAAACCCCTATGAAGCCGATAGCGGCTAATGTTTCGAAAATGTGACCCACCGCCATATTACCGGGAGGGCTGAAGATGGCCGAGAGATGCACGATGGCCGCAAAGAGGAGCGACACAGCCGCCAGGCCGAAGAACGCGAAGGCCTGCCACGAGCGATAGGCGTAGACCCGGAAAGTCAGACGGCCGACGAGCAGCAACCCCAAGACGGCAACCAGGATCTGGAAGGCGAGGAGAGAGAAGGAGGATGGCATCTTGTTTCAGATGGTTAGAATTTTAGCACAGGCACAGGCGCTCCCCAAATCATACCGGATGGAGGGAGAGTGCGTTTCACGCCGGCTGCGCGCCGCCCCTGGACAGGCCCCGCCCTCGGACGCGGGGGCCTGTCTTTTTCTTGCCTCTAAATCCAGTCGGCGGTATGATCTCGTCTCAGGTGCGACGCACTTTGGAAGTGCGTCGCACGTGAAAAACCATCTCGCTCACGCTCGAAAACCCAGCCCACAAACCGGGTTTCTTCGACCTGCTTTGCGGAGGGCCATCTCCATGTTCACATCCCGCAAACCTAAGAAACCCCGGATCAAGCGCCCCGGGGCCGTCATCGTCATCAGCCTGCTGCTGCTCCTTCAGTCCATTGCGCTGTTCACGCTCGGCGCGTTCAGCCTCATCAGCACGAGCTGGCGCTTCAACATCACCCTGGATACGGTGGTCGGAGAGTTCCCACACGCTCTGCGCGGCTCGTTCTTCATCGCGCTGGCGTGGCTGGCCGTGGTCGTCGCCATCAATTTCTTTTACCTGCGCTCCACGGCGTGGATCAGCGCAGTCATGCTCCAGGGGCTGAACCTGCTGATGGCGCTCGGTGTCTACCTGCGCGGCAAAGCGCCCTACGGGTATTTGATGATGCTCTACAGCATCTTCATGGTCATCTACCTGAATTATTCTGAAGTGCAGACGGCCTTCCGGTACAAACATGAAATCTCCGCCCCCAGAGACCGATGAACACTGCCGACGAAACGTCCTCCCACGTTGAAGCCGACCAAGCGCTGCTCAAGCGCTTCGAGCCGGTCATCCGCTACACGCGCGGCGAGCAGTACTTCCCTATGGACGTCGAGCGCTACATCCGCGCGTGCAGCCTGTGGGTGCAGCGCCCCGACGCGGACGCCGAATGCCTGGTCCCCGAGGGCCGGCTCACCCTCGCAGACCTCTCCACGCCGCGCACTGGCGATTTCGGGGCGCTCTACTTCCTGAAATTCATCGAGCCGCTCGATCTCCGCGCGCTCGCCGGCTACACCTTACAGGAGAGCTTCAAAAAGAAAGACCCCCGGGACGTGTTCCGGGCGGGGCCGGGGCGGTTGGCGCGGGTGGGCTACAGCTCGCGCTTCGTGGATGCGCTGTTCTCAATCACCTTGTTGGCCCGCGGGCGCGTGCCCGGCGACACCGCCGCCGCCGCCGCGCTGGCCTACCAGCACATGCTCGCCGAGCGCGAAGAGTACTGCTATTACGGGCGGGTGGCGCGGCTCAACGGCTGGGTCGCCCTGCAATACTGGTTCTTCTACCCCTTCAATAACTGGCGCTCCGGCTTCTTCGGCGTGAACGACCATGAGTCCGACTGGGAGATGATCTACGTTTACTGCTCCGAGTCCCCGGCGGGCGAGGTGAGGCCCGAATGGGTGGCCTACGCCTCGCACGACTTCACCGGCGACGACCTGCGCCGCCGCTGGGACGACCCGGAAGTCGAAAAAGCCGGCGAGCATCCCGTAATCTATGCGGGCGCGGGATCGCACGCCAGTTACTACGCGCGCGGCGAATATCTGGCCGAGATCGAGCTGCCCTTCCTCTCGCCGCTCGTCCGGCTGGTGGATCAGGCGCAGGCACTCTGGCGTAAACGCGTCCAGCAGGCGCCCGGCGACCGCGAGGCCGGCGAGCCGGAGTTCAACGTCTTCCGCATCCCGTTCGTGGACTACGCGCGCGGCGACGGCGTCTCCATTGGGCCGGGGCAGGATAAAGATTGGGGCGCGCCGCAGCTCCTCGACCCGGCGCCCGCGTGGGCGCTCAACTACCGCGGCCTGTGGGGCCTCTACGCCCGCGACCCGATTGCGGGCGAGAACGCCCCAGCCGGCCCGATCTACAACCGCGATGGGACGATGCGCCGCTCGTGGTACGACCCGCTTGGCTGGGCCGGGTTGGACAAAGTCCCGCCGCCGGACGAGATGCTGGCGCGCGTCCGGCAGCGCCGCGCCGAGGTCAAGGCCCGGCGGGCTGCGCTGGCGCAGACCATCGCAGAGAAAAACCAGGCGCTCGTCAACCTGGGCGTCGAGGCAGCGGCCACGGTGGGCCGGCCGCACCTCAAGAAGATGAACACCGGGCAGGCCGAACAGATCACGCGCCTCTCCAGGGAGCTTAATCAGATGCGCGCCCAGCTGGCCGGAGATGAGGCGCTGGCGGAGGCGCTCGACCTCTATGCTGCGCAGCTCCAGGCGGGTGAGCGCGGCCCGCGGCGGGCGCACATCCACCGCGCCCGCCACCCCGCGACGGACGCCGGGCTGCACATTGGCCGCCTGGCCGAGCTGTGGGCGGCGATCAGCATCGGGCTGATGATGGTCGGCTTCATCTTCCTCGTCCTGTTCGCCCGGCGCTATTTGCTCTTCGGACTGACCGGGCTGCTGTCCCTCATCATCTTCGTCGAGGCCGGGTTCCGGCGGCAGCTGCCGCAGCTGATCACCAGCGTGACGCTGGCGCTGGCGATCATCACCGCGCTCGTGCTGCTCTTCGAGTTCTTCTGGGAAATCGTCGTCCTGGCCGTGCTCGCCACCGGGGTCTACATCATGTGGGAAAACCTCCAAGAACTGCGCCGCTAACCTCGGCCTTGGTCATCCGATGAACTTCCTCAACGACATCCTGGGCCGCCCCGCGCACGAGCGCCCGTCCTTGATCCTGGTCGTCGGCTACCCCGCCGAGGATGCGAAGGCGCCGGCGATCAGCAAGAAGCCGCTGGAAGAAATCGCTGCGTTCGTGTGAGACGGCGAGGCCCTCGACCGAGGAGACACATGAAGAAACCACCCGCCTACCGCTGGTTCGTCGTCGGCGTCTTCTTCGCCTTCATGCTCCTGCACCAATCAGACCGCCTGCTCATCAGTCCGCTCACGACCTCCATCATGGAGGCGTTCCAGATCACCAAGACGCAGATGGGCGCGGCGGTGAGCGGCGCGCTGGTGGTGGGCGCCGTCCTGTACCCGCTGTGGGGTTACCTTTACGACCGTTTTGCGCGCTCAAAACTGCTGGCGCTGGCCTCGTTCATCTGGGGCGCGACGACGTGGCTCAGCGCGGTCGCGCCGACTTTCCCGTTGTTCCTCGCCAGCCGCGCCAGCACCGGCATTGACGACTCGAGTTACCCCGGCCTGTACAGCCTGATCTCCGACTACTTTGGCCCCGAGATGCGCGGCAAAGTGTATGGGCTGCTGCAGCTTACGCAGCCGCTCGGCTATCTGGCGGGCATGCTGCTGGCCCTGATGCTCGGGCCGGTCATCGGCTGGCGCAGCGTGTTCTACCTCACTGGCGCGCTCGGGCTGGGGGCGGCGGCGCTGATCTTCTTCGCCGTGCGCGAACCGCCGCGCGGCCAGAGCGAACCGGAGCTGGCCAACCTGGAAGAGATCGGCGTGTATCGTTTTGAGTGGCAGCAGGCCCGCGGGCTGTTCCGCAAACGCAGCCTGTGGTTCCTGTTCGCGCAGGGGTTCGTAGGCGTGTTCCCGTGGAATGTGATCACCTTCTGGTTCTTCGCCTATCTCGAAACGGAGCGGGGCTACGACGCCGAGGGCATCCTGTTCACCATGGCCCCGGCGGTGTTGGTGCTGGCCTCAGGTTACTTCGTCGGCGGCGCGGTGGGCGACTTCTTCTTCAAGCGCACCCGGCGCGGGCGGTTGCTCGTTTCGATGGGCGGGGTGCTCGCCGGGGCCATCCTGCTCAGCGTCACGCTCAACATCCCGGTCGAGAGCCGGACGTTCTTCTTTGTGATGCTGTGCTTGACCGCCGTGTTCGTCCCCTTCGCCTCGCCCAACGTCATCTCCACCGTGTACGACATCACCCTGCCCGAGGTGCGCAGCACGGCGCTCGCCGTTCAATACTTCATCGAAGAGAGCGGCGCGGCCCTGGCCCCGCTGCTCGCCGGCATCATCGCCGACCGGGCCTCC
>Ga0209341_10004228_pt1 | contig 13288 bp, 15 predicted proteins | sample RifCSP13_2_FD_184020 | JGI IMG/M metagenome (GOLD analysis project Ga0209341, IMG submission 184020) | Soil microbial communities from Rifle, Colorado - Rifle CSP2_sed 13_2 (SPAdes) (version 2) | ecosystem: Environmental > Terrestrial > Deep subsurface > Rock core/Sediment | place: Rifle...
GGGCGACCGGGTGGTGGTCATCTCGTACCGCCCCGGCCGTATCAAGGAGATCGTTCCCGTCAACCTCCCCCGGCCGAGGTTTGCCTCCGATGTCAAGGCCATCCCTGAGTTCTCCGCACTTCGGGAGCATGTGTGGGAGCTGGTCAAGGACGAAGCGCTGCGCACCTCGAGAGGGGACACGCTGTGAGCATCACGGACCGATCCGTCGCAAAGGACGTGGGAACTGAGACTCCGCGCCTCGTTGCGGCCGAGACCAACGTCCGGACCATATGGCGGCGGTACGGTCCCTGGGCGGTCACCATCCTCAACCTCAGCACCTTCTTCGTGGTCTGGGAGTTGTTTGCCAGGGCGGAGATCGTCAACAAGCTGTTCCTTCCGAGGGCCTCGAACATGTTCACCGCGCTGTGGGACGGATTGACGACCACGATGCCGCCGGGAGCGGTCATCTCCGGGAGCATCCGTGACCACCTCTTCTACAGCCTCTCCAATCTCGGCATGGGAGTAGTGATCGCCATCGCCATCGGGGTCCCTTTCGGTCTGCTGATGGGCGCCAACCGGTACGTTGACAGTCTGCTGAGCCCCTATGTGTGGGCGATCTCGTCCATGCCTCGCATCGCCCTGGTCCCCCTGTTCATCCTCTTCCTGGGCTTCACGAGGAAGATGCAGGTCACCATCATCGTGCTGTCGGCGGTGTTCCCGATCATGATCAACTCCTGGGCGGGGGTGAAGACCACCGACAAGTCGCTCCTTTCCGCCGCCAAGGTGTTCGGCGCCGGCCGAACGCAGCTCTATACGAAAGTCGTATTCCCCTTCACACTTCCCTTCATCATCTCCGGCATCCAGCAGGGCATCGGCCGGGGACTGGTCGGTGTGATCATCGCCGAGATCTTCGGCGGCTCGAAGGGTCTCGGTTACCTGATCTCGAGATCGGCCGACACCTTCAACTCCCCCCTGCTGTACGCGGTCTTATTCCTGCTGGTGGTGGTGTCACTCTCACTCATCCAGTTCACCAGGTGGCTGGAAGCGAAGGTGGCTCCGTGGCGGCGCCTGGAGACGCTGTGAAATCGACGGTTCTGCGTCGCAGACGCGGAGAAGCCTCGAGAAGAGGCCCGAGACAAGAGGAGGAGAGCGGATGATCGGACGGGAGGACATGCAGCGGACCGAGAGTGGTATGTGGGTGGACAGGAGGAAGTTCCTCAAGATAGGTGGTGTGGGATTGCTCGGCACCATCCTGGCCGCCTGCGGCGTCGGATCCGAGACGACTACGACCACGGCGGCGACGACGACGACGGCCGGGACGGGGACGACCCTCGGGACCACTACGACCGTGATCGACAAGATCGTCGCCAACTTGAACAAGGTGGTGATGGGGGACTTCAACCCGAACTATGCCGCCCAGTGGAGCTATAGCCTCGCCCAGGCTCTCGGTTATCTGGAGGAGTACGGGATCGAGGACCTGGAGCGGCTGTTGACGGACGAGTACATCGCGGGTCTGATCGGTGGCAGCATCGACATTACCCACGGCGACACCAACGTTTTCCTCGGCTCGGCCGAGGCGAGCGGCGAGCCGATCAAGATCATCAGCATGTACCGCATCAACGAGTGGCAGATCTTGGGCGTGCGCGCTGGTATCGAAACCGCCGAAGACCTGATAGGCGGCACCATCACCGGCGGGCAACTCGAGGGTCGCAACACCTTCGTCCAGAAGAAGATCGTTACGGCCCTCGGCCTTGACCCTGAGACGGACGTGCAGTTTGTCCCCACCTCGGGCGGTTCCGACGGTCGTCTCCAAGCGGTCCTGGCCGGCACCGTCGACGGAGCCAGCCTGTTCCCACGCCACCGATTCGCCATTGAAGAGGCGGGCGGGAAGTTCCTGTACGCGGAGGTAGAGCCCGCTCCCCAAGAAGGATTCGGCGCCATGGCGGGTTGGATCGAGGAAAACTACGACACCGTGCTGGCATGGGTGGTCGCCGACTTGCGGGCCCGCCAATTCATGTTCGATCCGGCCAACAAGGACCAGGCCTACCAGCTCATGATCGATCTCGGGTACGAGATCCCGCCGGAGTTTGTCGAGCTGTACCAGGTCGAGCTGGATCAGATCAGTGAAGATGGCGGATTCGAACTCGATACAATGCAGCCGTTCCTGGACGAGCTAGCCATTACCGGTGATATTCCGGAAGGCATCGACTGGAAGAAGCACTTCGACTTCACGGCGCTGTGGGAGGCTCAGGACATCCTTGGCATCCCGAGGCGTCCCGCCAGTCTGTGATCTGAGCGCGAGAAAACGGGGGCTTGCGGTGCAGGCCCCCGTTTGTTCTCGTCAGGCAACCAATCCGCCGAGACGGGCCGCCAGCCAGTCGTTGGCCATCGGGATCGCCCGATAGCGGAGATTGTTGACCCCGTGATTGCCTTCCCGCACGAGATGGTAGACAACCTCGCCGGTCCCGAGAGCGGCGATGCGTTCTCCGTGCGACGTTGGGATCAGGGGATCCGAGTCGCCCTGGATCACGAACAGCGGACCTGCTATCGAAGCCCCCCGCAGCGTGAGCGCTTTCGCTCGCTTTTTGGCCTGGGCCATAGACGATGATCCGGAGTAGTGCCGGAACGCTTCCCTGGTCACGACCGGGAGATCGTCGAAACACTCTCCCCAGTCGTACGGACCACAGTTGACGACGGTGGCCTTCACTCGAGGCTCGAACGCCGCGCCCCGGGCGGCGTAGTAGCCGCCGAGACTGCTTCCGGTCACACCGACCCGGGTGGCGTCGGCGTCGTCCCTTCCAGCGAGCCAATCGATGGCTGCGGCCACGGCAACCTCGTAGTCGGGTCGGATGGTCGAGGTGAGGCTCATTTCGCCCTGGCCCGGTCCGTCGAGGCTCAGCACCGCCATCCCCCGCCTCAGCAGGCTGCCGCGTGCCCCGTGGCGGGTCTCCTTGGTCGAGTCGAGCCCGGGTAGGACGATGGCGACCGGCGGCCGCTCGATTCCGACCGGCCGGCTGAACAGTCCCAAGAGGTGACCACCTTCGAACGGGATGTGAACCTTCTCAGCGGCGGGACGGTCGTAGGGCAGGACGCGATCGTGGCACTCGACCATCTTGTCGAGCCCGCGCCGGTGGAGGGCGAGGTCGTCCACCGAGAGGAAGTAGGCGAGGTGGTAACAACGGGATGCGGTCATGAAGGCCTGGGTGGCGCTCGCCGTCCTTCCCTCGACCTGCGCCTCCTCACCCAGAGCTTCATGGAGGGCGGCCGTCTCCATCCAGCAGGGTCCCCAATCCCGCCACCCGCCGATTGCCCGGACGGTGAGGCCGATGTCGCCGATCTCGATGCCGCCGGCCAGGAAGCGGGGGAGCCAGATGTCGAGGACCTGCTGGACGACGGGGTCGGGATGGTTCAAGAGGCGCACGGGTTCCTCCTTTGCGGGGTGGTCGATTCTCGCCACCCGGCCGGGACGAGGGGCAGACTTCCGTAAGTCGTCACTCGATCACCTCGAATCCAAAGCCGATCTCGGGCCCGTGCTCGAGGGTATTGTGGATCTTGCAGGCTGCGGCCACCCGTTCGAGGCCGGCTCGCCGCCGGTCGGTGGCGTCGGTCTCGAGGCGCATGACGGCCCGGATATCCCCGATCCTCTCCGGATGCTCGGCCGACTCATCCTCCAGCGTCATCGAGATGTTCGACACAGAGATGTCCTGATTGCGGGCGAAGTTGATCATCGTCCCGATCATGCAGGTACCGAGGGCGCCCATCAGGAGCTCGGTCGGGCGGAAACCGTCGCCCGGCCCTCCGGCCGCGAGAGTGTCGTCCACGATCAGCTCGACTCCCCGGGCGCGGACCACCATCCGCCGCCCGGCCACCTGCTCGACCTCGACTTTCATGGCGCCCTCCTATCGGTACTCGAGGGCGGTGCCCGTTCGGGCACCGCCACCCTTTCGCCGTTCGTTGACGTTGGACTCGAGTGACAACGACCGGAAGATACGGACTGTGGGACCTGGTCGCAAACGAACGCTGTAGCCTGGGGCAATGTCGGAGCAGACGATGCGGGCAATGGTTCTGGAGGAGTACGGCGGTCCGCTGATTCTCCGCGAGCTCGTAGTCCCCGAGCCGGGTGCCGGGGAGGTGTTGTTACGGGTTCGGGCCTGTGCGGTAGACCGTTTCGACCTGGCGATCCGGGCCGGGGGCCGGGAGCGGTCCCCCCTGCCGCACGTGCTCGGCCACGAGATCGCCGGAGAGATCGCCGGGGTCGGTCCGGGGGTGATCGGGTGGCAGATCGGGACCAGGGTGGCTGCCACTCTCTACCTGGTGTGCGGAACTTGTCGCTGGTGTCTGCGGGGGCGCGAGACCATCTGTGAGAACTTCGGCGGGCATGTAGGTGTGAACATCCCGGGCGGATACGCGGAGTATTCCGTGATGCCCGCTCGCAACGTCGTGCGACTCTCCGACGCGATCGACTTCCCGGCAGGATCGATCCTCGCTAATGCCGTCGGCACTCCCTTCCACGCCCTGACGGCCAGGATGGGTTTGTTGCCGGGGGAACGGCTGGTCGTGACCGGTGCGGGCGGTGGGGTCGGGCTGCACGCCGTTCAACTCGGCCGGATGCTGGGGGCGGCGGTGGCGGCGGTTGATCTCGGCGCCGAGAAAGTTGCCGCGGCGCTTCAGTACGGGGCCGAGATCGCCATTGATCCCACTGTGACCGATCTTGGCAAGGCCATCCGGGAGTGGACCGGTGGGCGCGGCGCCGACGCGATCCTGGAGCTCGTGGGGCCTGCCACCATGCCGGCCACGCTGGCGTCGCTCGCAAAAGGCGGCCGCATGGTGATCGTTGGCTCACATACGGGCGCCGCCTGGAACATCGATCCGGGGTCGATCTACCGCAACGAATGGGAGATTCGCGGCTCTCGCAATGTCTCTTCGGACGAGTTGGCGACGGTCATCGACCTGGTGACTCGCGGCCTGATCAATCCGGTGGTGGCCGGCACGTATCCGCTGGAAGAGGTCGAGTTCCTGCACGAGCGAGTGCGGGTCGGTTCGGTGATCGGCCGGGACGTCCTGGTCCCGTAATCCCGGCGCGGATCTCGGTTCGGTGGCTCCCGACGCCACTGATCGGTTCGATTGGGCCGAAAGCCCTACAATCGATTGCAAGGAGAGATCGAGTCCCGTAGAGTTGCTGCCGTGAACGAACCGGTTGTAGTGCTGCTCGGAACCCGCTATCCCGACCTCTCCATCGAGGAAGAGGTGCTCGGGGATCTCGCTCGCCTCGCGGTGGGTTCCGGAGGTACCGCCGCCGAGATCATCGAGGCGGCCGGCTCGGCCCGGGTGATCGTCGCCGGCTCGCTGCCGAGGTTCACGGCCGAGGTCCTGGAGCGGTTGTCTTGTCGCGCCATCGTTCGGGCGGGGATCGGGGTCGATTCGGTCGATCTCGCGGCCGCCCGGCGTCTCGGCTATACCGTCGCTTACGTGCCGGACTACGGGACCGAGACGGTAGCGCAGCACACCCTGGCTCTGGCACTAGCCGCGGTTCGTCGTCTGATCGAGGCGGACTCAATCGTCCGCTCGGGAGAATGGGGATTCTCGAAGCTCCGTCCGCTCCATCTCCCGTCCTCGATGACCGTAGGCGTGGTCGGGTTCGGCCGCATCGGCCGCCGCGTGGCCGAGTTGCTGCGAGCGGTCGGCTTCCGGCGAATTCTCGTCCATGATGCCTACGTCATGGTGGAGGGGGACGGCATCGAATCGTGCGGGCCGGGGGAGATCTTCTCCATGAGTGATCTGGTAACCCTCCATGCCCCGGGTCCGACCGATGGGAGGCCGCTGGTTGGCGCAGCCGAGCTGGCATCGATGAAGCCGGGGAGCATCCTCATCAACACCGCTCGAGGGTCATTGGTCGACGGTGATGCTCTGGTGGAGGCGCTGGCGGCGGGAGCCCCGCGCCTAGCAGCCCTGGACGTGTTCCAGCCGGAGCCGCCCGATCTGTCCAGGTTCGCCGCGGTGCTCGACCGGATGATCCTGTCACCCCACACCGGCTGGTACACGGAGGAAAGCCAGGCGGATCTCCGCCGGAAGAGCGCCGAGGAGGCTCGTCGAGTCATCCTCGGCGAATCACCGCGCAACGCCGCCGTCCTACCCGAGGAGACCACGTGAACCCCCGATCCATCTACGACCTGACGAGCCCCGACGTCGCCGACCTGATCGAGCGATCCGGCATGGCCGTGATTCCATTCGGAAGCACCGAACAACACGGTCCCCATCTCCCTTGCGGAACCGATGCGATCGCCGGTGAAGTGGTGGCGGAGGCCGTCGCAGAGCGCCTCGACGCTCTATACGTGCCCTTCGGGCCCTACGGAGTGACGCCGATCCACGCCGGACATCCCGGCACCATCAGCCTCCGCCGGTCGACCTTCGAGGCGCTGCTGACCGACATCTGCGAGGAACTCGTGGCGATGGGTGTGAATCGCTTCGTCTTTGTCAACTGGCACGAAGGCAACATCGCCTCGATGGACTCGATCGCCACCGACATCCAAGACCGGCATCCCGGGGTCTATGTGGTCACCGCTCACTCGTGTTACACCGCTCAACGGGTGTACGCCTCGCAAGGCGGGGAGCTCACACATGGCGGTGGAATCGAGGCGATCGCAGTGATGGCCCGCGACCCCGACCTCGTCCACATCGAGCTGGCCGGAGACGCTACGCGTCCCGACCATGCCATCGCTCTCGATGCTATGCGCCGCGGCAAGGAGACCTACGGATACATCACTGAGGTCACCGAGATCGACGCCGATGGCTGGTACGGCAACCCCCGGTGGGCCACCGACGAGCTGGCCGCCGGTTTCGCCGCCACCATTGCCGGCGACGTGGCCAAGCGGGTGGCCGACATCTTCTCGCTCCGGGTGCGCGAATCGTGACGGTGGTGACGGGCGCCGGGATCCGGTTCGTCGACCTGCCCGGTCGGCGGGCGGCCGACCCGTTGCGAGGCGTAGAGACCTCGTCGAGCTTACGTATCGTGGAACTCGAGAGGACCGCAGGTCGTACGGCGCACCGGCATCCCTTGTCCGAGGAGGTCATCTACATCGAGGCGGGCCGCGGCCGGGTGTGGCTCGACGGAGAGTGGCATCCGGTGGCGCCGGGAGACACGGTCCACGTCCCGGCTGGATCGGCCCATGCCACGGTTCCGGACGAGGGCGCGGACATGCGGCTCGTCTGCTTCTTCCCACACCCCGACCTCTTCGCCAACAACGAAGACACCGACATCACGGTCACCTAAAACACAGGAGGTACCAATGGCAGACAAGATCCGTCTGGCGTCCGTCGGTCTCGGCCGCTGGGCCCGGGTGCTGGCGCGTGGCGCCCAACGGGGAGATGTCGTTGAGCTCTACTCGTGCTACTCGCGTTCGGAGAACAAGCGTGCCGCCTTCATGGCCGAGTACGGGGTCCCGAAGAGCGCTGCGAGCTACGAGGCCTTACTGGCGGATCCCGATGTGGAAGGGGTGATCGTCACCACCCCGAATGACACCCACAAAGACGTCATCATCCGGGCCCTCGACGCGGGCAAAGCGGTCTACACAGACAAACCGATTGCCCAGACGCTGGAGGACGCTCTGGCGATCAAAGATGCGGTGGAGCGCACGGGTGGGCTGTTCGCAGTGGGACACAGCGCCCGGCGACTGTCCGGAAACCGGGTGATGAAGCAGCGGATCGAGGAGGGAACCCTCGGCGGTGTCTCGTTGGCCGAAGCGAACTTCTCGAACGAACGGGGGCTCGAGCTCACCCCGGACACGTGGCGCTGGTATCTCGACAAGACCCCGGGTGGTCCGCTGATCCAGCTCGGTGTTCATCACGCCGACAACCTCCAGTATCTGCTGGGACCGGTGGCGGCGGTGACGGCTCACACTCGCAAGCTGTTCACCAATGCGGAGGTGCCGGACGCCACCATGGCGATCCTCGAGTTCGAGTCGGGCGCTCTTGGCTATCTGGGTTGTGGTTGGGCGTCTCCGGGGATCTACCAGATCCGGCTGCAGGGCACGAAGCAGAACCTCATGTACGACCTCGACTTCACCCACTGGGACGACGCCCACGAGGCGGATGCCTCCTCGACGCTCGTTTCGCAGGCGTATGGTCAACAGGAGCGGACCCCGGTCGAGCTGCCGCCGACGGACATGTTCCGCGAGCAGCTCGAAGAGTTCGGTCTGGCGATCCGGGGGAAGGCTACCATCGAGGTCGGCGCCGTTGAAGCCATCCGGGCGCTGGCCGTGGTCCACACGGCCATCGAGTCGTCACGCCTTGGTGGGAAAGCCGTCGAGGTGAAACCGTTCCTTGATGCGGTAGGCGTCGCGACCGGGTGAGCTAGCAAGGACTGAGATCCCGCCGCTGGGCGGGGAAAGGAACACACATGGTCGATTTTCGAATTCACCGACTGGGTGACTCGGTCGGCGTCGCTACGCGAGACCTCTCTCGCGGTCACCGAGCGGTGGGCAGATACGTCGACGAGAAAGAGGGTGAGGACATCACGATCGAGATGGCCGAAGATGTATCCCTGGGCCACAAGATCGCGCTGGTCCGGCTCTCTGAGGGACAGCAGGTCATTGAATACGGGGTGACCATCGGGGCCGCCACCGCCGACGTCGAAGTCGGCAAGCACGTTCACGTACACAACCTGAAGGGATTGCGATGGGCATGATCTCGGACAAGACGTTTTACGGATACCGTCGCCCGAACGGCGCCGTCGGTGTCCGTAATCACGTGGTCGTCCTCCCGGTCGACGATATCTCGAACGCCGCGGCGGAAGCGGTCGGCAAGGTCATCGGCGGGACGATGGCGCTCCCGCATCCTTACGGCCGGCTCCAGTTCGGTCCCGACCTGCAGCTGTTCTTCGACACCATGATCGGCACCGGATCGAATCCCAATGTGGCTGCTCTGGTGGTGATCGGGATCGAGCCCAAATGGACGGCCCGCATCGCAGACGCAGTGGCCGAAACCGGCAAGCCGGTCGCCCGGTTCCACATCGAGGGATCGGGTGATCTCAAGACCATCGAACGGGCGGCACGAGCCGCGCAACAGCTGGTGCAAGATGCCTCAGAGATTCAGCGCGTTGAGATCCCACTGCCCGAGCTGTGGATCAGCGCCAAGTGCGGTGAATCCGACACGACCTCTGGTCTCGGCTCGAACCCGACGGTGGGTCGGTTCTGCGAATGGTTCACCGCCGAGGGAGGGACGTTCTTCTTCGGTGAGACCTCCGAGCTCACCGGCGGTGAGCACATCGTGGCCGAGCGCGTCGTCGATGGTGAACAGCGAGCGAAGTTCCAACGGCTGTTCGACGAGCACGAACAGATCATCCTCGAGCAAGAGGCCGATCTGATGGGTTCCCAGCCCACCCAGGGCAACATCGTGGGTGGCCTCTCGACTATCGAGGAGAAGGCGATGGGGAACATCCAGAAGATCGGACGTGCGACCGTGCACGGTGTCCTGGAGATGGCCGAGCCGCCGCGACGCGGTCCCGGCCTCTACTTCATGGACACGTCGTCAGCCGCGGCAGAGTCGGTGACGTTGTTCGCCGCCGGAGGGGCCGCTCTCCACCTGTTCACGACCGGACAGGGGAACATCATCGGCAACCCGATCGTCCCGGTCGTGAAGCTCACCGCCAATCCGAACACGGCCGCGACCATGTCCGAACACGTGGATCTCGACGTGTCCGGGACGCTCACCGGGGAGATGACGCTCGACGATGCAGCCGCGGCGATGGCCGATGTGGCGGTGAGAACCGCCAATGGCCGTCTCACCGCCGCCGAGGCGCTCGGCCACCGGGAGTTCGTCCTCACCCGATTGCATCGGACCGCCTGAGCAAGGGGCGGCACTTGAGATCTCCAGCCAGACCGGGGTGATGCCCACCAGGACCGGGAGGGTGTCCCGGGACCGGGGCGTCGATGAAGGTGCGCCGGGAGACCGGCGCCGGGGCGAACCCGCGCGCGAGCGAGAGCCCGGAGAGGATTCCTACCTCTCAGCTCGCCATGAGCGGCGCGTGGTCACGTGGCGAGATTCTCGGCCAGCCATCGGAAGGAGGCCGGGCCCCATTCGCCGATGTGCTTGAAAGCGCAATGCCCGTCGTCGGCGTAGACCCTGGCCCGGCGACCGGTGGCCGGTCCGTTCTCCAGCATGAAGTAGATGTTGCCGATCGGCGCGAGATGATCGAGCTTGCCGTTGATCATCAAGACGGGTTGGGTGATCCGGTCGACCAACCTCAGTTCCGAGAGCGCCCACCGCTCGAAGATCGCCTCCTCTTTCTCCCGGGACCAGGTCGGGAAGGAGGGCGGACCATCGGAGGCACCGAACTTCCATGTCGAACGTTGATTGCGGGCGGCGACAAAGTCGTCCATCTCGTCCGCGGTCATGCGGTAGCCGAAGGGGTGGCCGGCACTGGCCACCACGGCCCCGACCTTCTCTGGTGCCGTTCCCGCCAGTTGGAGCACGGAGTATCCGCCCCGGCTGATACCGAAGGCTCCGACGCGATTGGCGTCGACTTCCGTTCTTCCGGCCAGGTAGTCGATGGCCGCCACCCAGGCCGAAACCGATTCGGGTGCCCACGGAAACGGGTTCTCACCGGTGCCGGGACCGTCCATGACCAGAGACGCCATTCCGTTGTCGAGGCAATACTCCTGGGCCCATCCTCGGTCCTCCTTGAAGACGTCGGCTCCGCACATGATGAGCACGGCCGCTACCGGCGCCTTCGAAGCGGGTGCTCGAAAATGGGCACGGATGGTCTTGTCCTCATAGGGGAATTCGACCACCTCGAGCGGCGGGGACAGGTGAGCGCACGCCTTGCGATAGGCGCGGGCACAGTCCTCGCTGACAGATCGCTTCAGCTCGGTGATCTCGCCGGGGAAGCGACCGATGGCGTAGTACGTCTTGGCTTGGAGATAGGCCAGCCGGGACCCGGCGAAATCCTCTGCCGCTTCGAGCCGGTCGCCCTTCTCCTCGTGCCGGCTTCCAGCCTCCTGCCATGCAGGGACCCACTGATCCTCGGTCGTGCCCTCGAGCTTGGCCACAATGGCCCCCAACTCTTCGATGTCGTCGATCATCGAGAACCAGCGGCGATAGAACCCACCGTGCTGCACGACGAAGGGGTCTTCATTGGGAGCGAATCCGAGCGTGGTGGTCATGACCTTCCTCATCCTCGACGACGTTCGCTAGCGTAGTCCCGGAATCGATTGCAGAGCCGATATGGAGCCCGGGCAGATGATGACGCTGGAGCCGCTCGACACGACCGATCTTGGCGATAAGTACGAAGACTGGGTGCGCTTCATCGCCAGGACTCACCACGCTGCCAACCCGCGGACGAACCAGGTCGCCCCGTTCACGCCGCTCTCCAAACCGCTGTCGGACTCCAGGGTGGCCCTGCTCACGACGGCGGGCGCGCACCTCGACGACCAGGCGCCCTTCCAGGTGGCGACCGTGGCGGGTGATCACACCTACCGGCTCATCCCCGACGACGTGGAACTGGGCCGTCTCCGTTTCACCCACACCCACTACGACACCAGCTCGGCCGAGCAGGACCCGAATGTGGTCATCCCGCTCGATCGCCTCCACGAGCTGGTCGAGCGGGGCCGGGTGGGCTCGGCAAGCCCGGTCCACGTCGGCATGATGGGGTTCAACCCGGATCCGACCGGCGTGGCCGACGAGCTGGCCCCGGCCGTTGCCGGGGTGCTGCTCGAGGCGCAGGTCGACGTCGCCATCCTGGTCCCCGGCTGACCTATGTGTCACCGGTCGGTCGGACTGGTCCAGGGAGAGATCGAACGAGCCGGGATCCCGACGGTGAGCCTCTCGGTCCGACCCGAAGTCACCTACGGGATGAATGTGCCGCGGGCCGCCTATCTCCGGTTTCCGCACGGTAACCCGCTGGGCGAGCCGGACCGGCCCGAGCAGCATCATGTGATCCTCGAAGCGCTCCTCCGGCTTCTGGAGACAGCAACCGGTGCTCCTACGCTTGTTGAGCTGCCGGTCCGCTGGAAACGATGGGAGCCATGGCTGTGAGACCTCACGAGCAGATCGCCGAGAAGGCGAAGGAGATGGAAGACGCCATCTACATGGCGCTGAGCTCGATCGACGCCTATCTCGGAAGGCTGTCGGAGTTGATCGCCGAACAGGAGGCGTCGGGTGAGCCGAACGAGATGTTGGTCAAGCGGATGAGACAGTTCACACAACGGGGCGAGACGATGGTCAAGATCATCGAGGATCAAGTGCTCGCCGAGCTCATGTTCTGCCTCGACCGGCTCTTCTCGGTGAAGTTGGCTGAAGAGGGGACGTTCATCTGACTACGCTGAGGCGACGGTTCGCTGAGCGGGCCGACCTGTGGGCGGTGTCGGGCTCCACCGTCATCGTGATGCTCGGCCAGGGCATCATCGCCCCGGTCCTCCCGCTGTACGCAGCCGACTTCGGCGTGAGCCTCACGATGATCGGGGTGGTTCTCTCGGCATTCGCCCTGGCGCGTATGGTGCTGAACACGCCACTCGGTCTGGTGGCCGACCGGAAAGGCCGCCGGCCACTCCTCGTCGGTGGCCCCATCGTGCTGGCCATCGGGATGGCGGGCTCAGGATTCGCTCCCAACGTCGGAGTGCTCATCGGGTGGCGTTTCGTGTCCGGCGTCGGTTCTGCCATGTACATGACCGGGGCGATGATCTACCTGGCGGACATCGCGGGTCCCGAACAGCGCGCCCGGTATCTGGGCATCAACCAGGCCGCGGTGCAACTGGGGGTTTCGATCGGACCGGCGATCGGCGGTCTGATCAGCGAGGCGTTCGGGCTTCGATCACCGTTCTATTTCGTGGCGGGCTCGGCGGCGCTGGCCGGCCTCTATGCCTGGTTTCGTCTGGCCGAAACCCGACCGGAGCGCCCCCCGCAGACCGACAGAAGGTATAGGCGTGGCGCGGGGAGGTCGCTGCTTCGCTCGCCGGGTTTCGTCCCGGTGAGTCTCGTGGCCCTGGCGGTCTTTTTGACGAGGGGGACGGCCCGGGGGAGCCTCGTCCCGCTCATGGGCTCGGAGGTCTTCGGCATGAGCCCAGGAAAACTGGGATTGTTGTTGTCGGCGATGTCGGCGGTCAACTTGGCGCTGCTCCTGCCTGCGGCCTGGATCGCCGACCGCTTCGGGCGTCGGATTGCCATCATTCCGAGCCTGGTAGGAACTGCCGTCGCCCTAGTGCTGTTCGGGTTGGCCGACTCGCTTCCGCCCTTCCTGGTGGCGGCGGGTGTGTTGGCGCTGGCCTCCTCGGGGTCCGGTCCCGCCCCGGCGGCGTTCGCCGCCGACACCGCTCCC
>Ga0209341_10004229_pt1 | contig 13288 bp, 19 predicted proteins | sample RifCSP13_2_FD_184020 | JGI IMG/M metagenome (GOLD analysis project Ga0209341, IMG submission 184020) | Soil microbial communities from Rifle, Colorado - Rifle CSP2_sed 13_2 (SPAdes) (version 2) | ecosystem: Environmental > Terrestrial > Deep subsurface > Rock core/Sediment | place: Rifle...
CCTTTTTCGGGCCCGCCTAACAACTCGATGGAGCCGACCCGGCCAGCCGGAGGTTGCGTTTGGCGCGATACTACCCTTGGCTGGCCGGGCGGCTCATCTCGAGGCCGTTGGGCGGCCAATGCCCGCCACCCGATCGGCGGGTCGCTTCACCCACCCCCCTGAACTACGGAGCCGAGGGGAGAACAAATGTCACGCAAGACCATGCGCGCGATAACAATCCTCATCCTTGTCGGAATGAGCGCCTGGATGTTATCTCTCGGCGCCAAGGGCTGGACGTTCTATGGGCTGGCTTCGACGACGACGACGGGCTACATCATTGCCCTCGTCGCTCTTCTCGGCCTTCTCCGCGTGAACATCTGGTACGGGGGTCCCCTCGATCCGAGAAGGGATCCCCCCAAGCAGCACCCTGACAGCCACAACCAGCGAACACCGCCCCACACACAGGAAGGCCCTCCCACACCCTCTGACTAGCCTCTCCCCTCAACCGTCGACCAGCGCTTCCTGGTCAGCATGCCCAATCCTCTGGGCCGCCCAACAACTCGATGGAGCCGACCCGGCCAGCCGCGCGGTAGCCATATGTGCGATACTAGCTTGGGCTGGCCGGGCGGCTCATCTCGAGGCCGTTAGGCCGCGTGAGGAGGTCCGATTGAGATTGCACGTTCTTGGCGGTGTGGCGGGCCCGGTTCTTTTCGCGTTGGTTGTCATTCTCTGTGGGGCCGTTCGCCCAGGCTACAACCACGCGACCCAAATGATCAGCGAGCTCGGCGAAACTGGCGGCTCATACGCCTCACTCATGAACTTTCTCGGCTTCATTCCCTCGGGCATTCTCCTCGCGACATTGGGGGCATCCCTGGCACGCGTGGTTCCTCGAACGCCCCTATACCTCGTGGCCGGCACCCTTATCGCCATCTTCGGCCTTGGCATCGCGGCAGCGGGCGTCTACTCCTGCGATCCCGGCTGCCCACAGCACTATCTGTCGTCTGAGGCCAAACTGCACGGGCTGGTGTCGATCACCGCCTTCATTGCAGGGGTCCTTGGCACCGCGCTCTGGGCGTACTGCTTTCGAGGCCTTGCGATGTGGCGGTCGTTGTGGCGCTACTCCGCGGCATCAAGTGGCACGGCGCTCGTGTTGTTGCTTGTGCTCTATGCCACCGCGGAGTCGCGGTCGCCTCACGGGGTCTGGCAGCGTCTCTTCCTGGCAACCTTGTTCCTTTGGTGCACGGTCGCCAGCATCCGACTCTTCCGTTTGACCGCGGCTAGCAGACACGCGGCCTAACAACTCGATGGAGCCGACCCGGCCAGCTGCGGCCTAGGCTCATCCGGGAGTATCCTTGAGCTGGCCGGGCGGCTCATCTCGAAGCCGTTGGGCCGCCTAGTGAAAACCGGGAGACATGATTGAATCCCCTTCGATCCAGAGCCGACGAGATAGTACGCGCGGTCGTCACCCGATCTCGACAGGAGTACAAGCTCCGCCACTTCCTCGGGGGTTACCTCTTCTTTACGGCGGTCGAACTTACTTTCGTCCCGCTACTCCTCACAAGGACCGGCCAATGGCTAGACGCCTCGCTTAACCTCCAGTCCTTGATACCCCACTCCCTCGGCATCAACTTCGGCGTTCTTAGTCTCGCCTTCTCCATCCCCTGGTTGACGTGGGCATGCCTGCTCGACTCCATGATTGGCAGCGGCACCCCCCTCCCTTTGGTGCCTCCTAAGCGGTTGGTCATAACCGGACCTTATCGTTTCACCCGGAACCCACAAACCTTCGGCGCAATCTTCTGGTGGTCAGGCTGGGCCCTTATCGCCAGTAGCCCAATAGCATTACTCGTGGGAGTTCCAATCATCTTGGCAGGTGTGTTCTCTTACATCCGACTCATTGAGGAGAAGGAGCTAGCCATCCGTTTTGGACGCGAGTACATTGACTACAAGGCAAGAACTCCCTTTATCTTTCCGCGATACACCCCAGCTTTCTAGTCGTTCCGACCTCGTCTTAGCGCATTCAGCCCCTCGCCTTGCTTCTGTTGAGACCACCCTGGCAGTCCCGACTCTGCATCTCCCAAACCAAATCTTTGCGCCGGCCCAACAACTCGATGGAGCCCCCTCCGCTTCGCTTCGGGGATCTTCGACCGATCCCGGCCAGCCAGGTGTCGATTTCGGCGCGATACTGGGCTTGGCTGGCCGGGCGGCTCATCTCGGTGCCGTTAGGCGCCCTTCCTTCTCCGCTTGACGCATCTCTCCGAGCGATGTATACTAGTGATGTATAGGGAGGTGGGCACTCCAATGCACAGGACGCAGATCTACTTGACCGAAGTTCAACGGAAGGCGCTTCAGTCGATCGCCCGCCGCTTGCGTCGGACTCAGAGCGATCTCATCCGCTCGGCCCTTGACGAGTACCTCGAGCGGCAGTCGCCCCGGGGTCGCCGTGAGTTCATCGCTAAGGGCCACGGTCTCTGGAAGGAACGGCGCGACCTCCCGTCTCTACCCTCCCTCAGGCGTGAGCTCGATAGGAACTCCCTCTAAGCGGCGCCGTGCCACCTCGGTTCCTCATCGACACGGACCTTCTCGTTGACCACCTCCGCGGAAACGACCGTGCCGCCAAGTTTCTCGGCGATTTGGCCGGCGACCTCTTGATCTCGAGCATTACGGTCGCGGAGCTCTACGCCGGCGTCCGAGGCGTCGACGAGGAGCGGGTATTGGACCAGTTCCTCCAGGCGTTCCAGGTCGTCGAGGTCGACCAGCAGATCGCCAAGCGGGCCGGGCTGTACCGCCACGAGTACACCAAGTCCCACGGCACCGGCCTCGCCGACGCGCTAATCGCGGCCACCGCGGAGGCGCGCCACGCGGTCCTGATCTCGCTCAACCGCCGCCACTTTCCCATGGCGAAAGGCATGATAGTCCCCTACTCTTAGGACTCGCAGGCGCCTAACAACTCGCTGGAGCCGACCTGGCCAGGCCGGATCCTAGGATTTCATGCGATACTACCCTTGGGCTGGCCAGTCGGCTCAGCTCGAGGCCGTTAGGCCGCCCGAAACTCGTGCGGGGCTACTCGCGAAGTAGCAGGAATCAACAAAAGGGACTCTTCCCATGGCGCGAGACAAACCCCCTGTTCCTGATGCAGAGAGTTCCCCCCGTCGCCCACCGCGCCTGATACGACTCGCCCGCTGGCTGGTGATGGGTCTGATCCTCTTCTCGTTCGGCGCGCTCCTCGTCAGCATCGGGCTCTTTCCCCCCTCCGACCCGAGGACAGCCGGCGAGGGTCCCAACAACAATTGGACCGCCCAAATGACGCTGGCCGCGCTGGACCAACTCGGTTGGTCACCGCAGGCGCTTGCCTGGTTCTACGCCGTCCTGGGCTGGATCAACGCAGGCGTGTGCTTCGCCGTCGGCCTGATTGTCTTCCGCCGCAAATCGGACAGCTGGCTTGGACTATACGTTGCCCTGACTTTTGCGGTTCTTCTCACCTCGTCGGGGGCCTCGCCCCTGGTGGCAACCCTGGGAGGGGCCCTGCTCAGCGGTTGGTATGCCATCACCGGAACGCTCTCTTGGCAGTTCACATTCATCCTCTTCTATGTCTTCCCGGATGGGCGCTTTGTCCCGGCCTGGACGCGCTGGTTGCTGCTCGGCTGGCTGGTGGGGAATCTACCCAGCCTGGTCGGCCCCTCGCTGAATGCGTACTTGTTCCCCTTGCTGGTCGTCCTGGTCTCCAGCGCCGTAGGGAGTCAGATCTACCGATACTACCGAGTTTCCGACGCCCTTCAGCGCCAGCAGACGAAGTGGATCGCTTTCCTGGGCGGCGTGTTTCTCCTCTTACTCCCTGGATGGATCCTCACCACAACGCTGCTTGCGCCCTCACGAGTGAATCTGGCCACCAGCTTCCTGGCCTCCGCCTTGTTCATTACCTTCGGCCGCCTCACGTCCCTGTGCATTCCGATCGTGATTGGCATATCCATCTTGAGGTACCGCCTGTGGGACATTGACATCATCATCCGCCGGACACTCGTCTATCTTCCGCTGACCGCCATCCTGGCCGGTGTTTTCGCGGCTTCCATCAGACTCTTACAGGCCCTCTTCACCCCGCTCTCCGGACAGCAGTCCGGGGTTGCCACGGCGCTGACGACCCTGATCGTCGTCGCCGCCTTTGACCCGATCAAGGGCTGGCTACAGAGGATCGTTGATGCCCGTTTCAAGGAGGTGTCGAAGCCCGAAGGCCGCTTGGAGGCCTATGCCGCGCAACTCCGAGCCTTCGTCCAGATGAACGATGCGGTAGCCAGCGCTCGGCGGTTGTTGGAGGAGACCGTCACCGTATTCGATGCGAAGGACGGAGCCGTCTACCTGAAAAGGGCGGGGGACATGCAGCTCGTGCATAGAATGGGACTTTCGCAGAACGCTCTGGGGGTCACGATCCCTCTCGAGAACCAAGGGAGCGAGCTCGGCCGCCTGGTGCTCGGCCCTCGCCGCAATGGCCGCCCTTACAACCTGCACGATCGCGAGCTCCTGCTGCAAACCGCGAACGCGGTGGCCGAAGCCATAGCGTTCGTGGGCATCAAAAGGAATCAACCCTAGATGCGAAAGAGGGCGCCGCCTCCTTCGCCACACTTCCCGGCCCTTTCTGTTGAGAGGCTATTCCCGTCGACCCAGAATCGGCTACTCGGGCCGCCTAACAACTCGATGGGGCCGACCCGGCCAGCCAGGTCTTTGGCTTTGGCACGATACTAGCCTTGGCTGGCCGGGCGGCTCATCTCGAGGCCGTTCGGCCGCCCCTCGCGCTCGAGCCATTCCGGCAAACAGTTGCGCCACGAGAAGGGATCTCCAAAGTGAACGAAAAAGGCCCTGAACCAGACCTGAAGACACAATTGGTCTTCGATTACTACAAACAGCAACGGGAAGAGTTCATGAATCTCTCGAGGGAGCGCACTTCGCTTTCCCTGCAGTTCCTAGTTATCCTTGGCGCCCTGAGTCTGGTATTCAATCAATCAACTTCAGATCTCCTCAAGTTGGGCGTCGCTGCGGTTCTTGTCGTTCTAGGCTCATTAGGATTGGTGATAAACATCAGTATCGAAAGGGAACTGCACATGCACGTCGTCAGAGCCCGAGCCGCGAGAATATCTCTCGGCTTCCTTGAAGAGTTCGTGGCAGCCCCACCTACCGAACCTTCAACCCGGTACGGTATCCGCCAAGACAAGCTGTATTCGCCTTCATGATCCTCATCGTCCTTGTCGGCATCGTCTTCGCCCTGATGGTCATCCTGAAATAGCGGAGGAGTACCCCCCGCCGCTATGAAGCAGCAGGGCGGCCTAACAACGCGATGGAGCCCCCTCCGCTTCGCTGCGGGGATCTTCGACCGATCCCGGGCCAGCTGCGGCGAATCGCGCCTAAGATAGGTTCCAAGAGCTGGCCGGGCGGCTCATCTCGAGGCCGTTAGGCAGCCTGACGGATCTCCCGTTCCAAGGTGGACATTATGCGCAAACTCGTTTATGCGACCTCCCTCTCGCTCGATGGCTACATCGACGCCGAGGTCGGAGACGCAAGTTGGGTCGTTCCGGACGAGGAACTTCACAGGCACTTCAACGATATTGAGCGGGAGATCGATACCCTACCGTACGGTCCTCGCATGTACGAACTCATGGCTGGATATTGGCCCACGGCCGACCAGGATCCTTCGGCGCCTGACTTCATCGTCGAGTACGCCCAGATCTGGAAGCCAATCCCCAAAGTCGTCTTCTCGTCAACACTCGAAAGCGTGGACTGGAACTCGCTGCTGGTAAGAGGCGATGCGGTCATCGAAGTCGCTAGGCTGAAGGCCCAACCCGGCAGGGCTATGGGCGTCGGCGGCCTCATCCTGGCTTCAAGCTTGGCATCTGCTGGCCTAATCGACGAGTACCGCCTCTACTATGTCCCAATCTTCTTGGGTTCGGGCAAGGCGGCCTTCTCCCGGATTCAGAACAGGGTCAACCTCAAGCCGGTGGAAACCCGCACCTTCTCCTCCGGCACGGTACTTCTACGATGCGTCCCCGTCAGCGCCTAGGATGAGTCTACAGGCTGCCTAACAACTCGATGGAGCCCCCTCCGCTACGCTCCGGGGATCTTCGACCGATCCCGGCTAGCCGGAGGTTACGTTTGGTGCGATACTGCCCTTGGCTGGCCGGGCGGCTCATCTCGAGGCCGTTAGGCGGCCGGGCGAGTCGCGCGCTTGAGTATCGGAAATCCTCAATTCGCGCAACCGGGCCCGTTCGCCACGCGCGGAATAACACATGAGCAATCCTCAACCTCTACCTGAATCAATCGCTTCTAGGCCGCCATTTGTCGTTTGGATCTGCTCGGCCGGCGTCGCTCTCCTTGGCTGCATCGTATCCATTGCATGGCTTCTCCTGGTTGTCCGCAATTCCGCGATCGAGATCACCGGCCCGCTCCTCGCTACCCGATTTGACGATGTGATCTGGCTCATCTACGGCGTTCTCTACGGTTTCTTCGTCGCGGCAGCGTCGACAGTCGCCGCGCGTGAGTACTGGCACAGGAGGCGTAGAGGGTTGGTGGTGCAGCTTCTTGCGATCCTCTTGTTCTTCCCCGTGGTTTCATTCGCGCTCGTGGGAGTTGCCTTGATCGCCACCTCCCTCGCCATCCTAGCCGCGATGGCAGCCTACTTGAAAACCAGCCGCGCAGTCGCGATCACTGCCCTTGGTGTCGCCCTCGCTCTCGCCACCTTCTTCTACCAGCGCATGGGGCCCTCTGTCGGCAAGTACGGCACCGAATGCATCCCAATCGAGGACTGCACTGCTCGGCTACTCGGAGCGGGCTACCCAATTCAATACTTTGTCAACCAACCCGGGATCACCAGTCCTGTATCTCTAGGGAGCGAGGACGAGTTCAGACTTCTGCCTTTCGCGCTCGACATCTTGGCTTTTGTCGCTGTCGCCTACCTCGGGTCCACAGCGATTCTCCTTACTCGCTCAAAGCTCAGGTCACCAGAAGGTGGGACTACCGATCTCAGCAATCCCCCAGGAGCCCAGCCGGCCGTCGAACAACGCGAAGGAGCCCCCTCCGCCACGCTCCGGAGATCTTCGACCGATCCCGGCCAGCCGGGCGTTTGGTTTGGCGCGAGACTAGGCTTGCCTGGCCGGGCGGCTCATCTCGAGGCCGTTCGGCCGCTCTAGAAGGGAGAGGCGCGTGCGCACTCCATTGGTGATCGCCCTCACAACCCTCATCGTCATCGAAGGCCTAGTTGGGACTCTTGGTGTACTGCCAGTCCTTAAGTACATGCTCGACCATCGCTCTCTGCCCACCTTCTTCGCCGGCATCAGGGCCCTGAGCGGGCCTTTCGAGGCTCTCGGTAATGACGCCATGCTGGCAAGCGGCCTCGTATTCGTCGTCGTCAGCGGCTTCAAGTTCCTCGCAGCGTACTGGATCTGGAACCTCAGAATGGATGGCGTCGTACTAGAGCTCATCCTGCTCGGACTCAGCATACCGTTCTGGTACGGTTTCGCCGTGCCATTTGGGCCAGTACTTGGCCTCCCCGTGTTCATCCTGCTGATTCTCGCCCGCGGCTCGTTCAGCTAGAGGCTGCAAACCCCAGTCTCCCGGCGAACGGGTGGGCGGCCTAACAACTCGGGGGGGCCCCCTCCGCTACGCTCCGGGGATCTTCGACCGATCCCGGCCAGCTGCGGGCGAAACGGGTCTAAGATAGGTTCCAAGCGCTGGCCGGGCTCATCTCGATGCCGTCAGGCCGCATGAGGCACCAGTGGCCGATGGCACCCCTTCGACCCAAGGAGACAACGTTGCCCTCCAACAAGCCTCGACCCACTGCAAACGCGCCCGACTCACTAATCAACGCCTACATCTCCGCTTACCAAACCAAGGACCCACGCGCCTACCTTTCTCTCTTCTCGCGGGACGCCGACTACGTCGACTTTGCGGTCCAGGTCCACGCGAAGATCAGCCAGTTGAAGGGTGAGCTTGGATCCTCCTTCCGCAGAGAGGGGTTTCGCCTCAGCTTTCATTCGTTCTTCGTCTCCGCGGACGGGAAATCCGCGGCCCTCCAGGGAACATACAGCGACAGCGCCAGGAGTGGTGAGCCAGTTTCTATCCCGATCGCTTCGCTCCTGCAAATTGCCGGCGACAAGATCACCAAAGAGGCACTCTACTACGATGGGAGCTTGTTCAAGCGCCATTTGCATGCGGCCTAACAACTCGAGGGAGCCCCCTCCGCTTCGCTTCGCCCGCTACGCCCCTTCGCCCTCAACTGGGCGCCAAGGGCGGGGGGCAGGGCGCCACGCCCTTCGTCGCACCCGAAGGGGTAGGGCCGGGGATCTTCGACCGATCCCGGCCAGCCGGGTGTCTGGCTTTGGCGCGATGCTAGTCCTGGCTGGCCGGGCGGCTCATCTCGACGCCGTTAGGCGCCGGCGCGCTTGACCCGGGCTACGAAACCGCCCTATAATGAAAGCGTCCCGTTAGGCCCCTCGGGGCTTGGACGCAAAGCCACACTCGCCAGAGTACACCCCTTGACCGGCACGCGGACGATCACTTGCGCGTTTCCCGCACCGAGCCCCACGACTTCGATGACCATGTTTTGCTCGAAGGTCGAGTCGCATTGCTAGTGGATGGGGCGAAAGCCCCGAGCGAGTTGGGGCGCTGGTCGAACTGTGCTTGGCCCGCCAGGGTGCGGTCGTCGTCGCCCTTATCGGCCATTTGGATCCCCAGCAGGCGACGCTTCCGTCGGAGCCGATGCCTTCGTCTGCAAAGCCAGGACCGCCGAGCGTGTCGCCGAACGCCTCCACGCCGCAGCAGAGACCGTACGCACGTAAACACTCTTGGCGAGGTGCGCTTGCCCTGGAGGATTGAGAACCTACGACGTACGCCGGGGCCCCGGGCGTCGGCATATCCGGGTTAACGCTGCCCGAGGACCCAAGGAGGTCGCCACTCAGCAAAACGTCGTCATCGAAGGCAAATTGGGACAAGACCGAAACACGGTACCTCCGTCGCATCGAGGCAATCCAAGAGGAGAGAAGAAGCATGAACATCATCATCTACCTGATCGCCGCGGCTGTGGTCGGCTGGGTGGCAAGCGAGATCATGAAGGACCGCGCCAGCCTGTTGATCAATATCGTCGTCGGCGTCGTCGGCGCTTTCCTAGCCGGTTTCTTGATCAGCCCCATCGTCGGGGTCCCGCCGATCAGCGTTGGGGGGGCTTTCAACATCGGCACAATGCTGGTCTCGGTCGTGGGTGCTGTCATCGTGATCTGGATCGTCCATCTTCTCCGACGCCGGGTCTAAGCCGGAGAAGGTTTGACTTTCGTCTCTGATGCAGCCAGCTGGGGTGCCGTGATGCACCCCAGCTGGCCATAGAGATCGACAGGCCCGCCGGCCAGCGCCCCGGCATAGGTATGCGGCTCTCAGCTCGAGGCCGTTAGGCGCCCTTCACGTCCTCGCGAGGCAGATCTGCTGACGAAGCATCGAAGCACTGCACAAACAAACTGCGGCGCGTCTTGCTTGCATTGGCTCTGGTTCGCGAGGCGAGTTCTCAGTTTGCAGCGGGGGCCCCAGGCGCGCTCTCATAGAAGTTTCGCGATTCCGGTCAAAGGTACGATGAGCCACTCCGAAGGGAGGTGCCTCTCCTCGCATACATGTCCGGCGCTCCCGGCGCGAACTAGGCTCGTGTTGACTGTTCCCGTAACCAGCGCAAGGGAAAGGACCCACGATGAATCTGTTCGACAAGATCCTCGAGAAGCTCGGACTCAAACGTCGTCCCGACCCCATGACACCCGTTGATGTCGTCGGCAAGCTGGAACGCCTCGCGGCCTCGAACCCGCAGAAACTCAACTGGAAGCGGTCGATTGTGGACCTGCTGAAACTCCTCGATCTCGAGAGCAGCCGTGAGGCGCGCAATGAGTTGGCCACCGAACTCGGTTGCCCCCCTGAGAAGATGAACGATTCGGCCGCCATGAACACTTGGTTGCACAAGACGGTGCTGCAGAAACTCGCGGAGAACGGCGGCAATATCCCGAAGGAACTTCTCGACTAGTTCGGTGCGGCCGCGGTCCCAGAAGGGAATGGCCCTGGGACGTTCCCGCCTTCTAGACGCCTAACAGCTCGGAAGCCCTTCCAGGGTACTCCGCGACCGACCCGGCCTGGCGGGTGTTGCATTCGGCGGGAACCTCGCCTTGGCTGGCCGGGCGGCTCACCTCGAGTCCGCTGGGCAGCGGACGCCTGTCATTGCTCTGCGCCTCATCAACAGGGAGTTCGAACTCCTAGGGAACGAGCCCGGCTGGCACGCCCTCCGGATAGAGCCCTTGAATTGCCTCTTCAATCCGAAGGATCCGGTTGTCAGGATTGGGGTGTGTGCTGAAGAATTCGGGCGGCCCGGCAGGATTGCTTTCAGCCAGAATTCGCATCACGTCGATCATTGCACGCGGGTCATACCCGTCGTCGGCCATGATCTGCACTCCGAGGGCGTCAGCTTGGAGTTCATCCTCCCGCCCATACTTCATGTTGATCAGCTGGCCCACCAAGAGGGCCATTTGGGCGAGTTGCTGGCTACTCGGGTTCTCAGGATCGTAACTGGCGATAAGCACCGCACCTGTTATCCCTTGGGTAAGCTGCGCCTGCGCTATCTGCTCGGCGCTGTGTCGCGCCAAGACGTGGACGACCTCGTGCCCTAAGACACTTGCCAGCTGGCCCTCCGTCTCGAGGCGATCGACCAGGGCACGCGTAACAAACACCTGCCCGCCCGGGAGCGCGAAGGCATTTACGGTTTGCGCGTCCGCCAACACATGGAACTCAAACGGGTAGCCGGACGGAGCCGCAATGCCGCCTCGAACGAGCGACTGCCCGATTTCATCCACGACGGCCTGGTATTCCGGGTTAGGCTCGAGACCGCCAAACTCAGCCGCCATCTCCGGGGCGGCCTGCAGGCCCATGGCGATCTCCTGTTCCTGGGTTATGCTGACGTATTGATCCTCGCCGGTCACAGGATTGAATTGCTTGGATCCAAGGAACGAAACTACCGCGAGGGCCGCCACGACCAGCGCAAGGCCAATCCGCAGGCAGCCGCCCGACAAGGCTGGAGATCTGGGAGTTACTCGTTGGCGAAGATACGAACTCCGGTACATGAGGATCGCCTCCTAAGGGCCAGAGACGGGGAAGGGAAGATCGTGCTTGTCGAGAAGTTCGTAAACCACACCGACCAAACCCCCAAGGATCATGTGCGTCAGCAGGAGCAGCCAGTTGCGAAGCGGATAGATCCACGGAAAGAAGAAGCTCAAGGCGTAGATGTCGATCACATAGAAAGCCACCCCCATCAGTACCCCTCCGACGAAGCCCACCACTAATCCCCAGCGGTGAATGACCAACACAATCAGTAGTGCGTAGGCAAATGAGAGAGCGAAATGAACCAGCAAACCTATGAGAAGGATCTGTGCTGTGCTTCCCTCTGTCACCGGAATGACCTCAGGCCCGAGCACAAGCGAGGCGGTAACCCGGAGGATGAAGCCTGGCTCACCCAGCACCACGCCGCAAAGCACGAGGGTGGCCAGCAGCGTGGTCAGCCCAGCAACGAGCCCGGCAACGAAGTAGGCGTGCCAGTCCAGGTGGGGTAGGGCCAGGAGCCCCGGTTGGTGACCCTTATCCGTTTCCATGTGGATGTCTGCGCAGAAAGTCCTCGCCAGGTTTGCAGTCGAAGAGGCGCCTTCCCCTTTCCGGCACGTGGAATACTACCCCATATTGTCCACCCTTCTTGGCCAGTCGGGAGGTTGACTTCACCCGGGGTCCCTTCCATGCGAATGGTCCATCCTGTTTCGCCGCCCAGGAACCTGATGGGGCCGTCCCGCCCAGCCGGGTATTGCATTCAGCGCGGTCCTAGCCTCTGCCGGGTGCATGACCTCGAGGCCGTCAGTCGGTTACCAAAACAGCATGCGGCGCGCCTTGCGATCTGGGATCTCCCCCACATGGCGGAGATCGATACTCCCGTTCGTTGGATGCGCCAGGGGAGCAATCATCGCAAACTAAGAATGAGCAGAGACGGTTTTCAGCTCGCAACGCCCCTACGCTCACGTGCGCCACAGGGCTGTTGGATCAAATCCGGAGGCAAGGCATGAAGAAGAGGCCATTCGTTCTCGCCCTGGTAGTCGCAATGATGGCAATGGTCCAAGGCTGTGCTCCCGGCACCGTCGCACAGGTCAATTCGCCGGTCCCGCACGCGGAAGCCGGTACCCCCACGCCCAGCGGTCAAATCAACGTGCCCGGCGTGAGCATCCGAGTCTATGCGCCTGGCCCGAATCCAATGGTCGACACAGCCGATGCGAACGGTCAGGTCGCTGGCATCTTGCCGGGAATCTGGCACGGGATCATTTCCCCGGTGACGATGGTGCTATCATTCGTCAACCGGACTGGGCAGATGTACGAGGTGCACAACGACGGCAGCGAGTACAACTTCGGTTTCTTGCTCGGAGTGGCAATCGTGTTCTTACTTCTGGGCGCAACTGCCGGTTCGAGGCGCCGATGATGCGAAACACTGGATCTCGAGATCCAGGCCTGCATTGGTCGGCACAGGCTAAGTGCCAAGTGAGCTAGGCGACCGTCCGCCGGAGTGCCGGCATGTGCTTTCGCACCGCGACTTCGCCTGGAGGCTGTCCGACGCTGCGTCACCCGGGCCAAACGTCAGACCCCGCTGAATAAGGCCCGATGTCGAAGGAGATGCGACGATGAAGCTCACTCCCCCGAAGACCATCACATGGTGGATCGCTCTTGTCCTTGGAGTCCTGGGGCTCCTCGGCTACTTGGGCTCTGTGGCTGGTCTAAGCACGTCCTCGATCTGGCTTGTCGCAGCTGGGCTCATCTTGATGTTGGTGGCGACACGCACCAGGAACCTGTAGCCGCTCGAAGGAAGGCGCGCTTGAGTTGAGGCTCGGTCTACTGCCACACTCGGGCCGACGCCTCCTAGTGGGGCTCGCTGTTTGCACGTGAATTGGCAGTCGGGCTGATGGGTGACGAAAGCTCCAATTGCGGGGAGTACCGGCCGGCGAAGCCGGCCAAGGTTGCGCGTATTCCCAGGGCCCACGAGGAGTCGGCGGAACACAATTCTTGGAGCCTCTGCCTAGGGCGAAAAGGGCGGCCCCGGCTTCCATGATGAAACCTAGCAGTCCCCTCTCTTACCCCTCGTCACGAGATTGCGGATTCGCCCTCAGCGGTCTTTCTTGACCAAGAAAGCGACCTTCAGGTTCGCACGGTATTCCGCGATTAGCCCGTTTTCAACCCGGGCGGTCTGTCCGACGACCTCAAGTCCGGTAATACCGCTGACCGT
>Ga0209341_10004230_pt1 | contig 13285 bp, 10 predicted proteins | sample RifCSP13_2_FD_184020 | JGI IMG/M metagenome (GOLD analysis project Ga0209341, IMG submission 184020) | Soil microbial communities from Rifle, Colorado - Rifle CSP2_sed 13_2 (SPAdes) (version 2) | ecosystem: Environmental > Terrestrial > Deep subsurface > Rock core/Sediment | place: Rifle...
AGCGGAGGAGGGGCATCGCCTGCCGCGTGAGCATCGTGAACACGAGCTCCCCCTGCTCGCCCGGTTCGAGGGCCGCCCCCGTGTGGGGGTCGATGATCTCCGGCAGGAACTCGTCCGCCCAGATGTGGAGCCCGGACTGCTCCTCGCACTCCATCGCGACGCCGGGACCGTACAGCTCGCTCAGGCCGTAGCAGTCGTTCGCGCGCAGGTTCAGCCCGTCCTGGATCTTCCGCCGCGCCTCCTCGGACCAGGGCTCTGCGCCGAACATGCCGAGCCGCAGGTGGAAGTCCTCCCGGGGTGCGTAGCCGTTCGCCCGAGCCTCCTCCGCGAGGTACATCGCGTACGAGGGCGTCGAGGCGAGGATCGTGGACTTCATGTCCTTCATGAACATGAGCTGCCGCCTCGTGTTTCCACCGGAGATGGGCCAGATGGCCAGGCCGAGGGTCTGCGCGCCGTAGTGGAACCCGAGCCCGCCCGTGAAGAGCCCGTACCCGTACGCGTTCTGCACGATGTCTCCGGGCTTCGCGCCCGCGGTCGCGTAGCAGCGGGCCATGAGTCGTTTCCATGTGCTCAGGTCGTGTTCGTTATAGCCCACGACCGCGGGCTTGCCCGTCGTGCCCGACGAGGCGTGGAATTCCCGGACCTCCCGCATGGGCACCGCGAGCAGGCCGTAGGGGTAGGCGTCCCGCAGGTCGTCCTTGACCGTGAACGGGATCCGACGGACGTCCTCGAGCGTTCGGATCGCGTCCGGGCGCATGCGCGCCTCCTTGAACCGCGCGCGCACGAGGGGGACCCGCGCATGCGCGTACCGAACGATCGCCCGGAGCCGGCGCAGCTGCAGCTCGCGGATCGCCCGGAGCCTCATCCGCTCCAGCTTGGGCTCGAAGAACAAGGGCCACCTCCCGCGGTCGATTGAGGGCGGGGAGATAAGGCTTGTCCCTTCCGCCCTCGCCGAATCACGCAGGCGGCGACGGAGGGACCGCGGCCGACGCCATGTAGTTCCGAGGCGGCTCCAGGGAGCGGTTGATCGTGATCTGCGCGATCGTCCCGTAGTACTTCGTCACATGCTCGATCGGCTTGAGCACCGCGTGGATGAACGTGCAGGTGCTGCAGATGTTCCCACGGCGGTCGCACTTCAGGCCAGGGGCCGCGGTCCCGATCCGCTTGAGCTCCGCCTCGAGGGCATCCTTCGCGTCGAGGGCATCGTTCGCCTTCTCCAGGTCCGACGTGAAGAAGGAGGTCATCGTGAGGTCCATGACCTTCTCGAGCTTGACCTTGAGCTCGCCGACCGCCTTCTGGAAGTCCTTCGGGATGCGCCGAGTCGGCTTGAGGAGGCCCATGCTCCCGACCGCGAGCTCCTCCCACAGGTCGCCGACGTTCTCGAGCATGACCGCGACGACGCGGTCCCCGAGCAGGTGTCTCGGCTCGACCTCCCCGATCTTGCTCGCGACGGCGCGGTTCTGCGCCGCGAGGAGGAGCTGTCGGACGACGAGCCAGTAGAGGCGGTCCACCTCCGACTCCATGCGGATGACCTCCTCGATATTCCCCGACGATACACCCGCGAGCACGCCGAGGGCCAGGTTCTCCATGCGTGAAGTGAGATAGTGCAAACGGCGCAGAAGGCCCTCGATCGGGAATCGCGTCGGTTCGACGAAGTTCTCGATCGTCACGAACTTGGGCCCCTGGTTCACGATCGTCAAGCCCGTGAGCCCGCGCACGGCCTCATGGATCTCTTGGAGTTGTTCCGGGGCGAGTTCCTCCCTCGAGCGTACGCGGATCGTGCTACGCCCGACAATGTAGTTGCCCGTGATGATCCGGGTCAGGGTCTCCGGGCCTTTCTCCTCGTCCGCGTCGATCGTCGCCTCCGAGGTGGGCAGACGGTCGTCCGGAGGCCCGGTGTGCACGCGCAGGGTTCCGTCATCCTCCGCGGTAAGGGTGATGATGGACCCGGGCTTCAGCCCGTTCATTCCCGCCCATGCCTTCGGGAGGGAGATGCCCACACTCGAATAGCCGAGCTTCTGGACCTTGCGGGTCTCGAGCTCCATGAGGGTCGATATGGGCCCGCACGGGTAAATACATATTGTACGGCTCTGAGCCCGGGCCATGGGTATCTATCCCATCGTCATGACCCGTATCCTGCACCCGCCGTAGCAGATCTGTTCCGCCCCCGAACGTATCCGCAACGTGATGTCGGGCGCGGCTTGCGTCCATTCGTTCGGCGAGGGCGATGAGACGTTCAATCCGTTCAAGTATCTCGGGCCCGCGGCGGTGGCCGAGGAAGGCCGCGCCAATCGGCTTCGGACCCGCGGTCTCATAGAGCTTGAGCAGGGCGCGAGCGAGCGCACGCGGGTTGCGCGTCCTCGTCGAGGCCGCCTCGTCTGCCTCCATCTCATGCCTGCGGCCCATCCTGTCGCGAAGGTGCCGGAGGAATGGGTCGAAGAACACGAGCGCGGACAGCGCGTGGAAAAAGGGCAGGTACCGGTCATCGCGCGCCTCGATGTGGGCCAACTCGTGTTCGAGGACGGCTTGTCGCTCCTCCGCGGTCAGGATCCTCTCGAGCCCCTCGGTCATCACGACGATGTGCTCGGCATGCAAGCCGAACCGGCCGCCGAGGCGCAGTAGGGCAACCGAGTACGCGTCGGGCCGGGAATCGGACGTGTATAGGAGGCTCGTGTCACCATTCCGTCGGCTCCGCGAGGCGAGGCGCTTCGCGCGCGCGACAAGGATTCGCGAGACAATCTGGCTCAGCACGAAAGACGCCACGACGACGACCCCTGCGATGAAGGCCGCATTCACGGCGACGCAGCTCCATTCGAAATCGCACACAAAGTCCTCGAGGAAGGAGTCAGCGACCGAGTGGATGTGGAGGACGTTCCAAGCATGAAAGTGCATCAGAGTGCCGAGGAAAAGCAGGCCCGAGCTCCCCAACGCGCCGTGACCAAACAAGGTGAGCGCGATGCTGCGAGACCTTCCTCTCGAGTGACGCGCAGCCGAGTACCCCAGAATCCCCGTGACCGCCATGGCAGCGGCGCCGAGCAGGAGTACGAGGCCAGGAGAGATCATGTCTTCAGTCGTTCCCGGAGCCGCTGCACATCGTCCTTCGACAGCCCATCGAGCCTCTCCGCCAGATGCGCGACGCCGCGGTCGCCGAACGCAGACATGAGGCTTCCGAGAAGGCTGTCGATGTATTCTCCTTCAATGTCCTTGTACCGATAGACGTAGCGCTCGCCCCCTTTGAAAGCCTCGCTTCGTCGTTCGATGAGTCCCTTCGCATGGAGGCGCGTGAGAATCGTGCTGACGGTCGTGTAGGCCACTTCTTTCCCGCGGCGACGCAATTCGAGCAACACGTCGCGGGTCGTCGCTTCACCATGGTCCTTGAGAGCGGAGATCACTTCGCGCTCGAGAGGTCCTAACACGCGGATTCGAAAGCGCTCTATGTATCGCTTGTAGCCGCGGTACATACTATGCGTGTAGTACGAGAGGCATGTACTAGCCCCGCACGGCCTTCTACGGGCGTCGTGCGACAGGTGTCGGTGTCGCAAGAGGGACCGTGACATGGTCGAACCGAAAAAGGCTGGCATGGAACGGCGGCAGTTCCTCAGCTTGGCGGCAAAAGGGGGAGGCATCGCCGCCCTCGGGGTCCTCGGAGGCAAGATCTTCATTGAGCGTCTCGCCGGCGTCCCGGAGGACGCGCGCGTGACGGCGTCCGGGGGGCCGAGAGCGTGGGTCATGGTGATCGACTTGGACCGCTGCGATGGCTGCGGGGTATGCACGGCCGCATGCCGAACGGAGCACAACGTCCCCGACGGACAGGAGTGGATCAAGGTCTACAAGGTTTCCGACCCAGACGGCACGAGCTACTTCCTTCCCCGGCCCTGCATGCACTGCGAGAACGCGCCATGTGTGGCCGTGTGTCCGGTAGGCGCGACCTACGTGCGCACGGACGGCCTCGTGCTCGTGGACCACAACCGCTGCATCGGCTGCCGATACTGCATGGCCGCCTGCCCGTACAACGCCCGCTCCTTCAACTGGGACGGGCCCGCGGAGCTGACTCCGGAGGAACAGGTCATCTACTCGCCCGAGTACCCCGTCGTGCACCGACGCGGGACCGTCGAGAAGTGCGTCTTCTGCGCGCACCGGGCGGATAAGGGCGAACTCCCGGCCTGCGTCCAAGCCTGCCCCATGAAGGCAATCTTCTTCGGCGACGCGCGCGAGGACGCCGTCGCGAACGGTCGGGAGGTCTGGCGGCTATCTCAGGTCCTGAAGGAGCGGGGCGGCTTCCGATTCAAGGAAGAGCTGGGCACGAAGCCGCGCGTGTTCTACCTCCCCCCGGAGGGATCCTGATGGACCCCCGCCAGGAAGAGGAAACGAACGCCCTATTGGCACCGGTAGAACGGTGGTCCCCCCGGTTCCTCGTGTTCGTCGGTCTCCTCGCGGCCGTCGTGGCCTGGGGCGCTTATGCGTATAACGTGCAGCTCCAGCAGGGCCTCGTCGTCACGGGCATGCGAGACACGGTGTCCTGGGGCCTCTACATTTCGAACTTCGTCTTCTTTATCGGAATCAGCCACGTAGGCGCCCTCATGTCCGCAATCCTCCGCCTAACGAAGGCGGAGTGGCGGCGGCCCGTGACGCGGATGGCGGAGGCAATCACGGTCTGTTCCCTCTTCGTGGGCGCGTCGATGCCGATCATCGACCTCGGCCGACCGGATCGCCTGCTGAACGTCCTCGTGTACGGCCGCGTCCAATCAGCGATCCTCTGGGACTTCCTATCGATCAGCACGTACCTCGTCGGAAGCCTCCTGTTTTTCTACCTCTTCCTGATCCCGGACCTCGCGATCCTGCGGGAACGGCTGACGTCCATCGGCCGGTTCCGCCGGTGGCTGTACAGGAAGCTGTCCATCGGCTGGACGGGTGCGCCGGATCAGCGAAGGCGGCTTGAACGGTCCATCGGGATCCTCACGATCCTGATCCTCCCGATCGCAATCTCCGTCCACACGGTCGTCTCGTGGATCTTCGCGATGACCCTCCGCGTGGGCTGGAACAGCACAATCTTCGGCCCATACTTCGTCGCGGGCGCCCTCTTCTCCGGTGTCGCGAGCGTCCTCATGGCGATGGCCCTCTTCACGCACTTCTACAAGCTTGACCGTTGGATCAAGCCCGTTCACTTCCGGAACCTCGCGTACCTGCTCCTTCTCCTCGACATCGTGTACATCTACTTCACCCTGAACGAGTACCTCACGGTGTCGTACAAGTCCGAGGGCGCGGAGGCGTCCCTCCTCGGGTCCCTGTATGGCGGCTCCTTTGCCGGGCTGTTCTGGACGATCCAGATTGCGGGCCTTATAGTCCCCGCCTTCCTCCTCGCTTTCCGCCGGACGCGGACAACCTTGGGAATCGTTGTCGCGGCGACCCTGGTGAACGCGACGATGTGGCTCAAGCGCTACCTAATCGTCGTGTCGACCCTCGCCACCCCGCAGATGCCCACGGGCTGGGGATCCTACTGGCCGACCTGGGTCGAGTGGTCAATCACGGCCGCAGCGTTCGCGGGTTTCGTACTCCTGTTCGCCCTTGTCTCCCGCCTCGTGCCCATCGTGTCCATCTGGGAGACCCAGGAGGCCCGCGAGCCGCTCAAGGGAACCGCGAAGGAGATCCCCGCGGGGGAGGTGAGCACATGAGGACCCACGCAGCGTGGCTCGTCCTCCTCGTTCTCCTGACGTCCCTCGCCGCCCCATCCTCGCCGGTGGCAGTCCCCGCCTCCGCGACGCACGGGGATGCCCTCGAAGTCGGCTTCATGGATTCGCAGAGCCGTGTCGACGGCACCCTGGGAGCGGGCGAGTACTCCCACAACCACACGGACCCGGACACTGGGATCACGATCTACGTCCAATACTCCGGCAACGTCCTCGGGATCGCCCTCGAGAGTCCCGGCCTTGGGTGGGTCGCGCTCTCCCTCGGCGCGGTCCTCGTTGGGAGCAACGTCACGGACGTACTCGTCTTCGCGGATGCCAATGGGACCCTCCTGGCCCTCGACGAGGTGGACCACGGATGGGAACGGCATCTCGACGTGACGGTCGGCGGGACAGACGACATCATCGCTACCGCCGCTTCGACGACGGGCTCGGGCTGGCGTGTCGAGTTCCAGGTGCCGCTCGATTCCGCGGACGACAACGACCACCACTTCCTGGCAAACGGGACCTACCCGTTTTCCCTCGCCTACAACGCGTCCTCGTCGGACCCGTCGACCCCCGACACGGCCCACTCGATGACGGATCTCCTGCTCCACGTCGGACCGTCGCCCGATATTTCTCGAGCGGAGCGGACCGCCGTGCGAGCGTCCACGCAGGAGCTCATCGCAGGTCAGAAAGGGACCTTGACGGGCTTACTCAAGAACACTTCGGGGGCTCCCATTCCCGACGAACCAATCGAGTTCTACCTGAAGACGACCTATGGCTTGCTGTACGTGGGCCTCGGCCGCACGAACTCCCTGGGGAAAGCGGGGGTCGTCTACGAGCCAAAGAGCTCGGGCACCTGGACACTGAACGTCGTCTTCCGGGGCACAGGACGCTACTTCCCGTCGAACGACACGGTCGAGCTGACCATCCTAGAGGCCCCATCGTCGGGGGGATTCTGGCTCACGCCCACGCTCGGCATCACCGCGGTCATCCTCCTCGTCGTGGGCGGGGTCTGGGGCTCCTACGCCTTCGTCGTCTCCCAACTCCTCGGGATCCGTCGCGCGGGTCGGCGGAGCGTCACGCGCCATTCTTCAATAAGAGGCGAAGGAGGTGAGAACCATCCCTGAAGAGAGCGAACCCAAGAAACGTAACCTGATACCCGCAGCCCTGGGACTCGGGGTCGCAGCCCTGGTCCTCTCGGCGACCGTCTTCGCGTTGAACCTGACCGCGTCGACGACGCCTACGCCCGTCCCGGTGACCCGAGACATCCGTCTCATCATCTCGTCCGTCGAGCCGCATAACGCTTCGATGGGCATGATGATGGACGAGATGCACGTCTACTTCCCGAGCGTGATCGTGGTGAACCGAGGCGACACAATCGTCTTGACCGTCGTGAACATGGACGAACACCGCCATGGCTTCAAGATCCCGGATCTGGGCGTCGCGTCGGACAACACGGTCGACATCACGCCGGGCGACTCGTGGACGAAGACCTTCACCGTCGACCGACCGGGCGTGTTCATCTGGGAGTGCAATGTCCCCTACGTCCCGGCGAGCGGGACGATGGGCCAGGATTGCGGCAAAGACCACGAAGAAATGACGGGGTACCTCATCGTCCAGTGAGGAACCCCTCCCCTTTTCCCCAAAGGCTCATAGGCCCAGAGGGAATCTGCACGAGATCGTGGACCGCGACGTGGACGTCCTCGTGATTGGCGCGGGACCCGCGGGCAGCCTGGCGGCGAAGCATGCGGCAATCGGCGGCGCGCGCACCCTCCTGATCGAGAAGCGACAGGAAATCGGGACGCCCGTCCGGTGCGGAGAGGGCGTCGGGCGAGCCTGGCTCGCGGAGGCCGGGGTGCCCGCGGACCAGGCTTTCGTCGCCCGCGAGATCGAGGGGACGCGGGTCGTGGCCCCGGACGGCTCCTCCTTCGTCGTGGGCGGCCTTGCCGCTGGGAAGGGAGGCTACGTCGTCGAGAGGGACCTATTCGACCGGCATCTCGCCAAGGAGGCCGCGAAGGCAGGTGCGGAGATCCTGATCAAGACGACGGCCACGGGCCTCCTCCGGGAGGAAGGACGGATCGTGGGCGCCCGCTGCCAGCACATGGCTGAGGACTTCGACGTGCACGCGCAGGTCGTCGTCGGAGCCGACGGCTTCGAGAGCCAGGTGGGCCGATGGGCCGGGCTCACCCCGCCCCTCCGGACGCGCGACCTGGTGTCCTGCCTGCAGTACACGATTGCGGGGATCCGGGGCGAGTCCCGCTACGCTGACATTCACGTGGGGAGTGTCGCCCCCGGCGGCTATGCCTGGGTCTTCTGGAAGGACGAGGACGTGGCCAACGTCGGGCTCGGGGTCCCGCTCTCTCGCCTCCACGATCCTGCCGAGGTCAAACGGTACCTGGACCGGTTCGTCAAGCGCACGGTGGGCTTCACGCGGGGCTCCGTGATCGAGGAAGTCGCCGGCGGCATCACAGCGTCTCTCCCCGTCGAGAGGAGCGTCGCGGACGGCCTGATGCTCGCGGGGGACGCCGCGCGGCTCATCGACCCGCTCACGGGCGCGGGAATCCTGAACGGCCTCCTCTCCGGCCGCTACGCGGGCGAGGTCGCCGCGGAGGCGGTCCGGCGAGGCGATGTCTCCGAGGCCGCCCTGCGACCCTACGAGGCTCGATGGCGGTCCCGCATGGAGGAGGAGCTCGCCCGGCACTACCTGATCAAGGAGGCGCTCCAGAAGGTCGACGACGCGACGATCATCCAGATCGTCCGCGCGGTCGCGGACGCCAAACTCGAGAGCTACACGGTCCGAACGATCCTAGACGCGGTTAGGGCCCGAGCACCGGACGCCCTCAAGGCCTTCGACGCGCTGCTCTGATCAGGCGGCCTTTGCCCTGCCCCGCCGCTGCCTCCGCGCCTGCGGGGTCGCCTGCATGGGCCGTACGACGAACTCGTACGGGTTTTCGCGGAGGAGCATGCACTCACCGAGACGACGGGATCGGGGGAGACCATGAGAACCGTGCGCGGTCGTTATCTGTATTGAAACGTCCCGCGACCGGTCTAATCCTTCGAGAGGTCCTCGCCGCCCTCGAAGACCTGCTGGACCTGATTGTAAATCTCCTCGAAGCCGAACATGACCTCCGAGGACACAGGCACGAGGCGCCGGTACACGCCGATCGCCTCCATGCTCTTCAGGAACTCCACGTCGAGGAGGGTCTTCGGCGTCGTCTGGTCGGCGAAGAGGGCCTCGTAGAGGGCGAAGGGGTCCAGGGACCATTTCACGATCCGTTCCAGGTCCGGCTCCGGCAGGAGGTCCGACTTGCTCAGGATATTCAGGAAAGGCAGCCCATGGCGGAACTGGACCGTCGCGCTGAGGAGGACGGAGGAGATGAACCCCGTGGCCGCGCGCACGAGGTTCGGGTCGTTCAGGTAGACGAGGGCGGAATCGTCCCTCCCAAACGCGTCTACGATCACCGGGCCGGAGGAGCGGAACGTAAAGAGCTCGATCTGGCCCGGGGTGTCGATCAAGAAGTAGCTCGTCTCGAAGGTCTCCAGGACCTCGGCGATCTCCTTCGCGTTCAGGGCGAGCAAATCCGCGGCGGCGACCTGGGCCGCGTTCGGACCCAGCTCCTGCTCCTCCATCACGCCCTGCAGGCTGATCCAGTCCCGCACGTCGACGTCGGGCGCGTAGGGGATCGACTCCGCCCCCGGGTCCAGGTTCACGGTCACGCAGTCGAGGCCCTGGGAGTTCATCCATACCTGGAACGTGTGGACGAGGGTGGACTTCCCCGCGCCGGCCGTGCCGATGAAGTACAGGTTCCTCGCCATGGGCTGGAGGCACCGATGGGTCCGAGCCAGATGAAGGTTCGGACGGAAGGAAGGGGACGGGCCTGAAGGGATTTCCGGGGCCCCGGGGCGCGTCCCGCGGGGCCGTTCGAACCCTTGACCTATCGGTGTCTCTCGACAACCGAGTAGGCGTGCCGATAAGAGCCGATCGCTCTACCTAGCTAAGCTACAGGCCCGCGAGGCGGCCAAACTACCGCCGTTAGTTAAACATTGCGACTCATCGAGAGCTAGTCGAATCGGTGGGCCCTCTCGGTCGGGAGCACGTCGCGGGAATTCCCGGCATAGAGACATCCCCGGAGATCCCATGGGGGGCTGAGGGATATCTCCGTGCCGATAGGCCCCGACCGCATCCTCGTCCGGACTCGCTCCTTCTACGGTTCGGTTGGCGGGCCGCAGGCGCAGAGATCCGAATCCCGCGGCGAGGATCGCTGGAAGGGGATCCTGATCCTCCTGACCGCGCTGATCGGAGTCCTACTCTTCGCTGCCCTCATGTGGTCGACGTAGGCGGGCCAATCAGGACAACGCGCCAGACCATTCGTATACCCCGACGAGGCGTCCGACGTCGAGCTGCCAAATCTGCAGCCGGTACCTTGCCTGTTCAGTAACGCCCACGGCGAAGTAGTCGCCGTTGCCGAGCAGGCCGTCCGAGTTTGCGTCGACGAATCGAAGCGCCGTGGCGTCACCTGCGAGCCCCGCTGGCAATGACGCGATGGTTCGGTTGTCCTGGAACAGCGACGCGTTGAAATCGCCCAGCTCGAGCGCGACACTCGCGCTGATCACGAGGCGCGCGCCCGCCGTCGCGGTAATAGTGAGGACTGCAACCGGCGGCTGGTTCAGGTTCTCCAGATAACGAGGGACGAAGACCACCGCCAGAAGGCCCATGAAGACGAGGCCCGCGGCCAGAGAGGAGAGGAGGAGCTTCGTCGCCTGCGGGGGCGGGCCGCGCTTCCGCTTGAACTCCGTCTCCGGCGGCTTCGGCCTCGCAATCCGCATGAGGCTCACTCCAGGTAGATCGCCGGGCGGCCGGGTACGGCGTGATCCGCCTTCTTCGCGGGATCCCAGCGCGCGGGATCGTCCGCGCGGAACACGTCCACCCGGAGGCCGAGCTCCTCCTTCAAGAACCGCGCGTTTTCGAGGAAGAAGGCGAGCTCGTCGGCGACGCCCGCGATGCGGTCCAGGTCCTCGCGGCGCACGTGGCGCAAGTCCTCCGCCACCTTCTTCGCGTACGCCGCGACGTCCCTCGCCCGCTCCCGCATCCCGGGTTCCGCGAGCGCCGTCTCCATGAGGACGTTCATCGCCACGGGCCCCTTGCGCGCCAGCTCGAGCGCGAGCGCGCGCACGCGCGTTTTCCACGCGGGTGTCACGAAGAGCGCGAGACCTTTCGGCTTCAGCCCGGTGACCTTCACGATCTCGCGGACGTCCGCCAGGGTGGACTGCAGGAGGGCCTCGGCGGCCTCGGCCCTCGCGTCGATCTCCGCGGCTTCCGCCGCCGGGTAGGGCGCGCTCGAGATGAAATCCCCGTGCCCGATTCGGTGCCAGACCTCCTCGGCCAGGTGCGGGACGAACGGGGCGAGGAGCTTCGTCTGGACCTCGACGAACCGCGACAGGACCTGGGCGTGGGGGCGTCCACCGGACCGCCGCAGATACCAGGCCCAGGCCGTCTGCAGGTCGAAGTAGCCGGCCCGGAAGGCGGACTTGTAGTTGAGGCCCTCCATCGCCTCCCGCGTCGACGCGATCGTGCGGGCGAGCACGGAGCGGAACCAGGCGTCGATGGACCGCGCCGCCGAGCGGGTCGGGTGCTTGCGGGTCGCGTAGAAGAGCCAGTCCCGCAGGCGCGCCTGGATCGCCTCCGAGAACTCCGTGTCCAGGTTGGGGTCGTCCATCCCGTCTCCTGCGTTCGCCACCGTCGCGCGCACCACGTCGGCACCCCAGTCCTGGACCGCTACCCGGATGTACCACGCGTTCCCCTTGGACTTGGACATCTTGCGGCCGGACTGCTGGACGTGGCCGATGACCCCGAAGCCGCGAGGCCAGTGCTCGGGCGGGAACAGGGCCGTGTGGTTGAACAGGCAGAAGGCCATGTGGTTCTGGATCAGATCCTTCCCCGTGTTCCGGAGGTCGAACGGATACCAGTACGTGAACTCCTTCCGGAGGTCCTCGAGGAGGCCCGGTGCGATGCCGAGCCGGGAGGCGATCCCGGCGGGTTCGCCCTGGCCCAGGAAGACGTAGTCGAAGAAGGCGTCGTCCAGCCGGGACGCCCAGGGCACCTCGCTCTTCAGCGACCCGCCCTGGAGCACGTGGGCGATCGTGTAGTAGGCCATGTAGACCGTGGAATCGGACAGGGACTCGATGACCCAGTTCTCGTCCCAGGGCAGCTTCGTGCCGAGGCCGCGGTGGTGGGCGCAGGGCCAGTCCCGCAGCCAGTCGATCACGTAGTCGAACTGCTTCCGCGAGGCCTCGGGGTACAGGGTCATCGCACCGAGCGCGTCGTGGACCTTCGCCTTCCACGCCGGATCGCCGTAGGCGAGGAACCACTGGTCCGCGACGACCTTGACGATCGCGGGGGTCGTGCAGCGGCAGACGACCTCGCCGCTGGGCTCGTACATGACGTCCGCCTGGCCGGAGGCCAGGAGCTCCTTCTTCACCTCCTCCTTCGCGAGCTCGACCCGCATCCCCGCGTAGGGCCCGCAGTTCTCGTTCATGACGCCCTGGTAGAAGCCGCTCTTGTACACCTCGGCCTTCGCCGCAGCGAGCTTGTCCTTCTCCGTCTGGTGCCGGATGCCCATCCGCTCCACGATCTCCTTTGCGGGCAGGGGGCCCCATCCGGGGGTCTTGATGATCGGCACGGGGGCGATCGCGCGGATCCGCTCCTTGTCGAGGCCGTAGCGATCGAGGAGGGCCTCGTCCTCCTGCACGTCGCGAAGCGCGACGTAGTCGTCGGGCGCGTCCGAGGGGACGCTGGTGACGATCCCCGTCCCCCGCCGCTGGTCGATGAAGGCACCCGGCAGGACCGGGAGCACGCGGTTGATCGCGGGGGCGATCCCCTCCTTCCCGACGAGGTCCGCGCCCTTCATCGTCGACTCCACGGAGACGGTCTTCCCCTGTTCCGCGAGCTTGGCGGCTGCGGGCTCGTTCAGGATCCAGCGCTCGCCGTCGACGCGCGCCAGAACGTACGTCGCATCCGGATCGACCCAGACGTTCGTCTGGCCGAAGACGGTCTCCGGGCGGACCGTCGCCGCGACGAGCCTCCGGCCGTCCGCCATGGGGAACTTGAGGAGCGTGAACTCCGTGGGCGTCTCGCCCTCGCCCTCGAGGCGGTCGTGGTCCCCGATCGGCGCCTGGTCCCGCGGGCACCAGATCACCGGGTGCTTGTCGATCCGCACGTACCCGCCCTCCTTCAGGCGGCGGAACTGCCACCTCACGAAGGCATCGTAGGGCGGATTCAGGTTCGTCGTGATGAAGGAACGCCGCCAGTCGATCGCCGCCCCCACGGACTTCAGGTCCTCGATCGTGGCCTGGGGGAAGACCTCGATCCAGTGCATCGGGTCCGCGAACTTCGGGATCTCCGCCTCGGGGACCCCCATCTGCCGCAGGATGCGGACCTGGACCTCCTCGCCCTCCGCGATCCGCTTCGCGGCACCGAGGATGGGGAGGCCCGTGCAGTGGAAAGCCTGTGGATGGAGAACGTTGTAGCCCGCCATCCGCCGGTACCGGGACTGGAACTCCGCCCGCAGGAAGGCGGTCAGGAACCCGAGGTGCTGGTAACTGTTGACGTAGGGATA
>Ga0209341_10004231_pt1 | contig 13284 bp, 11 predicted proteins | sample RifCSP13_2_FD_184020 | JGI IMG/M metagenome (GOLD analysis project Ga0209341, IMG submission 184020) | Soil microbial communities from Rifle, Colorado - Rifle CSP2_sed 13_2 (SPAdes) (version 2) | ecosystem: Environmental > Terrestrial > Deep subsurface > Rock core/Sediment | place: Rifle...
GGTCGAGCTGGCGATCGCCCCGGGGGCGACGCCGGGGCTCCGGGTGGTGCGGATCACGACGCCCGCCGGCCCGTCCACGGCCGTGGGCACAGGCGGCACGCTCTTCACGGTGCAGTGAGCCGTATGTGCAGTGAGCCGCGTGCGGTGAGCACGGGATCGAGGAGGCGCACGATGCGAGGGGTCAGGACACCGCTGAGCGTGGTCGTCGGCCTGCTGTTGCTGGGCCCGTCCGCGGCGCGCGCGCAGACGTTCGGCAGCGGGAGCACGGGGGCGGACGGTCCCTTCGCGCCCACGAGCAGCGTGACGCTCACGCTGCCGCCGGACGGCGTCTTCCACTTCACGACGGTGACGATCCCGGCGGGCGTGACGGTGCGCTTCACGCGCAACACGGCGAACACGCCGGTGACGCTGCTGGCGACCGGGGACGTGACGATCGCCGGGACGCTCGACGTGAGCGGCACGGCCGGCGGCAACCAGTTGGGGAGCAGCACCAACCTGGCGAGCAACGCGGGCCTCGGGGGGAACGCGAACCTGTCAGGCCGAAAGAAATGAAAAACTGGTGGATTCTGAGTCGAGGAGCTGCCGAACTCGTTGTAGAAGCGCCCGCCTCGAGCGTGAGCGAATTCCTGCCTCAGGTCATGCCAGTGTTCGAGAAGTTCGGGGCGGTGACTCAGGGGTTGAGCAGCAGCGCGTTTTCGGCTGCCCTCCCAGTGAGGAAGATCCTCGGTTGGGAGTATAGCCGAAAGCATTCCCTCCCTTGTACGGTGGAGCTTGCTCCGTTAGGTAAGTCCCAGAGAGTTGTGGTGAGGTGCGATGTCTCGCTCGTTCGCGGACGAAGGCGACCGCTTGGGTACTTCTTCTCAGCAATGTTCTTAGTCATAGGCGCCGGCATCGCGATCGCCGGCAGAGGCGTTTCGACTGACGTGTTAGCGATATTTCTGATGGTGCTCTTTGGGTGGGTGATTCTTCAGCTCACGCTGTTTCTGGACTACTTCCGGATCCGGGTCAAAGTGTTGCAGCTCATCAGATCTGTTCGATAGGATTCTTCCCTTGTTCGTTCTTCGTTCAAGTTTCGTCGGTGCTCGCCATGCATGCGTTGTACCGCACGCGGTGCTCAGAAAGTAGCGCGTGACGGCACGGCGGTCCTCATGCCAGGGGTTCGAGGCTGACGCGGTAGCCCTGACGCTCGAGAGTCTGCAGCGCCCGATGCTTGGCGCGCTCGGCGTGACGGCGGTCGTAGTAGTCGTCGCCCGGGTCTTGGTACGTCGTGTGTCGTGTCAGCATGTGGTAGATCGCGACGAGCATGGCGTGAGCGACTGCGATCACGGCCTTCTTGTGCCCGCGATGGCGCATGATGCGACGGTAGCGGGCGGCCAGCGCCCCCCGTCCGCGGAACGGGACCGAGTTCTACGCGGCGGATGCCCTCGGCTCCGTGCTGCTGCTGACGGACCCGGCCGGCGCTCTGGCCACGCGCTACACCTACGAGCCGTTCGGACGGACGACGGCGGAGAGCGCCAGCTCGGCGAACCGGTTCCAGTTCACGGGGCGCGAGAACGACGGCCTCGCGGGCCTCTACTACTACCGGGCGCGGTACTACCACCCCGGCCTCCAGCGCTTTATTCGCGAGGATCCGATCGACCTTCTGGGCGACGACGTTAACCTGTACGCGTATGTTAGCAACAACCCTGTGAACTGGATTGATCCGCTTGGTGAGCGATGGTGGGTGCCCAGGCCATCCACGGGCGGCATGAGGGGACCGCGCCCAAGGTCAACGCCGATGCGAGACACTCCACCACCTCCGTATAGACCTCAGCCCGCACCGCTCCCGCCAGAACTTGTGCCGCAGTGGGAGCAGGCGCCGTGGTGGATGCGGGTTCTGAAGGCAATCAGCGACGTCGCCGATGCCCTCGCAGGGAATCCGCCGACGCCGAAGACGGTGTTGCCGCCGACGCTGGCCGGCCGGAAGGATCCATGTCGGCCACCGAGCATGTACGAGGAACTATTCGTGGATGTCAGCGCTCAGAGAGCCTGTACGTAGTGGCGAGGGGGGGATAGCTCCGTCGGCGGGCGAACAACCGTCGCCAGCGAAGCCGCTATTGTGGAGGCAGTGAAAAACCTCGAGATTATGACGGCGTACCGGGACTACGCGCCATATGTGGACGTGACCCGGTCGATTCGATCCCTTGTTGACTCGGTCCCCGCGCAATTCGTCATTGCCCTGAAGGAAGTCGTTCTGACCAATGCGGCAGCCCAGTCGCGTCATGAGCGGCGCCGCAGGGTGCGGAGCCGCAATCTCAAACGGCACACCGCGGATGCTCGGGCTTTATACCATGGCGCCTCTCGCGGGCAAGCTGCGCGGATTGAACTATTCGTCGACAAGGTGTTTGAAAATGTCCCTCGCACCGTGCAACGGATTCCATTCGTGCGGGATCTCCTCTTGGCGAGCGTCTTCTATCACGAGCTCGGTCACCATATTCAGCGCACGAGTCACCCGCAGTCCGGCGAGGCGGAGGATGTTGCCGACGAGTGGGCTCAGAAGCTGATGGTAATGTTCGTCCGTCAAAAGTACTGGTACGCCATGCCGCTCATCCGCCTGATCGGCTTCCTTGATCGCAGGCGAGGGCAGCGTCCCAGTGCCCGAGGCGGATTTCTGAGGCAGTAGTTTCGGTGGGGGCCAGACGAGGAAGCGTACATGCAGCCGACCAGACTTGGCGCTGACGGACGTGGCCATCGCGATCGGCGTTTCGGGGCCCCCGCCCGGAAGGCCATGCAAGCACGTATACGCAGGAGACGATGGACCGGGTCGTCACGCGGAAGGAGCCCTTCGGCCGGAGCTCCGCTTCTCCCACGCCCAAGGGGTCGAGCGCCTGGGCCGACGTCGTTGGAAGCTACCTCGAGGTGCTGCGGCTGACCCACTACGCGGCGGACACCGTGCACGTCCGCACGCTCTACCTGAAGTACTTCACCGCGTGGGCGTCCGCCTGCGGCATCAGCCGGCCGGAGGACATCACCCGCGCCGCCCTGGAACGCTACCAGCGCTGGCTCTATCACTATCGGAAGCGCACCGGCACGCCGCTGAGCGTGTGGAGCCAGCACGGGCGGCTCGTCTCGGTGAAGGGCCTCTTCCGCTGGCTGACCAAGCAGCGCGTGCTCGCGGTGAACCCCGCCGCCGAGCTCGAGCTGCCGCGGGTGACCGCGCAGCGGCTGCCGCAGCCGCTCACCGACGCCGAGATCACCGAGGTGCTGGCCCACGCCGAGCCCACGACGCCGATCGGGCTCCGCGACCGGGCACCCCTGGAGACGGGCTACTCCACGGGGCTGCGGCGGATGGAGCTGATCCGGCTGCGGCTCTACGATCTCGATCTCGCCCGCGGCGTGCTCGTCGTCCGCGAGGGCAAGGGCCAGAAGGACCGCGTGGTCCCCATCGGCGAGCGCGCGATCGCCTGGCTCGAGAAGTATCTCGACGAGGCCCGGTCGGACTTCGTCGTCGAGCCCGATGAGGGCACGGTCTTCCTCACGCGGCGGGGCCGGCCCTTTCATCCCAACAACCTCTCGCGCCTCACCCGGGACTACCTGGTCGCGGCGGGGATCGCCAAGCGCGGGGCGTGTCACCTGCTGCGCCACACGATGGCGACGGGGATGCTGGAGCACGGCGCCGACGTGCGGGTGATCCAGGAGATCCTGGGCCACGCGCGGCTGACGACCACGCAGCTCTACACGCGGGTGTCGATCCGGCTGCTCAAGGCCGTGCACACCGCGACCCATCCCGCGGCGACCCTGGCCCGCTCGGCCGCGCCGCCAGCGGCCGTCGCTGAGACCACGGTCAACCAGCTCGAGGAGCCAGCCGCTCTCTTAGCCGCTAAAGAAGAAGCCACCCCGCCGGCCTGAGCGCTCGCCGCGAACTTGGAGCGACGGGCCGCTCGTCGCTACTATCGTGGCCATGGTCGTGACGGCTCCTGCCGCGCCGTCCTTGCTCGCTGGCCCACCAGCGCCGGGCCGTAGCGCCTCCAGGATCGCATCTGATCGCCGGGGGGCTACCGAGGTAGCCCCCGAAAAGGCCCTTTTCGAGCATCTCGATCGCGCCGGCGGAACCCGCATCGGTCGCACTCGGCCTCATCGCCGGGACTCGCATCGGGCGCGACGTCGATTTTCCGGCCAGACTCGCAATGGGCGTTACTCTTGGGCGCGGTACTACCACCCGGGGCTGCAGCGATTCCTGAGCCAGGATCCGATTGGTTTGGGGAGTGGGGACTTCAATCTGTACATCTATGTCGCGAACGCCCCAGGCAACTTCATTGATCCTTCGGGCTTGGACAAGCAGTTGCCGTGTGCGCGTGGAATCGGACCGTCTTCGTATCTATTCGGCCAGGATGTCACAAGTCATCCGATGATCAGGGAGGCCATCAGGCGCTACGAGCAAACCAATCGAACGAGTCTCAGTGGAATCCGCGTGTACTGTGGAGGAGTTCTGTCCCGTGGCGCAACAGGGGCGACGCTGATGACGAGAGTCATCTTGCGAGAAAGCTTCAGTGAGGTTCTGCCGGAAGCGGAGCAGTATCTCACGCTCGGCCACGAGTTCACGCACGTGCGCCAGTATCTGGCTCACGGATATTGGTGGCACCGGGTAATTGGTGAGGTCTTCCAGTGGCAGTACGGCTATTTCAACAATCCCTTTGAGCTCGAGGCAGAGATCACCGGGGCCGCATTAGCGACTCATGTGCTGAGAAGGCCCGTACGTCCCGACTTGCGATACGGCAATCCGACATATCGGTGACGCATGTATAGAAAGTCGTGCGTCCTCTTGATCGGATCACTGCTGATAGGACTGATGATGCGCGAAAGCAGTTTCGGAGATGTACCCGCCTTCGAGGTTGATGTGCGTGAAGTCGAAGGAGGGATCGCGTTCGAATTCTTTCGCGAAGAGGGCTGGCTTTGGTTCAAACGCCGAGTGCCGAACGAGATCTTCGAGCTATCCGTGCATATGAAGGGGGGCGTTCCGCAGCTCTGGGTGATTGAATCGCCAGTACTTCGAAGGGTGACGGTGACATACGGGAGTGTTCCCGCCGGATTTGTTCAGAAGATCCCGCATACAGGGAAGCCGCCGATGCTCGAAGCGGGGACAACGTATTATGTGTCCGCGCGAGGAGGGGGTATAGGCGCGCGAGCGTTCACTGTCGGGAAATTTCGGTGAGGGTCGATGAGGAGACTCTCTGAGCCCGGGCGCTGCATTCTGAAGGGTCGGGTGGAATAATCCTCCGACACCGCGGCCCGTCGGCAGGGCCGCGCGCCTCTTCTCTCCTGCTTCAGGAAAGACGCAAAGAAAGGAGGAACGGATGGCAGGACGGTCAGCTGTTGGCGGTGCCGTGGTTGGCCTGGTCATTGCCCTCGCGTATGTTGCATGGTGGGCAGTCCTTTCAAGCTCCGGTGACGCCCGGTCAAGGCTTGGAAGTGGCGTCATCCTTGCTGTCGAGGGCTCTAGGGTTATTGCCTGGCCTGCCAGCATTCCCCTCATGGCCATCCACGAGGCGTCAGCTCCCATGTGGTGGGCCATCGTGCTGACAGCCTCAGTTGCCAATGCTGCCTGGTATGCGCTCCTTGCCCTGGTCTTGGCTTGGTTTTGGAGGCGCGTCAGGGGCTGGCGCTGAAGTCCCAGGCTTCCTTGCTGTGCGCGCCAGGTGGCGAGCCTCGCCCTCACCGTGGACGGCCAGAGCTTGACGGCCACGCTGACCCCGCCGCCCCCGGCGCCGAGCGTGAGCGGCGCGGCCACCTGGGACACGACGACGGTCGCCGACGGCTCGCACACGCTCGGGGCCACGGCGACCGACCAGGCGGGCACCACGGCCAGCACGACCCGTGTCGTGATCGTGGACAACACCCCGCCGGAGACGGTCATCACGAGCGCCCCGCCCGGGGCGGTAAACACTTCCCCCCTCACGCTCGGCTTCACCGGCACCGACAACCTCACCCCGGTGGCGAACCTCCTCTTCGCCTGGCGGCTCGACGGCGGGGCGTGGTCAGCGTTTGCCCCGGCGACGAGCGCGACCCTCACCGGCCTCACCGAAGGCAGTCATACCTTCGAGGTGAAAGCCCTGGACCTCGCCGGGAACGAGGATCCGACCCCCGCGGCGGTCAGCTTCACCGTGCGCTTCGGCCCGTCGATCACGAGCGTGAACCCGGTGGGCGGCCCCGTCGGGACCTACGTGGCAATCACGGGGACCAACTTCGAGCCCGGCGCCACGCAAGTGACCTTCAACGGCTTGGCAGCCGTCGTGCGCACCATCACCGCGACCACGATCACGACCACGGTGCCCATTGGCGCCACGACAGGGCCGTTGACGGTGACGACGGGCCGTGGGAGTGCGAGCGTCGTCTTCGCCGTCCTCACGACCGGTGACTTCACGCTCAGCGCCGCCCCCGCGCCCCCGGCCAGCGCGCGGGTGATCGCCGGGGATCAAACATCCATCAGCGTCCAGGCCGGCGGCACCGGCAGCTTCACCAGCCTCGTGACGCTGAGCCTCTCGGCGCCCCCCACCGGGATCACCGCGAGCTTCTCGCCGTCGAACCTCGTCGCCCCCGGCGCGAGCGCCTTCCTCACCCTCGCCGTCGTCAACACGGTCGCCCCCGGGAGCTATGACCTCACGGTGACCGGCGAGGCGCAAGTGGACGGCCGCACCCTCACGCGCATCGCGAACTTCACGCTCGAGGTCCTGGCGCCCGAGACCCCGGCGATCACCGGCCGGGTCCTCACGGCCGAGGCGGTGCCGAAGCCCATCCCGGGCGTCACGATCACCCTCGGCTCAGCATTCACGCTCACCGACGCCGGGGGCAACTTCGTCCTCCTGGCCCCGCCCCCCGGCGCCAACATGCTCCTGGTCGACGGCCGCACGGCGAGCACGCCGACGGCGCAGTATCCGCCCGTCGAGGTCCAGATCGACGTCGCCGCGAGCGGCCCCACGCGCGTGCCCTTCGTGCTCTATCTCCCCGTGCTCGACACCGCGCACCCCGTCACCCTGCCGCTCGACGCCGGCGGCTTCACGACGGCGGAAGTCCAGGCGACGACCCCGCTGATCCCGGGCCTGGTCGTCACCATCCCGCAGGGGACGAAGATCACCGGCCCCGACGGCAATCCCGTCTCCCAGATCACCATCACCCCGGTGCCCATCGACCGGACTCCGATGCCGTTCCCGGGGAACGTCATTGCCCCGATGCTCTTCACTATTCAGCCCGGCGGTGCGGTGCCGAGCCAACCCCTGGCGATCACCTTCCCGAACCTCCAGCGCGCCCCCGAGGGGACGCCGGCGACCCTCTATTACTTCGACCTGAGCGCCGGCACCTGGGCCTCCTGGGGCACGGGCCGAGTGACGGCGGACGGCACGCAAGTGGTGAGCGATCCGGGCTTCGGCCTGCCCCGGTTCGCGTGGCACTTCCCGTGGTGCCCGGTGAGCCCGCCCGATGCTGTGCGAATCCGGCACGTGAAGACCGACGAGCCCGTGGACCTGGTCTCCGGCCGCTTCCTCGTCAACAAGACGGACCTCGTCCTCCCGGGGCGGGTGCCGGTCAGCCTCCAGCGCTTCTACCGGAGCGAGTTCGGGCAGGCGGGGCTCCTCGGGATCGGCTGGACCGTGGACCTCTACGACAGCACGCTGACCACGGCGGGGACGGGCTTCGCCCTCGTCCGCCCCGACCAGAGCACCGTGCGCTTCGCGCCCGCGGGGCCGGGGCAGTGGGCGAACGCGGACGAGCCCGAGTTCCGGGGGGCGCTCCTGACGGCCCTTCCTGGGGAGTTCCGGTTCCAGCTCCGGTTCAAGGACGGCACGGTCCACCGCTTCGAGCGCCTGCTCGGCTTCGCCAATGCCGCCGCGCTCGCCGCGCTCACCGACCGCTACGGCAACACGGTGACGCTCACCCGGGTGCCGCAGGCCTTCCAGAACCATCGGATCACCAGGATCACCGAGCCGGCGGGCCGGGCGATCGACCTCACGTATGACACCGCGGGCCGGCTGGCCCAGGTGACCGACCCGCTCGGGCGCACGGTCCAGTACGCCTACGACGTCGAGGGGCGCCTCGAGACGGTGACCGACCCGGCGGGCGGGGTCACCCGCTACGCCTACGACAGCCAGCACCGGATCCTGAGCATCACGGACCCCCGCGGGATCGCCTTCATCACGAACGAGTACGACCCCGTGACGGGACGCGTGACCCGGCAGATCCAGGCCGACGGCGGGGTCTGGAGCTTCGCCTACACGCTGACGGGGAACATCGTGACCCAGACGGTGGTCACCGACCCCCGCGGGAACCCGACGACCTACCGGTTCAACGCGGAAGGCTTCACGCTGTCCAGGACGGACGCCCTCGGGCAGACGACGCTGTTCGAGTACCTCCCGGGATCGAACCTTCTCGCCGTGATCACGGATCCGTTAGGCCGGACGATCCGCTACGACTATGATGGCCAGGGCAACCTCGCGCGCATCGTTCAGCCGGATGGTACCGATCGCCGTCTTGAGTATGAGCCGGTCTTCAATCGGCTGACCGCGATGATCGAGCCTCTCGGACGCACCACCCGGTACGAGTATGATGCGCTAGGAAACATGACGGCCCGGGTCGCGCCTGGTGGAGCACGCACTACTGTGACCTATCTTGCGGATGGCAGTCCAGCCACAATTACGGACCCACAGGGCCACGTCACCACGCTGACCTACGATGCCTTCGGCAACCTGGCAACGGTGCAGGACCCCCCCGGCAATGTCAGTCGTCGCGAGTATGACGTCGCCTCGCGCCTGCTCCGAACCACCACGCCAACGGGCAGAACCACCCAGTTCGCATATGACGCCCTTGATCGGGTCGTGCAACTCACCGACGCGGCTGGGGGCGTCATCCAGTATACGTACGATCCCAATGGGAATCTGCTGACCCTGCGAAACCCTCAGGGCATGACGACCGAGTACACGTACGACGTCATGGATCGGGTCATCGCGCGGAAGGATCCCTTGCAGCGCACGAAGACCTTGACCTATGATCTCGCTGGGAACCTCGTCCAGACGGTTGACCAGAGGGGCCAGCTGACGGCATTCGTCTCGGACGCGGTCAATCGCCGGGTTCGTGAAATCTACACCGGCGGCGTATCGGTCGACTTCGTCTATGATGCAGGCAGCCGCCTGGTGCGCATCATCGACTCAGAAGGCGGAGTCATCGAGCACGAGTACGACTCGAATAATCGTCTCATCCGGGAGACGACCGCGCACGGCACGGTCGCATATACCTACGATGTCCTCGGGCGCCAAACCACGGTCGCGATCGCCGGCGAGCCCGTCGCGACATACGGGTACGACATCGACTCCCGAGTCCGAAGCATCACCCGCGCCTCGCTCTCCCCGCTCACCCTCGACTACGATGTCAGAGGCCTGCTGACCCGCCTGGTCCTGCCGAATGGCGTGACCACCACCTACGAGTACGATGGCGCGGCGCGCCTGACGCGGCTCCTCTACGAATCAACTGCCGCCGGTGTGCTGGGCGATTTGACCTACCAGCATGCCTCCGACGGACGCCGGATCCGGACAGGCGGGACCTTTGCCCGGATCGCTCTTCCAGACGCGACCGCTACGGCGACGTACGATGCCGCGAACCAACAGCTCGCATTCGGCGACCGCACGATGTCCTTCGATGACAACGGGAACCTCGTGCAGCTCACCGAACCAGGCTCGACGACGTTGTTCACCTGGGATGCGCGCGACCGCCTGCGCGCGATCAGCACGGGCGGATCCCTGACGACGTTGACCTACGACGCCCTCGGGCGCCGAAGCGGCCGGACGGTCGACGGGCTCACCACCACCTTCCAGTACAGCCGTGGTGACGTCGTCCGAGAGAGCCGCGTTGGCGGCGACGTGCTGTACCTCCGTGGTCTTGCCGTCGATCAGCAGTTCTATGAAAACCAAGACACCGGGTATCTCCTGGATGGATCCCAGACCACCATCGCCCTCGTTGACGCCGGTGGCGCGTTGAGTCAGAGCTTCACCTACGAGCCGTTTGGCCGAACCGAGACGACTGGTGACCCCGATCGGGTTCGCTATCAGTTCACTGGCCGTGAGCGCGACAGCGCGGATCTGTACTATTTCCGCGCCCGATACTATTCCCCACGGCTCGGGCGGTTCATCCAGCCCGATCCTCTTGGGCTCGCGGCAGGTGTGAACCTGTACGCCTATGCCAGCAACGACCCGATCAGCCTGATCGACCCCTTCGGTCTTAAGACGTTCGTTGCTCACGGAACCTCGACGCAGGGCACGTCCGATGACTGGCCCGAGTTCCTTGACGCTCTCCGAAAAGGCGGTGACCCGGATACCTATCTCTTTCGATGGTCCGGCAGCTTGGGAGAGACTCTGTTCGCGCCCGAAGGTCCGGCGGGTGACCTCGTCAACCGAATCATCGCCGAGCTGACCCTCCAACCACTCAAGCCAGGAGAGAGGCTAAGCCTCGTCGGTCACAGTGGCGGGGCTGTCGTCGTCAACGAGGCCGCCCGGATGCTGCGGGCACGGGGCATCAAGGTCGACAACCTGATCGTCTTTGGCGCGCCGGCGGCCCTGATGGCACGGCCGCCGGCCGACGTCCCGGTCACGGTGTTCGTGGGGCGCTACGACCCGCTCAAGACGCGGCTTTCAGGCCCCAACGCCACCTCCTTCTCGGTGGAGACAGGATCGTCAGACGCGCAAACTGCTCACACGTCGTACACGAAGAATCCCTTCGTGATCACCACGATTCAGGGACTGATTCGCGCCCGGCCGCCGCGCTAGGACAGGGGAGCACCATGCGGGTCGCGGCAATCCTCCTCGGTTTGGTCGCCCTGGGCGTCGGTCTCTCGAAGACGGCGCCGGCCGATGACGTGAACCTCGCCCTTGCGTGGTATGGCGACGACGCGGTGCAGTGGACGCGGCACGGGGCCGAGATCTTCGCGGTTGGGGACCGCCTCGTCGTGCTGGATGCCGTCACGGGCGCCGAGCGGCGCTGGCTCCAACTGCAACGACCACGGGGCCAAATCGAGCTGCTGCCGCAGCCGGCGACGGACGGTCGTCTCATTCTCTTCGGCTGGTACCTCTGGGATCGGAAGGAGGCCGTGATCGTCTCCTATGACGTGCAAACGTTGACGCTCCAGTGGCAACGACGCATTGCCTGGGGCGAGGGGGCGCACTCGATCGGCCCGAGAATTGACGCTGCTTTCGAGGACAGTGCGGTGTACGTCCAGCTGACGGGGCGGCAGGATGAGGAGCACTTGCTGAAGCTGCGGCGCGACACGGGGGACGTCATCTGGGCGCAGCAGTTCGACCGCTGGATGACGGGCGTGCCGCCGGTGTGGTATCAGGGGAAACTCTTGATCCGTTCGGCGGTCGAGTTCCGCTATCCCGACGGCCACGGTCACTATCAGCTGGTCAATCCGATCAATGGGCTCCCGGTCTGGCGGATACGGCTCGAGAGCATGCCCGTGGTGGGGTACGAGGACGTTCCCGTCATCGACGGGGACTGGGCGTATCTCACAGCCAACATGCCAGGGCCATACAAGCGATTCTATGTCGTCGATCTACAGCGAGGGCGTTTGGCAGAGAATACGATCACCGACGAGCTTCGGCCCCCATTCGCCTACCTGAACAGGGTGATGTACTTCGCTGGCCAGCGACCGGCCGCTCAGTACGTCCGTTATCGGCCGGATGCGATCCTGTGGCGGACGACGATCACGCCTTCTGACGGGTTGCTGCCAGGCATAACGAACACAGGCGTGGTAGACGAAGTCAACAAGCGCATCTACCTCGGTGACACCCTGCGCGGCGTCTGGGTGCTCTCGATGACGGACGGCAAGCTCCTCGGGCTTATCGATACCCGTCCCGGTGCCGCCAGTCGCCGACCGTTTGCCTCTCGTGGCGCCCGCCGACTGGAACGAGATGGGGATCGGATGCTCGTGGGCACTCAGGACGGGCGCCTGCTCGTCTACCGTCTTGCCAGGCCCTGACAAGGCGCCGCCAGCTGCGGTTCGTTTGTGCTATCCACGCCGGTTCACGATCGGGCGAGCGTGGTGAAAGCCCGGTAGTACCGGTCCCGCCTCAGCCTGGACCGACTGCCACGCGACGATCGCCCGGAAGGTCAAGGCCAACATCATGGCCCACCGCTCGGGGACGCAGGGACGCTCTTCCCGAACGGGCTCCAGCCCACGCGGGAGCAGGTGCGCTTCTCGCTGGCGCCCGTGGCGACGAGGCCGGGGCTCCCGCTCCCCACGGGCCAGCCGCTCCCGCCGGGCGCCGTCGCGCGCCTGGACCCGCTGCCGACGTTCACGGAGTCGAGCGACGTGGTCTTCGACCTCTTGAGGAAGGAGTGCGCGTCCTGCCATCTCTGGACCCGGCCGACGGCGGTGCGCGGCAACTTCCGCGCGACCGGCTGCGCGGCCTGCCACATGCCCTACGCCGAGGACGGCAAGAGCCGCGGCGGCGACCAGGCGATGCCCAAGGACAAGGTCGGCCGGCCGCTGCGCCACCAGTTGACGAAGCGCATCGCGGTGACCCAGTGCGCGACGTGCCACCACGGGGGCTCGCGCGCCGCCATGAGCTACCGCGGCCTCATGGAGGCGCCGCCCGAGGGGCGGCAGACTTTCACCTACGACCAGGACCTGCTCCACGGCCACGCCTACACCCGGCAGCCGGCCGACGTCCACTTCGAGCGGGGGCTGGCGTGCATCGACTGCCACACCGAGCGGGAGATGCACGGCGACGGGCAGGTCTACGCCAAGCGCCACTACGAGGTGGAGATCCGCTGCGAGAGCTGCCACGGCACCCCCCAGCAGCTCGCCACGGGGATCACCGCTCAGGGGCGGCGTCTCCGAAACGTCTTCATCGCGAGCGCCCCGAACCCGACGGGGACGGTGACGCTGGTGAGCAAGCTCACGGGGACGGTCCACCCCGTCCCCCAGCTCGCGACGCTGGCGACGCAACCGCCCGGGCACGAGCCCCAGCACCTGGCCCGGACCGAGTGCTTCACCTGCCACACCGCCTGGGCGCCGACCTGCTACGGCTGCCACATCCAGGCCGACTACACGGCCTACCGCACGCCGGTCAACGTCGCCTTCGACCACCTGAGCCAGGAGCACGCGACGCAGGGGTGGTTCCGTCTGACGCCCGGCGTCCGCTTCGCCGACCCCGAGCCCGTGCTCGGCGTCAACTGGCGCGGCAAGGTCGTGCCCTTCGTGCCCCGCGCCCAGCCGCTGTTCACCTACGTGAACCCGCAGGGACAGACCGAGTACGCCTTCAGGAA
>Ga0209341_10004232_pt1 | contig 13284 bp, 10 predicted proteins | sample RifCSP13_2_FD_184020 | JGI IMG/M metagenome (GOLD analysis project Ga0209341, IMG submission 184020) | Soil microbial communities from Rifle, Colorado - Rifle CSP2_sed 13_2 (SPAdes) (version 2) | ecosystem: Environmental > Terrestrial > Deep subsurface > Rock core/Sediment | place: Rifle...
GGCAGGGTCGGCGTCTGCATGGGCACCTCCGGCCCCGGCGCGACGAACCTCGTCACCGGCCTCGCCACCGCGCAGCTCGACTCGATCCCGGTCGTGGCCATCACCGGCAACGTGCCCGCGGCGCTCATCGGCAAGGACGCCTTCCAGGAGATCGACATCACCGGCATCACGCTGCCCATGACCAAGCACAACTACCTCGTGCGCAACGCGGACGACCTGCCGCGCGTCCTGGCCGAGGCCTTCTACATCGCGCGCACCGGCCGCCCCGGCCCCGTCCACGTGGACATCACGAAGGACGCGCTGCAGCAGGAGACGCTGGCGCCGCATCCCTCCGACGACGAGGTCGCCGCCGGGCTGCCCGGCTTCAAGCCCAACTTCGACGGCCACCCTCGCCAGCTGAAGGTCGCGGCCAGGGAGATCGACCATGCCCAGCGCCCGGTCATCCTGGCCGGCCACGGCATCCTCATCGCCGAGGCCTGGGACGACCTGCGGGCGTTCGCGGAGAAGGCGCAGATCCCCGTCGCTCACACGCTGCTGGGCATCGGCGCCATGGACGAGACGCACCCGTTGAGCTACGGCTACATGGGCATGCACGGCTGGAAGCACGTCAACAAGGCCATCCAGTCGGCCGACCTGCTCATCGCGCTGGGCATGCGCTTCGACGACCGCGTCACGGGCAAGGTCAGCACGTATGCCCCCGGCGCGCGGATCATCCACGTCGATATCGATCCCAGCGAGATCGGCAAGAACGTGGCCGTGGACGTGCCCATCGTGGGCGACGTGGGACGCGTCCTGCGCGCGCTGCTGCCGCTGGTCAAGGAGCGCCGCGCCGAAGATCGCGCCGCCTTCTTCGCCGAGCTGGCCGAGTGGCGACGCGAGTCGGAGGGGTCGAGCTGGCACGGGTCGGGCGCCTGGCGCGACGGCCTGCTCTCGGCCGACTTCGTCGTGGCCAGGATCGGCGAGCTGACCGACCACGATGCCACGCTCGTCGCCGACGTCGGCCAGAACCAGATGTGGCTGGCGCGCTACGCGGGTTTCCGCCGCCCGAACTCGCACCTCAGTTCGGCCGGCCTGGGCACGATGGGCTACAGCATGCCGGCCGGTATGGGCGCGGCACTCGGTCGGCCCGACAAGGAGACCTGGGCCATCGCCGGCGACGGCGGCTTCCAGATGACGCTGCAGGAGCTGGCCACGCTCGTGCAGGACCGCATCCCGGTCAGGATCGCCCTGCTCGACAACAAGAAGCTGGGCATGATCCGCCAGTGGCAGGAGATCGTCTACGCCGGCAACTACCACTCGGCGAGCCTCTTCGGGCCCGACTACCTGAAGCTCTGCGAGGCGTACGGCATCCCGGCCTGGAAGGCCTCGAAGCCGGAGGAGGTCGACGGGGCGATCCAGGCCGCGCAGGCCGTCGACGGCCCGGCCCTGGTCTGGTTCGAGATCGCCGAGGAGCAGAACGTGTTCCCCATGATGCCGGCCGGCAAGGGCCTCTCCGACCTCATCGAGAAGTGGGGCGGGGCGGACGAATGAGCGACCACGCACCGACCGATGGCGCGGCCGCCCGCGCCGTCCCCAGCGCCCGCTACGTCCCCGGCTCGGGCGCGCCGCGACGCCACGTGCTCGTGGCCATCGTCAACAACCGGCCCGGCGTCCTGAACCGGGTGGCCAGCCTCATGCGCGCGCGCAGCTTCAACATCGAGTCGCTCGCGGTGGGGCACACGGAGAACCCCGAGATCAGCCGCATGACCATCACCCTGCGCGGCGACGACTACGGCGTGGAGCAGGTGGGCAAGCAGCTCTACCGGCTGATCGACGTGCTCAAGGTCCAGGACGTCACGTCCGAGCGACGCCTCGAGCACGAGCTGGTGCTGATCAAGCTGCGCGCCACGAACACCAACCGGGCCGAGATCGTGAAGATCGTCGAGATGTACAAGGGGCGCGTCGTGGACCTCGCCGCGGATTCGATCATCGTGGAGGCCACGGGCACCGAGGAGGAGATCGACGCCCTCGTGGAGTTCGTCACCCCCTTCGGCATCAAGGAGCTGGTCCGCACCGGCAGCATCGTCATGCTGCGCGGTTCCCAGACCGTCGAATTCGAGGAGAAGGCCTGATGGGCGCACGCATGTACTACGACGCCGACGCGGACGCCTCGGCCCTGGCCGGCCGGACGGTGGCCATCATCGGCTACGGCAGCCAGGGTCACGCGCACGCGCTCAACCTGCGCGACTCCGGGGTGGACGTCGTGGTCGGTCTCAAGGAGACCTCGCAGAGCCGCGCCCTCGCGGCCGAAGCGGGCCTCCGCGTGGCGTCCGTCGCCGAGGCCACGAAGGCCGCCGACACGATCATGATCCTCGTCCCGGACACGGCCCAGAAGGGCGTCTACGACGCGGACATCGCGCCCCACCTGCGAGCCGGCCAGCTGCTCATGTTCGCCCACGGCTTCAACATCCATTTCGGGCGCATCGACCCGCCGGCCGGCATCGACGTGGGCATGGTCGCGCCGAAGGGCCCCGGACACCTGCTGCGTTCCGTCTACGTCGAGGGCGGCGGCGTGCCGGCGCTGTTCGCCGTCCAGCGCGACGACAGCGGCACGGCTCGCACCCGCACCCTGGCCTACGCTCGGGCGCTCGGCTGCACGCGCGCCGGCGTGCTCGAGACGACCTTCGCCGAGGAGACCGAGACCGACCTCTTCGGCGAGCAGTCGGTCCTCTGCGGCGGGACGGCCTCGCTGGTGAAGATGGCCTTCGAGACGCTCGTCGAGGCCGGCTACCAGCCCGAGCTGGCGTACTTCGAGACGATGCACGAGCTGAAGCTCATCGTGGACCTGATGTACCGCGGCGGCCTGAACTTCATGCGCTTCAGCGTCAGCGACACGGCCGAATACGGCGACTACGTCAGCGGCCCGCGCATCATCGATGAGCACGTCCGGCACACCATGCGCGAGGTCCTGCACGAGATCCAGGACGGCTCGTTCGCACGGCGCTGGATCGCCGAGAACGAGTCCGGCGGCGCGGAGTTCGCGCGCCTCCGCCAGGCCGACCAGGACCACCAGATCGAGCGGGTGGGCGCCGAGCTGCGCGCCCAGATGCGCTGGCTCAACCCGGTCGAGGTGCGCGCCGGCCAGACGCAGGCGAGTGCCTCGCAGCCAGGGGGGCGCGCATGAGCAACGTCGGGGCCGCGGGCTGGGACCCGCGGCGCATCCGCGTCTTCGACACCACGCTGCGCGACGGCGAGCAGGCGCCCGGTGCCGGGCTCACCGCCGAGGAGAAGCTCGAGGTCGCGCGCCAGCTCGTCCGGCTGAACGTGGACGTCATCGAGGCCGGCTTCCCGGCCGCCTCGCCGGGCGACTGGGACGCGGTGCACCGCATCGCGATGGAGACGCGGGGCGTGGCCGTGGCTGCGCTCGCCCGCTGCCGCGACGGCGATCCGCAGCGCGCGGTGGAGGCCATCCGGGTCGCCGAGCGGCCGCACCTGCATGTCTTCATCGCCACCAGCGACATCCACCTCAAGCACAAGCTGCGCGCCACGCGCGAGGAGGCGCTGGCGGCGGCCGTGCAGTGGGTCCGCTACGGGCGCAAGGCCCTGGGCCCGGACGCGGAGATCGAGTTCAGCGCCGAGGACGCCAGCCGCACCGACCCGGAGTACCTGCTGCGCGTCTACGAGGCGGTCGTGGATGCGGGTGCGAGCACGGTGAACATCCCCGACACCGTCGGCTACGCCATCCCGTCCGAGTTCGGGCGGCTGGTGGGCGCCGTGGTGGAGCGCGTGGGCAGCGAGGCCGTGGTCAGCGTGCACTGCCACAACGACCTGGGCCTGGCCACGGCCAACACGCTGGCCGCCGTGCAGGCCGGCGCGCGCCAGGTGGAGGTGACCATCAACGGCCTCGGCGAGCGCGCCGGCAACGCCTCTCTCGAGGAGGTCGTCATGTCGCTGCGTACTCGGCCGACCCAGTTCCCCGACCTCGCCAGCCGCGTCTCCACGGAGCAGATCACCGCCGCCAGCCGGCTCGTGAGCTACCTGACCGGCTTCGTGGTCCAGCCCAACAAGGCCGTCGTCGGCGGCAACGCCTTCGCCCACGAATCGGGCATCCACCAGGACGGCGTGATCAAGAACCCGCTGACCTACGAGATCATGACCCCGCAGTCGGTCGGGCTGTCCGGCTCGACGCTCTCGATCGGCAAGCTCTCCGGCCGGCGCGGCCTGCAGGGCAAGCTGCGCCAGCTCGGCCACGAGCTCGAGGGCGAGGCGCTCGATACGGCCTACCGCGAGGTCATCGCCCTGGCCGACGCCAAGAAGGAGGTCACCGACGCGGACCTCCTGGCGATCGTGGAACAGCTCGCCTCGGAGGCGGCGCCGGTCACGAGCGACACGGTCGTCCTGCAGGGCTGGAGCGTGACCTCGAGCCACGGCGGCCGCTCGCAGGGCAGCGTCTCGCTGACCGTGGCCGGAGAGAGTGTCTCGGCGGAGGGCGCCGGCAATGGGCCGGTGGACGCCCTCTTCGGCGCCGTGGATGCGGCAGTCGGGCCCGTGCTCGGCTGGCACCCGGTCCTGGCCGAGTACGAGATCCGCGCGGTCACGGCCGGCGAGGACGCGCAGGGCCAGGTCATCGTGCGCTGCCGTCGCTCCAGCGACGGCCCGGACGGTCCGGTCCAGACCGGCCACGGCCTCTCCACGAACATCATCGAGGCTTCGCTGGAGGGGTATCTCTCGGCGCTGAACAAGCTGCGCGACGCCGTCGTGCGCGAGGTGCGTGCGTGAGCTCGCCGGAGGCACCGACCTACCGCATCGCGGTCATCCCCGGCGACGGCATCGGGCCGGAGGTGATCGCGGCCGGTCGGAGGGTCCTCGACGCGGTGGGCGAGCGCTTCGGGTTCGCCGTGGAGTGGCGCGAGATCGTGGTTGGCGGTCGGGCCATCGATACCTACGGGGTGCCCATCCGCGACGAAGACCTGGCGGTCTGCGCCGGGGCCGATGCGGTCTTCCTGGGTGCCATCGGCGGGCCGAAATGGGACGACCCGAATGCCGCCGTCCGTCCCGAGCAGGCGCTCTTCGCCCTGCGCGGCGGGCTGGAGCTGTTCGCCAATCTCCGCCCGGTGACCGTCGAGCCGGCGCTGGCGCCAAGCTCGCCCCTGCGCCCGGCGCTCCTGCGCGGCGTGGACATGCTGATCGTGCGCGAGCTGACCAGCGGCCTCTATTTCGGGCGGCCGTCGGAGGAACGACGCACCCCCGAGGGGCGTGTCGGCGTGGACACGCTGTGGTACACCGAGGCGGAGATCCGCCGCGTCGTGCGGGTCGCCTTCGAGCTGGCCCGCGGGCGCCGGGGTCGCCTGACGAGCGTGGACAAGGCCAACGTGCTGGCCACCTCGCGGCTCTGGCGCAAGGTCGTGGAGGAGATGCGGCCGGACTTCCCCACCGTGATCGTCGAGCACCGCCTCGTCGATGCGGCGGCGATGCTGCTCATCCAGCATCCCGCCGCGTTCGACGTCATCGTCACGGAGAACCTCTTCGGTGACATCCTCAGCGACGAGGCCTCGGTCCTGGCGGGATCCTTGGGCATGCTGCCTTCCGCGTCCATCGGCGAGCGCCGCACGGCCCATGGGATCTTCGGCCTGTACGAGCCGATCCACGGCTCGGCGCCGGACATCGCCGGTCAGGACCGCGCCAATCCCATCGGCACGATCCTCTCCGGAGCCATGCTGCTGCGCTGGTCGCTGGGCCGTCCGGAGGCGGCGGCTGCCGTCGAAGCGGCGGTCCGTGCCGCGCTGCGGGCGGGCTGGCGCACGCTCGACCTCGTGCCTTCCGACGGCGGCGCCGAGGGCGTCTCGGTCGTCGGTACCGAAGCCTTCACCGGGGCCGTCATCGAGCGCCTGCCGGATCCCGTTCCCGCGGGAGCGGCCAGATGACCGACCCCATCCTCCTCTACGACACGACCCTCCGCGACGGCACGCAGCGCGAGGGCATGGTCCTCTCGCTGGCCGACAAGGTGCGCATCGCCCGTCGTCTCGACGAGGCCGGCTTCCCCTATGTCGAGGGCGGCTGGCCGGGCTCGAACCCCAAGGACGTCGAGTTCTTCGAGGCGGCGAAGGGGATGACCTGGCAGAACGCGCGCATCGCCGCCTTCGGCTCCACGCGACATCGCAGCAACCGGCCCGAGGCGGACCCGAACCTCCAGGCGCTGGTGGCCGCCGGGACCCCCGTCGTGACGATCTTCGGCAAGAGCTGGCTGCTCCACGTGACCGAGGTGCTGGGCGCCACGGCGGACGAGAACCTGGCCATGGTCGGCGACTCGGTGGCCTTCTGCGGGCAGGGCGGCCGCGAGGTCGTCTACGACGCCGAGCACTTCTTCGACGGCTACAAGGCGGATCGCGCGTACGCGCTGGCGACGTTGCGGGCCGCCCATGACGCCGGCGCCTCCACCCTCGTGCTGTGCGACACGAACGGTGGCTGCATCACCGACCAGGTGACGGCCATCGTGCGCGACGTGATGGCCACGCTGGACCTGCCCGCCCGCTACGGCATCCACGTCCACGACGACGCGGGCCTCGCGGTGGCCAACTCCATCGCCGCGGTGCAGGCCGGCGTGCGGCACGTGCAGGGCACGATCAACGGCTACGGCGAGCGCTGCGGCAACGCCAACATCGTGACCGTCTGGGCGGACCTGGCCCTGAAGATGGGCCGCGCGACCGTGCCCGCGGGCGCCGACCTGTCGGGCCTGGCGGAGCTGTCGCGCTACGTGGCCGGCATCGCCAACATCACCCCCGACGCGCACGCCCCGTACGTCGGCGCCAGCGCCTTCGCCCACAAGGGCGGCGTGCACGGCGCGGCGACGGCCCGAGTGCGCCACGCGTACCAGCACGTCGACCCGGCGCTGGTCGGCAACGAGACGCGCCTGGTGGTGTCCGAGCTGGGCGGCCGCGTCAACACGCAGTGGCGGGCGGAGCAGCTCGGCCACGAGCTGGAGGGCGTGGTCGACCCACGCGAGCTGAGTCGGCTGATCAAGCAGCTCGAGTCCGAGGGCGCCAGCTTCGAGGGCGCCGAGGCCTCCTTCGAGCTGCTCATCCGGCGCCACCAGAAGGGCTACCAGGCGCCCTTCCGGCTGCTCGACTTCACCGTCTTCGTCGAGCAGCGCGACGGCCGCGACCTGCGTGCCGAGGCCACGGTCAAGGTCGAGGTCGAGGGTGAGGTGCTCCACACCGCCGCCGACGGCAACGGACCGGTGAACGCCCTGGATTCGGCGCTGCGCAAGGCGCTGCGGGCGTTCTACCCGCAGCTCGACGGCGTCCACCTGGTCGACTACAAGGTGCGCATCCTCGACGGCGACGCCGCCACGGCCGCCAAGACGCGGGTCGTCATCGACTCCGCCTCGGAGTGGGGCACGTGGTCGACCGGCGGCGCCGACACGAACATCATCGCCGCCTCCTGGCAGGCGCTCGGGGACTCGCTCGAGTACGCCCTCTGGAAGAGCGGCGCGCAGACCCAGCGCCGCGACGAGCGGCACTTCACGACGATCCAGGGAGACCGACCATGAGCCCGCGCAGTCCAGCCAGGCAGAGCACCGCCGCGAAGGCTTCTGGCACGCAGCCCGACCAGCGCATCCATCTGGCCCGCTGGAGCTGCGCCACCGGGTCCAACGTGCAGAGCCGGGGCGTGGTCGTGGTCGAGAGCGGCGACCATCGCTGGGAGGCGAGCGCCGAGGGCAACGGCGCCGTGGACGCGCTCTTCGGTGCCGTGGACCGGGCCCTGGCCGGCGTCCTCAGCGGGCACCCGCGGCTGCTCACCTACGACGTCCACGCCGTGGCCGAGGGACCCGATGCGGAGGGTCGCGTCACGGTCCGCATCGCCCCGCCGGCGGGCGGGACCGGGGCTCGGGCGGAGGGCACGTACGAGGGGACCTCGCAGTCCGCGAACATCATCGCCGCGTCCGTGGAGGCCTACATCGAGGCCATCAACGAGCTCCTGGCCGAGGCGCACTGGGCCGGTGCCACCGACGCCGCCGGCAACCGGCGGCGGACGCGCGGCGAGAAGCACGCCCAACCCAAGGCCGAGTTCGACGAGGATGCCGCCCGGCACGACACGAGCGCCTGGTTCGAGCGGTAGGGGCCGCGGGCCGGGCACTCGGGGGAGGGGCTGGGCACCGCCCGGGCGCGGCGCGGCTCTGGGGCCGCCCGGCGCGGGAGCCATGGGGCCGGATCCATCTCCCCGAGGCATGGTTCCGCGCCCAGCCGGGCGCCGGCGCCGGCTGCGCATCGCCCTGGCGCGGCTCTGGGGCCGGATCCATCTCCCAGGGACATGGACGCGCGCCCAACCGGGGGCCGGCCTCGCCCGCTGCGTCGGCCGGGCGCCCGGTCGGCGCCGCTAGCGCGTCAGCTATGCCCCACAGCAATGGCCGCCCGCCCAAGCGGGCGCCGGCCAGGCTGGCGTTTCGCGGCTACGGCTAGATGACGCTCCCGCAGTAGCGGCACTTCGAGGCGTCGGCCAGGACGGTTTCCTTGCAGTAGGGGCACGTCTTGGTCGTCGGCGCGGGCGCCTCGGGAGCCGACTTGATGAACGTGCGGCTGATCTGCCACACGACGAAGGCGATCACGACGAAGGCGATGATCGTGTTGATGAAGGCGCCCCAGCGGATGGCCACCTCGGGCGCGTCGCCGGCCGCCGCCTGCAGGACGATCCTGAGGTCGGAGAAGTCCACGCCGCCGAGCGCCTGCCCGACGGGCGGCATGATGATGTCGTTCACCAGCGAGTTGACGACGCCGCCCAGTGCGGTGCCGATGATGACGCCGACGGCAAGAGCGAGGGCGTTGGTCTTGAGGAGGAACGCCTTGAACTCGGACAGCACGGTCACCTCCAGATCGGCGGGTGGCGAAACCGCCCGAGGATAACGCCGACGCGCGCCCCGAAGGTAGACTCCGCGCCGTGACCCGCATCGCCTTCGCCGGGGAGCACGGCGCCTTCGCCGAGGATGCCGTGCTGGCCTGGCGCCCAGACGCCGACCCCATCCCCGTGCCCGGCTTCCGCGAGGTCTTCCAGGCGGTCGCCGCGGGCCGCGCGCCGGACGACCCTCCGGGCGTGCTGCCCATCGCCCTGGGCGCGCTGCCCATCGAGAACCTCGTCAACGGCACCATCCGCGAAACCTACGACCTGCTGCTCGAGCACGACCTCGTCATCGTGGGCGAGGTGATCGTGCCGGTCCAACTCTGCCTCGCCGCCCTCCCCGGCGAGCGGCTCGAGACGATCGAGCGGGTCTACTCGCACATCCAGGCGCTGGGACAGGCGGAGGCGTTCCTGCGCACCCGGCCGTGGAGCCTGCTGACGACGTACAACACCGCGGGCTCGGGCAAGCTCATCGCCGAGGGGCGGGAGCGGGGCGCGGCGGCCGTCCTCTCGCCCCGGGCCGCGGCCGCGTACGGCCTCCAGGTCCTTGCCCACGGCATCCAGAGCGTGCCCGACAACCGCACCCGCTTCCTCATCGTGGCCCGGCCCGGCGAAGCCACGGCCCGGCCCGGCGAAGCCACGGCCCGGCCCGGCGAAGCCACGGCCCGGCCCGGCGCCGTCGTGGCCGGCTACCGGACGACCCTCGCACTGGCCGTGCGCAACGAACCGGGCTCGCTCCACCGTTGCCTCGGCGTACTCGCCGCCGCAGGGCTGAACATGAGCAAGCTCGAATCGCGTCCCGACCGACGCCACCCCTGGGAGTACGTCTTCTGGGTCGACCTCGATGGCTCCTCGGCCGATCCCGCCACCGCCGCCGCGCTCGACGAGTTGCGCGGGGTGGCCGTGATGGTCCGCCTGCTGGGCAGCTACGCGCGGGCCATGGATCGGTGGGAGGGCTGAGGAAAGGAGCCGCCGGGTCCTATTCCTCGCCTGGCTCATCCGTCGCGGTCGGCGCGTCGGCGTCGGGGTCGCTTCCGTTGCGCTCCACGGTGGTGCGGTGGATCCAGCCCATCGCGCCGCCCGGCGTGCACACGAAGAGGTACCCGGCCTCTTCCCTCATGACCTCGACCTCGTCACCGCGGTCGACGCGCGCGATCTCCTCTCCCCGTAGCTCATCGGGTTCGGACGAGACGCGCACCATCCGGTAGCCGATCCGCGCGCGACCGATGTGTGGCTTGGGCGGGGTCGGGAAGGCCAGAGGATGTTGGACGGGCGAGACGTCGATCGACGAAGCCTTTCGGGCGGCCTGGACGGACGGACGCCGCCAGCGCGGGATGTGCGCCTCGTCGAGCGGTGTGTCCGGCGGCGGTTGGGCAGTGATGGCGTCGTTCGGTTGGGGCGATCCCACTGCCGTGGCCAGCAACCCGGTGTCCTCGTGACCGGAGGGTTCGCGGCGCCGCCAGGGTCCGAGGACCAGGAACAGGAACAATCCCAGTCCCATCGCGGTCGACACGGAGGTGAGCGCGAGCGATGGGAACCACTCAGGTAGCGCCCCGCCGAGGTCGACACGGGTCGCGGAGCCGGCGGCATCGGCGCCCGATCCCGGGCCCGGTGCGGTGTCGATCGTCCCGCTTCCGCTCCCGGTCGCGGGGTGGTCGCCGCGCGAAACGGGCGATGGAGTCGTGGCCTGGCCGCCGCTGGCCAGGATCGGGCTGGCCGAGGGTGTCGCGGCGGGTCCATCGGTGGGCGGCGGTCCGGTCGACTGCGCCGAGGATGGGCGGGGGGTCACGGTCCGCGTCGGGGTCGGCACCGGCGTGGGCGTAGGGGTCGGCGCCGGGGTCGGCACCGGCGTGGGCGCCGGTGTGGGGACGGGTGTCGGTGTCGGTGCCTGCGTGGGGGCGGGTGTCGGTGTCGGTGCCTGCGTGGGGGCGGGTGGCGGCCACGAGGTGGGCACCGGCGTGGGGCTGCTCAGGCCCGGCGGCGTCCTGTCCGGTTTCGCGGCCACGACGGCATCGGGGCCCGTCGGAAGCGTGCTGGGAAGAAGCGACAGGGCCAGCACGAGGACGGCCAGGAAGGCCAGCAGGGGGGCGAACGCGATCGTCGGACGGTGCATCTTCGGTTCTTCCTGTTCCCCCGGTGCGTTGCCCGAAGCTAGCAGCCCGGCTGGGCGAGCCGAATGACCCCAAGGTCATGGCGGGGCATGGGCCCATCGGCGCTGGAGGGTGGTACTTCCCGGGACTGTCCGCGACCGATCGCCACCGGTAGAAGAGTTCCGTGTCTCTGCACGCACTGGTGTCCTGCCCATGACGACGCTCCACCTCGCCGAAGGACCGCTCGAGCACGCGGGCGCCCCAGCGCTCGCGCTGGTCCGGAAGCGGGTCGTGATCGCGCTGGCCACGATGTTCGTGGTGGAGGTGATCCTGTCGAGTCCGCTCGTCGGCGGGCTCGTGGGGGTGGCACCCGCCGCCGATCTCGGCCTCGCCGCGCTCACGATCATGACCCAGGCCGTGGTCCTGCCGCTGCTCATGGTGCTCCTGGCCCGCCGGATCCTTGAACCCGCCGAGCGGCTCGACGAGGCTCGCGACCACTTCCGCGAGCTGTACGACCGGGCACGGCTGGTGGCCGTGATCGATCCATTGACGGGCCTCGGAAACCACCGCGCCTTCCAGGAGGAGCTGTCGCGGCAGGTCGACGAGGCGCATCGTTACGGGCGGACCCTCTCGCTCATCCTGCTCGATCTCGACGACCTCAAGCGGGTGAACGACGAGCGCGGTCATGCCGGCGGCGACGAGGTCCTGGCGGCCACCGGACGCCTCATCGGCACGACCATCCGCCACGCGGATCGAGCCTTCAGGATCGGCGGCGACGAGTTCGCCATCCTCATGCCCTACACCGACCTGTCCGCAGCCCACGTGCTCGGCCGCCGGCTGCTCGCCGGCGCGCTCGAGCGCGGCAGCGACTCCGGTCGCCCGGCGGACTTCTCGTTCTCGGCCGGCGTGTCCGCCTTCCCCGATCCGAGTCCCGACGGACCGCGCCTGTTTCGACAGGCCGATGCCGCACTCTACTGGAGCAAGCGACACGGACGAACCGACGTCCAGGTCTTCGACCCCGCCCGCCACGGAGCGGCGGGAGATCCGAGGACCACGCCGGAGCTCGAGGCGGCCGTCGCGGACGTCGCCCGGCGCATGGCGCTGCGACCCGTCTACCAGCCGATCTTCTCCCTGGTGACCGGGCGCCCGATCGGCTTCGAGGGCCTCGTTCGACCGGACGCCGAGTCCAGCTTCCGCGACGCGGAGAGTCTCTTCACGGCGGCCGAGGTCACGGGCCGGACCGTGGAGCTGGACATGGCCTGCCTCGAGGCTGTGGCAGCCGGGGTCGGCGAGATCGGCGACGGCCCGTATCTCAGCTTCAACATCTCGCCGCGCACGCTCGAGACGGACCAGTTCAAGGCGGTCGACCTGGTCGTGCTCTTCCGCCGCCACGGGATCGAACCGCGACGGGTCGTGCTCGAGCTCACCGAGCGCGAGACGGTGGGCGATATCGGGCGGCTCCGGGAGAACGTGGCGGCCTGTCGCGCGGCCGGTTTCCGCCTGGCCGCCGACGACGTCGGCGCCGGCAACGCCGGTCTTCGCCTCCTGAGCCAGATCCGCTTCGACATCGTGAAGATCGACCTGAGCCTGGTCCAGGTCGGCGTGCTCGCGGAGTCGTCCAAGGCGGTCCTGCAGGCCTTGCGCGAACTCGCCGACCGCTGGCACGCGACCGTGGTGGCCGAGGGTGTCGAGACTCCGGGGCAGCTGGAGGTCGTGCGTGGCCTGGGGATCTCGGCCGCCCAGGGCTATCTGCTTGGCCGTCCGGGCGAGCGACCCGTCGCGGACGCGGTCGACCTCGACGGCATCATCGAGAAGGACCGGTGGCGCCGCGAAGCGATCGTCGCGATGAGCGCCTGACGCCTACTCGACCACGAGGCCGTCGAGGCCCGGGAGTCCAGCGGCCCGCCGGAGTAGAATCCGCGGCGCCCTGCGCCCCACCGAAGGAGTCCTCGGCCCATGCCCGCCATCACCGGCACCAAGCCCCATCCGATCTTCCTGGCCGGACGCTGGGTCGAGTCGCCGGACATGCTCGAGGTCACCAACCCGGCCAGGCCCGACGAGCCCGCCGGGCACACCTACAACGCCACGCCCGAGCAGTACGAGGAGGCCGTCGGGGCGGCCGTGGCGGCGTTCGAGGTGACGCGCCACCTGCCGGCCTACGAGCGCGGCCGCATCCTGCGCGAGATCAGCGCCGGCATCCGGGCGCGACGCGACGAGCTGGCCCGGCTCATCGCCCTCGAGGCGGCCAAGCCGGTCCGCGACGCCATCGTCGAGGTGGATCGTGGCGCGCTCACCTTCCGGCTGGCCGCCGAGGAGGCCGAGC
>Ga0209341_10004234_pt1 | contig 13281 bp, 15 predicted proteins | sample RifCSP13_2_FD_184020 | JGI IMG/M metagenome (GOLD analysis project Ga0209341, IMG submission 184020) | Soil microbial communities from Rifle, Colorado - Rifle CSP2_sed 13_2 (SPAdes) (version 2) | ecosystem: Environmental > Terrestrial > Deep subsurface > Rock core/Sediment | place: Rifle...
CGGCAAGCAGGGCGCCTACTGGGCCTTTCACGATTCGTTGTTCAACGGCGAGCTCGGGCTGGGCGCCGAGGCTTATCAGGCGTATGCCGCCCGGCTTCAGCTGGACCCGCAGGCCCTCGCCGCATGCGTCGCCGCCGGCGGCGAACAGGCCGAGGTCGAATCCGACGCGCGCGCCGCCTCCGCGTTGGGCGTGAGCGGCACGCCGACCTTCTTTATCAACGGTATCCCGCTTGTGGGTGCTCAACCACTGGCTCAATTCAGGAGTGTGATCGATGGCGAACTCAACCCCTAAGGCGGCTCCCAAGGGAGCCAGGCCTGCCCGGCCACCGGCGTCCGTTCCCGACCCCGCCCCGGCGGTGCAGGCGTCCGGCGCGATGAGCGCCCCGCGTTTCTCGGCCTGGCACATCATTGCGATCACTGCCGGCGTGCTGGCCGTGGCGGCCGTCGCCTGTCTGGGCGGCGCGGTGGTCGGTTTTCGCTACGGCCGGGCCATGACCCGCGCCGCCGTCCCGGCGGTTGGGATGCCCAGTTTCATGCTGCCCAACGGATCGATCCATCCCTTCGGGGACGATAACCAGATGCCTTTTCCCTTTGGCGATGAGATTCCCTACGGCATGATGGAGCCGCGCCTGGCCGGCGCCGCCTACCTGGGCGTCACGTACGAGTCCGTCGGCGCCGACCGGGCTGCGCAGGAAGGGCTTTCGGATGGCGAAGGGGCGCTGGTCACGGCCGTGATGGACGGCAGCCCGGCGGCGGCGGCCGGGCTTCAGGCCGGGGACATCATCCTGACCGTCGACGGCCGGCGAATCGTCCGGACGGCGATGCTGCGCAGAATGATCCAGGCGCATGCTCCGGGGGAGGGAGTCTCGCTGCTCGTGCTGCGCGACGGAAAGGAGAAGTCCCTCGACGTCACGCTCGGCCAGGCAACCGACGCGCAGAATCCGTAAACGCACAAACGCAGACTTCCACGAACTAGCCACGGCCCGGGCCGTGGCTAGTTCGCGAGAGCGACGGGCCGCCCCTGGACTTGGCGCGGCTTCAGCCCGGCCGGTGCGGGCCGGGAACCCTCTACCTCGTCAAGGAACTTCTCCACGACCTGGTTGAAAGCCTGGGCTTCGTCGAGCGGCGTGGCGTGACCCGACCCAGGGACGCGCACGAGGCGCGCCCCGGGGATCGCCTGAGCCAGTTCCTCCTTGGCCGAAGGCGGGATCGTCGTATCGTTCTCGCCGGCGACGACCAGCGTCGGGCAGCGGACTTCCCCCAGGCGGCGTCTCACGTTGAATCGGGCCAGCGCCTGCCCGGCCTGGAGGTAGGACCGCCGGCCGGCAAGGGTCAGCCGCTCCGCCGCGAATCTTCGCAGCTCCGCCTGCCGCGAATCGGGGAAGAGTTCTTCGGCGACCCACACGCCGACTCGGTCCATCCGACCCAGCAGGACGAAGCCCATGCGAACGCCGGTGCGGAGCATCGCCTGCGGCCGGACCCGGAGGCGGCCGAAGGCGTTGACCAGCGTCAGCGAGAGCGCCTGTTGAGGGAAGTCGAGGCCGAATTGGAGGGCCACGGATCCCCCCAGCGAAAGCCCGATGACGTGCGCGGCCGAGACGCCGGCGTCGGCCATGGCCTCGGCTACGGCTCCGGCATAAGAAGCGATCGACGGCCATCCCGGCAGGCGCGGGCTCTCCCCGAACCCCGGCAGGTCGACGGCGATCACGCGATGTCGATCCTGCAGGACCGGCGCCTGAAGCAGCCAGTCGCCGGCCGACGATCCGAGTCCGTGCAGCAAGACGACATCGCCTCCGAACGACCGCGCCGCAGGATACTCGATCCAATGAGGGGGCGCGGCTCGCGCCGGTCCGGTCATGGACCTCCGCTTCCCCTCCATCCCCTTTAGCGGACCTCCCGGCCGAGGGCGATCTCGCGCCGCGCTAGTCATAGCGGTCCTTCAGACCCGCCGCGGGGAGCGTGATCAGGCCCTCCCGGGCATCCCCTACCTGGCACACACGCGACGGCTTCTGATGGACCAGATAGGCGGTGAATGCGGCGACCAGCGCGTCGAGTTCATCATGGTTGTGCAAGCCGTCCAGCGGAAGGGATCCGCTGAGGAGATGTTGGCGGGTGAGCTCCTCCAGGGTGTGCACCGGATTGCGCAGGTCGAGCCCTTCCAGGTAGAGCACCATCTGGCGCTGCAGCCGGCCTTCCAGGTTGGCCTTGAGCAGCGGTCGGTGGCCGAGCAGGATGGCGAAGCAGGCGTGGGGGTGGACCTCTACCAGTGTTTTCGCCGGCGGCGGATCGCCCTGTCGGAAGAAGCCGAAGCCGAGCTGCGTCAGCCTCTTGTAGAGGGCGAAACCGGCGCGCATCCAACTGGGTGCGGTAGAGGCCTCGGAAGGCGTGCCGTAGATGCGCAGATTGCGCCGGCGCAGTTCGTATTCGCAGAGTTTCCATTGGCCGAAGGTGTGCCCGCGTGGAGGAAGGCCCAATCGGCGGCGGACGTCCGCCCGTCGCATCAGGCCGCGGTTGGGCGATTGTGGAGCATCGACGGCGACGACGGCGCCCGGATGCGCCTCGACAAAGGCGACCACCCCGTCGGCGTCCAGCGGTCCGAGGTGGACGATTCTCAGGTCGTCGTCGAGGGCTGCCAGCGTGGCCGGCCGGCGCCCGGCGGTCGGGTCAATGCCGAGGTAGATATCGTTGATGCTCATCACGCGTCGAGGGGAATCGCTCTTCGGGGCTCCCGCCGCAGGTTGCGGACGGCCTGGGCCATTCTCTCCCAGCCGGCCTCATCGGTCGCGTAAGGCGCCAACCAGGGCGCCTGGGCCGCCTGCCGCAACGCCGCTCCCGGGGCGACGCCGCACCAAACGCGATAGGCGACGAAAGCCCAGCGCGTTCGATGTCGTCCCGGCGAAGCATGCAGCAGGACGCGCTGGCCTCGCTCCACACAGGCCGCAACGAAGGCGCCTGCCAGCAGCCGATCGGGCAATCCGGCCTGGTCTTCGCCGGCGATCGCCAACCACAGAAACGACGCGGGACTCGGACCTCGGAACAGCGCCGGCGCGTCAGGCCTAAGGTGAAGGATGGCCGTGATCCCGGTCTGCGCCGCGAACTCCGCCCATCCGCCGGGCAGCGCGCCGCCGCCGCCGGCGAAGATGCCATCCTGGACCCACGTCATTCGCGAGCAGTATACATCCGCTTTTGACGTGCATCTCCTCGCTGGCTATACTACCCACGACGAGAAGCAATGCGACGGTCCCGGTCCGAGTTGACCGGTCTTTTTTCGACACGTCTCCCAGGAGGTCCGTCATGGCCACACGCAAGACCCGGCGCAAGTCCGCCCCGCGGCCCAGGCAGGCCGCCTTCAAGCTCACCTACGCCACGATGTTCGATCCGCCGCCGGAGCTGCACGATCGTTTCGAGGCGGCGTTGGCCACGACCAAGGCCGGGATGGGCAAGGACCACACGATGCTGATCGGCGGCAAGGAGGTGCACGCCGCCGAATCCTTCGAGGACCGGTCGCCCATCAACCAGGATTGGCTGCTGGGGAGGTTTCCCAAGGGTACGGCCGAGCACGCCCGGCAGGCCCTGACCGCCGCGCGCCAGGCCTTTCCGAAGTGGTCGGGCCTCGGGTGGAAGGACCGCGTGCGCCTGATGCGCAAGGCCGCCGACCTGATCGACAAGCGCATCTACGAAATCGGCGCCGTGATGGCGCTCGAAGTCGGCAAGAGCCGCATGGAAGCCTTGGGCGACGCCGCCGAAACGGCCGACCTCATCCGCTACTCGTGCGACCAGATGGAGGCCCACAAGGGCTACGTCGTCCCAATGGGGAAGGATCCCCTCAAAGGCTACCGATCCCACAACACCTCGGTGCTGCGACCTTACGGCGTGTGGGTCGTCATCAGCCCGTTCAATTTCCCGGCAGCGCTCACCGGGGGTCCGGTCGGGGCGGCGCTGGTCGCCGGCAATACCGTCGTGATGAAACCGGCGAGCGACACGCCGTGGACGGTGCGTTTGCTGGCCGAGTGCCTGCGCGACGCCGGCCTGCCGGACGGGGTCTTCAGCTACCTCACGGGCCCGGGCGCGACCATCGGCCAGGAACTGATCTCCAACGCCATGGTCGATGGGATCACCTTCACCGGCTCGTTCGACATCGGCATGCAGATCTACCGGACCTTCGCGCAGGGCCGCTACCCCCGCCCGACCATCCTCGAGATGGGCGGCAAGAACCCGTCGATCGTCTCGCGCTCGGCCGATCTCGAACGCGCGGCGATCGGGATCGTGCGCTCGGCCTTCGGTCTGCAGGGGCAGAAATGCTCGGCGAACTCGCGGGTCTTCATCGAGCGGCCGGTCTACGACAAGCTCGTCCAGCGCCTGGTCGAGCAGACCGAGAAACTCGCGCTGGGCGACCCGACCGAGCGCGGCGTTTACCTCGGCCCGGTGGTGAACGCCTCCAGCTACAAGCAGTTCCAACAATTCAATGAAGAGTTGTCGGAAGCCGGGCGCTTCCTGACCGGCGGCAAGATCCGCAACGGCGGCGCGCTGGCCAAGGGCTTCTTCTGTGAACCGACGATCGCCGCCGATGTGCCGATGAGCCACCGCCTGTGGCAATACGAGATGTTCCTGCCAATCACGATGGTCCACGCCGTCGACAGTCTGGACGAAGCGATGTCGCTGGCCAACAGCGTCGACTACGGCCTGACAGCCGGTTTCTATGGCAGCGAGAAGCAAGCGGCCTGGTTCTTCGAGAACATCCAGGCCGGCGTGACCTACGCCAATCGCCCGCAGGGCGCCACCACCGGCGCCTGGCCCGGGTTCCAGCCGTTCGGTGGATGGAAGGGATCGGGCTCGAGCGGCAAGAACGGCGGCGGGCACTATTACGTGCCCCTGTATCTTCACGAGCAGATCCACACTCTGGTCCGCTGACTCCGAGGGCCACCGGAGGGCCCGCGCCGATGTTGCAGCGCCTGGGGAACGCCCTCGTCCTGATCGGTCTGATCGCCCTGGTTGTATTCCTGATCACTTTCACCGGGGGTGTGGCGGACCTGCGCACGCTGCTGGCCGGGGCCGGCCTGGCCGTCGCCGGCCTCGTCCTGCGCCGCCGCGGCCAGCCCGTCAAGGCGGAATCGTCCAGGTTCGTGACGATGCGCCGCGTGCTGGGGCGGAGGGCGCAGGAGGACGGTGAGGCTCAGGACGAGGAAGGGTAGTCCCCGGCTTTAGCCGGGGTGAACGAGACACAACGTGGAGGGGTAGTCCCCGGCTTCAGCCGGGGTGAGCATGCCTCGCAGGGGGACAGGGATGGATGTTCCAAGGAGGCGGCCTGTTCGGCGACTCAAGCATCGGCTTTCCCTTGAGGCGTACCGCGGTGAAGTTGCGGCGACTTTCACGGCTTGCATCGCGGGCAAGCGCGAGCTCTTCACCGACAGCGATACCGTCGCTATCTTCCTCGGGGCCCTACGGCGGGCCTCAATCGAGCATCAATGTCAGGTCTTGATCTACTGCTTCATGCCGGATCATGTGCACATCGCCCTTCGAGGCGTAGCGGCCTCGTCCAATCTCTGGAGGGCAATGACGTTATTCAAGCAGCTCTCTGGTTATTGGCTCGCGCGTCTTATCCCGCCAGTCAGATGGCAGAAGGACTTCTTCGACCACGTGCTGAGGGACGATGACGAGTTGGAGAGACAGTTGCGCTACGTCGCGGGAAATCCTGTGCGGCGAGGGCTCGCCGAGGGATGGCACGAGTATCCGTTCACGGGGTCGGATGTGTATGACCTGGGCACACTACTCTCCGCAGACCAGGACCCGGCCTAAAGGCCGGGACTACCTCGACGATGTGGTAGTCCCCGGCTTTAGCCGGAGTGGAGAATAGGCTGCAAGTTGGCACCTACCGTCCCCCTCCTCCCCCTCATCTCCCTCACCGCCATGCTGACCATCTACGGCGAGATGGTCGGGCGGCGCACGCTGGTCTACGTTTTCAAACCTCTGACAACAGTCTTGATCATCGCCCTAGCCGCCCTGCTCCCGGCCGAGCCTGCCAGCCGCTACCGCACGGCGGTCCTGGCCGGGCTGGTGTGTTCTCTCGCCGGCGACATCTTCCTGATGCTCCCGGCGGATCGGTTCATCGCCGGAGTCGCGGCGTTCCTGGGGGCGCACCTGGCGTACCTGACGGCCTTCACTTCGGTCGTCCCGATCGTCGCCTCGCCCGCAGTTTTCGCAGTCATCGCCGTCATCGTGGCCGGGATCCTGATCGCGCTTTGGCGTTCACTGCCTGCCAGGATGCGCGCGCCGCTGGTGGTGTATGCCGTGGTCCTCGGAGCGATGGCGGCGCAGGCGATCGGCCAGGCGGTCGTGCTTGGCTCGGCTGCTGCCGCCGCCGGCGCCGTCGGAGCGGCGCTGTTCCTGGCCTCCGATACCGCTCTGGTCATCAATCGCTTCACCCGGCCTTTTCGCTTCGCCCCGCTGTTCGTCCTGGGAACCTACTATTCGGCGCAGGTCCTGATCACGCTTTCCGTGACGATCACGGGCCCGTGAGGGAGCGGAGATGACGTCAGCGGGACTCGAGGCGGCGTTCATCCCGTCCGGGGGATGCCGTCTTCTCGGCGGTCTTTATCGCGCCGCCGGCGACGATCGTCGCCCCGCCGCCCTGTTGCTCCACGGCCTTCCGGGTCACGAGAAGAACCTCGACCTGGCCGTCGACCTGCGACAGATCGGCGTGCACGTTCTCTACCTGCACTACCGCGGCGCCTGGGGCTCGCAGGGCGACTTCTCCTGCGCGCATCTCGTCCCCGACGCCGCCGCCGGACTCGACTGGCTGACGCGCCGCCCCGATGTCGACTCGGGCCGCATTGCGCTGGTCGGGTTCAGCCTGGGTGGTTGGGTCGCCTGCACGCTGGCCGCCCAGCGCGGACCGGCGGCCCTGGTGGCCGTGGCGCCGCTGGTCGATGGGCGGCGCGTGCCGCTCCCGGTGGACCTGGCGGCCGAATCCGCCGCAACGCTTCACGGCACGACGGCCGATCGCCTCACGACGGAGTGGGCGGGCCTGCCCCCTCTCGGGGAGGTCGCCGCATGGTTGACCAGGCTCCCTTTCCTGCTCGTCACCGGCGATCAGGACGCGCTCTTCCCTCCGCCCCATTTCGAACCGCTTCTCGGTTTGCCTCGGTTGAGACGGATTCGCTTCCCGCGAGCAGACCATGTCTTCTCCGACGTTCGGCCCGGCCTGCGCCACGTCATCTGTCGCTGGCTGGCGGACACGCTGCGACCCTGATCAGCGCTCCGACCAGGCGTCCTTCGATATCATCCTGAGCCACGGCGAAGGACACAGCCTGCCCCGAGCGAAGCCGAGGGGCTCAGGACGCCTGGTCGAAAGGTATACTGGCGCTTCTCACCTCATGCCGCCTCTGGACCTGCGCGCCTACGTCTCGGTCGATATCGAGACTTCGGGGCCGAGCCCGAGCCTCCACGCCCTCCTGGCCATCGGCGCGTGCAGCGTGGCCGATCCGAGCCGGACGTTCTACGTTGAGTTGAAACCTGCTTCGCTGCGCATCGAGGCCGAGGCGATGGCCGTCCACGGCCTGTCGCTGGAGGACCTGTCGCGCAGCGGGCTCGACGTGGCCGAGGCGATGCGGCGCTTCGAGGCGTGGACGCTCGCCCTGGTGCCTGCGGGCGCAGCGCCGGTGTTCGTCTCCTACAACGCGCCCTTCGACTGGATGTTCATCAACGACGCCTTCCACGGCACCCTCGGGCACAACCCCTTCGGCCACGCCCCGCTCGACATCCGCGCCCTCTACATGGGGCAGAGCGGGGAGGGCTGGGAGACCATCCGCCTCAACGATCTGCTCGATCGCCACCTGCAGGGCCGCCGGCTATCTCACAACGCTTTGGAGGACGCACGCGACCAGGCGGCCTTGCTGCGCGCCCTGCTCGGCGCAGAGCCAAGCGGCGCGCCGTAGTCCGCGCCCGATGCTAGAATCGAACGGCGGAACAGGCGCCGCGGAGGAACCACGTGCACCTTGAGGGAACCATCGAGATCGCCGCGCCGCGGCAGCGCGTCTGGGATTTCCTGACCGATCCGCAGGCGGTAGCGCGCTGCGCCCCCGGACTCGAATCCATCGAAGTCATCGAAGACGGCCGGCGCTTCAAGGCCGTGGTCTCGCTCGGATTGGGGTCGATCAAGTCGCGCTTCACCGTCGACGTCGAGTGGGTGGAGATGTCTCCGCCGGAACGGGCGGTCGCCCGCGCCCACGGCACCGCCAGCGGATCCGCCGCCGATGTAACCGCCGAGATGTCGTTGACGGAGCCGGCTCCTTCGAGAACCGGCCTGCAATGGACGGCGGAGGTCACCATCACCGGGACCATCGCCAGTCTGGCCTCGCGCATGATGGGCGGGGTCACCCAGAAATTGTCGAGCCAGTTCTTCGAGTGCGTGCGCGCCAGCGTGGAGGGATAGGCACCGCCGCCAGCCATCCGTCCCCCATGCGCTTCCAACGCGGCGCGCCCTGGCGATTCCTCGCTCCCCTCCCTGTCGGTCGGGTCGCTCGGAATGACATGATGGGATTGACTCGTCCGCCAGCGTGACCACTCGATGTCATTCCGAGGCCCAAAGGGCCGAGGAATCCCCGGAACCGCCGCCCCCAGATGTGCCGGCGATAGGGCCGCCTCACACCCCGAAGATATGCGTGATCACCGTCGACGCCGCGCCGCCGATGCTCTGCATCAGCGCGATATGCGGGTCGCGCACCTGATTCCTGCCGGCCCGCCCGGTCAACTGCAGGACCGATTCGACAGCCTGATAGACGCCCGAGGCGCCGATCGGGTGGCCGCGCGCTTTCAATCCGCCCATGGTGCAAATCGGCAGGCGCCCACGGACGCCGATCTGACGATCGGCGGCCATGCGCCAACCCTCGCCCGGCTCGGCAAATCCCAGCGCCTCGAGCTGCAGACAGGCCATGATGCTGAAAGCGTCGTGGACTTCGAAGAAGCTGACGTCGCCTTTGTTCACGTTGGCTTGCCGAAAGGCCTTGTGCGCCGAGGCCTGGGAGCCCTCCAGCAGCAGCGGGTCGGCCCGGTCATCGACGCGGAATCGGTCGCTGGCGACGCTGGAGGCCAGGATGCGCACCGGGTGATCGGTGAAGGCGCGCGCCTGATCGGTCGGGGCCAGCACCACAGCCGCCGCCCCGTCGCAGATCGGGGCGCAGTCGTACAGGCGCAGCGGCGCGTGGACGATGCGCGAGGTGGCCGCCTTGCGCACGCTGACGCGCAACTCGTGGAACAGGGCATTGGGATTGTTGCGGGCATTCTTGTGGGCGTTGACGGCGAACCACACCATGGCATGCGCCGGCGCCTTCGTGCGCTGGAAATACAGCGCCAACAGTTCGGCATTGCGCGAGATCATCGTGGCCCCGTTCGCCACCTCGCGGTCGGCGTCGAGCGCCTTGGAAATCGCCGGCATGGCGACGCCGTCGCTCATTTTCTCGACGCCCAGGGCCACGGCCAGATCGGCCTGGCCGCTGGCGACGGCCAGGAAGGCCACGCGCAGCGCCGCCGCCCCCGAGGCGGTGACCGCGCCGATCTCCAAGGCTTCGATCCCGTACAGGCCGGCCTCGTCGGCGATCAAGGCCGCCAGGTGCTTTTGGCCTTGCAGCTCATCGGACAGCATGTTGCCGCACATCAGCGCGTCGACGCGGTCGACGCCGGCGTCGGCCATGGCCCGATGGACCGCCTCGGCCCCCATCTCCCGCAAGCCGAGGGCGGACGCAGATTGCACCGGGATCTGACCGGTGCCTACGATGCTGACGGGTCGCATCAACCTCTCCTGACCGGCTCTAACGGCCCCCTCCAGCCTAACGGATTTGTCTCGCGCAGGGAATTGACATTCGGTAGGGGCGAAGCACACCTGCCCTCCCGGCAGGACACCGGGACGGTGTGGCGGGCGGTGCCAGGGTGCCTCGCCCCTACATCACCCTGGGCCATGTCCTTCCGCGTCGGGAGCATCCGCTCTCAAATCACTCCCGCCTGGCGCCAGGCGGCGATCGCCTCGCTCGTACACCCTAATCTGCCCGAAAGGACCTCGTCGGTGTGTTCTCCAAGATGCGGCGGAGGGCGGCGAATCTGAACGGGCGAGGTCGGAATGCACAGGGGCGATCCGACCAACGGCACCTCCCCCGAGGTTGGATGGCGGGCCGAGGTGCGCAGCCCGCGCGCCTGAACCTGCGGATCCTGGAAGACTTGCTCGACGGTGTTGATCGGCGCCGCCGGAATCCCGATCGACTGGCACAGGTCCATCCAGTCGCGCGCCGGCCGGGTGGCGAACAGCTCGCTGAGCAACGGCACCAACGCCTGGCGGTGACGCACGCGGTCGCCATTGGTGGTGAAGCGCGGATCATCGGCCCACGCCGGGCGATCGACGGCCTGACAGAACTTCCGCCACTGGCCGTCATTGCCGGCGGCGAAGGCGAAGAAGGCGTCGCTGGCCCGGAAGGATTGGTACGGAACGATGTTCGGGTGGCCGTTGCCATAGCGCTGCGGCAGCTCGCCGGACACCAGGTAGTTGCTGGCTACGTACGACATTAGCGCCACCTGCGAGTCGAGCAGTGAGATGTCGATGCGTTGTCCCTCGCCGGTGGTCCGGCGCGCATACAGCGCCGCCAGAATGGCGCTGGCGGCGAACATGCCAGCCGCCAGATCGGCCATGGCGATCCCGGCCCGGTACGGTTCTCCCTCCTCGGGGCCGGTGACGCTCATGAATCCGCCCATCGCTTGAACCATGAAGTCGTAGCCTGGGCGCTCGCGGTAAGGACCGGTCTGGCCGTATCCGGTGATCGAACAAACGACCAGGCCCGGGCGGAGCTGCTGCAAGGAGTCGTAATCGAGGCCCCACCCCTCGAGCGTCCCGGCGCGGAAGTTGTCCACCAGCACGTCTCCCGAGGCGATCAGCCGTCGCAGCAACGTCAGCCCCTGGGGGTTTTTCAAATCGAGCGTCAGGCTGCGCTTGTTGCGGTTGGCCGCCAGGAAGTAAGCCGATTCGCCGGCGGAGGTGAACGGCGGCCCCCAGCCACGCGTGTCGTCGCCCTTGGAGGGCTCCTCGATCTTGATGACCTCGGCCCCCAGGTCGCCCAGCATCATCGTGCAATACGGGCCCGCCAGAACACGGCTCAGATCGATGACGACGACATCCTCGAGCAGCCCTGCCGATGGGCTCATGGGCACCTCCGCGATTTCGTCCCGGCGCGCATTATACAGATGCCCGGGCGGAACTCCCTCGCCGTGTCGCCAGGGTTATACTGGTGTCGGCCCCACTGCCGAGGCAAGCCAAGCCGATGAAGCCGCCTCCTTTCGACTACATCGTCCCTGGGACCCTGGAAGAGGCGTTGCACGCCGCGCGCCAAGGTGGATCGGAGGCCAAGTACCTGGCCGGCGGTCAGAGTCTCGTTCCGGCGATGAACTTCCGCATCGCCCAGCCGGCCATGCTCATCGATCTCAATCGCCTCCCCGGCCTGGATGAAGTCCGCCGCGAAGCCGACGGCCTCCATCTCGGCGCCATGACCCGCCAGCGAACGCTCGAACGCGACCTGCGCGTGGCCGAGGCGGCGCCCCTCCTGGCCGAAGCCGTGCCCTTCATCGCCCATCCGCAGATCCGCAACCGCGGGACAATCGGAGGCAGTCTGGTGCACGCCGATCCGGCTGCCGAACTTCCCGTCCTCGCCGTGGCTCTGGGCGCCCGCCTGCGTGCCCGATCGGTCGAAGGCGAGCGCTGGATCGCCGCGGACGAATTCTTCCAGGGGATGTTCTCCACCGCCCTGGCCCCGGAGGAGATGCTGGTGGAGATCGTCATCCCTCCCCGGTCTGAACGCAGCGGCTCCTGCTTCCTGGAATTCTCGCGACGGCGGGGTGACTACGCCCTGATGGGGCTGGCCGCCGTCGTCGGCCTCGACCCTTCCGGCGCCTGCCTCGAAGCACGGCTGGTGTACCTCAACGCCGGCGACGGGCCGGTTGCGGCGTCGCAAGCGGCGGCGATGCTCGTCGGACGGCGCATCGATACGGCGGCGGCTGACGCCGCCGCCGCGCATGCGGCCGAGAAGGAGCTGGCCCCGTCGGGAAACCTGCACGCCAGCCCGGCCTTCCAACGCCACTTGGCCCGCGTCCTGGGCCGCCGCGCCATCCTGACCGCCGCGCAGCGCGCCGTCTGAAGCTTCCGCCACCCGGAGAGGAAGGTCATGCCGCCCAACCTCCACGAGATTCAGGTCAACGTCAACGGCGTCGCCCACGCCAGCCGGGTCGAGCCGCGCTTGCTGCTGAGCGACTATTTGCGGCACGAACTCGGCCTGACCGGGACCCACGTCGGATGCGAGCATGGCGTCTGCGGCGCCTGCACCGTGCGCCTCGACGGTGAGCCGGTGCGCTCCTGCCTGATCTTCGCCGTCCAGGCCGACGGTCATGAAGTCGGGACGGTGGAAGGAATCGCGCCGGGACCCGACCAGATGCATCCGCTCCAGGTGGCGTTCTGGAACAAGCACGCGCTGCAGTGCGGCTTTTGCACGCCCGGGTTCCTGATGACCCTGCTGCCCTACCTCGAATCGAATCCGAATCCTTCGCCGGCCGAGGTCCGCCAGGCGATTTCAGGCAACTTGTGCCGCTGCACAGGCTACCAGCACATCGTGGAGGCCGTCCTGGCCGCCGCCGAACAAATGCGCTCCCCCTCGGGGTGAGCGGCGGCCTTTTCGAAGCCTGCCGACCATGAATCTGGACATTTCGCTCGCCCAACTCGCCCCCGGCCTCGGCCGAGATGACCCACCGGTGACTGACTACGTCGACGCTGTCCTCCGCTGCCTCGAGCAGGCCGAGCCCCGGATATCCAGCCTGATCCCGGAGGAAGGCCGTGCCGACCGGCTGCGCCGAGAGGCGGAAGGGATGGCACAGCTTTTTCCGACCCTCTCCTCACGCCCCGCTCTGTTCGCTGTCGTCGTCGGAGTGAAGGATATTTTCCGCGTCGATGGATTCCCGACGCGAGCTGGCTCGCGCCTGCCTCCGCAAGCGCTCGCCGGGGAGGAGGCCGAAGCCGTCCGGCGTCTCCGGCACGCCGGTGCGCTTCTGCTGGGGAAGACCGTCACGACGGAGTTCGCCTATTTCGCCGCGGGGCCGACGCGCAACCCGCGCAACCTGGCGCACACCCCCGGCGGATCGAGCAGCGGCTCAGCCGCCGCCGTCGCCGCCGGCCTGTGCCCGCTGAGTCTGGGCACGCAGACCATCGGCTCGATCATCCGCCCGGCGTCGTTCTGCGGGATCGTCGGGTTCAAACCC